>ENA-OQKY01000046-OQKY01000046.1-human-gut-metagenome-genome-assembly--contig:-NODE-46-length-164422-cov-12.620628_pt1 | contig 164422 bp, 142 predicted proteins | sample MGYA00242652_ERZ504805 | MGnify/ENA primary metagenome ERZ504805 (study PRJEB26092, sample SAMD00036400) | human gut metagenome | host: Homo sapiens | study: EMG produced TPA metagenomics assembly...
CAGCTGGCACCATTCATCGATTTTCATACCCTGTGGACGATTTTGGCAATCTTTGACCAGTTCGGCCCATTCACGCAAACGAGTTTGCTGTGCAACTAAACTTGCATGAGATTTCATAACTCACCTCCTACTACAATATATTTATGGTTAATACCCTTACAACCAGTAAGGAATTATCCATCTTGTTGCTTAAGCTGTTAGAATGAGTGTGGCAATAGGTCTGGCCTTCCCCTCCTAGGACTTATCGTCCGTAGATTAGTCAGCCAACCAGTCCCTCATTCCCAGCATTCGTTTTACGCAGGTTGAACCCTCCGGCGTTCGTGTGACATACCCAGTAGATTGAGTAGGCAATGAGAAAACTGGTATTGACCATTGCTAATACATTTCAAAGGAGTATCCATTATGAACGCAGTTGGTATTGATGTTTCTAAAGGTAAAACACAGTTACTATCCGCAGGCCCGGCGATGTAATCCTTATGCCACCCTGTGACATTCCTCACACCCAGTCTGGAATCAATGACCTGATTGGGAAGATCCGTAGTCTTGACGGTGAGACCAAAGCCTGCATGGAGCACACTGGACGATATTATGAACCTGTCGCCTCATGGCTTGCCGATGCCGGTATTTTTGTCAGCGCTGTAAATCCCATCCTGATCCGGGACTTTGGTGACGATTCTCTGCGCTCTCCTAAAACAGACAAGGCTGATTCTAAAAAAATTGCTCGTTATACTCTTGACCGCTGGGCAAAATTGAAGCAATATGGTCGTATGGATAAAACACGTAACCAACTCAAAACCATGAACAGACAGTTCGGCTTTTACATGAATCAGAAGACCGCAATGAAAAACAACCTCATTGCCCTTCTTGACCAGACCTATCCGGGCGCAAATGATTTCTTTGACAGTCCTGCCCGAAGCGACGGCAGCCAGAAATGGGTGGATTTCGTCCATACCTACTGGCACGTGGACTGTGTCCGCGGCAGATCGCTCAACGCCTTTACCGAGCACTATCAGAATTGGTGCAGACGCAAGGGATACAATTTCAGTGCAGATAAGGCAGCGAAAATCTACCACCTCTCCTCTGACCTGATCGCTGTATTTCCCAAAGATAACAATACCAGGCTGCTGATTCGTCAGGCTGTCGCAATGCTCAACACGGCATCCGAAACCGTAGAATCCCTACGTCAGGAAATGGATGCAGCCGCTTCCACTCTGCCAGAGTATCCCGTCGTTATGTCAATGAACGGGGTAGGCCCAACCCTTGGTCCTCAGCTCATGGCTGAAATCGGAGATGTTACCCGGTTCACGCACCGTGGGGCGCTTACTGCTTTTGCAGGCGTTGACCCTGGAAAAAATGATTCAGGACAGCATATTCAAAAAAGTGTTCGTACATCAAAGAAGGGATCGCCAAACCTGCGAAAGACCCTCTTCCAGATAATGGATAGCCTTATTAAGCGTTCTCCTGCGGATGATCCCGTTTACGCCTTTATGGACAAGAAACGGGCACAAGGGAAACCTTACTATGTTTACATGACCGCCGGAGCAAACAAGTTTCTCCGTATTTATTACGGGAGAGTCAAAGAATATCTTTCCACTCTGCCTGAAAACGAAGAAATGTAATCTAACTTCCAGCTTCATAACAGACCAGCGTTTTACGGTGGTCTTGTTTTTGTGCTTTTCTTTCAACCTGTATAAAATTTTCAAAGTTCATCAATTTCTGCTTGACTTTTTATTTGCAGACTAGTCTGGTCAAAAAAGTTGAGTACTAAACTTTTTTGACTTTATAGTGATGAGTCTATTATCTCACATATGATGAATTTGAAAAGGTACTTACTATTTGGCGTTTACATTTTTTCTATCATACCTAAAATTTAAGCGCTTACAAACAATCAGGCTGCAGAATTTTATCTGCGGCCTGATTGTATCGTCCGATTGATTAGTCTTTCTTTTACATTATTGCTTTGAATCTGGACTCTCCTTTATTCTTCTTTCACTTCTTCTATAAGCAATTCTGTATATTTGTTTAGCATAAGTGGACGCTCACAAGCATAAACAATTAATGCTATACAAAAACACATTTTAGTTGATCCGTATAATTTTTCAAATATGAAAACCTTTCACTACTCTTCTAATAATACTTTGTGCTTTTACAAAAATATAAGTCACCATACAACTAATGATAATAATTATAAAATAGTTTAACAATCCATATTTATTTAACTGTATTCCATTAATATTATAATCAAAACCACATTTTCTAAAAAATGTCCTAATCCAAATATGGACAATATATAATTCTAAAGAATATCTTCCAGCTATTTGTAAAATATTAGAACTGCCAGAGCGATGCTGTTTCTGATTTTTTTCTATGTATTCAAAAAAGAATATACATATAAAACATACCACCAAAGTCAATGCACAATACCAATATCTGACTGTCATACCGCCAATATGATACTCATATGTAAACATTCTATAACTATATCCTAAAAAAAGCGCTGCTATTTCACCATAAGTAACTTTTTTATTGAATTTAGCAAAATATCCACATAAAACGCCTATAATAAATATAGGTATCCTTGTTAACGCTATTTCTACTTTACTATAATAATCCGGAAAGATAAGTTTAATGCTTATATTAAATATAACAACTAATCCTATAGTTATCCAAGCTCTTCTTATTTCTGAATTTTCTTGTCTGCCATTACCAAAAATCCACTTATATATGAACGGAAATACTAAGTATAGAGGTATAAGGAGTCCAAAGTACCAAAGTCTCGTATACCCCTCAACCCAGAAAGAAATTAATGTTATATTTTTAACAAATGCTGAAAAGCTTCTATAGATAAGCAAATCTTGTCCAATCCAAAAAGGAAGTGAAATTAGAAGATATGGAAAAATAACTCTAACAATTCTTCTTCTATAAAATCTTTTCATGTCAGGATTCTTACTATACGAATAATAAAGCCCTAAACCTGAAAGAAAAAGGAATATTTCTACGCCTCCTCTTCCTTTCTCCAAAACAAAGTTAATAATTTCTAATGGCTCTGGTAATATCATTCCAATTTCATTTCCATGATACAGCATGATCCAAATAATAGCAATCCCCATCAGCTTAGTTCTGTATTTACTTAGAAGTCCCCAATGAAATTCCTCAATACACTTTTTCATTTGCTTTTACCATATACACACTTATTTTTTATCAAATTCCATACTCTTTATTAGTCTGACATACATCTCCTCTAAATCCGTTGTAGGTGTCCAGCCTAACGATTTTAGTTTTGTATTATCCAAACGTATTATCATTTCTGGATTATATCCCAACTCAGCAACATCTTCTGGTATATCGTATACCAGCTTTACTGCATGGTCCGATGAAAGTCGGGATACTAACTCAGCCATTTCTTTTATAGAAATAGCTGTATTCATGTTTGTAATATTATAAGCTTCCCCAGCTTTACCCCTGGTCAGCAAACATACTATAGCTGTTATAGCATCCTTTGTATAACAATAGCTTCTGACCGTTCTCCCTGCTGTATGCAATACTATATTACGCTTCTCTATAACACACCTTGCAAATTCTGCAAAGACTCTACTATCTTCATAAGAAACAGCAGCTCCAAAAGTTTGTGATAATCTCGCAACCAAAACCGGTACTTTATATTCTTTCGCATATGATGCACATAGACATTCAGCCATTCTTTTTCCTTCAGAGTAACTGCTGCGTACCTGCATTGGATCCAGATATCCATAATCCTTTTCTGTAATATAATCCATTTTTTCATCAGGTGTACCATACACTTCTAATGAAGATAAATACACCATCTTTTTTATATTTTTTTCTTTTGCTATTTCTAAGATATTCTTTGTCCCGTGCAATGCTGTAAGAATTGTTTCCACTGGATTGGTAACAAAATATCTCGAACTCGTAGCACTGGCACCGTGAATAATATAATCAATCTGATTAGAAATTTCAATTTTTTCGTTTATATCACAGATATAGACATCTACTTTTCCCTCATCAACAAGTCCCTTAAACAAATCATCTGCCTTCTTTTTATTTCTTGCTAATGCAATAATTTTTATATTTTTATTACAGATATTATTATGAAATACTATGGACTGGATAATCTGAAAACCTATCATACCTGTTGCACCAGTGACAAGAATTGTACTTCCACCATCTATTTCTTTTAAAAAAACACTATTGGCAACATCGCATAAATCTTTATATAATATTGGATTCTTTATATTTTCCATAAATATACCTCTAATCTTCTTCCTCATGCACCATATTTTTCATACGTGCATCAATATAATCTGTCAATCCCAAACCAAAAGCCTGTTCATTTTCTTTATATTGAAGCAACGCGCGAAACATATATACATCCTCTGGAGTTGTCACTTTAATATTCCCCCTATTTCCCATTACCATGTGCGCATCCATATTCTGGCTTTTTATAATCGTACAAGCATCTACCATATTCTCATACCCATTTGATGAATTTCTTATTATTTCATGGGCATTTAAGATATCCTTAAGATAAAAACTCTGAGGTGCCTGCGCAGCATAAGTCTCCTTTCTATAAGGAACTTTATCTACATTTTCTCCATTTTTACTTAATAAAATAGTCTCATAACAAGGTGTACATGTAATAGCATTTCCATGCTCTTTAACGCTTTTAATATTCTTTGAAATAACATCATAAGCTACAAAAGGACGTACACCATCATGTAAGAGTACAATTGAATCCTCTGGATTTTCTTGCCCAGCTTTTTTTAACGCAATATATATAGAATCCTGGGCTGTTTCTCCCCCATGCATTATCCCTGCTACTTTAGTTAATTGATACTCCTTTACCAATCCATCCATATAAGGAATGTACTCTTCCAAAACAGATATGTAGATTTTATCTATTTTTTTGTGATATTGAAAAAGCTGCAGTGTATGAATAATAATCGGTTTTCCATTTACCTCTAAAAACTGTTTTGGTATACCAGCTCCCATTCTTACACCACTTCCACCAGCAAAAATAATTGCTATATTCATATCTTAATTTTCCTTTCCTACAATTGATTTTCCAACAAAGGCTGGGAAAAATCCAGTTCATTCATTCTAATAATTCGCTGTTGCACTGCACAAATCTCTTGTTTTATCTCCTCCGGAATTTTGTCCAGAACAATCCAATCGATCACTCTATCTGATGCATGACTGTCAATAAAATCAAAATGCTCTGATACATATTTCTCTACTTTTTCATATTCAAAACTTTTTTTACTGAACGCCTCCATCAACTCTAAAAAACTATAACATACCTTTCCCGGAGCAGACTCTTCGTATGGTCGATGAAATCCCCTTGAAAAGGAATACTGAATCTTGTCATACGCAAAAAACAACATTGGCTTTTTCATTAACGAATATTCAAATATATTAGATGAATAATCAGTTATCAATAAATCTGTAATATAAAACAAGTCATTTATATTGGGGTATAAATTAACATCTATAAATTTATCTCTAAATCCTTCCTGTAAGGGTACAGGCTCACTAACCCATGGATGCATTTTAAATAAAACTACATACTCTGTGCCACATAACTCATAAAACTTCTCAAAATCTATTAATTCATATGGATAATATGCCTCTTTTTTATTTTTCCCTCTATATGTGGGTGCAAACAAAACCACTTTTTTCCCAGTACATATCGGATATCTCTTGTACAAATCTTCCGTTATCTTTTTGCGGTAATTCTCATCCAGATATTCGTCCATTCTAGGCATTCCTGTGGGGAGAACGTATTCATCATTAATTCCCCAAACTTCAGAAAAAAATGGAGCGATACTTTTTGATCCGGCAATTCCATAAGTATATTGTCTGTGACAACTCTGTGGGCTTGGGCAGCCTTTATGTCCCCATCTGCTATATCCAGAAGATTTAAACCCAGCACCCGCATGCCATAATTGAATCACTTTTACATTATCGTCTAATTTCAACCAATCTAAGACCGGAGCATGATCATCTAAAAAAACTATTCCGCTTTTTGACAATTTATATATCAAATTTATCCAACTTCTATACGTCTGTGGTTCTGCAGCTGCAGCTCTAGCTGAAAATAATATACAATACTCTTTATCCATTCCACGTTGCCGCATTTTTTCTGCTACTGCTTTCAAATTTGACTTAATAGACTCGCTTTGTTCCGTCATAAATAATATTGTATTTTTTCTTTTTCCTCTATTAACCAAAGAAAAAAGTTTATACAAGTTTCGCAAAAAAACTCTGCTGCTTCCCAAATATCTTTTCAAACATTTGTATGGGCTACAATATATATAGTAGTCCTTATTTGAAGGAAATTCCTCTCTGCTTTCTGTCGCCTGAAGGATATGCATTCTAAAAGGCAAACTATTTTCATCGTCCTCAATATAAAATTTAATCGTATAAACTTTATGACCATTTGCATATTCAAAATTTCTTGATTTTTCTTGCATATTGATCGGATATTTGAAATCTGCTGCACATTCTGCTAAAACTTCCTCCCCTTTGCAGGCTAATATCCTATAAGTCCCTATAGGTAAGCAGCATCTTTCACCATTATTGGTAATATTCAGGCATAACTGGTAACGACTTTCTTTTATATGACAAATTTTCAGCCTGGCTTTAGCCATTCCTATTCCATTTACTGCGTAAAATTCTAATTGCCCCCAATCAATTAAGTCATCTTTAAATTTAATTTCTATATCAAAATGAACGAAAATCCTTTCCCATTGAATATCAATCAGTTTAACGACCAATAACTTTTCATCTATTCTGTATAACATTATTTTATTCCTTCGTTATCTTTTTCTATTTATCTATCATGTCCTGATATTGCTGTGAAATCTCCTCAATATCTCCCATAGCAACAAGATGACCCTGCTCTAAGATCATTGCCTTATTGCAGATCCTTTTGACCTGATCCAAAGAGTGAGATACGAATAAAACCGCTGTTTCACCATCCATCATACTCATTATTTTTCCTTCACTTTTTTTTCTAAATTTTGCATCCCCCACAGAAAGTACTTCATCCAAAATCAAAATATCGGGATCCATAATAGTAGCAATGGAAAAACCAAGTTTACTCTTCATACCAGATGAATAATTTTTTAAAGGTACATCAATAAATTTTTGAAGTCCGGAAAACTCCACAATCTCTTCATATTTCTGATCTATAAATTTTTTGCTATATCCTAAAACAGCGCCATATAAATATATATTTTCCCTACCAGTATATTGAGGCTCAAATCCTGCACCTAGTTCTAATAATGGTACAATCTTACCTTTGACTTTTACTGTGCCTTCTGTAGCTTTAAAAACACCTGCTATAATTTTAAGTAAAGTACTTTTCCCTGCCCCATTAAGCCCTAATATACCAATACGATCCCCTTTTGACACACAAAAGCTGACATTTTGCAGCGCCCAAAACCTATCCTTCCTCAACTGGCCTTTTAGCATCTTTATAAAATATTCTTTTAAATGATCCACCTTTTCTTTACTTAAATTAAACTGCATACTAACATTATCTACAACCAATATCTCTTTTTTCATTTTCTCACCTACACGTGTAATATAAATTGATCCTGTTTCTTATAAAAAGCTATATTTCCTATAATTAATGCAATCACGCTTACAATAGCAGCATAAATTAGAAGCTTTGTATTCATTGGCTGACCTAAAATGGCATCTCGAAAATTTTGAATAATGCAATATAGTGGATTTAACTTCAGTATCCATGAAAAACCACTATTCATTATTTTTTCAGGATAATAAAAAATAGCACATGTATACATTATTAACATTAAAATCACTTCCCATAAATATTCCATATCTCTAAAAAACACAGTTACTGTTGCTAATATCATGCCTACACCATACGTTAGTATTGGAAGCAATATTAATGGAAAAATAATTTGTAATACATGCCAGGTCGGTTTCACCCCACAGTAAATTCCTAAAACAATAAGTACTAATAAGGATATCAAAAAAATAATATAATTAAATAAAATACAGGAAAGAGGATATAAATACTTTGGTACATATACCTTACAAATCATTTTAGAATTTGCACGTATTGATCTGGCAGCAGTCTTTGTAGCCTGTGAAAAAAATGTATATAATAACCTTCCACATAATATATACATTGGAAAATCTCTGCTATTGTTTCCGAATAATGTACCAAATACTATAGTAAGAACGCAAGTTGTCAACAAAGGCTCCAGTAATGACCAGCAGACACCTAAATAAGATCTCCTATATTTTAATTTCACGCCTTTCTTTACTAATTCCGATAATAAAAATCTACGATTCCAAAATGTTTTTAGATATTTCTTCATTTTTTTCATTCCTCACTAATCGTTTTATTAACCCCTCTAGTCTTTCTGCAGCATGTCCATCTTCTACAGACCCCTTATCATTAAGAAATTGCTTAACTCTTTTTTCATATTCCTTTTCATCGAAACGATCTATATTTTCACAAAGCTGCTTATTATTTTCTGCAACCATAAAAGGGGTTTCCTTTAATGGATAATACAGACCTCTTATTTCACCATACATATCACTATCTGTTGTATATATAAACCCAGGCCTGCCTGTTAATAGAAAATCAAATATACAGCTAGAGTAATCTGTGATCACCGTATCCGCCGCTGCAAGAAGTTCCTGTATATCAGGATAATTTGTTGCATTAATACCAATCTTCATTTGATTTTCCCGAAATTCAGCTTTTGGATGGTATCTGACAACAAATTCCCAATTATTCCCAAAACGTTCTTCTAATTTTCCCACTACCATTTCCGAATCTAAGTATTCTCCCTCATATTGGCCATTATCACGAAATGTAGGAACATATAAAACCATTTTACTTTCAAAAGAAATGCCCAATTCTTTTTTGACTTTTTTTATAATCCTATCATATTTCGTAAAAAATATATCATTTCTGGGATGTCCATATTCCTTTATATTTTTTACATTCCAAAATGCCCGTTTATAAATCCTTGTCTCAAAATCACTATTTGAAATCCAAAAATCAGTCAAATCTGCATTTTTTTTTGCAAGATATTCCCAGTTTCTATCTATTACCAGATTCCGACAGTCACCTTCAATTTTTTTAATACCAAAAGAACCATGCCACAGTTGAATATAAATCTGGCCCTCTTTCTTTTGAAGCCCTTTATTCAGATATGCGACCAAATGATAATTACAAATCCAGATACCCGCAGTTGCATACTCCATAAATGCTTCTTCTGACATATATTCAACCAGTCTAATATTGGGGGGAATATAGTTTGCATTGCTGGCAACATCCTTTACAACCCAAACCAATTCATATTTATTGGGGTTTTTTAATAACTGCTCTACAACATACTTACAATTACATCCATATCCCATTCCCATATAATTATCAAAAATAATTTTATTTTTTTGTATTGGGATATCTCCCCATTTCCTCTGATATCTTTTTTGTAAAGAAAATCTAATATTAATTTTTGTATTTTTTATTCGATAAATCTTATAATCATTCTCGATAGTATACTGAACGAATATTTTAATTATTTTCTTTATTACTATTAGTAATCTTTTCTTATTCATCTATTATACTCCAGCATAATTTTATACACACATTTTAAAGTTTACAATATAGATAAGAATCATGCTGTGGCTTTCTATATTGATTATCCGGTAATTTTTTCCAATCACCATATAACTGTGTCAAATATTTGTCCTGCATAGAAGGTGCCCAAAATTCCGAGATCCCGAACTTTACTTTTTGCAATGGAATCAGCCAATCTTTTGGCATAATCTCTCTTGAATAACCAGCTACCCCAAATAAACTACAAACATTATTACTTTTTTCAGTATTCCATTTTGTAATATAATTTTTACAAAACCTTATTATAATCTTCCACATTTTTTCAGGAATAATTTTCAGCAAGATTTTTGAACTATCGCGTGCAAACTTTCCTTTATTTTTTACAGGCAGATGATAAATACCCAGATAATAAATAAGTGACAGATATTTTTGTAGCATACGCTGAATTTTACTACACGGTACTCCGTCTATAGGATGTATATCAATTTTGGGCGCATGAATACGCAACTCTGTAATCTTGAAATCGTAGAGATGCCCAATTGGCGCTTCCGGTAATATTTTCTTTTCTACCGGCGAGTAATCCATATCTTTTAATTTATTATTATTTGACTCCATGAATGCTTCCATTTTTTCAAAGTCGTCACGAAACATAGCCACGTCAATGTCATCATCCCATGGAATAAATCCATGATGGCGGAAAGCGCCTAAAGCACTTCCTCCTACAAGAAAAAATTTAATATTATGTTCTTCACAAAATCTCTGAAATTCTATCAGCATTTCCAAAAGATGTTCCTGATATTTCTTTAAACTATTATCCATTTCTTTTTCTCAACATTTTTATATAAACTAACTTACGAATTGTATTTGGCACTAAGGTTATCAAAATCGTAATACCACATGCCTTTATATATTCCCATGGTTTCAACAGTCCTATCTTTCTCTGTATTTGTCTCAAAATCAAATATCTCTGACAATACGCAATGCCCCCACGTCTGTTATACAAGTCATCGGATACACGGGCTTTAACTAATACCTTCTGTATGTTATAAAATTTAAATCCTTTTACAAGCATTCTGGACCATAAATTGTAATCCTCTAAATATGGAAAACTTCTGTAATTTCCTGCATTCAATACATCTGCTTTTCTGAACATAGCAGTCATATGATTTATTGGATTTCTATATTTAGCATACTTCCAAATTTCCTTTTGCGTCTCCGGCATATTTTTTACTTGTGAAATAATTCCCCTATCATTAAACTCCCGCATCAGTCCACCACAAACCGAAATCTGCGGATTATTCTCCATAAAATCCATCTGGATCCTAAAACGTTCTGGTTCTGCAATATCATCCGTATCCATACGTGCCACTAATTCATATCTGCTCAATTCCACGCCTTTTCTCAAAGCCAATCCTAGACCTTTATTTTCATCAAACTTATAAACTCTCATATTTGGCAAAACCTTCAGATACTCTTCTATTACCAAATACAATTCTTTTGTAAGAACTCCATCTTCTATGAGAATTATCTCGTCCGGCTCCACCGTCTGTAGTCTGATACTCTCCAAAGACATTTTTAAATATTCCGGTTTTTCTTTTCTATAAACAGATAGTAAAACAGAAAACTGCATTTAATTTAACCTCTATCCTTTAGCTATACATTTTTATCATGTAAATCTTCTTTACTTTCAACACCTTCTGTACTTTCTTTCATCAACATTATTTTGGGCGTTAATATCATCAACTTAAAATCCAGCCAGATAGAATAATTTCTAATATAAGTAAGATCAAGTTTCAATTTATCATATGAAGTAGTATTATACTTACCATATATCTGGGCATACCCCGTCAACCCCGCTTTAACTTTCAACCTATAGCAAAACTCCGGTAATTCTTTTTCGATCCTCTGAGCAAGTTCTGGTCTTTCTGGTCGGGGACCAACAAAAGACATATCCCCTTTCAGAATATTATAAATTTGTGGTAATTCATCCAATCTAGTTCTTCTTAAAATCTTGCCAACTCTTAGGATTCTCTCATCTTCTTTTCCCGCCAGTCGCGGACCGCTTTTCTTTTCTGCATTCTGTATCATTGTCCTAAACTTATATATTTCAAATACTTTTCCACAATATGTTAATCGCTTCTGTCTATAAAAAACCGGTCCCCTATCGTCCAGTTTAATACATACAGCTATTATCAAAAACAAAGGTAATGTTATAATAACAGCAATACATGATAATACTATATCCACTAATCTTTTTATAATCAGTTGTTCAATTAACAATCCATCATTTTTCGACAATAGCAGCGGTGTATCAAAAAGTGTAAGTTGCTCTGAACTCCGAAGTAATACATCTGATATCTTAGGAACACTATAAGTTCTCACATTTTTATCAAAGCATACTTTTAATATTAGATTTCTTTCATGGGATGGCATATCACCTATTATAATTCCATCATACTTATCAATTTCTGGTATTATATTTTGTATCCCACTCTTATAGCTGATTGACTTGTCAATTCTATATTTATCCATTCTCAAATTCATTTTTTCCATTAAATAATAATCTGAACGTCTTCCTGAAATCAAAAGCATATTTCTAGACGGAAATATATGTATATATATCCTTTGATAAATAAGACTCCATATTATTATGATTATAATCTGTACAATTGTTATTCCGATGATAGAAAATGGATTGAAAAACTTTTTTGCAAGAACTGATATCTGAAAATACGTAAATGTATTTGTAAAAACAACAGATAACAGCTGTGAAAATATCAATTTACCTTTTTCCTGCAGCCCAACTGTAAAACCGCCATACATCTTCATCATAAAAAACAGAATAACAATATATAAAAAAATCATCATCCAATTGCCTCTGCGAAAAAAAGGCAAACGTATTATTGTATTAAAATAATTAATCCAAGTATAACCATAAATACCTGAAACTACCGTAACTAAAACTGCAGAAAAAAGCAATCTGACTAAACGTTTAAACTTTTCTTGAATCTTCATAGAATTAATCTCCCGTTAACAGATGCTACCAAATTATAATGTGGTAAATACTTCTGTAAAATAACTATAATATTCTTGTAAAGTATATCACTATTTTGATTTTGCGACAAGGAAAACCTCTTTCCAGTTTAAACTGTAACTTTATCCTCTTAATCTCCGTATTATATTATACAACAACTCAATTTCTACAATCAGGATTTCTGATACTTTGATAGAAATAAAATTTACTTTCTTATTCCTATTCTTCCGCGATATCTCAAACCCATTTTTAATCCCCGCAATATACTCCCTTCCAAACCCCTTAACAGCAAAAAATACCGCCTTCACTCCAAACCCCACCAAAAACAGGGGCAAATTCAGCACAATCTGCCAAAACGGCATATTTTTATATATCATATATATATTATTCCTGGAAGAATATCTAATCTTGAAAAGATTATATCTGGAACCACTGGTACCGCTCCCCACATGGTACACGCGGGCTGTGGGACAAAACCAGTTTTCATATCCATAGAGTCTGGCTCGGTATCCAATGTCCAAATCTTCCAGATAAGCAAAATGTTCCTCATCAAAATATCCGATTTCGTCTAAAATACTTTTCCGATAGATAGCTGCCCCTGCACAGGAAGCAAATATTTTCTTTCTTTTATTATATTTTTCTTCTGGCTTTCCTTTACCGTCAGCAAACGCCCATCCCAAAGCACAGTAATAATTTCCAGCATCATCTATCCTGCTTTTATCATGCATCTGCAGCATTTTTGCCTGGCACGAAAAAATATCAGGACTTTTATTAATGTCCTGAACTAATGCCTGAATAAACCCTTTCTCAACAATGGTATCATTATTCAAAAGCAGTATATACTTTGCCTGTGAGGTGCGGATTCCCACATTGACTGCCCCACAGAAACCAGTATTCTCTGCCAAAGCCACAAGCCTGACCTGAGGATAGTTCTGTCTTAGATATTGAACACTGCCATCTTTTGATCCATTATCAACCACCACGATTTCATAAGAAGAGAAATCCTGTGTTAACAGCGCATCCAGGCAGTCCTTGAGATATTTCTTTCCATTAAAATTAGGAATTATTACCGATACTTCATGCATGTTTTTCAGAAACCTTTCCGACACAGCTTTATAAAAAAGCTGTGTCCTGAGATTTTTATTCGTTTGGCCGCAGAGAATAGTTCCACTTCGTGAGAGAAAGGTTTTTATTATAATAGGGATCCCCCTCTTTTAAAAGTTTTTCCCAACGGCAGCGCATAAACTCTATTTCACTTTGGAATCTGCGCACTTTCTCTTTGTTGTCCTCTGTTCCACGGCTCTTTGATTCATAATGATACAGCTCAACATAAGGGTCATAGACAACCAGATATCCCTTCTGACGTACCCGGAGACAAAAATCCACATCATTAAATGCAACGGTCAGTTTTTCCTCAAATCCTCTGACTTCAAAAAACACCTCACGTTTCACCATCATACAGGCAGCAGTAACCGCACTTAAATCCTGCTGAATGGACGCCTTGTGTAGATAACCGGAACGCTCTCCCGGCATATTTACAAACATATGTCCCGCAATTCCACCTATCCCGATTATTGTGCCTGCATGCTGGATCGTTTTGTCAGGATAATATAGTTTGGCACCTGTAATCCCAGTATCCGGTCTCTGACAGTGTCCGAGCATCTCCTCCATCCAATCCGGAGTGATCACTTCCATGTCATTATTTAAAAACAAAAGATAATCACCTTTCGCTTTTTTGGCCGCAAAATTATTAATGGCAGAGTAATTGAATGGTTTGTCCCATTTTAAAAGGCGTATCTTCTCTTCTCTGCTCAACTCGCGATAATAAGAAAAAATCTCCTCTGTCTCGCTGTTATTTTCCACTATAAGAATTTCAAAATTTTTATATGTGGATTTGTCAAATATAGAATCCACACACTTTTTCAAAGCTTCTTTTTCATCTTTATTCGGGATGATGATAGAAACCAAAGGAGCGCCCTGCACCTGATACTTTACCCGGTAAAAACCATAATCCTTTGTATGACTCACTTTTCCGCTTAACCCGCTTCGTTTCAGATTGCCCTCAATGGCACGTTTTCCTGCTTCATAAGCATACATTTTACTGGCTGGATTGTCTGCAGTGGAAGCCTGATGTGTCCGCCAGTGATATAAAATTTCCGGTATGTGATGTATTTTCTCAGCACATTCAACACATCGGAATATAAAATCATAATCCTGAGCGCCGTCGAATTCTCTGCGAAATCCTCCGGTCTGCTTCATAATATCTCGCTTCACCACAAACAAATGGCAGATATAATTATTAGCCCGAAGCAGATCAAGGTTAAAATCCGGCTTCAAATGCGGTTGAAAATGCTCTGACAGGTCTGCTCTCACCTTATCTTCGTCTGTATAGATCACATCGATATCCCGTTCTTTTTCCAGTGCCGATGCAATTTCATACAGGGCGTTTGGCGCAAGCAGATCATCATGGTCCAGAAGCCCGACATAATCCCCTGTGGCCATAGCAAAAGCCGCATTTGTATTTTCAGCAATCCCCAGATTTTCGTCCAGTTTCTTCCATGTGATCCGGCTGTCCAAAGAAGCGTATTCTTTAAGTGTAAATTCCATAGACGCATCCTCCGGACTGGCATTAGCTATGCATAGCTCCCAGTTGGCATATGTCTGGTTTCTTAAAGAATCCATCATTTCCCTCAAAAACTTCTCAGGTGTTTTATAAGCCGGAACGACAACGCTAATCTTAGGATAATAGTTCCATATCCGATTCCGCTGTTTTTCCAGAGTCTCTTCTGTGGGGCGATATGCTTCGTACCATGGACCATATGGCACTTCCTCCGGCTCAAATCTCTCGTGCAGACGAATCCAAAACTCCTTCAGCCCGTAATGCTTTAAATAGCGGTACCCTTTCTGTATGGTATACGGGGAAAGTTTCCTAAGTATTCTTCCCCATTCCAGCTTTCCTTTTGCCATGTCTCTTACCTCTGCGTATCACAATCTTTGGGCAGGTTTACCCATCATTCTCTTTATATACTCGTACATTCTACCACATTTTCTGTTTAAAGGAAACCTTGAATGTGCTATACTAAAGAAGATTGAGTATAGATATGAGGAGGTTATATTTTGAAACTTGATAAAAAGCTTTCTTTTGTTATTCCATGCTATTATTCTGAAAAAACAATTTCACTGGTAGTAGAAGACATCTTTCAGGCATTTCCACAGACTGAATATAATTATGAAATCATACTGGTGAACGATGGATCAAAGGATAATACATTCACGGTAATAAAAGAACTGGCAAAAAAACATCCACAGGTTATATCCATTAACCTTGCTAAGAACTTTGGACAAGATGCAGCACTTATGGCCGGATATACTTACGCCACCGGTGATTATATCATTTCTCTTGATGATGACTGCCAAAATCCACCCGCTGAGGCGCACAAACTGATTGCCAAAATAGAGGAGGGCTATGATGCAGTCTTTGGGAAATATCATATAAAACAACACAGTGCGTTTAAAAACTGGGGAAGCCGCCTAAATGATAAAATGGCGACTCTGTTGTTAAAAAAGCCGAAAGACCTCACTCTGTGCAGCTATTTTATTATGAACTCTTTTGTGAAGGATGAAATGCTGCGATATGAGAGTGCTTTTCCCTATATATGGGGTCTGATACTGCGAACTACGGATCATCTGACCAATGTATTTATTGACCACAAGAAACGTGAGGTTGGCACTACCACATTTACCATTAACAAACTGGTTCTGCTCTGGCTGAATGGTTTCACTTCATTTTCTGTAAAGCCACTTAGAATTGCTAGTTTTTTTGGAGGTTTCTTCGCTTTTCTTGGGTTCCTTCTTACTATTATTATGGTTATACGACAGTTTATCTGTCCGGAGCCTATTATCGGGTGGACGTCTCTCATGTGTGCTCTTTTAATTGTAAGTGGATTGAATATGCTGATGCTGGGACTTCTGGGCGAATATATTGGTAGGATTTTTATCAGTCAGAATAAATCCCCTCAGTTTGTCGTACGACAAATCTGCAGACAAGATCAAAATACGGAAAATGAGTCATGAATCCTACCGGATCTTTCTATGCAACTTAAAAACTGCGGCTCCCATTTATGAGAACCGCAGTTTTTGTAGTCTACATATAATTCGGCAGAAAAACAATCAGGTACACCCCAACAGCCGATACAATATAACCGGCACATAAAAAGTTTAAAATTGTATTCCTGATTTTTTTGCTTTTAACTATTTTTTCCATTATATTTTGGTACCCTAATGTAATAAAGTACATAAAAGGAATCAGCATGGGCATCAGATATCTTCCCTGCGCCTGAAAATCACTGGAATATGCGTATTTTACCAGCAGAATAAAAGGTACTGTCATAGCAGCCAAAAGACATAAATGGAAATAATTTTTCATATCCCATTTTTTATTTTTTCTGATTGTAATAAACATGGTCCTGCCCGTATGATCTTTATCACATCTAACACTTTTCTGCTGTCCTATAACAAAAAACTGTTTCCTGATATGAAAAAGCACACCTACTATTCCCACTGCAAAAACACTAAAATATACCAAAGTCCACATTTTGGGCATAAAAATATCCAAAAAGCCAAAGGTTCCTACAAAACTGACAGCCACAGTTACCAGCCAGTTAAATTTCCACTCTCCGGGAATCCAAAATAGCATATCCCAAATACTCATTCCCATACTCTGAGGAGTAATTCTGTTAGATGGTTTTAAATCTTCCCGGGCATACATCTGTGCATATTCCGACGAAGTATGCATGCCTAATATATCTCCGTGATACAAAATTCCATTGCGCACAAACCACCACCCCGCACAGACAGCCGCTACAGCGATGATAAGGAACCCCAATGAAAACATTTTTTTATAATTCCACCTTTTTTCTTCACAGAATAGTATACTTCCCGCAAAGAAAAAAACGCTGCAAAGTATAAATCCATATGCATTATAATAGGAAAGGGCGCACACAGACAATGCCAATGCCAGCTCTATACATAAGCCTTTACTCCAGCTGTTTTTCACCGCTTTAACCCAGCACCATACTACCCAGGCTGTTGAAAATAAGGCAATGGAATCCGTATTTATATAAGAATTTATAAACATGGCTCCCGGAAGAAAACATACTAATACTACAAACAGCCTGGCATATTCTTTCTGAAACAGAGCCTTTCCTATTTTGATTGTTATAGCTGCCGTTGCAGTACCAAACAAAACACTAACTATTCTTGCTGCAATGACAGGCGCCATCTCTGCACTGGTGAATAAAAGTGTTATTTTTCCGAAAACGGCACCTATTATATATGGCAGAATAGGATTAAATGCATACGAAATCCCCCACAATTCATGACGAATCTCAGGATTTCCACCATGGGGCAATGTTCCATGCTTCATGATATATTCCACGATCTGGTATTTCATAGCTTCATCCGGTGAAGCATTAAAAGGCTGTACCACAGCCCATAAAAGTAGAAATACAAACACGCCGGTCAGAAACAAAATTTCTACTATCTTTTCTTTTTTATTATTCATTGTTCTCTCTTGTTCCTTAACCTCACATTGATAAGCAGTTTTCCTTACACTAAATTCTTCTAAGAGAAAAATCCTGGCTGTCTAAGGTTAAATTGGGATTATAATAGGGGTCCCCATCTCTGAGGATTTCAGGCCAACGCTCTTCAAAGGTTTTAATCTCCCTGTTAAACCGTGCAACCTTCTCAGGTGTATCCTCCAACCCCCTGGATTTTGACTCATAATGATATAATTCCGCATACGGATTATAAACCACCAGGTACCCGGCTCTCTGCAGCTTCAGACAAAAATCAATATCATTGAACGCAACCTGAAGCTTTTCACTTAATCCGCCGGCATCCTCATATGCTTTTCGTTTTACCATCATACATGCAGCGGTAACTGCACTGTAATCCTGTGCACAGATAATTCTATGACAGTAACCGGTAACCCCGCGTTTCTGCTGAACAAAGCAATGACCAGCAATGCCTCCGAATCCTATAACAACGCCTGCATGCTGTATAGTATCATCTTCATAATAAAGCCTGGCTCCTACGGCCCCTACATCTTCACGCATGCAATATCCCAGCAGTTCTTCCAAACAGTCTTCGTTTATAATTTCTGTATCATTGTTAAGGAGAAGAAGATATTCGCCATTTGCTTCCCTGATACCAAAATTATTAATTGCAGAGTAATTGAAAACTCCATCCCAATAAACTACCCTTGCCCTTGGATTAGATTTTTCCAATTTTTTGTAGTAAGCAAAGGTCTGATCCTCTGTGCTGTTATTTTCTACTATAATGTATTCAAGATTTTTATAAGTACTTTTCTGTTCAATAGAATCTATGCAGCGTTTTAAGTCATCTATATGATCTTTATTGGGAATGATTATGGATATCAACGGGTCATAATCTCTGATAAACTGTGTTCTGTAAAGTCCCAAAAATTCTCCCTGCTGAATTCGTGCTTTTACACCAATACGTTCATAATGAGCCTGCACTGCCTTTTTTCCGGCTTCAAAAGCATATAATTTACTCTCCGGATTTTCCGCTGTAGAATCCTCATGACACCGCCAGTGATATAAGATGCGGGGGATATGGCAGATATGTTCTCTTCCGGCCTGTTCTGTACATCGAAAAATAAAATCATAATCCTGGGCACCGTCAAACTCACTTCTCAACATTCCCACCATATCAATAATATCCCTTTTAACAACAAACAGGTGGCAAATATAATTCACTGTGCACAACAGATCTATATTAAAATCCGGTTTAAAATGGGGCTGAAAAAACTTATTTCCATCCATCGTCATTTTATCTTCATCCGAATAAATAACCAATGTGTCCCTTTTCTCATTTAATCTTTGTACACATTCATAGAGTGCGTCGGGTGTCAGTTCATCATCATGATCTACAAATACAATAAACTCTCCGGAAGCAGCCTCTATAGCTGCATTGGTATTTTCAGAGATTTGCAGACAGGATTCATGTGGGATATAGACAATTCTATTATCATTCTCTGCAAACTTATTTACAAATTGTTCTAATTTTGAATCTATTCCACTTCCATCTGATAAACACAGTTCCCAATTGCCATAAGTCTGTGCCTGTATAGATCGGATAAGGCTTCCCAGATATTTTTCAGGCGTTTTGAATAAAGGAACGACAATACTAAACTTAGGTTCCCATGAAAATTTCTCTTCCCTCTGCTGTGCAAGTTCCGACTGGGAAGGCAGATGCTTTGGAAGCCATTTTGAATATTCAACCGGACGATTTTTATGGCTTTTTGCCTTTGAAAACACTTTTGCTGAAAATCCCGAAATACCATGCATTCTCAGATAATGGAGCGATTTTTTCAAATAAAGCTTAAATTTCTCCTGCATAATCTCTGAAAACTGCAGAGGCACAGGAAATACTTCTTTTTCCATTCCGCTTTGAAAGATAATCCGATAGGAACTCTGCCCGTCAAAATCTGCCTCCAGATAAAATCCCGCCTTCTCGCCAATATCCGTTTCCGAAAACTGATTCTGAACATCTACTCTGTTCAGCCGTTCCAAACGGCATGGAATCTCCCTCCCTGTTTTATCTTCCAGCCTGATATCAACCATTTGCTTTCCTGCTGCCCAGCCTCTGATCTTACATTTATGAAGTTCTTTATCCGCTGTAACTTCCTCGATATAGAACTGTGGCTTTCCCTGCTTATCCGCCAGTTTCCGGGCTTCAACAGAAAACCATAAAATCCTCATATCTCCCTTTACTGCATGGATCGTCAGCTTTCCCGAATTATTTATTTGTTCTGGAAGCAGAACCACCATCTCAATCCGCTCACCATTTTCAAAATCCAAATCCTGAAACCTTTCCAGGGCACTGACCCTCTCCTGTCTGCTGAGTTTTGCTTCCAACACAGTATTGTCCAATTTCACTTCAGCTTTGTAATCCTTTGGCCAGACACCCTGCAGAATATATTTTTGGCGGTCTGCTATATTAAATCGTTCTTTTTTGACTTCATATATCTCTCGCTGCATAAATACTCCTTTAGTTATCCTGTTCCTTTAGCTTATCCCAGAGATGGATCTGTTCTACCTTCTGCTTCAGCAGGGAACGATATGCCCGGGTATTTTCAATATAATTTAATTTATCTTTATAAAGCTGAAGAAGTTCTTCCAATTCTACAAAGCGTTTTGCGCTCTCGTGAAGTAATTGTCCCTGTTCCTCTATTTTTTCCTTTAATTCTTCTTCTCTTTTTTTACAAAGCTGAAGATAAGGCTCTGCATTTTTCAGTTCTGAGAATAAGATTTCATATTTTATCCGGATGCATGTCCATTGATTTCCCTCCGGTATATTCAGTAGGATTTGAGGATCACTGCTTTTAAATACCAAATCATTCCCTGCACATGTATTTGCATTATTTTCTGTCTGTTCAATCGTAATTTTTCTTATACCATCCGTGGTATCCGCTTCCATAGAAATCATACGAATCATTACAGACGTGTTAAGCGGGTCGATACGGATTTCTCTGGGCATATGATACGGATCCAAAGTCATTTCCAGCCCAACTTCCCTTTGCCCTTTTAAAACAGGAAACATTCTGCTGTTCTCCTCTGAATATCCCATTCCCCTATCGAGATATACCTGAGCATAAGAAGGCTCTGTTTTCATCTCCTCATCAAAATAATATACTTCCTGTTTATACTGATTTAAGGTTCTGGAGTATGAGTAATCTTTTCCCTCTACATAGTTCATAAACCCATCATTCATTTCCGCAAAAAACTTACGCTCTTCTTTACTTATACTAAAATATTCAAACAGCTCATCCTCTGTCATTAATTTATTAAGAGCTGTCTTATGCTTTAGCGCAAAGGCAAAAAGAGCTCTGTATATTGCAAACTTCACCGGCACCGGAAAATCAAAAATCCATTCATAATCCAATATAAATGTATTTTCTCCATTTTCCACTAAATTATCAAATGTCAAATCAATATCTAACTTTTCAACTGCAGCCATCCCGGATGGTATCTCTCTTTCACCAAAGACCGAAACAAATTTTTCTGTTTTTTCAAACGGAACCTGCACGGGATACAAGGTTTCAAAAATGTTTTTATATTTATCCAAAATTTGCTGCAGGCAACCCTGTTCCTTATTCTCCAATGCCTGCAAAATTTGTGTATAATAACTGTCACCCGTAATAAACTCAAAAAATACGGCCTTGTTCTCCATCCTGCAGGGCGTCAGAAGACATATCCCCTGATTCTTAAAATATTGATAGTTTTGAAGCATTTTCTCTATATGTTCTTCTCCTTCCGGAAGGAGAGCTTTTTTACTTATTGTTTTTTTGCCGTCCTCTGTTAAATAAATTGCTGTCTCTATCTGGAATTTTTTATCACGCTCTTTTGTAAATTTGGAATATATCTTTTTCACTTTGGCACTCCTTCTATTCCGCTTCAATCATAAATGAATTGGCAAAAAATTCAAAACTGCCGTCCTTTGCCAATTGCTGGCTGACAGCTGTTTCATCAAACAGTATCCATCTTGTATTATCAAAGCTGTCCTTACCACAAGCAAGTTCCTCCGCTTTTGGAAGATAATCATCTGAAAAAATTTGAACAGGAAATTTGTAATCCGGGAACGGATAATAAAAATCGGCTTTTTTAAATCCAGCCTGGTGTATAATGGACGTTATCTCTTTTTTAGAAAATGTTCTGACACAGCTCTCCGTCTTATGATACCCCTCTATACCGTCAAAAAGCTGCCCTGTATGATCCTCTCTGGCCCCTGCCCAGTATTTCAGGCCAAACTTATTCTCAATGGCAATTAAAATACGGCCGCCCGGTTTCAGCATCTGCTTCAGATTCTGCAGAAATGCGGTAAACGGCTCCTCCGCATCTGTATAATATCCTGCATATTCCAAAACGCCGATCAAGGTAATATAATCAAATTTCTCTTCTAATTTGATATCATTGAAATTTCCTACCATTATCTCCAGATTTTCACAATTTCTGTTTCTGTAAGCATTAATCATAGACCTTCTTTTTGACAATTCAATACATGTTACTTTACCTGTAAGACGTGACAATACTCCGCTGATCGCACCACATCCGGCTCCTACTTCCAGTACACTGTCTTTTTTTGTAAAAGGATACCACTCTAATATATTCTGCCTCACCGGAGACAGATGATATAATACAGGCCACCTGTTATCCTTTTGTAGTATACGGTCCACATCTTCCTCTTCTTTCACAAGGTTCAGCAGATCATTCTCAATTTCACCATCGCTGTATGCATCTGTTCCCCTGTAAAATTCATAATTCAATTTTACTTTTCCAATCTCCTCTACCATTGAAACTCCCTCCTCCGGCATAATTACAGCATTTCTTTTATCTCTTCAATAAAACTAAATACACTGTCATTTTCGCAGTAATCTTTATTCACAATTCTATTCTCAACAATAATGCGGTAATCGTTGCAGATTTCGTTCAGTTTTTTTGCAATATGGTTGGGACTGATATTATTTAAAGATACTATAAATTGATTAAAATCTTTTAAATCTTTATTTGCAAATGTATTCGTAATGACTTTAATACCAAAAACTGACATCTCCAATGGCGGATAACTTGGATGCGGTGATGCCATAAGAGATATGCCTGCATAAGATTCCTGCAGAACCTGCGCATATTCATCCAAGGTTAATTTCCCGGCAGAATTTAAATATTTTCCTTTTCCCAGATATACCTTTGGATGCATTTCTCCTGCAGATATAACATTCCACTCTTCTGCATTTTCCTGGATTCCTATCCACTTGCGCAGCGCAGCAACTATTAGCTTAAAAGCATTCCTTTCGGTTCCGGGACGTCCGTATACCAGAATCTGTTTCTTCTTTTTCATACTGGTGTTCGCCGCATACAGTTTCTCTTTCAACACAGTATTTAACACCGGATCAAAAGAAAACTCCTTATAAAATTTATATCCCTGCCAGTGAAAATAATCCTGCAGTAATTTTGTATTAAAGACTGCAATCTGAGGATATGGATGTTTATAAGTTGCATCTGCCAGAAGATATCTAGTGGACCAGGCATAAAATCCCGGCTCGTAATCCTGAATAAAATTAATAAATGGCCTGGGCTTAATTCCATATTTCATTTCATATTCTTCATAGGCTTCCTGTGCGCAGTGTGCGGTCCACCAGCCAGTGAACATAAAATAATCATTTTCAGATACAGGAAGTGTCCACCCGTTCCGTTCACTATATGGAACAATCTGGGCTTTTGCCTGGCTGTCCTCCTCCCATTTGACAAATGTATATTTTTTTTCATATGCCTGTATAGCCTCTGATGAAGGTACTGCATCTACCAAAATTATCCTTTTTTCAAATCCTGTACTCTCCGCCAGTCTCTCAAAAAATTTAAGGGCAGTGGAGATACCGCCAAAAACATGTTCCGGATTAATAGAGGGCAGAAGAATGTTAATCCTTTTGTTCTTGTTCGCAGACGGTCTGAATATATAAGGATTTATCTCCGCTATATGTGTGTCTATTTCCTGACTGTTAAAAACACCTGCCTCGTAATCCCCATGGAGATATTCATCCACTATCTTCTTTTCCACACTTATTTCTTCTGTCTCTGCTTTCATTTTGGGAACACAGCTATACAAATCAAGCTGTTTATTATAATAGGGATCGCCTTCTGCTAAATAAGGAGCATACATCTTCCGAGACATTTCAAAATCCACCTCAGGAATATAGGAATCTCTGGTTTTAGACTCAAAATGATATAGCCTTACATAGGGATCATACACATTCCGATAGCCTTTTTGCTCTGCTCTTATACACAGCTCAACATCACTTCCGCATATTAAAAACTGCTCATCAAAAGGGCCAATCTTTTCAATGGTTTTCTTAGACACTGCCATACATGCACCTGTAACTGCAGTAACATTTCTGGTAACCATAGGAGACACAAAAGGAGAGCCATAATGAACAGGAGGCATTCCCTTATAGACATGATCTCCCCAGCCTCCCATTCCTGCTATTACGCCTGCATGCTGAATGGTATTATCTTCATACAGTAAAAGAGCACCGGCCACACCTATGTTCGGCTGGACGACTTTCTCCACTAACCGGTGCATCCATTCACTGCTGCTGATTTCCACATCATTATTCAGGAATATGTAGATGTCTCCATCTGCATGCTTCATTCCAAAATTATTCAGTTTTGACCAATTGAATTCAAATGCAGCTGTTAGCACACGAACATTTGAATTTTTTTCAGTAATATCTTTAAAGTATGCAAAGGTCTCTGCTTCTTCTGAGTTATTATCCAATATGATAATCTCATATTTGTCATACTTGGTAAACCGCAGGATGCTCTGTACCGCTTTTTCCAGCAAAGGAGCATTATCCTTTGTAGGAATAATTACAGATACCAGAGGATGGTCCTTCAAGCAGTACCTCACATCATAGACAAAATAATTCTCTGTCTCATACGCTTTGGCAGCTTCTTTCCCATAGACACGATCCAAATGCTCCTGTATAGCATTCAATCCCACAACCTGTGCATATGGCTTAGACTCCGGGTTATTTGCCGTTGAAGACGGAATAGCTCTCCAAGAATATAAAATTTTTGGTATATGCACAATATTATCTGTAATTTCCGACATACGGAGCATCAAATCATAATCCTGGCTCCCATTGAATTCTGAACGAAATCCTCCTGTCTTTTCAAAAAGACTCCGTCTGAAGCCAAGCAAATGGCCTATATACATCTGACTGAGCAGTAATTCCGGTGACCAATCCGGTTTGCAGAAAGGATCTCTGTGATTTCCTTCTGCGTCAATAATATCCTGATCACTATATAGAATATCGGCTCCTGTTTTTTTGATAGCAGCAGAAAACTCCAGAAGTGCATCTTCTGCAATTTCATCATCATTATCCATCAAAATCAGATAATCCCCATCTGCAAGAGACGCTGCCGCATTAGTGGCCACTGAAATTCCGCCATTCTCACCAAGAAGCTTTACCTTTATTCTCTTGTCACGGATACCAGTTAAATACTCTTTCACCCTGTGATCCGTAGAACAATCGTCCACAAGACATAATTCCCAGTTTCCATACAACTGATTTACCACAGATTCGATTGCCCTCTGAAGCCAGTGTATTTCCACATTGTAAACAGGAATTAAAACTGAAAATTTAATGTTTTCTTCACTACTATTCATGAACTGCTCCTTTTGCATAGTTTACCCGGGTATCCATATCAAAATAGCCTACTGTCGTCTTATCAGCAATGACCTGAATACAACAAATATCATATAAACGATGGTATACAACGAAATCATCATTTTCCTCAAAACCTGTACATCCCAGTTGCAGCAAATATTGTCCTCCCTGCAGCCTCATCTTCTGGGTAAATGAAATCTCAACCACTTCTCCCTGCGAAAGAGTTCCGGTTTCTGTCTTCTCAATGACTGTATTGGTACCTGTCAGTTCAGTTCCTTTGAGATCCTTGAGGCTGAAAGCAAAAATAGGATTTAAAATCTTTTTATTGAATTTTATCTTCATGCGAAGAGTAAAATCCTGCATTTTATATACTGTATTAGTAATCTTGCCTTCCTCATCAAATATACCAAAGTCTATAATCTCTGCCCTTCCATCTCCATAACTCTGCAGATCCGGATTAATAAGCATATATTTTTTCCATATTTCGCCGTCATGTTCATAGCTTCTCTCCTCTTCCTGCAGTAACTTATGGGTTTCCTCCTTTATTTCTTCTATAACGGTTACATCCTGTCCCACCAGAATCTTTTTATACAGGTCCACCATTTCTTTCGGTTTACCTTCCGCTACTTTTTTCCCTTTGTTTAAAAGAACTACTCTGTCACAATATTTGCTGATGCTTCCCAAATCATGACTCACGAAAAGTATTGTTCGGCCCATTTTTTTAAATTCTTCAAATTTTCTGTAGCATTTTGCCTGAAAGAACACATCTCCTACAGACAGTGCCTCATCCACTATAAGAATCTCAGGTTCAATATTAATGGCAACCGCAAAAGCAAGCCTTACAAACATACCACTGGAATACGTCTTCACCGGTTGATGAATAAAATCACCAATATCCGCAAAATTCAGAATATCCTCCAACTTGGCATCAATCTCTTCCCTGGAAAACCCAATCATCGTGCCGTTCAAATAAACGTTTTCAAGCCCGGAATATTCCATGTTGAACCCGGCGCCTAACTCCAATAGAGCAGAGATTCTGCCATTTACTGTTACAGAGCCTTGTGTAGGATTCAATACGCCTGTAATGATTTTTAGAATTGTAGATTTCCCGGATCCGTTTGTACCAATGATTCCAACCGTTTCCCCTTTACTTACTTGGAAGGAAACGTCATGCAAAGCATAATGCTCTTTATATTTCTTTTTCCTTGACAATCCCAAAGATTCTTTAAGTCTATCCATAGGTTTGTCATATAATTTATACATCTTACTAAGATGTTCCACTGCTATGATATTATCTGACATGCAATTTCTCCTTACAATACATCTGCAAAATGTGGTTTCAGACGTTTAAATATTACAGAACCAAAAGCAAATATTATAATTGTTAAAACCCAAAAATAGATGCCCCATTTCCAATGGGCTGTAAGCCATGTATGCCCTAATATAGAGTCTCTGTAACCGGATACAATATAATACATAGGATTCAGCTTAAACGCTTTCATCAACATAGGATGCCCACTCAGCATATTTAAGTCCCACATGATAGGTGTCATCCACACACCCACCTGAAGAATAATATTGATAATTTGTGTTAAATCTCTGAAAAAAACCACGATAGCACTGGTTGCATACACAAGCGCTAACGCAAATACAAAAGTACAGCCTGTGTAATAAACAATCTGCAAAGTATAAAGCGTGGGTGTATACCCATTCAAGGAACATATGACAAGGGCAAATGCCACAAAAAACACATGCACAAACAATGCAGAAAAGACTTTGACTATGGGAAGTATACTGATTTTAAAAACCACTTTCTTAACCAGATAATTGTACTCCATCAATGCATTCGTTCCGCCATTCAACGCATCCTGGAAAAAAAACCAGGGAACAATACCCGAAATCAGATAAAGTACAAACGGATATTCTGCCATATCTCCAGCTTTCAAACCCACGGTAAATACAAACCAGTATACCATAATTGTAACAACCGGCTGAATAAACGCCCATACAATTCCGAGATAAGAACCGGCATACTTTGTCTTAAAATCATTTTTAGACAAAGATAAAATCAGGCCTTTATTATGATACAGCTCCAGCGGTAATCCTAATATTTTTTCTTTCATATTCTGCTCCTGTTTATTTGCTTTCTATATACTCTTTTATTCCACTCCATTTGTGGTCTTTATCAGAAATGGTCAATTCTTCTTCTGTCATCCCCTGAGGCAGAGGCCATTCGATCCCTATATCCGGGTCATTCCATTTTAATCCGCCTTCATCATTAGGATGATAGAAATCTGTGCATTTATAAGCAAATTCCGCATGTTCGGAAAGAACTACAAAACCATGAGCAAAGTTTTTTGGTATAAAAAACTGTTTTTTATTTTCTGCTGACAAAACCACACCAAACCATTTTCCAAATGTTTTAGAACCCGGACGCATATCAACAGCCACATCAAATACTTCTCCACTCACTACACGCACTAACTTATCCTGTGGATAATGGATCTGAAAATGAAGGCCTCTCAATACTCCCTTTTTAGAGCTGGACTGATTATCCTGAACAAATTCCATATCAATCCCTGCAGCTTTATAATCATTATAATTATATGTCTCCATAAAATATCCGCGCTCATCACCAAAAACTGCTGGAGTAATCACTTTTAAGCCTTCGATTTCACATGTTTCTACTGTAATTTTTCCCATAATTTTATCCTCGCTTTTATTTTTATTTTAATTATAAACATTTCATCTTTTTATTTTTTTCTTCTTTTCTTCTTTCTGCGGTCTTTTTTAACCAGCAGTACCATAAGAATAATAAGAACTATGACCAGAACTGCCAGCAAGATCACAAGGGCATCCATAAGAGAAAACGACATGTTCTTATCGTCCTTTTTCTGCTCTTTATCATTTTCTCCCATTATTCCTTCTGTATCTTTTTCTACAGGTGTCTTTTCATTAATTTTTTCCTGCGGTTTTTCTTCTTCCTTATATGCATTTCCCACAGGCTGACCAGAATAGCTGTAATTTAACAGAACACTTCCATCCTGCTGTACACTTTCTTCACACTGCAATTGTTCCATTGTCACATTGGAAGGGACCAAAACAAAGCCTTTATTTAATTCAATCTTTTTAAAATTATCAAATCCATAGTTCAAAAGGTTAGTGGTATCCAGACAATTAGGTCCCATATCCGTCCCTTTCATCACAACCGCAACAAGGGTAACTCCATTCCTCTCTGCCGCTGTTACCAATGTCTTCCCCGCCGCCTCTGTACTGCCTGATTTTCCTCCCAGGCATCCTTCATAATGTTCTGCGGATTCAGAAGCCAATAAAGGATGGTGCGTATGCAGTTCCCTGGCAGCTGCAGACATATTTGTAGGTGGGATCACATAATTTTCCGTTTGGATGACTTTGCGAAAAGTTTCATTTTTTAAAGCCTCTCTACAGATCAGTGCCATATCGTAAGCTGTTGTGTAATGATTTTCATCCGGCAGCCCGCTAGCATTAACAAAATGTGTGTTCTTACATCCTATAGCCGCGGCTCTTTGATTCATAAGCTCCGCAAATGCTGCTTCTGTTCCCGATACCTGTTCTGCTAACTGAATCGCAACCTCATTGGCGGACTGGATCATCAGTCCGTACAGACAATCCTCTACAGTGATCACTTCTCCAACCTGCATATGAATGGTACTGCTGCCAGCCACCTGTTCGGAGGCCACACTGTTTTCCGAAAAAGTCAGCTGCGTTTCAAGCTGCAAATTTTCAATAGCCAGTAATGCGGTCATTATTTTCGTAATGCTGGCAGGATACCGGAGTTCATCCCCGCCCTTGCTGTAAAGAACGTTACCATTGTCTGCCTCCAGCAATACTGCCGTCTCACATGCCACTTCCGGACCTGGAGGCCATCCCTGTATATTATTAGATTCAATAGCATAAACCATTCCGTTATTGACTGCTCCGGCAGCAGTTACTGTCATCATACTCATACACAATACTAACGATACCAGACCAAACAAAAAGGGACAACTTTTTTTTAATTTTATCATTTTTAGAAAAATCTCCTTATACGCAAACCAGCAGTATCCTTTGGATACTGCTGTATGATTTTATTTTTCTGCATACATGCCCGGTAAAATTATTGGTAAACAGCTTATATTTCTCACAAAAACTTCCTCCTGACCTTGTATACTATACCATCTTATAAACGGAATTTCAATAATTTAGAAGAAATCCGCTTTTCAATCTTTAATCCGAAAGCAGCCAATACTAGCTGCAGTAAGGAATCAGAAACCTGGAATACAGGGCCAGATGCAGTATAAGAAGAACTATCAAATACATAACCAGGTTGTAGTTCTCCTCTTTCCATTTTGTATAAATCTTATCTGTATAAAAAACCAAAAACAGCGGAAGCAGCAGCGGAATATAATATCTTCCCTGTACGCCTTTGATCACTACCTCCCCCACTTCCGTAAACGCCAGATACAACGCAGTCCATATAAGAACCAACACACCGGCAGAAAGGGGCAGTGTACATACTTTGAATATATTCATAGACCTTTTAGTTATCCCATTCATGGTTTTTCTCGGCTCTGTTAACGCCACTCCAAACACAAGAACTGTAACCAGCATATAGAAATCAAAAACACCTTCATAAGCCATTGTTGAAAGACTTTGAATACCCATCATATAATCATTAAAGGTTCTGCTGATATTTTCAAACAAAATCTGTATATATGCCCAGGGGTGCCCAAGCACCATCTGAAGCTGACGTCCTACATCTGTATCCCCTCCTCTTAAATCTGAAGCCATTGTATTGCCTGCTGTAGGTATCAGGAAAGTCAGCATCAGCAAGATACAGGTTATAATAATTATTGATTTCCATATCCAACACTGTTTTTTACTCTTAAATTTTTTAAGCGGCAAAAACAATGCAATAAGCATCAAAGGAACATAAATAGCTTTAGGGCAGCTACCATATAAAAAGCACAAAGGTATACAGACAAACATAGCCTTGTGTAATTTTTTCTCCGGATAATAAAATTCTCTGACAAGCAGTGCAATTCCCAATGACAAGAACCCTATCAAAGCAACATCATAAGAATATGCCGTTGCAAGGACCATAGGTGTAGGCATCAAAGCCAGAACCGCCAACAAATTCTTTGCTATTGGTATAGTTTTTATGGCAAAAAACATGAGAATACAGTATAACACAAGATTAGCGATTTTCCCCAACAAATACACCACATAAAAAGGAAGGCCAATAAAATTCCCGGCTGCAACTACAATAGCCATGTGCAGATACCCCAATCTGCTGACGGTGAAGCTGCTCTTTTCATAAGAATAACCACTGTCCTGTGTATGTTCATTGAAATACTGAATCTGAAGAGCCTTTTCTTCCTTAGTGGTAAAAGGAACTTTTTCCTTGGATTCCGGGTTAATATAAGCATAATACTCCGCTTGGTTCCATTCCACGTGATCTCCATCAAAGAAATCAAATACATGATAAAAATGAATGTGCTCATCCCAGCTTGTAAACTGGGGTGGCTGAATTGCTATAAAAAGCATCCCTATTGTCATAGATATCATAAGAAAGCCAAGCTCTACGCGCTTCCCTATCTCTTTTTTGAACAGAAGAAGAAACAGTAAAAGCCCAACAAAAGCACATATATATAAAATCCTGTAACCATTAGAATCCTTGGCGTTATTGGCTGTAAAATCTCCCACAACCACGTCTGGCGGAAGTTTTATAGTGATGGATTTCACATTATTTTTAATATTGACAAACGAATTGTTCAAATTACTGCGGCAGGGATCCTTAATTCTCTGTGTTTCCCAATTGCCATATAAATTTTTAGTTTCTATGATAATATCAGCTTCAAAATTATTTTCCGCCGCATAGTAATACTGGAATTTATTTATATACATTCCGGAAACATCAATTTTAATTTCTCCGCTTTTCTTCATGATATAGAGATTTTCTTCTTTATCTCCATTCTTTACCTGTATATCCTGAAGGCTGATTCTTTGGGGTATATCACTTTTTGTTGTCTCATAGAACTGAAGTATCCCCTCTATAATAAAACCAGCCAATACTGCACTGATCATAATAATCAGCAGTCTTTTCCACCAATTCAATTTCACCCTAACACTCTTTATCATTTTCCAATACATCCTTTTCTTTATGCAATTCTTTCTCTTCTGCGGCGGTTTGACTGTTCCCTTCTCTGCGCAGGATTTCTTCCAAGATACCAATTCTCTGCGTTAATACCTTAGTCTTTTGAGATAAACCGGATACCAGTACACTCAAAGTAAATGTCAATGCCAGTAAAAAACAGAACCCAAGAAAAAAGATCATATTAATAGGAATTCCAATCCCACAGATTTCAGCCAATTTTGCAATAATCCCCGGAAAAATGTCCAACAGCAAAATCAGGACTCCCATAATGATCCAGGACAACGCATATTTTAATTCCAGCTTATTCTTTCTTATCTTTCCAATCAGATAAAAAAACGCAGCCAGCACAACAACCGCAACTATAATTTGTGTTCTTATATTCATACTTCACCTCTATCGAAGACATTCTATAATAATTGCAAGGCTTACCTTAATCATATAGTACACTGATTTTTTAGGAGAAATAGAAGATACTCCTCCCTGTCTCTCCTTCATAACAACAGGAATTTCCTTTACTTTCATATTTTTTCGGATAACAGACACCACTGTTTCCGGCTCCGGATAATCCTTTGGATAATTTTCGGCAAACATCTTAATGATTTCTCTGTCTACCATACGAAGTCCCGATGTGGGATCTGTAATAGTCTTTCCGGTCAGAACTTTTATAAGCCCGGTAAAAAACTTGATTCCCATCCTTCTGAGTCCGGAGGACTGAAAACCTTTTTTCTCAATAAATCTGGAGCCAATCACCATGTTGGCCTGATGCTTTTCCATAAACACTGCCATCTCATTCAAAAAAGCAGCATCATGCTGTCCGTCGCCGTCTACCTGCACAGCCACATCATAATGATTCTCAAGAGCATACATATAACCAGTCTGGACCGCACCTCCTATTCCCAGATTCACAGAAAGATTGATAAAATGAAATTGTTTTTTTTCACATATTTCTTTCGTCTTATCTCTGGAACAGTCATTTATAACTATATAATCAAATGATGGTGCAAATTTTTGAATATTCTCTACGGTCTTCTCTATGCATGACTCTTCATTGTAAGCAGGTATAATGATTAATTTCTTCATAAGTTTTCCTTTTATATTATCTGATTCATCATAATTTATTAGATTTCTCACTTGAGCTGTACAGCTTTACAAGAATTCTGGCAATTGGTTTTGGCCAAAATTTTCTAAACATAATGAAATCTTCTCTTTTTCTTGCATCATCTCCAAGAATAATACTGGTTTCAGAACCCTCGTGAATTCTATGATACATTAAAATTTTATTTACATATACAAAACTACCCTTTTCTTTTGAAAGCTTTTCCCATGCTTCCCAGTCCTCTGCACTGCGAAAACCTGCCTTAAAAATAGGTTCCTGCAAATGCTCCTTCACAAAGGTAACACTGGGACAGCAAATAGGGCAGCCAAAAGACAAAATCCTTCGCCTTACGAATTTTGAACTCCAAAACACTTTGATCTTCAATGGCATTAACATAAGGCGTTTCATTTTTAGCAGCCGGTTGTTCAGTATAGGCTGATCCTTCCGCAATTCTCCATAATCTCCAAAAACAATCAGCGGCCTTTTCGCCCGTCTGAGATATTCGTAACTCTTCTGCCAATAATCCGGAAGATAGACATCGTCCTGATGAGCAATGGTAACATATCTGGCATTCGCACATTGATAGGCAAAATTCCAGTCCTGTGTGATTCCGTGTTCTCCATGGTTTATAAAAAGAGGTATCTCATATTTCCGGCTCAATTCCTCTATGTATTTATTTGGTGTTGATGTAACCATGATAATACTGCTTTTCCTGGTCTGTTTTTCTAATGACAGTATACATTCTTCCAGATATGGGCTTTCTTTATAAGCACAAATGGCAAAAATGTGCTCTCTCTTTTTATTTCCTTCCATTTTTCAACCGCTCCGTTTTTTATTTCTATTTCAATCTTCCACCTGTCCTTTAACAGCAAAATTTTCATGGACACATCTTGCCAGACATAGTGCCAAAAAGATAATTTCAACAATCGTTGCAAGAGCCAGAGCCACACTCCCGCCCTGCATGTCATACCTCTTTACCATGATCACTGAAGAAAAATAGCTGACCGCTACTGCAGCAGCATTCCCGGCGACAAGCCCTTTAAAATCTCTGATCGCTGTCAGAACACCGCAGAGAAGCCAAGCAAAGGCTGTAAGCACTGTACATAGGATCAACGGGATCAACAAGTCTGAATGGGCAGCCACTTCCTCACCCAACAGCAGTCCCAGTCCCCATTTCCCCAATAATTTTCCGCCTATGACACCTGCCACAGCCAATCCTGCCACAGAAGCGGAGCATAGAAATAAGGCGTTTAAAAATCCTTTTTTATTCTTCTGATGATATCTCTCTGCAAAAAGTGTAACAAAAGGATTAAAAATATAGGTGGCACCCATTTGTATAATTAAAGTCGGCGTTGCCACTGAACCATATATCCCCAGTTTATAGTTACCCAAATATCTCTCTATGAATAATCTTGGAATTGTACCGATGGCTGTTGACAACATAGTATACACTACTAATGGAAAGCATTCAATCAATAATTCTTTTATTTTCTTTTTATCCCAGCAAATACGTATATTGGTTATCTTTCCTGCAAAATGAATATCATACAGGCATACAGACAGCAGACAACAGACCGTCATTATTAAAAGCGTTATAACAAGATTTCCGGACAAGAATAAAGCTGCTGAAAAAGTGCCTAAAGTCAGGACACCTCTGATAGTAAAAGATTTGCCCACATAGTCAAGGCGCCACATTTTTTGATATATTCCGGCAAACACATCAAAGAGAGCTTCTGATAGTTTATATACAAAATAAATAATAATACATAACTTCTGTTCAGGGCTATAAGATAAAACCAATGTATAAATTATGCATCCAAACAAAGCAGCACTTCCTGTAAAAATTCTGCTTGAAATATATAAACCGTTTGAATATTTTTCATTTGTATCGGAAACCTGAAAATTTCTCATACCATATACAGCTAAGCTATACCATATATTACTCACTGACATGGCTAAGGAGAGAAGTCCCGCATTATCTACTCCCGAAATCCTCACCACCAGAATAGTCAAAAGCCACTGACATCCTAAGTAGAACATACTTCCCCAGGAATTCCAGAGTATACTCTGTTTCATAGATAATTTTTTTCCGCCATTATAATCATTTCTCATGTTTTTTTTCAATTGCCGGTTTCTCCATCTCCAAAATCTATAAATGAGGCGTAGTGGTTATGCCTCTCATCTTCCGGCGGCATTTGCATGTAGTCTCCGTATTCTGGTCTGAGAAATGCATCAAAATCCTTAACTAATGCCACCTCAGTGTCCTCAAACTGATAATTCACTGTAGGAAAAGAATCCCTTGTACGGATCATCAAGTTTTCGCCGGTTATGTAGGAATAATCAATATATAGATCCGAATCATCCTCGCAGTGTGTAGCCCATTTCAAATATTTATTAGTGCACATCTGCGGTGTTATATGAAAAAGCTTAAACAAAACATGCAGGATCTTGCACCCCCATTCTGCTGCTTTTTTCTTCCATCCAGTAACATCCGGTGGAAGATTAGGGTTTGGAATCAAAGTCAGTACCTGAAGTCTTGCCCAAAACCATGTCTTTTTCTGGTGCTTTTTTCTTAACTTTTCATCCTCAGATGTTCTGTCATAAGGAAAAATATCAATATAGATTCCCAGAGGATAATTTCCCTGCTGATAAGCATCTTCAATAAATCTCGTCCCTTTTTTTACCATTTTACCAAACATGAGAGGATATCTTTTTTCCGTATCTGTTGACATGAAAATATATTTATCTCCCATTTCCTCAGGCGCTATTTTCATAAATTTATCATAATCTTTTCTAAGCATGCATACATCAATATCATCATCCCATGGAATGAATCCCTGATGGCGGAGAGCGCCTATAGCTGTCCCCCCTGTTGCGAAATAAGGTAACTTATGCTTTTCACAGAGAGCTATAAAATCTTTCAGGATCTCTAATTCCACCAACTGCAGTCTCCGAAGATTTTTCTCATCATATGTCTTATTTTCCATAAATGTAGTGAAATATGGTGTGCTCCACCATGCCATCCTTTCTTCATAAATAATCTACTCTTTTACTGACACGCAAATTCTTTGTCAGCAAGACGAAATGCTGCCTCTATTACTTTGTCCATATCGTAATATTTATACTCTGCTAATCTGCCTCCAAAAATTGTATTACTTTCCTTTGCTGCAATTTCTGTGTACATTTTATACAATTTTTGATTTCTGCTGTTATTAACAGGATAATAAGGTTCCTTGTCTTTCTCCCAAACTGCAGGATATTCTTTGGTAATCACTGTCTTGTCTGACCTGCTGTTTTCAAAATGCTTATGTTCTATAATCCTTGTAAAGGGTGTCTCGCTATCCGTATAATTAACAACAGCTACCCCCTGATAATCTTCCTGTTCCAAAATCTCTGTCTCAAACCGCAGACTTCTATATTCCAGGTCTCCGTATATATAATCATAATAAGAATCAATAGTACCTGTATATAGCAACTTTTCTCCCATTTCACGATATTTTTCTCTATTTTTGTTAAAGTCAATACCTGTTTCTATGTCACACCCTGAAAACAATTTTTGAATCAGCGTATTGTAGCCCCCCACGGGAATCCCCTGGTATAAATCATTAAAATAATTATTATCGTAAGTATATCTTACAGGAATCCTATTAATAATGAAAGAAGGCAGTTCACAGCACTTCTTTCCCCACTGCTTTTCCGTATACCCTTTAATTAACTTTTCATATATATCATACCCCACCAGACTTATAGCCTGCTCCTCCAGATTCCTTGGTGTCTCTGTTACTGCTGTCTTCTGAGATTCAATGATTTTCCGTGCCTCTGCTGGCGTAATCACGCCCCACATTTTATTAAACGTATTCATATTAAAGGGTAAATTATAAATTTCCCCATGATAATTGGCAATAGGCGAATTCGTAAACCGATTAAACTCTACAAGATTGTTCACAAAATCCCATACCCTACGGTTGCTTGTATGAAAAATATGAGCTCCATACTTATGGACCTGAACGCCTTCTACCTCTTCACAATACAGATTTCCCCCAATAGTATATCTTTTTTCAATAACAAGGCACTTTTTATTGTGTTCAACTGCGCTTTTTGCAAATACACCGGCGAAAAGACCGCTGCCTACAATAACATAATCATATTTTTTCATATTCATCTCCAATACCATTCAATTTCAAATAAAATAATTATACCTTGTTTATTCATAAGAATCAATTCTTAATTTATAAAGAAAATTTTACTGTCCCATGCCTCTTACAAATATGCTATAATTGTTTTACAATACAAAATACCGCTGTATGCGTACTTGGATGAAAGGAGTCAGTAGTGAATTTTTTATATACCATTAACAATAATTTTGTACCTCAGTTAGGAGCAGGAATTGCATCCATCTGTGAAAACAATTCAAAAGAGGGACAAATTTCCTTTTATATTATGTCTTTTGGCATTTCTTCAGAAAACAAAAACAAATTAACACGCTTGACAAAAAAGTATAACCGCAGCATTACTTTTATTGAAATATCAGATATAAAAAAATATTTCGATTTTGAAATCGATACATCCGGCTGGAATCCAATTGTTTTAGCCCGTTTGATCATGGGACGTATATTACCTGAAAATGTCAAAAGGATTTTATATTTAGACGGAGATACAATAGTTATCTCCAGCCTGGAAGAATTGTGGCATATGGATTTAAAAGGCAAAACACTGGGAATGAGTATAGAACCCACAGTAGACCAAAAACGCAAAGAGGCGCTTGGATTAAAAGACTATTTTTATCATAATGCCGGAGTTTTACTGGTAGACTTGGATAAGTGGCGAAAAAATGAGTCTGATAAAAAAATAATACAGTATTACAGAGAACATAACGGAAACTTATTTGCCAATGACCAGGATGCTATTAATGGCGCTTTAAAAAATGAAATATTATCAGTAATGCCTAAATACAACTTCTGTAATATTTTTTATCAATATCCATATAAGTTTCTCTCCAATCTGGTAAGTCCCCTAAAGTATTTTTCTAAAGAGGAATTTGAGAACTGCGTCCATAACCCTGTTATAATACATTATTTGGGAGAAGAACGCCCATGGAGAGCGGGAAATACACATAAATACAAAAAATATTATGAGAAATATCTCGGAATGACAGATTGGAAAGATACTCCTTATGAAGAGGGCTGGAAGGTGTATTTTGTATGTTGGAGGCTATTCAATCTGATTATGAAACCTATTCCAAAGGTCCGTTACTACATTATAAATATGTTAATACCCTGCTTTATGAAATATCGGGCTAAGAAATTACGGAAAGGCAATTGAAGAAATTTTTCATTTGAGGCTAGTCGTTACACTGGCTGCTTGATATAATAGAAAAGAACCTCTCATTCGCTTTTCAGAGAGGGAAATAAACGGAAGGGGTAATATTTATGAAGGGGAGATTTAAAAAAGTTACATGTTTCTTACTGGTTTTTTTTGTGCTGATAACTGCCGATCTGGTTCCGACGGTTCATTCAAGAACCGTATGGGCAGCCAATACTTCCTGCAAAATTCATTTTCTGACTTTATCTGACAACACGGATGCCATTCTCCTGGAATGTAATGGTAAATTCGGTATGGTGGATTCCGGAGAAGATAATGATTATCCTAACGGAAGTAATCCACATTATCCAAGCCGTCCGGGGATTACAAAAGGAAATGGATTCGAACAGGATGTGATTGCCTATCTACAGACAGTAGGTGTCACTAAGGATAATTTTGAATTCTACATAGGCACACATCCTCATAGTGATCATATCGGATCAGCAGACGAAATCATTTACGCATTTCATCCAAAACGTGTTTACATTGAGGCTTATTCTGATAATGATGTAACGGACAGCACACGTTTATGGGATAATCTGTATGTTTACGACCGCATGGTGAAAGCTGCACAGGACACAGGCGCTACTTTAATTCAGTCTTTTAGCCCAAATGCGCCTCTTTATCCTGAGACCGTAACTGTAAGCGGAAGTATTATATTTAACAAAGATACAGATGTCCCTCCGGAATCTGATGACAGTACAGACACAGACGACAGCGATACTGCTCCTCCTGCCGCCACAGATGAAACTCTGCCTCCAGCACAGGATGAAGCCACATCATCACAGGACACAACCACAGCACCACAAGACACCGTCACGGAACCGCAGGATACGGACGCTGAAGATCAAAAAATTGACAAAGGATCGCAGGATGCAGGTACCGCTTCTCAAGACATCAGCCCAGAAACGGAAAACACAGATGCTGACCCCAAAGACATGGAAACAGAATCACAGGGCATGGAAACTGCATCACAGGCTGCCGACACAGGAACTCCGGAAATAAATTCCGCAGCAGAGGACACAGACTCAGCACTGCAGGGAACCAATCCACCGGAACAGAACAGTGGCACGGACAGTGAAACCACCTTACCTGCTCATATAGCGGTGACCTTATCTTATGTAACTGCTGATGCTGAAACACAACTTCCCGATGAAGTCACAGTGGATGCCCAAGCGGTTCCCGGCAAGGAAGGGGTATGGACATATTCCTTTACAGGTATTAGAAAGTATGATGATACAAAAACACCGTTTACATACGAGATAACTCCAAAGGCTGACGGGTATACGTTTTCCCCTGCAGGGGAAGAAAATCCTTTTGATTTCATTTGCAGTGAAGAGGATTTGCCCTCTCCCGAAGAAACGCCCACACTTCCGGAAGATACTTTACAGCTGTTCAGCCTTTACCAGGAAGAAAGCGGCACTACGGATGAACCTATCACTCCATCAGATGAAGGTACTTCTGATAACATGACCGTTGAAGATGTTCCTTCCAGTGATCAGGTGGACCCTAACCATCCGGATGACCCTAACAACGCTTATAGTGATATTTATGCAGCCCCTGCACAAAGCGGTATTTTTGATGGTCAAACCGTAGGTTCTGTCTCTACACCTGTATTTATGTTAGGCGGCAAAAATGGTATGAAACTTGAAATCATGAATTATGGAGTCAAGCGGCCTCAGCCGGATGCCAACTATTTCAGCCTTGGTGTAAAAGTCACTTCCATGACCACTAAAAAAACTGCTTTTCTGGCCGGGGATATTAACAACTATATGGGAGCAGAAACTGCGCTTGCCAAGCGCCTTGGTCATGTAAATGTATTAAAACTGGGTCACCATGGCTTTTATGGTTCCAATACCTATAATTATCTGAAGACGCTGAGTCCAGACATTGCAGTTATGACGGGTAAATATAATTATGTATCTAACTCCAGTGTTGACAATGGCATAGGTACTCTGGATTCGCTTCTCAAACTGGGAAAATCCGGAACCGCCCTTTATCCAACTGCATGGTATGCACCATACATAAAAGCGATTGTTATCAATCTGGACAAAGGTCTTAGCAATAATGTTCCAAAGGGTAAGGAATTTGTTGCTTCTGCCGAGGGTTCATCACCTTATAGGCACATATACTACTATGATGGCTTTCCCAAGAATATAAAGGGATGGAAAAAAGACTCCAAAGGTGACTGGTATTATTTTGAAAACTCATACAATGCTTCCTCTAATAAATGGGTACAAAATGCATCCGGTCAATGGTCTTACTTAAAAGATGATGGTACTATGTCTGTAGGCTGGACTCTCGTTAATGGTAAATGGTACTACACAGATACCAATGGTTTTATGACAACAGGCTGGCAGAAAGTAAATGGAAAATGGTATTACATGGATTCCAACGGAGTGATGCAGACCGGACGAAAGCAATTGGGAAAATATTTTTACTATTTTGATGCATCGACAGGAGCCATGGCTGAGGATCAATATGTAAACGGCTATTATTATGACTCCTCGGGAAAATGGATTCCAAATTTTAAAGATGGAAACTGGCAGCACAATTCAACCGGATGGTGGTATCAATTTGGTAATGGCACATATCCCACGAGCTGTTGGCTGCAGATTCACGGAGAATGGTACTATTTCAACGCTTCTGGGTACAGAACAACTGGCTGGTTGAAGCAGGGCAATACATGGTATTATTTTAACGGTGACGGTGTCATGTGTATTGGCTGGTATAAAGTAAACGGGATTTGGTATTACTCTGATGCTTCAGGAAAAATGCTGACAGGCCTGCAGACAATCAATGGCAAAAAATATTATTTTACTGGCAGCGGTGCTATGGCTACCGGATGGGTAAAACTCAGTGGCAGTTGGTACTATTTCACCGAATACGGCGCAAACACTGGGTGGTATACGGTAGGAAATATCTGGTACTATTCTAATTCAGCCGGTAAAATGCAGACCGGATGGATTAAATCAAACGGCAGATATTATTACACCTCCGGCAGCGGTGCTATGATGACCGGATGGATCTTCGTCGGCAATAAATGGTATTACCTGGATGATTCAGGAGCTATGCTTACAGGATGGTACAAAGTTAAAGGAGTTTGGTATTACTCTAATTCTTCAGGTGAAATGCTGACGGGCCTTCACACTATAGGGCAAAGCAAATACTATCTGGCCGGAAACGGTGCTATGGCTACCGGATGGGTATACACCGGTAATAAATGGTATTACTTTAACAGCAATGGTGACGCAGCGGTTGGATGGTATAAAATAAATAATATCTGGTATTATTCTAATTCTGCAGGTGTCATGCAGACCGGATGGCTGAAACAGGGCAATACTAAATATTATCTATATGGTAATGGTGCCATGGCTACCGGATGGGCTGCACTCGGAAATAAATGGTATTATTTCACAGACAGCGGTGCCGTTGCCAGAGGATGGTTCAAAGTAAACAATACCTGGTATTATTCTGATTCCTCAGGTATTATGCAGACCGGATGGCTGAAACAGGGTAATACTAAGTATTATATGTATGGCAGTGGTGCTATGGCTACTGGATGGGCTGCGCTGGGAAATAAATGGTATTATTTCACAGACAGCGGTGCTGTTGCCAGAGGATGGTTCAAAGTAAACAATACCTGGTATTATTCTGATTCCTCAGGTATTATGCAGACCGGATGGCTGAAACAGGGCAGTACCAAATATTACTTGTACAGTAATGGGTCTATGGCCACGGGATGGGTGGCAGATGGTAATAAGTGGTTTTATTTAAACGGTATGGGTGCTATGACTACAGGCTGGCAGAAGGTTAATGATTTATGGTACTATTTAAATCCTTCCAATGGAGTTATGTATGCAAACACCTGGACACCTGATGGATATTATGTAGATAGCAGTGGTGCCTGGACAGGTCAACGCCGCTAAATACATTATCAAAACAAAAAAGGGTGTGTATCACGGATTCTTCTTGAACCGTGATACACACCCTTTAAAACATTACACACTTTTTAATATACGCTTTGCTTTCTGAATACCTTTTAATTATAAACTTTTTAACTTCGTAATCATCTCAACCAAATTTTTGCCATAGTTTTCTGCTGCTGCCCATCCTGCCCCTGTAGGATTATCAGGGATTCCCAGCCATTCCACATATAATGCCGATTTTCTTGTTACATACTGAAACCTTTCATCCACACATGCATTCTTTAATGCTTTATCAGAAGCATACGCTTTTAAATGCTGAACTTGTGCACGTATACCAGTGCGGACATCCTTAAAAGAATTTCCGGCTGCTCCGTTACCGATAGCCCCCAAACCTGCAAAATTAAACTGCTCAATCTTTACATCTCCTCCGTACTGCAGCCAGCCGGTCTCTTTCATAGCTTGGGTAAATACTACTTCTGCCTTTATTCCTTCTGCATTTGCTTCCTCTAAAACGATTTTAGAAAAAGCCTTAATGTCTGCTGCGCCGCCCTTTTTCAACGCAGCAGACGGATATGTACAGCCTGATTTCTTATAATACTTAACCATTTGGTCAACTGTAACAGAACTCTTTCCTTCTATGGCATATAAGTTCTGAGTATTATCTTTTTTTTTATCTGGAACCCATGCGCCAGAATTGTTGAAGTAATACTCTTTTCCTCCGAGTGTGTGCCATCCCGTCAGCATAGCTCCACTGCTGTTCAAATAATACCAGATATTTCCCAGCTGCAGCCAGCCGGTCTGCATGGCTCCGCTTCCATTACAATAATACCAAACTTTATTTACTTGAAACCAACCGGTCTTCATCGCTCCATTCCCGGGCGTCAGATAATACCAACTGCCATTGATAAAAGTCCAGCCCTCTGCCATGGCTCCGTTTCCGGTCAAATAATACCAAGTATTTCCCGGTTTCAGCCAACCGGTCTGCATAGCTCCACTTCCGTCACTGTAATACCATTTTTTACCTACCTGGTACCAGCCGGTGCGCATGTGCCCACTGTTCGGCTGCATATAATACCAAGTATTTCCAAGACGGATCCACCCTTCTGCCATGGAGCCGTTTCCATTCAGATAATACCATACATACCCCTGATTAAACCATCCGCCGGTACGCATTGCCCCATTTGGATTGAGGAAATACCACTTACCGTCTATCTTCTGCCAGCCGGTCTTCATCGCTCCATTCCCGGGCTGCATATAGTACCAGGTTCCTCCTATGGAAATCCAGCCTTCTGCCATGGCTCCGTTTCCATTCAGATAATACCATGTATTATAACAATACAGCCAGCCAGTCTGCATAGCCCCGCTTCCATCGCTGTAATACCACTTTTTATCAACTTTATACCATCCGGTCTTCATTCGGGCGTTTTTATCCATATAATACCATCGCCCGCCTAAGTTCTGCCATCCGGTCAATGCGGCTCCGTTGCCGGACATATAATACCAATAGCTGCCCAACATATGCCAGCCACCTTCCAGCATGGCTCCATTTCCCTGAAGATAGTACAATTTACCTCCAATTTTCTGCCAGCCGGTCTGCATACTTCCGGATGTATTGAGATAATACCAGCTTCCCCCTATTTTCTGCCAGCCGGTCTGCATAACACCGGAAGAATTCATGTAATACCAGCAGTTCCCTATCAACTGCCAGCCTGTCAGCATAACGCCCTTGGCATTAAAATAGTACCAGGAATTATCTATTTTCTGCCAGCCGGTCTGTTTAACTGTACCGATATAATAATACCAGGAATTTCCTGATTTTTTCCATTCTCCTTTTGGCTCAGGAACCGGTTCATAAGTCTCTCCCCCAGTCTCGATACCAAAATACTGCGCGATACCATATGCGTCCGCTTTTGCCAGATTTTTTATAGCCGCTTCGCTATTCAGATACTTTTTATCATCTTTCCCGCTCAAAAAAGCATGTTCTACAATAATCGAAGGTATAGAAGCTTTCAACCCTTCTCTTATAATTGCATAATAATCTGCCGTACTTCCATCCGGATAATGATAATCGCCGGAATTTTTTTCTACAAGCCCCCTGTCATAAAGTCCCAGAGAAGTCAGTCTCTTTAAAATATTATTTGCAGCCTTCTGTGCATTCTCTGCTACCTCTGTATTATATCTTCCTGTTTTTGGTACCAGTACTTCTGCACCGTGGGCTGTTTCTTTATCAAAAGAATTCAGATGGAGACTCACAAGTAAATCCGCATGCTTATTGGCAGCAAAAGCAACTCTCTCGTTCAATGTCATTTTAATTGCTTTATTTGCACCTACAGTATCGTGAGTCATATAAACTGTAATCTGAGGATATTTTGCAAGCTCTTGTTTTAAATAATTAGCGATCTTCATGGTTATGTCTGCTTCCACGAATTTTGTGCCATCGCTAAAGGTATGGACAGCTCCACTGTCATACCCATTTGTATCTATGGTTCCATGCCCTGGATCCAATACAACAATATAATCATCTTTCTTCTTTGGCTCTACGGCAAATGTCGTGGGTGCGTCTGCTTCTTCTCCCAGAGCAAATGCCTGAATACCATTCGCAGTGTTTTCTGCCAGTTGATTATTCTCTGTGAGTGACTCCTTTATCGCTTCTGCCGATATACCATTCTCATCTGCAGACAGCACTGCGCTTTTAACCTGTTCTGCAGTCTGTGAATCAAGACCGGCCTCTTCATTTTTAATTTCAGCAACAGCCTGGGCAGCTTCCTCACTGCTCATGGCAACCTGCTCCATCTCCTCCTGCTGTCTCAGTAAAGTCTCATATTCCTGGCCTGCAACAGATACCTTCACAGAAACAAATGTTCTTTCCTGCCCAGCAGCAGGCAGTTCGAGAAGAAATGCTGCCACATTTTCTACTACCTCTTCAGCCTGAGCTGTATGTATTTCCCCTTCACCATCCTGATAAGTAAGAACTGCGTTTTCTAAAAGAGTTGTCTCTGTATCTCCCAGTTCTACAATTACTGACTGATGTTCATCATCCTCCTGAGTCAGAATGTAATTCAGCGGCAAGGCACCTGTTTGATTTTCTTCCTGCTCCGACGCCTCCCCATCGGAACTTGGTGCCGCATCTTCTGCAGCCTCTGTATCTGTTTCCCCACTCGTCTGAATGTCGTCCGCAGATGTATCTGTTTCCTTCGTTGTCTGAGTATCAGATGCCGGCGTATCGTTCTCCTGGCTCATCTGCGGATCAGACACCGTTGAATCGGTCTCTCCACTTATCTGAGCATCATATGCCGCTGTGTCCTCCCCACTCACCTGAGCACCGTAAGCTGGCGTATACAAACTCATAAGCATAGCCAGTACAAGTACATAGGTTAGAAGTCTTTTCCCTAATTTCTTCATTGTCTACTCCTCTTCTTTTAGTATTTCTTGCAAAGTTATTACATTTATTAACTAAGTATTAAATATTATACATGAATACTCTTAAGAAATCAATGGATTCCCAGTTTATTATTTCCTTTTTTTTTATATTATGCTACAATAATAATGTTTTTCATTAATTCAACCCGGAGTATGTTTTTATAAAGGAGTTCCTTATGATTGATTTTAATATTCCGCCTTACGTAGGCAAAGAAATGGACTATATAAAAGAAGCTGTAACTAATCGCAAGATATGTGGTGATGGTACCTTCACCCACAAATGCAGCAACTGGATGAAAGAACATTTTGATGTAAACCAGGTTTTTCTAACCACATCCTGTACACATGCCCTGGAAATGGCTGCTGTTTTGACAGACATCAAGCCTGGAGATGAGGTGATTCTCCCATCCTATACTTTTGTTTCAACAGCAGACGCCTTTGTTCAAAGAGGGGCTTCTCTTGTATTTGTGGATATCAGACCTGATACCATGAATATAGATGAAACACTTATTGAAGATGCCATCACATCACGTACCAGAGTAATTGTACCGGTTCATTATGCCGGTGTTTCGTGTGAAATGGACACTATCATGGATATTGCAAAGCGTCATGATCTAAAAGTAGTTGAAGACGCCGCACAGGGCTTTGCTTCTTATTATAAAGGAAAAAGCCTTGGTACAATTGGTCATTTTGGATGCTTAAGTTTTCATGAGACTAAGAATCTTAGTATGGGTGAAGGCGGTGCACTTCTTTTTCAAGATACAGCTTATCAGGAAAAAGCTGAGATTCTCAGGGAAAAAGGAACAGACAGAAGTAAATTTTTCCGGGGACAGATTGATAAGTACACCTGGCAGGATTATGGTTCGTCCTATCTCCCCAGTGATATGAATGCCGCGTATCTATGGGCACAGCTCGAAATGGCATCACAGATACAGGATGACCGTATGGCAAGTTATGAATTCTATAATAATGCCCTTAAGCCTTTGGCAGATAAAGGTTATCTGGAACAGCCTTATGTACCGGAGGAGTGTCAGCACAATGCGCATATGTATTACATAAAATTACGGAATTTGGAAGAACGAACGAAGTTTATTTCTTTTTTGAAAGAACATGGTATTTTAAGTGTATTTCATTATATCCCTCTCCACTCTGCTCCTGCCGGCTTAAAATACGGTCGTTTTTTTAGAGAGGATAAGTATACTACTAAGGAAAGTGAACGTTTGGTGAGACTTCCCATGTACTATCATTTGAATTTAAAAGATAAGGAATATATCGTGGAGACTATTTTTAAATATTTCACCTGACATTCCTTGATCTAAAAAGGGAATTGCAGAATCATAAGACTCTGTAATTCCCTTCCTCATATCCATGCTCTATCCCAGGGTATAAACGAAAATACCTGCGATAATGATCAGATTCCCTATTATTTTTCCCCTAGTAAATTTTTCCTTTAAAATAAAATATGACAGAAGCATAACAAAAACATAACTAAACGTATCAATCACGGACCCATACTTCATGTCCACATGAGTAAACGCATAAGTATTTAACAGCAGTACCCCTCCAAATATACCATATGCCGTGATCACATGCCAATTCAAATATTCAAATATGGGATGGCTGTATTCCTTATTTGCACTCTGCTTCAAAAGAAGTTGTGAAAATGCAGTAAAAAAAGTTCCAATAAACAGGATAATCATATATTTATTCATATTTTTGCACCACCAATACTCCTAATAATACAATAAAAAGTCCAATTATATTTTTTATGGTCAGAACTTCGTGAAAAATAATGACCGCCCAGATTTGTGACCATATCAGATACACGCTCTTATTGGCATAAGCAACACTGAGCTCAAATCTTTGAATGATTTTCTGCCAAGCCAACGCATAGATAAAACAATCAAAAAGCATTAGGAAAAAGAAAAAATATAATCTGATTCCCCAAATCCCGTTCTTATTGAATTCAATGGATGCCATTTTAGTAAAAACAGGGGTGAAAGAAAAAATCATAATACTGATATGTAAAAGAATATAATCCTGTACCCTTCTCTTTTTCGAAACAGCCATCTACTTCCCTTCTTTCTGTAATTTATCCAACTGTACATTTTCTGCTTTTGCACAGCTTTTTATAGTATAACATCCTTCGTCCCGGGAAACAAGTCTATTGAAACCCTTGTTGTAAAATGTTATAATAGTCGCGGCGGTTGAAAAACAACCCCGGAGGTAAAAAAAATGAGTTTATATTCTGTCGTTGTTCCTGTTTATAATTCAGAAAACACTTTGGAAGAACTTTATGCCAGATTAAAGGATGTTTTTGAAAATACCATGCAGGAAGAATTTGAATTAATATTGGTTGATGATAGTTCCCGGGATAATTCCTATGTCGTAATGGAAAAACTTCACAGGAAGGATAACCGGGTTAAGATCATCCAAATGGCCAAAAATTTCGGACAGCATCCAGCGCTTTTGTGTGGTTTTTCTTTTGCCAAAGGTGATTTTATTATCACTATGGATGATGATCTGCAGCACCGTCCGGAAGAAATACCAAAAATGGCGGCTGCAATCAAAGGACATGATGATGTGGATGTGATCATTGCCAAATATGAGAACCGTAAGCATAACTTTATAAGAAGACTGGGAACCCGAATTTCTGTCTACGCAACATCTAAAATGTTGAATAAAGACCCCAATCTGGAAATCACCAGCTTTCGGCTTATGCGAAGATTTATTGTGGAAGCAATTCTAAATACCAACACTCATCTTCCGCAAATTGGAAATTTATTGGTTCAGAGCAGTAACCGCATTATAAATGTTCCTGTACATCATGATCCACGTAAAGTAGGAAAAAGCAATTACACCTTCCGCAGACTTGCAAAGGATTTAATTTACGATATCACTTCCAACTCGGCCATACCATTGCTTCTGGTCAGGGATTTAGGTATATTTAGTTTTCTAGTCAGTATTATACTCGGCCTTTTCTATCTCATACGCTATTTTATCTATGGGGTATCGGTAGAGGGATGGACAACTCTAGTCCTTCTTATCTTGGCATACAATGGAATAATATTATTAGCTATTGGTATCATCGGGCAATATTTAATGAATATACTGAATGAAGCAAAAAAAATGCCCAATTATGTCATCAGAAAAAAGGAGTTATAATATAAAACAAAGGATATTTATATATGAATGAAATCGGCGGTTATTTGGAATTGGAGAATTTTACAGGAGAAGAATATTATCCTGAACTGTTAAAATTAAATCTTGGAAGAACAGCACTCTTATTTGCACTGGATTATCTTAAAGTCAAAAAACTGTGGCTGCCCTATTTTCTTTGTGATTCTGTAATTTCCATATGTTCAGATATACCTATAACATTGGAATGGTACCACATTAATACAGAATTTGAACCGATTCTTCCCATTGGCGAACTAAAAGATGGAGAATATATCTATGTTGTAAACTATTACGGACAAATCTCCGATCAGCAGCTTTTGAGCTATAAAAGACGATACAGGAACATCCTCCTGGATAATACACACGCTTTTTTCCAAAAGCCTCTGCCAGATATCCCGGTACTTTATTCCTGCAGAAAATTTTTCGGACTGCCGGATGGTGCATACCTCTTTCTTGGCAATGTACCAAAGGATCTACTGTCTGAATATCCGATAGATTTTTCCTCCTCCAGAATGGGACATATTCTCGGGCGTTACGAGCATTCAGCTTCAGATTATTATAACGATATGCTGGAAAATGCTCGTCATTATTATGAGGAGCCAATAAAAAGAATGTCACACCTGACAGAAAATCTACTGAAAGGGATTGATTACTCTGCCGTGCGTAAAAAACGCACTGAGAATTATGCAGTACTTGCCTCTGCCTTAAATCAATACAATTCGCTTTCTTTGTTGCATCCAGAAGGTCCTTTCGTTTATCCTTTTTATTATCCAAATGGCATAAATATCCGCAAAAAACTGGCAGCAGAGAAAATTTTTGTACCAACATACTGGAGTAATGTCATTAATCAAATGCCCGGAAATACCCTTGAGTATGACTATGCAGCCAATATTCTTCCCCTTCCCTGTGATCAGAGATACAACAAGAAACATATGGAACACATTCTACAGGTTCTGAAACTAATAATGAAAGGCCAGAATAACATATGATAAAGCAAAGATTGTTAATATTGGGCTCATTAAGAGAGTTTGTACAATTAATACAAACTGCAAAATCCAGAGGCATTTACACCATTGTCTGTGATGGATATCCGAACAGTATCGGAAAAACATTTGCTGATAAATCCTACGATATTGACGTTGGGGATACTGATCGTATAGTATCTATATGTCAGCTCGAAAGAGTGGACGGCATCATTACTTCCTTTTCTGACTATCTTTTTGAATGTATGGTAAAAATAGCAAACAAAGCTGGCCTGAAATGCTATTTTTCTCCTGAAAAACTAGATTATTACAGAAATAAGGATGTTATGAAACAAATGTTTGAAAAGCTCAAAATCCCAACTGCAAAATATAAACGGCTGGGTATTGGTTTTTCAGATTCGGAATTGGATGATATGGAATTCCCGGTTGTTGTTAAGCCGTTGGACAAGTATGGTTCCCGCGGCGTTCTTGTTCTGTATTCTGTAGAAGAAATAAAAAAACACTTTGATTTTGTCTGCGCTACTTCCGAGGTAAAAGAAATCCTTGTGGAGGAATATAACGATGGTTACGAATTTAATATGATGAGCTGGGTCCTGGACGGAAAGGTATATGTCATCAGTATTGCAGATAGGGAAAAAACCCCTGTATGTACCAATGACATTCCCATCAGCACTCGAAACGTATATCCTTCCAAACTTATCCACAATGTCTATGCAGAGGCAAAGGATATTCTACAGCGGGTTGCCAACTTTACAGGACAGACAAGCGGCGTTCTTTCTATGCAGTTTTTCTGGTCTCCCGGAGCCCCCATATCCGTCTGCGAGGTTGCCGGAAGATTCTTTGGTTATGAACATGAACTGGTAGATTATTGCTGTGGCCTGAAGGTAGAAAACCTGCTCCTAGATTATCTTTACAATGAATCAGCTCTGCGGAGAACCTTAAAACTCCATTCACCTTTTTTCGATAAAACAAGTGCTGTACTATATTTTCACGGAAAAAATGGCTTAATGGTGGATAATCAAGATGCCGCTGTAAAGCTTTCATCCATGAAAGGTATTATGGATTCCTGGTTATTCTATAAAAAGGGAGAACGGATCATTCCCCATGGTGTAAATCCCTATGCAGTCCGATATTATATTACTGCTAAATCACGGACGGAAGCAGATTACATGACAAATTATATTTTTGAGCATATGTCTATTACTACTCCTGAAGGCGAAGAAGTCTTATATCAAAACCATATGCCGGAATATCCACTTTAGTAATTTAAAAATTCATAAAAAAACTGTCCGGCTGTACCAATTTCGAGTACAGCCGGACAGTTTTATTTTAAATATTTTACCAAATATCTGTTGGATCTTTCAAGTTTACTCCATATGGCAGTTTAATGGTAGCTGGTTTATCGAATGGTTCATAATATCCATCGCCGATCGTAACCATGGTGCCTCTGCCAGTGTTGTCATAAATCCATTTAGCATCTCGCACACATACACGAATACAACCATGAGATGCAGGCTGCCCCAGCATATTATAATCTGCAGCGGCAAGATTGTACTGGCTCTGGGAAGAACCAGCTACAGAGTGAATGAATATACCATTCACTACATGTGATGTCCACTGTCCCCAGGAAGGTCCCATTAAGATATGCCATCTATCCTGATCACCAATATAGAAGGTCCCCGCAGGAGTCAGCGTAATTGGATTACCTACAGAACAGGTAATTGACTTAACTGGTATAGTCCATCCATTACTGCCATCCTTTGCCAGAACAGTTATCTGACATTTTGTACGATTCACACGAAGTCTGTAAGGTCCGCCTACCATTCCACTTACATCCTGCTGTAAAGCTCCGCTTCCTGTAAAGTACATTTTATAACCCCTGATGTAATGCCATCCAGTTAACATGACACCATTTCCATCGAGATAATACCAATTTCCATTCCAAGCTACATATTCATTCTTAGCATAAGTACCGTTGCTCTTCTTAAAATAGTATGTGGATCCGCTCTTTTCCCAATTTCCAATGGTATTTACATTTACTGTACCATAACCTGGTATCCAACGTCCATTTTTATCAACATAATAGCCGCCAATTGTAGTATCTTTCAGCATGGCCCCGCTACTGCCCACATAATAGTAAGTATCGATCCAAGCATTTCGGGCCATAGCTCCGTTCCCATAAGAATAATACCACTCTCCACCTACCAAGTACCAACCGGTCTTCATGCCTCCGTTACCTGGTGTCAGATAATACCAGGTTCCGCCCAGAGACAACCATCCCTGTGCCATAGCTCCATTTCCGTTCAGATAATACCAGGTTCCGCCAGTCATCAGCCAACCTGTCTGCATTGCTCCGCTTCCGTTCAGATAATACCAGGTTCCTTTCTGATTCAACCAGCCAACCTGCATTGCTCCGCTTCCCGGTGCTAAATAGTACCAGGTTCCGTTTACCAATGCCCAGCCTTGTGCCATAGCTCCGCTTCCAGTCAGATAATACCAAGTATTGCCCAGCAATAACCAGCCTGTCTGCATAGCCCCACTGCCGTTACTGTAATACCAGGTACTGCCAACTTTATACCAACCGGACTTCATCACACCGCTTCCCGGTGTCAGATAATACCAGGTTCCGTTTATCTTTGCCCAACCCTGAGCCATAGCCCCGTTGTCATTCAAATAGTACCAGTTATTTCCCAGTGCAAGCCAGCCAGTTTTCATATATCCGTTACCGTCAAAGTAATATTTCTGTCCTTTTACTGTATACCAGCAGTTTGCCGGCCAGCTTCCGTCTTCTTTCTGGTACCACCATCCGGTCGTATTCTGCTTCCATCCTTCCGGATAAACTTTATAAGATTTGGTACATTTACCATCTTTGTCAAAGAAATACCTTACCCCTTTTACAACAACAGATGTATTTTTCTTAACCGTGCCATCTTTATTCACGTAATACTTCTTACCATTGATGGTCTGCAGTCCGGTTTTGGCTGTCTGTTTTCCATCCGCACCAAAATAGTAAAACTTCTTACCGTCTGCTATCCATTTGGATTTGGCATAGCTTCCGTCTTCATTCATCCAGTAATTACTGCCGTTTATTTTCTGAAGACCTGTTTTGCCCTGTGTCTGCACACCGTTGTCATCAAAATAGTAAAATTTGCCGTCCTGCTCTTTCCACACAGCAGTCTCGGGATTGCCATCTTCGCCGATCCAGTAATTGGCGCCTTCAATATTTTGAAGTCCTGTTGGCATGCCTTCTGTCAGTCTACTTCCGTCTTCACCAAAATAATAGAATGTTCTGCTTCCATCATCTGCTGTATCAATCTTCCAGGTGTTCTTTAACGGCATACCCTCTGCATCCAGCCAGTATGTATAGTCAACACCATCATCACCTTTAATAACATTCAGCCCCTCCATGACACTTTTAGGAGTCTGGAGACCTGCTGCCAGCTTCGCGTCCGCATCACCGTCTGCATCTTCCTCTGACGTATAATACTGGAACGAACCATCTTCATTCAAATACCAAAAACCGCCGACACCTGTAAGCCCATTCTCACCGGCTTCCAGTGCATAAATCAGAGTTGTCGGTCCATACTCATCATCATTATAAACAACGGTCTCATAAAGACCAACTGTCTTATCGCCTAAATCAAGTTGTGCAAAAGGATCTGGTGTCTTAACTTCTTCCGTGTTGTCTTCCTGGACTTCATAATACGTCCAGACACCGCTCTGCTTATCCAGTTCCCATTTCTTCTGATATCCTGTAAATCCATCTGCGGATTCATAATATCTGAATATCATCTTTTCTTCTGTCCGCTCTAACGTCCAATGGTCATCCTGGGCAGCCTCTGCATCATGTTTTACTTCACCTGACATATTGCCTGTCTGGTCCTCATCATTTTGCCCATCTGTAGGTATATTTGTATCCCCCAGACCATTATCCGTTGTTCCGCCCCCTTCATTCAGCGGATCCGTAAGCTCTGTAACCTGCTGCGGTGCTTCACTGCCATCCGCAGCTGCTGCTCCTACCGGAAGAACAGAAGTGATCGTGACCGCTGCCGTAAGCAACAATGCCAACAGCTTCATCCTACGCTTCTTCATATAATTCCCTCTACTTTCCAGCTTTACGCTCTTATTTATCTCCTGGATACGTTTGTATCAATCAGGTATACTCTCCCTCTAGAGATATTACCATTTTACCATTTTTTACAGTTTATTACAACCTGACAGGAGAAATGTAATATTAAATTTCTTTTACAGTCTCATGAACTTTGCTTACAATAATTCTAAAATCCTCTCTGTAATAAACACTCCTATACAGGAAAAACACGCCACCGTTACAAGGCTTTTTTCTTTCATAGAAAAAAATATTGCCGCTGCCAAACCTGCAAAAGCGGATACAGGCGATGCCGTTGCGTATAAAATAGCGGGAAAGGTCATAGCAGTAAGGCATGCATAAGGCACGTAGTATAAAAAGGAACGTATGTATACATTGGATATCTTTTTTTGGATCAGTGTTAAAGGCAGCATACGGATCAGATAAGTCACCCCTGCCATGACAAAAATATATGCATAGATCATGCCTCCTCATCCTCCTTAATGGGAAATAAAACAGCTCCGATGCCGGCTGCAAGCAGTGTGCAGATAATGATCATAAATCCGCCGGAAACCTGTTTGAGCACCGGAAGGTAGTAAAACATGCAGCTCAATGCCAGTGCAATAAAGACAACCGTACGCACTGTGGACTCTTTTTTTGCCGGCGGAACCACGATTGCTATAAACATGCCATAGAGGGCCACACCCAAGGCGCTGCGCACATAGGCAGGCATTACAGTGCTAGCTATGGCCCCTGTAAGTGTTCCTCCAACCCATCCCAGAACCGGAAGGAGAATTAACCCATACATGTAGAACTGTCCTACACTTCCCCTTTTTGAACTTGCAACAGCAAATATTTCATCTGTATTTCCATATGCGATCAAAAGCCTGTGACGTGTCTTCACGCAGCTGTCAAACTTCTGGGATAAGGAAAGGGACATAAGCGCATACCTCATATTGATGACAAGCTGGGTCAATGCCATTTCCAACAGTGATGCACCCGACAGGATCACATTCAAACCGGCAAACTGCCCGGCAGATGTGAGATTAAAAAGGGAGATCAGCACCGCGTGGAGAGGTGCCATACCGCTGTTCACTGCCAGCATTCCAAACGTAAAGCTGACAGAAAAATATCCCAGTGCTATGGGAATACCGTCTTTCAGACCTTCTCTGATATTGTTATGCATGATTGCTTTCTCCTTAAAGTAAAATAATTGAAGGCTGAACTGCTGCAAATAAACAGCAGCGGTTCAGTATCTTCTCAGCTAGTACATCGTAAATGAAATAACTGCACTATCACTGAGAATAATTTTTCGAGAGTGCAGGCGCAAAAATCGAGGGATGAAACAGCCTTGACTGTTCCATCCCCGAAATTTTCTGCTAAGGATCGATCATAGGAAATACTTATTCCTGTAAACCTTCCTCCAAAATATATACCAAATGCTTTAATGCCTCTTCCTCGTCTTCCCCTTCACATACCAGCTCGATCACATCTCCGCCTTTGACACAGGCACCAAGAACACTGAGAACACTCTTTGCATTTGCTGTAACATTATTATAACTGAAAGTGATCAGTGATTTGAACTGCATTGCCTCACTGCAGAGGCGGCCTGCCGGTCTCAGGTGCAGTCCTATTAAATTATTTACTTTTACTTTCTGACTTACCATGATTCATCACTCCCCTGCTTCTATTTTATGATTCCGGTTTCTGAGATACTACATTTGAATTGGCATCTGCCAAAGTAACCTTCACTTTGATTTCATCAACCACCTGATATCCATCTGGTACTTCAATTTTTACCGGTACCTCGTATTCCCCGGCCGCTGTATAAGATTTCAGATCAATACTGAGATGTATTTGGCTCTTATCCAGCTTATCCAGATCTTCCTCTTTTCCTTCAACCCGAACTATCACTTCCACTTTGTCCATAACCACATTCATATTGGCCGGACTATTTTCAATCTTCATTTCATTTGTAGATATATTATATTCTTTGCTGTTCAGAGGAAGTATTTTTACCGTTAAAAGAGCGGTATCATTTACTCCTGTTGCAAGTTTTATATCTTTTGGCAAAAGCTCTGTCAGATCAACTGAAAATTCACAATCGGATGATTTACCTGTAATATCTCTCTCATCTGATTGAGGGATCGTAAGTTTGTTCCCATTTACAGTAAATTTCTGCAGCGCCTCTTCTGATCCCACTATGCTGATATCGCTTGGTGTGGCCAGTACGGAATCGACCTGATATCCGTTTTGCGGACTTCCCACATACGAATTAGATGCATCGATCGTAACATCCTTCAGCATCCTCCACAACTCTACATGAACCTGGATCACAGTGCTGGGTACATCAAATTTAAGATAGGACATCTGCTTCTCACTCAATTCATCGTGATTTCTATCATAAATTTTTAATGTAGCCTCCCGCTCACCGCTTGCTGCCATTCCGTCCACGTTTACTTGTGCGGTAACACTGTCTATTTTTTCTATAATAGATTTTGGTCCTACAATGTTGATTTTCTCCGGATTGGCAGTTATCTTTCCAACCTCGTAATTATTGTCAGGCTTTGACTCTCCAATGAGTTCCGTACTGATAATACGGTCAATACTTTTTCGCTCATCTATTTTGATCGGAATATTTTTAGGAGTCACCTCTATATTCTCATCATCGACTCCCGCACACGTAACCGTAACCGGCACCATAATCGGATCAGAATCCATATCAATGATCTGTGTCAGATCAGCCACGGCTGTAATGTTTTCTTTGTTCAGTTTTTTAATGGTGTCACTTACAGCCCGGATGCGGACATTTACAGAGTCCTTTCCATCCACCATAAGAGCGATATTATTCATGCTCTCTATATATGACTCATTGACAAAAGTAACCGGTATATCCGTATATGTCTGGGTGATAGATGGATTCTCTATATTCATGACCAGCAGCCAGATCAATATGGCTATCAGCAGAGAAAGGATTTTCAAGGTAAATTTATTCATCAGACTTTTCTTCATTCTTCACCCATCCCTTCCATATTTTGCGTTTCTGTTTCTCTGCGTTGGCATTCTGCTCCTTTAACAAGATTGCTTTGAGTTCCTCCCTGTTTACCCCTACAACAAGTCTGCCTTGCTGGGCTACAGATACCCGGCCGGTTTCCTCTGAGACGATAATAGTAAGAGAATCACTGACCTCACTGATCCCCACACCGGCGCGATGTCTGGTTCCCAGGTTCTTATTCAGTTCCATGTTATCCGAAAGCGGCAGATAACAAGTAGCTGCAACTACACGGTCTCCTCTGATTATAACAGCGCCATCATGAAGAGGCGTGTTGTGCTCAAAAATATTGATCAGTAGCTGGCTTGTCACCAGAGAGTCCAGATAAATACCTGTTCTAGCATACTCATTTAATCCGGTCTCTTTCTCGATCACTATCAAGGCCCCTGTCTTGACCTCTCCCATTTCAAAGCTGGCACGTACGATTTCATTTAAAGTACGGTCACTGAATCTTCCGCTGTCTTCTTTTTTCCCGTTGTCAAAAGGAAGAATATTGCTCACGATCTTTTTATGTCCCAACTCCTCCAGGGCTTTACGAAGCTCCGGCTGAAAAATAACAAGTATGGCTGTTATTGCATAACCACCCGCGTTATAGACTAACCAAAGGATCGTGTTCATCTTTAAAAGGAAGGCGATGAAGATAAACGCCAGGACGATCAGGATTCCTTTCAGCAGAGAATACGCCCGGGTATTTCTTACCCAAAGCATGAACTGATAAACAAAAACAGCTATCAGCAGAATCTCTATTATATCAATCCAAGCTATATGAGGAAGTGTCATCTTACCCAGATACTCTTTTAAAATTGTCGTAAAATTCCCCATATCTCCACCCCCTTAATTATTATGTATAATTCCCTTATGGAATTGTCTTTATAAGTCTTTCAGCGATTCTTCCAACTGTTTTTCAAAGTCAAAATCCTCCTCTGAAACATGCTGCACAGGCGCTGCATCCTGCTCCAGCTTTTCCTCTATGTCTTCATATTCATCTATATCGCTGTCATCTGACTTCTTATTAGATGAGAATTTCTTCACGCTTTTCCTAGTCTGTGACACCAGAGATTTCGGAACTGCCTTCACATAATATACATATTCATCATCCTCAAACTGGGTCACTTCGCTCCTGGAGTAATCCACACCCAGTACAAAAAATTCGATGACAAGGCCAATCACTGCGGAAACCACACCGGCAATGATAACGCTGCCCATTTCCATGGTAATGCTCATGAACATACTTCCGAACAGCATCAAAACAATGTATACCACTGCGCCGGTGACCACTGCGATCCTCCAGGAATAGTCAAAGGAGGAACGGCGGATAAGGTATACCAGCAGGGTGACTGCCGCAAAAGCGATGATGGCCAGCCACATTTCCTGATTTTTCACCAGTCCGTCCAGTAAAATCTGAAGCTTCTGGACAGCTTCTGTCTCTTTTCCCTGGAGTACGCCAGCTTTGTCTTTCACAAGACGCATAAAATAATACAAAATAACACCACAGCCTGCAGGCACCGCACTTGCAGGTCCCCGAAGAAGGCCGCAGCCAATGGGTACGGCTGCCGGTATATGAAAAACAAAAGACACCGGTGTCATCACAAGGGCCACATTATCTTTTGACGTAAACCGCAGAAATAATATCATCAGCAGTATCATAAGAAGCAGGGCAAAACCAGCAACTTCGATACCAACTGCGTAACAATGTCCGATGATCAGCACGCAGCCCAGAATTGTCATGGCATTGATAGGCATAACCGAACATATAAGGGCCAGGATCAGGACTACAAAAATATTGTCAAGCTTGCCCATAAATCCCAATGAGGTGTTGATCCCCTTAAAAAGGCCGAATGCTAATATAAACTTCAGGATCGGAAGAATCCAGGTGTCATGCTCCCCGTAAAATTCTTTGATTTTCTGTTTCAGTATCAGTAACGCTGTCATGCGCCTTTCCTCCTTCCGGTCAGTCTCCCGGCTCTCTTTTCTTCTCTGTCATATATCTTTTTGAGCTGTCCCAGTTCTCTGTAATACTCCTCCACGCCTTTCTGGGCACTTCTGTATTTTACGGAACAATAGATATAAGTAAGAATGCTGTAGGCTATCAGCAGCACAATATATATGACGATGATTTTAAGTCCCAGAGAAAACAGGTCTATCTTATGCAGATTATCCATCATATATTCGCTCTTATACCCAAAGTAGACAGCCAGCAGCAGTGCATAGGCGATCGTCGTGATAAAAAAATTTTTGATCAGTGCAAGGCCTATATAGTCACTTCTGTAGTAATTGCTGATTGACAGATCTTCTCTGCCCTTACCGGATTCGTAAGCAGCTAATTTTCTCATTTTCTTGATTTTCTGTTCGTTTAACATAAGCTTCCTCTACTTCCTGTGAAAACACTGCTTTAAAATATGTACTCACAGTTACTCACAGTTTCATATAGTTATGCCCCAAAAGGTCGTCTGCAATTTATGGCATAACAAATCTGCCACTTACTGCATTTCCTAAATGGCATCCCTCAAATACGGCATTCTATAATGCTGCACAGTCCATCAGATACATTTCACAAAATCCCGGGCTATACAAACGTACCGTCTTATGACACCTAAAACAGCATGGTGCAAAGACACGCCGAACATGCCATCCAATGTATACAACTTGCATTATAGCATAGATAAAGCAGGCGAATCAAGCCTTATCAGCAGAAACCTGTCCCTATGGCTATGGTTAAAAAATATACCTGTTCAGCACCAGCAGCTTTCAGGGCAAGACTTACACCGTCCACGGTACTTCCCGTGGTATAGATGTCATCAATGATCAATATTTTTTTCCAGGGGAGCTTTGGTAATGTCACAGCAAATGCGCTGCGCAGGTTTATTCTTCGTTCCTTATCGTTCAGTTCCTTCTGGGGCTTTGTGTTTATTTTTCTGATCACTGTTTTTGTATCAACCGGTATCCGTAGTATCCTGCCTATCTCCCGGGCAATGATCTCCGCCTGGTTATACCCTCTTTTTTCCATTCTTTTTGGATGAAGAGGGACCGGAATCAGCACTTCAACTCCCCACAGGCGGATTTGTTCCCCTGCACAGGCTGCAGCGTATCTGCCGTAAAAATGGCCATACTCCTGCCTTTGATGATATTTTAACTGATACAGGGATTTTGAAAGAACTGAGCCGTAGGAGAAAATACTGATTCCACGGTCGTAAGAATGTTTTTTGGATGCGCAGTCATGGCAGTATTCCGCCTCACTGCCCATCAGCGGTTTGGAGCACTTAAAACAGCGCGGCCCATGAATGGGCACTAATTGATCCAGACACTCCCGGCATATGGTCCTGCCCCTGGGGGCTGCAATGTCATGACAGACAGGACAGCGCTTGGGATAGACCATATCAAGGGCAAAGGAAATTAAAAGCTTTCCTTTATCCGCAGATCGAGAGTGGTATAACGGCTTTGTTCCATTTGGTTTTTTTCCATTTCCCAAAAAGTATTTTCATCTCCTACCAGTGTCACACACTTTCTCGCCCTGGTCACGGCCGTGTAGAGAAGATTCCTGTTCATGAGCATCCTGGGGCCTCCCAGCAGTGGTATCACTACTGCAGGATATTCACTCCCCTGTGATTTATGAATGGTGATGGCATAGGCCAGTTCCAGCTCATCCAACTGTTTAAAAGCATACTCCACAAAACGGCCTTCGTCAAACTCTACAGTGAGAGTCTCCGCAAAGGTATTGATCTCCCGAAGGATTCCCGTATCTCCGTTAAAGACACCCACACCTTTTTCCACAGGAATACCGTATTTTCCTCTGACTTCCCACTCAGTCTGGTAATTGTTCTTGATCTGCATGACTTTATCGCCCTCCCGGAACAGGCCGCTGCCGTGCTCCTTCTCCTTTTTTTCAGGGGAAGGGGGATTCAGATACTGCTGAAGAATGCCGTTCAACCGCTCCACACCAAGAAGACCTTTCCGCATAGGCGTCAGGACCTGGATATCATAAGGAGCTGCATCAACGAACTTTGGCAGCTTCTTTTGGATCAGAGTGATGACAACGCTGATGATCACATTGGCATCATATCGTTTCAAAAAGAAAAAATCCATGCTTTTATTGTCCAGGACAACGGGTACTCCCCTATTGATCTTGTGGGCATTCACCACAATGTCACTCTGGGAAGCCTGTCGAAAAATCTTAACCAGCTCTACCACCGGAAATTTTTTAGATCGGATAATATCCTTGAGTACACTTCCCGGCCCTACACTGGGAAGCTGGTTCACATCACCCACCAGGATCAGACGGGTTCCCGGCGTAATGGCAGAGAGCAGTGCGTGCATAAGAAAAATGTCCACCATGGACATCTCGTCAATAATAACAACATCCGCTTCCAGCGGATTCTGGGCATTTCGTTCAAAATGGATACTGGCTGAAGAGTCATCCGGCATTCCGCTCAGCTCCAGAAGTCTGTGGATGGTCCTGGCCTCATAGCCTGTAGTCTCTGTCATGCGCTTTGCTGCTCTTCCTGTAGGGGCAGCAAGACAGATGTCCAGCCCTTCCAGCTCATAGTAGCGGATAATCGCATTGATGGTGGTTGTCTTTCCTGTACCGGGACCTCCGGTGATCACCAGAAGACCGTTCTTTACCGCTTCTGTAACTGCCTGGCGCTGCTTTTCGTCCAACTGGACATTTCCGCTTTTTTCAAGCCGGGCAAGCTGCAGCTCCATTTTGTTTTCATCCACTGTATCCTCCAGCGCCAGCTCTTTCAGCATTTGAGCCACATGCAGCTCAAGCTGGTAATACTGGCTGGCATAGATGACCGGCTCAGGTTGTGCTCCTTTTCTAAGATCAACCTCTTTTACCACGATCTTCCTGTCTATAGCCAGATCCATAATGTGTTTTTCCATATAAGGGGCGGCAACGCCCAAAAGGGCAGATGCCCGTTCCAGCAGAATACGCTGTGGAAGGAACACATGCCCTTCTGCAGTTGCCTGCAGTAATATGTATAAAAGACCGCTTCGGATACGGTAGTCAGAGTCTGTATGGATCCCGATCCTGGCCGCGATCTCATCTGCCATCTTAAAGCCCACTCCGTCAATATCCTCAGCCATCCTATAGGGATTCTCCCTCAGTATGCCATACATCTCATGCCCGTATTGATTGAATATCTTTGCTCCCAGTGACAGGGATATCCCGTATTGCTGGAGAAACATCATAGCTTTTCGCATATCTGCCTTCTCAGAAACCTGAGCGGCGATCTCCCTGGCCTTTTTTTCACTGATTCCCTTTATCTCCGCCAGCCGTTCCGGTTCCTCTTCCACGATCCGAAGAGTATCATCCTTGAAACGTCTGACGATCCTGGCAGCCAGAGCCGCTCCGATCCCTTTGATGGCACCAGAACCCAGATAGCGTTCCATAGCCACGGAATCCTGGGGCACTACGGTCTCATAGGAAGTGACGGAGAACTGTCTGCCATAGGACGGGTGCTCTGTGTAATGTCCATAGGCCTTGATGGTTTCCCCTTCACTTAAATATTGAAAGCTGCCTACACAGGTCAGCTCTTCCTCCTCAGCGATCACAACCATAACCGTGTACCCATTGTCCTCATTCCGGAAGATAATATGGTCCACATATCCTTCTATGGTTTCTTCCATAACTTACCTCTTTTGTTTTATTTCCCGTTTATCTTGCTCATAAGCTCCATGTACTGGCCTGTGCCGATAGCTACAGCCATAGCAGGCTCTTCCGCTACTACAGTATTGATGCCTGTCTCTTCCTCGATCAGTGTCTCCAGACCGCCCAACAGTGCGCCGCCGCCTGTGAGGACAATGCCCCTGTCAGCCACATCAGCCGCCAGCTCCGGAGGGGTCTTCTCCAGTATTCCATGTATAGTCTCCATGATCTGCACGGTTGCGTCTTTTAATGCTTCCCTGATCTCCTCTGAAGTCAAAGTAATACTTTTGGGAAGTCCGGTGATGGTGTCACGGCCTTTCACATCCATGGTTTTCGGCTGTGGATGAGGATAGACGGTTCCTATCTGTATTTTTGCGTCCTCTGCGGAGCGCTCACCGATCATGAGGTTATGTTTTTTTCTCACATATCGCATGATCGCCTCGTCGAAATTATCACCTGCCACTTTAATAGAAGTAGAGACAACCGTTCCTCCAAGTGAGATCACTGCCACATCGGTGGTACCGCCTCCAATGTCCACGATCATATTTCCAAAGGGTCTTGTGATATCAATCCCAGCCCCGATGGCCGCCGCAATCGGTTCCTCGATGATATTAACTTCCCTGGCACCTGCCTGGTACGTGGCTTCCTCAACTGCTTTCTTCTCCACCTCTGTCACACCGCTGGGTACGCAGATGCTGATGCGGGGTTTACGGAAAGCTTTCTTTCCCATGGCTTTTGAGATGAAATACTTCAGCATCTTCTCTGTCACCTCATAATCTGAGATGACTCCCTGGCGCAGAGGGCGGACTGCCACAATATTCCCCGGCGTTCTGCCTATCATCTGCCTTGCCTCTTCTCCTACTGCCCTTATTTTATTATTATCTTTATCGTATGCAACTACGGATGGTTCCTTCAGTACAATGCCTTTTCCTTTTGCGTAAACCAGTATACTGGCCGTTCCCAAGTCGATTCCAATATCTGTCGCTGCCATAGAATACCCCTTTCTATATTTGGATATCAGTTTGCTGCCCGGGATGATCGTCCCGGGCCACTGATATTCTTCATTATACCCAACTTGTCCCCAAATGAAAAGGGGCAATCAATTCAAATATTTTGACACATAACGACCTGTATAGGAGACAGGATTCGCCGCCACGTCCTCCGGGGTACCGGAAGCTATCACGGTTCCCCCTTTATCGCCGCCTTCCGGGCCGATATCAATGATATGATCCGCAGTTTTTATCACATCCAGGTTGTGTTCAATAACCACCACCGTGTTCCCGCCTTCTGCCAAACGGCGGAGGATCTCAATGAGCTTGTGCACATCTGCAAAATGCAGACCGGTAGTAGGCTCATCCAGAATGTAGATGGTCTTTCCCGTACTCCTCTTACTAAGCTCAGTTGCCAGCTTGATTCGCTGTGCCTCACCGCCTGACAGCTCTGTGGAGGGCTGTCCCAGACGGATATAGGAAAGTCCCACGTCATACAGTGTCTGGATCTTCCGCTTGATGGACGGAAGGTGTTCAAAGAAGGTCAGTGCCTCCTCCACCGTCATGTTCAGCACATCGTATATGCTCTTTCCTTTATATTTCACTTCCAGGGTCTCTCTATTGTAGCGCTTTCCCTGGCAGACTTCACAGGGAACGTACACATCAGGGAGGAAGTGCATCTCGATCTTAAGAATACCGTCACCGCTGCAGGCCTCACATCTTCCGCCTTTTACATTGAAGCTGAATCTGCCTTTTTTATAGCCTCTGGCCTTGGCATCCGCAGTGGTTGCAAAAAGGTCCCTGATCTGGTCAAAGACGCCTGTGTAGGTTGCCGGATTGGAGCGGGGTGTTCTGCCGATCGGCGACTGGTCAATGTCGATGACTTTGTCAAGCTGCTCCACTCCTTCGATGCCTTTATGCTTTCCCGGTATGACTCTGGCCCGGTTCAGTTTCCTTGCCAGACTTTTGTACAGGATCTCATTGATCAGAGAACTCTTGCCGGAACCGGAAACACCGGTCACACAGGTCATGATGCCTAAAGGAATCTTCACATCTATATTTTTCAGGTTGTTTTCCGCGGCTCCCCGGATGGTCAGAAAACCGGTGGGCTTTCTTCTCTCCTCTGGTACCGGAATCTTCAGGGCACCACTTAAATACTGGCCTGTGATGGAATTTTTATTCTTCATCAGATCTTCTGCGGTACCGATAGCTACTAACTGTCCTCCGTGCTCCCCTGCTCCCGGGCCGATATCTACAATACAGTCCGCTTCCCGCATGGTATCCTCATCGTGCTCCACTACGATCAGGGTGTTGCCCAGATCTCTGAGGTGTTTCAGTGTGGCAAGCAGCTTATCGTTGTCCCGCTGATGCAGGCCAATACTGGGTTCATCCAATATATAAGCCACACCCACAAGGCCTGAACCGATCTGAGTTGCCAGACGGATCCTCTGCGCTTCACCGCCTGAAAGGGTTCCTGTCGCACGTGACAGCGTCAGATACTCCAGCCCCACATTCATAAGGAATCCCACCCTTGCACGGATTTCTTTCAGAACCTGCTCACCGATCATCTGCTGGGTAGGTGTAAGCTCTAAATCATTGAGAAACACCTGCAGCTTGCGGATGGACATGGATGTGACCTCATGTATATTTTTGTCCCCTACAGTGACTGCCAGGGCTTCTTTTTTCAGACGCTGGCCTTTACAGGTGGGGCAGGGCGTAATGCGCATAAAAGATTCATATTCCTGTTTGCTGGACTCTGAACCTGTCTCTCTGTAGCGGCGCTCCACATTTTTTACAAGGCCCTCAAATGCCACATCATATATACCTTCTCCGCGCTGGCCCTTATAATGAACTTTGATCTCTTTGCCATGGGTTCCATTGATGATCACATCTTTGATCTTGTCCGGATATTCTTCAAACGGTGTTTCCAGACTGAAGTGGTATTCCTCTGCAAGAGCATCCAGAATCGCTCTCGTAAAGCTTCCTTTATCTGTACAGGACTGCCAGCCCAGTACCACAATGGCCCCTTGGGCAATGCTCAGACTCCGGTCCGGTATCATCAGGTCCACATCAAACTCCATTTTATATCCCAGGCCGAAGCAGGCAGGACAGGCACCGAAAGGATTGTTGAAGGAAAAGCTTCGAGGTTCGATCTCATCAATGCTCACACCGCAGTCAGGACAGGAAAAGCTCTGGCTGAAATTTAACTGACTGCCGTCCATTGTATCCACAATAAGAAGACCGTCAGCCAGATTCAGAACATTCTCAATGGAATCTGTCAGACGTTTTTCAATCCCCTCTTTTACCACAAGACGGTCAACAACAATTTCTATATTGTGCTTGATATTCTTATCCAGTTTTATCTCTTCACTCAGCTCATAGAGACTGCCATCAATCTGCACTCTCACGTAACCGCTGCGCTTTGCCTGTTCCAGAAGCTTTGCGTGCGTCCCCTTCCGTCCTCTTACCACAGGAGCCAGTAGCTGGAGCTTTGTCCGTTCCGGCAGGCTCATAATGTGGTCCACCATCTGGTCAACGGTCTGCTTTTTTATCTCTTTTCCGCATTTTGGACAGTGAGGGATACCAATCCTGGCATAGAGAAGCCTAAAATAATCATAAATCTCCGTCACAGTGCCGACTGTGGAACGGGGGTTCCTGTTGGTTGATTTCTGGTCTATGGAGATAGCCGGAGAAAGACCTTCAATACTCTCCACATCCGGTTTCTCCATCTGTCCCAGGAACTGCCTTGCGTAGGATGACAGGGATTCCATATATCTCCTCTGCCCTTCCGCATATATGGTATCAAACGCCAGAGAACTCTTTCCGGAACCGCTCAGGCCTGTGAGGACTACAAGCTCATTGCGGGGGATATCCACATCCAGATTCTTCAGATTATTCTCATTCGCACCGCGTATTTTAATAAATTGGTTGTCGTGATTTCTTACTGCCATTTTTATCTCCTTATTCGTGATCCGTACAACAGTTTTTATAAGATTCTCATTCCGAAACACAGCATAACTTCTGCCCTGCGACAAACCGAATATACGGGTTTCGGGGAATGTATGTTTGTTTTTATGCTACCTGCCATTATATCACAGGCTATGTGTATTTGCAAACGTATGTTCAGAGAGATTTTCAGGAAATGTTGGAAAATGGGTGCTGCATGCGGGAGGCTATGACAATAAGGACGGGATGCTGGGGGAGAGTGCGGGCCTCCTCTGGCAGCCAGCTTCGTTCCCCTTCAACTAAGCACTAACTTCGACTAAGCCGCTCAGCAAAGGCTTCGCGCCAAGTCTCCGTAAGTGCTGGATTTTCAGGCTCTCTACCGCAATGTCTGCCAGAGGAGGCCCGCACTCTCCCCCAACATCCCTGGTTTTCTCTGCCGGCAGTCAAAAAATGCAAAGACGCTGCTTCTTGGTAATCTTAGTGATTTTCATATACACTTTGGCTCCGTGGCAACGGAACGCTTCGCTCACAGGGATCTCCGTCCTCCGGCCCTCTCCCATTCACTTCCGTCCGTTTCCATATCCATCCCCCCAATTCCAGTGCAAAAAAGGCCCCCGCAACCCGCGGCAAGCCTTTTTCCTTTTTTCATCATACAGTCGCATGCTGTACATATGTTTTGCATTCTTTTTTATTTTTATTCTGACGCTCGGAACAAATATACTGCATTATGTCCCTTCTTGTGACAATACCTATAAAATTCTTCTGGTCGTCAATAACCGGTACAAAATTCTGTCGCATAGCCTTGTCCAACAAATCTTCCATGTCGGAATCCACACGGACCGGCGTATAGTTGGCCCGGCGCTTGAATGATGTGATCGGAATCTCCTCCGCAGCTTTTAAATTCAGGTCGCCGCGGTTTTTCAGTCCCCAAAGTAAGTCTCCTTCAGTAATTGTCCCCACATATTTTCCGTTCTCCCCGATAATCGGAATGCATGAATACCGGTGATATTCCATCTTTTCCAAGACCTGCCTTAAACTATAGCTGTCATAGATATAGGCCACATCACTCTTCGGAGTGAGAAAAAATAAAATATTCATTATACCCTCCCAGACTGTCATACAAAACGGCTGGAAACCCCTGCCGTTTTAACATATATTACCTTCCTTTATTCTGACACATTCTATGTTAATTTTCCAGAGATAAACTGTAAAACTTTATTAAATTTCTATAACCTGTGTTCACAAATTTTCAGGTTCATCCGAACTGTCAAAAAGGAACTCAGAAAGGACCGCATTGCTGAGAAGCACGCCTTCTTTTGACAGATACAGCCTGTCCTTTTTCTCCAGAAGCATTCCGCTTGAAAATAGTTTTTTCAGTGCCTTTTCATATACCAGTTCAATATCCCTGCCAAAGACACGGCGGAATTCTTTTTTGGATATTCCCCTTGTCTTGCGAAGCCCTAGGAACATAAATTCTTCTATTTGCCGGGGTTCCTCCAAAAACTGCACATCTGTGCGCATAGTTTTCGGTTCCCCGCATTTTTCCAGATAAGTTTTCATATCACCCGTATTATTCATACGGATGTTTCTCACCATGGAAGCCGCGCCCAGGCCAAGTCCCAGATAGTCGTCCCTTTCCCAGTATTTCAAATTATGCCGGCATTCTCTGCCCTCTTTTGCGTAATTGGAAATCTCATACTGGTGGAATCCGTATTGTCCAAGCACTTCCTCTGTTGCCTGGTAAATAGCCCTGCTGGTCTCCTCGTCAGGCAGAAGCTCCGGATGTGCGGCATACTTCTCATAAAACGTAGTGCCTTCTTCCAGAATAAGCTGATAGACAGATATATGTTCCGGGGAAAGCTCCGCTATCGTTTTAAGCTCTTCTCTCCAGAACTCCTCTGTCTGTCCCGGCAGAGAGGAGATCAAATCCACATTGATGTTTTGAAACCCGGCCTCTCTCGCCAGACGAAAGCTTTCCAGAAACTCCTCATAGGTGTGGATCCTTCCGAGGAGTCTTAAATTGCTGTCCCTGACAGACTGCAGACCAATGCTCAGACGGTTGATGCCGCAGTTTTTGTACGCCTGCAGCTTCTCTTTCGTCACAGTGCCGGGATTCATCTCCATGGAGATCTCCGGCATCCTCTCTATTTCAAAGGTATCCTTTACTACTTCAAAGATTCTCTCAGTCTGAGATGCCTCCAGACAGGAGGGCGTGCCCCCTCCCACAAAAACGGTGGATACCCTATAGCCCCCGGCAAAATCCCCGTAGCTTCGGATTTCTTTTTCCAAAGCCTGCACATATGCCTCCCTCTCTTCCCTGCCTGCCGGCGCGGATAGAAAGTCACAGTATCCGCATTTCTGTATGCAGAAAGGAATGTGAAGATACAGCCCCAAATCTCTTTTCATTTTTCTTCTCCTGTAATTCTAAAAATCCTATTTATCGTCCAGCTTCAGAACACTCATAAATGCCTTCTGAGGAATCTCTACATTTCCCACCTGGCGCATACGCTTCTTTCCTTCCTTCTGTTTTTCCAGAAGTTTTCTCTTTCGGGAAATATCGCCGCCGTAACATTTTGCCAGCACATCTTTTCTCATGGCCTTCACGGTCTCACGGGCAATGATCTTACTGCCCACAGCCGCCTGAATGGGGATTTCAAAAAGCTGCCGGGGAATCTCTTCCTTCAGCTTCTCGCACATCTTCCTGCCGCGCTCATAGGCAGAGCCGGCAAACACAATAAAGGACAGAGCATCTACCTCCTCTTTGTTCACCAGAATATCCAGCTTCACAAGGTCACTGCGCTCATAGCCCAGCATCTCGTAGTCAAAGGATGCGTATCCTCTGGAACGTGATTTCAGGGCATCAAAAAAATCATATATGATCTCATTCAGCGGCAGATGATATTTTAAAAGGGCACGTGTGGTTTCCATATATTCCATTCCCTGATACTGCCCGCGGCGCTCCTGACAGAGATCCATGATCGGACCAATAAAGTCTGTGGTCACCATGATCTCCGCCTTCACCATAGGCTCTTCCATATATTCAATCTCGGATGGATCCGGCAGATTGGAAGGATTGGTCAGATCCATCATCTCACCGTTGGTCTTGTGCACCTTGTACACAACGCCCGGAGCAGTTGTGACCAGATCCAGGTTGTACTCTCTCTCCAAGCGCTCCTGAATGATCTCCAGATGAAGAAGTCCCAGAAAACCGCAGCGGAAGCCAAAGCCCAGCGCAACAGATGTCTCCGGCTCAAACTGCAGGGACGCGTCATTTAGCTGAAGCTTGTCCAAAGCGTCCCTCAGATCCTGATATTTGGAACCATCCGCAGGGTAAACACCACAGTACACCATGGGATTGACCTTCTTGTAGCCCGGAAGAGGTTCTGCACACGGATCGTCATCGTCCGTTATGGTATCACCCACCCTGGTGTCTTTTACATTCTTGATACTCGCGGTGATATAGCCTACCATACCGGCAGACAGCTCGTCGCAGGGAATAAACTGTCCCGCTCCGAAATACCCTACTTCCACCACTTCCTCCACAGCACCGGTTGCCATCATGCGGATCTTGGTTCCCTTTCTCACGGTTCCCTCTTTAATCCGGCAGAACACAATGACACCTTTATAGGAATCATAGACAGAATCAAAGATAAGAGCCTGAAGAGATGCCCGGGCGTCTCCCTGTGGAGCCGGGATCTTCTCCACGATCTTTTCCAGAACCTCCTCGATATTCAATCCCATCTTGGCTGAGATCAGAGGCGCATCCTGGGCTTCTATGCCGATAACGTCCTCAATTTCATTTTTTACTCTTTCCGGTTCCGCACTGGGAAGGTCAATTTTATTGATGACCGGAAATACATCCAGGTCATGATCCAATGCCAGATAGACATTGGCCAGGGTCTGTGCCTCGATCCCCTGGGCGGCATCCACCACTAAAATGGCACCGTCACAGGCTGCCAGGCTTCTGGACACCTCATAATTGAAGTCCACATGGCCTGGTGTGTCAATGAGATTGAAAATATATTCCTCCCCATCCTTTGCCTGATAGACAATGCGGACTGCCTGGGACTTAATAGTTATGCCTCTCTCCCTCTCCAGATCCATATTGTCCAGAACCTGGGACTGCATTTCCCTCTCAGTCAAAAGTCCTGTTTTTTCAATGATCCGGTCTGCCAGGGTGGATTTCCCATGGTCTATATGTGCGATGATACAAAAATTACGGATTTTACTCTGGTCAACTCCTGCCACTGCTTGATTCCTCCTATTGTCTTCTCTATCTCTTCTCAAAATAATAGTAACTGTCCGGTAATTGCGCAGATCTGTCAAATCATCACAGATTCTGATACTTTCTTACACTTTAAATGGGCTTCCTGCATTTTACAGCAAGCCCATGTTAGTATAGCACGAAGGTTCAGGAGGAATCAAGCATTTCTTCGCTGTTTGGACACCCGGACGTTACTATTCAGCCTTTCGGCTTCATAGCAACAAAAGCATGCACACAGACTGCAAAAACTGCAGTCTGGCGCATGGCTGCCTCGGGATTGCCTTGCAAATGCAAGGCAACACCTCGCGGGACAGTGGAAGGCTGAACTGTTACACCCTGACATTCATTCTTTCAATACTTTATTTAACACATCCGCCAAGGGTTCCATGGCATTCATCTCCTCCTCCACTGTGTTGGTCTGGGCACCGCATTCCACCAGAAGAGCTTTTGGCCGAAGATGCAGGTTATAACGGTATCCTCTCAGATAAATGGTGCGCAGCCAGTCAGGATAATACTGTTTTGCCTGAAGAGCAAGCTGCAGGGAGAACGCCAGGTTATCCTGTATATAAGGGTTCGGCAGGTATTCTATATCCCCGTTCTGGTTGGTGCGGCTTAAACCGTTAAAAAACATGATTTTGGCTGTCGGCTTTCCGTTCACATCCGTGACCAGGTGTTTGTCATCCGGCACTCCGTCTCTATGCAGATCAATGACCACCTCTACACTGGGATTCTCCTCCAGCACCTGACTGATTTTGTCCTGGGCATAATTGTAGGCTTTGTTTCTGTCCAGTTTTCCGTCCACAATATCAAAAGTATCCGTCACATGGAGCACATTGTAGCCGTATGTATCTCTTAAAAGTGTCACCAGATATTCCCCCACCCCCACAATGCTGGTGCTGGGGTTACCCGGATCAGAATCAATGAATTCCTCCTGGGAATGGCTGTGATATACCAGGATCTGCGGCTGGTCACTGCCTGTTGTCATCTTCAGGTCCTCCGACACAAGCGCCGGTGCATTGAGCTGGTCGCTGTTGATACTGGTCGTCTTGTCGATCGTATAAAAGTTGCTTATAACATAGTCAAAATCCTGAAACATATCAAGTGAAATGGGATTCACTATGGCATTAGCGGCAGAGGCTTCCTGCTGCCCTCCCTCTCCCGCGTCTGCCGTCTGTGTATTCTCCCCGCCTGTCCCGGCCTCCTGCTGGCTCCCGCTCTCAGTATTCCCTGCACTTTCCTGGTTCTCACTCTGGGCATCCACGCCCCCTGTATTTTCTTCACCGGAACCCACAGGGCCTGCCTCCTGGTTCTCCTCCAGAAGCTTTGCCTCAAGAAAATCGGAATTCTCCTCCATGATCTTCTTATCTGTCTCCTGGTCCTTCTCTGTCTCTTCCAGCTCTTTTGCCTGGATGGTACCCAGAAACGGAAGCTGCTCCTCCACCTTGCTGCGAAGCCACTCCACAGGTGTCTGAGTCTGCATCCCCTCCGTCTCCAGGATTCCCGGCAGGTATGCCTCTATGGCTTTCTCCTGGGCATCCCTGCACATGTTCACCAATGTTTTTTTATCTAACGACATTCCTTTTATGAGAATATATGCTCCAACAGCACATAAGAGCAGCCACAACACAATCCGCAGAAGCTTTCCATCATCCATCTTCTTCACCCTATCACCTCATATCTATATATGAGACAACTTACATAAATTATGCGTATGGGGTGAAAAAAGCAGAGACTCACGCCTGCTCAAATGCCATGTTCAATCCCTCGGAAATAGTATACGACAGTCGTTTTACGGTCTCATCCACATCCTTTGGAGTCACAAACATACTGTGCAGGGAAGGCGAGATCATTTCTTCCAGAAATTCTTTTTTCTCTGATTCTTCCAGGGTATCCAGCAGGTGTGCCATGGAATCCTGCACGATCGTGGCGGCATCCACCACTGTGGGCACACCAATGCCGATCACCTTCACTCCCAGGGTTTCCTCACTCAGCCCGTTTCTGTGGTTTCCCACACCGGAGCCGGGATTGATGCCTGTGTCTGTGATTTGTATCGTCCGGTTCAGACGTTTTGTACTGCGCGCAGCCAAGGCATCTACGGCAAACACCACATCCGGCTTTGTCTCATCCACCACTCCGCGGATGATCTCCAGGGTCTCCATGCCGGTCTGGGCCATAACACCGGGCACCAGGCCGCTGATACTGTTGGCGTATTCCTTTCCCATACTCTGCACCCCATACTCCTGTATCACATGCCGGGTGATGCGCAGATTTGACACCACGTCAGGTCCCAGGGCATCCGGGGTCACATCACGGTTTCCAAGGCCTACCACCAGCGCAGTCAGCTCTTTTTCCACGGGCACCAGCTTCCTGATATGCTTTGCCAGCTCTTTTGATATCTCTCTGTGATAATCCTCGTCCGGCACAGACATATTGGGCGCCTCCAGCGTAATATAAACACCCTGAGGACGTCCCATGGCCTTTGCTCCGTTTTCTGTCTCGATCTTCACAGTTGTGGTGCGGATGTCTTTTTCTTCATTGTAGTCCTCCTCGATGATCACACCTCGGATTTCTACATTATCCTCCTCAAACTTTTCTTTTGTCTCCAATGCCAGGTCTGTGCGTATTCTTCCTAAAGCCATATTCATCTTTCCTTTCCGGGGTATTTATCCGTTGCTGTCTGCAGTTTTGCTCAGACAGAACTGTGAACAGTAACATTTATGGCTATTTTTTGCATTTTGGGGGATTTTATGTATTGACATTTACTTTTAAATCAACTAGAATAAAAAAGCATGTGGTACCGGCGTGTCCGTGTCTAACCGGTACAAAACCATAACAAACGGTAGGAAGCAGTGTTCGCAGGCTTTCTATTGTAACTAATATGTAACTATTCAGAAGCCGGGTAAAACTTTTTCATATTTGTGAGGGCACTGAACAGTTAGACAAATAAAAAATTATTGAAAACAATTTTGGAGGTGTACGGTTTGGCAAATATTAAATCCGCAAAAAAAAGAATTTTAGTAAACAAAACAAAGGCTGACAGAAATAAATCTATCAAATCAGCAGTAAAAACTTCTATCAAAAAGGTAGAAGCAGCAGTTACAGCAAAAGATAAAGAGGCAGCAGCAGCAGCACTGCAGAATGCTATCTCCACCATCGACAAAGCTGCATCCAAAGGTGTTTACCACAAAAACAACGCAGCAAGAAAAGTTTCCAGATTATCCAAAGCTGTAAACGCACTTTAATCATATAGACAGAATTGATAAGATCCCGGCTGCCCGTCATCAGCCGGGATTTTTTTATTACATAAGGAATCCCTCCGGACAGTCTGCCGGAGGGTTTTAAATTAACTGCTGAATTTCACCAGCAGAAGTTCCACGCTCATCACGTCGTTCATATATCCTGTCTTTACCTTTGCCTCTGTCTGCACACATTCCTCAACCGCTGAGCGCAGTTCCTCTGTACTGTACCTGTGGGCATATCCGGCATAATTTCTGACCACAAAAGGCTGAAGGCCTGTTCTCTTGGCAATGGCAGACTGGTCATATCCTTCCCCGGAAAGCTCCTTTACCTGCATGATCAGATTAAACTGGCGGGCAAGCAGGAAAAGGATCCTCATGGGCGGCTCCTTTAAAGAGAGCAGATCATAATACAGATCTAATGCCCGCTTCTGCCTTTTCTCTGTCACTGCTTTTATCATGTCAAAAATATGGTTGGTGATCTGAGTTGTACATACGGCCTCAATATCTTCAGAAGTGATCACATCTCTGCCCATGGTATAACAGAGAAGCTTTTCCAGTTCCTTTTCTATGTTGCCCATATCCGTTCCTGTCTTGGTCAGAAACAGTTCCATGTCCCCCTGGGTGATCTTCTTTCCTTCCCGCTTCATCATGCTCAGCACCCAGCGGATCAGGGTCTGGGAGTCCTGTTTTGCAAATTCCACAACTCTTCCGTATTTCTTCACAGCCTTGAACATACGGCTGCGCTTGTCCACTTCATTTTCCACAAAGACCATGCAGAGATAGTCCGGAAGTTCCGCCATATACTCCGGCAAATCAGTACACTGGTTTTTGAAAAATCCTGTATCTTCCAGCATGATGACTCTCTTCTCTACGAAAAAGGGCATGGTCTCTGCCAGATCGATCACACTTTTCGGCTCGGTCTTCTTTCCCTCGAACATAGAGAAGTTCATGCTGTCATCTTCCGGCAGAAGCGCTGCCTTTATTCTATGTTTATACTGCTGTTTCAGATAGGCCTCCTCCCCGAAGAGAAGATAGACCTTCTTGAAATCCCGGTTTTTTATGTCTTCCTGTAAACTTTTCATTTCAGCTGCTCCTTTTTCTTGTTCTTCACAGCCGCCGGTCTAAGCAAAGACCGATGGGATCTGAACAGTTACACTTAGTTTACCATGTATTTTTTCTGCTGAAAAGACACTTCTGTTCTTTTTCCGTCCGTGACAAGGAACACCGCTCCTGAATCCTTTGTCTGAAACACCTCCACCTTTTCCTTTGCCATTCTTTCCAACAGCTCTTTGTGGGGATGGCCGTAGCGGTTGCCTTCCCCGCAGGAAATGATTCCCACCTCAGAATTAACCGCCTCCAGAAAACGGATGGATGTGGAATTTTTTGAGCCGTGATGCGCCACCTTTAAAACCTGTGTTCCCATCTGCTCTCGCTCCAGGATCTCGGTGACAGCCGTTTCTCCTCTGCCTTCCAGATCACCGGTAAATATCACGCTGAAATCCCGGCAGGTGAGTCTTAAAACCTGAGAGGCTTCGTTGCTGTCCCCTTCCGTCTCCTCATAGGGATAAAGGCAGTGCAGTTCCGCTTCTCCACTCCTGATCCTATCCCCGCCGTACAGATATAATATTTCACAGCCGGCTTTTTCTCCCGCCTTTTTCAGTTCTTCCTGTTTTTCCTGTTTATCTCCGCACTCCGACAGAAAAATCCTTTTTATCCCAAGAGATGTCTCCCTGCTGCCGACAGCCTCCAACAGTTCCCCAATTCCATTGACATGGTCATCATCCATATGAGAGAGGAAGATGCCATCTACCTTTCGTATGCCCATACATTTTAAAAACGGCAGTATCCTGTAAGTTCCTACCCCGGACACACTGCTGCTGCCTCCGTCAATAATATACGTCTCTCTATTCCACATGATGACAGAACAATCCCCCTGCCCCACATCTAAAAAAGTGATCCTGAGTTTTTTATCAGGAATCCTTACAAACAGCAGCAAAATCCCCAGAACCAGGGGAAAATACCGCCGCAGAATATGCCCATTCCTCCCTTCCTGCCTCCGGTACCCGACCCACACTGCCAATAAAATATAATACGCCGCAATTTTCCACATATCCGGCCTTCCGGTGATCACAGATGCAAAGGGAATCTGCTTCAGCACCTGTCCGATGCTAAGATACAGCTCCAGCAGGAATGCCCCAGGCAGCATAAAAAGCTTTCCCAAAAACGGCAGAGCCAGACCGAAAGCACATCCAAATACTCCTGACGCGAGTACGATCCCCACAGTGGGAAGTACCAACAGGTTTATCAAAATCCCGAAAACAGGCAGTTCATAAAAGAAATACATCTGTATGGGTATTGTGGCAAGCTGCAGGGCAAATCCTGTTTTAAGTCCCAGGAGCAGCTTTCTTTTTTCCTTCTTTTCCGCAAAAGCCGGATATACCACGGCCAGGCCCAGGACAGCCCCAAACGACAGCAAAAAACCGCTGTCATACAGATATCCCGGACTTTCCAGAAGCAGAAGTACCGCCGATAGGGACAGAGCAGAAAGCAGATCGTATGTTCTTCCCACCGCTATTGCCCCCACTGCCAGGGAGAACATGATCACAGCGCGCATGGCGGAGGCACTGCTGCCTGTAAATATCCCGTACTGTATCATTAGAAAAACAGAGATTCCCCCAGCCCAGGCAACGGACAAACGCAGTTTGCGCAGCAGACGGTACAGGCCCCAGCCCAGGAAAGAAAGATGAGTTCCACTGATGGCGGCAATATGGAGGACACCATCCAGTTTCAAAAGCATCTGGTTCTTTTGGCCGATCTCCTGCTTTTCTCCCAACAGCATGGCGCAGAAAATCCCCCCGGTACGCCCGGGAGCCAGACGCAGTATTTTTTCTTTCAGAAAGCTCTTTGCTTTACAGCGCATGGCGTCATAAGACCGGGGAGCTGCCTGGATCACTTCAAGGCTTCTGCCCTCCAGATACCATTTGATCTTCCTGGCGTAATTATAACTGCGCTCATTGAACTGACCCGGATCAGACGGCAGTGGTATCTGCTGCAGACTGCCTGTAAGACGCACTTTCATGCCCGGACTGACTGCGGCCTCTGCCAGATCATTTTTAATATTTACTTTTACCTGCTCTATGGAATATTTTTTAGGATAACTAAGAATTTTTACTTGACTGATATATAGATTTGTATAAAAAGAATTACTTTTTGTCTCATAAACCCTGCCTTCAAGAACGGCTCCGTCAGGGCTGCAGCCCTCCGGCAGAACCGGGGGAGCATTTCCCAAAAAGGAAACTCCCGCCAGGTTCAGACACCAGATAACCGCCATAAACAGCAGGGCAAAGGCACATAAGGGCCGTTTACTCATCTGACGCATCCTCCACTAAGCTGTAATCCGCCTTATAAAGCTTATCCAGGCTCATGCTCTCCCGGAAGGTCACTTTCGTCTCACCCTCCACAGATATCTGCACGCCGTGGATCTTACATGCATCCATCAGGGAATTGACAATGGAATAAACAGGCAGTTCCTGCTGCACATTCATACTCTGGTTCATAAAGGTCTTGTCCAGATTCACATAGCATACACCCTCCACAATGGACACGCCTAAGATCTTGGTGTCCTTTGCTATGGTCGGCTTGGCATCAGAATCACCGGGCGGACCTTTTATCAGCAGCTCCACAATCTTTTTCTCAAGAGGTACATTGATACTGTAGTATCCCCCGCCGTTGGTCACCTTTACCAGTTTATCCCCTGTCTCGTTGGCAAAATACAGGTTCACATCCGCATAGACATAGGAATTGGGGTTCTCACCCTCATTTTCCACAAAAGTCTCTTTGTCCATCGTGCCGTATGGATTGCCGTTTGTATCCGTAAGCGGCTCTCCGCCCATCAGGAAGGTAACATTGATAACTCCCGGGATCTGGGTAAAAGATTTTACGATCCCTGCCCGGACAAGGATCTCTCTTGTATTTTTCATTTTCGCGTAGGCGTCGTTAAAGTTCAGCACAACACCGCGTCCGTCAAACTCATATTCCAGGATCTTCACATCATCGGGAAGCAGTTTCACATAATCGTCACTGTCCACAGGCTCTGTCAGTTTTTTTGCCATCTCGCTTACCATACTGGCAGTTACCCGTTCTTCGGGTACGTAATCATCTTCCACCAGAGCTTCCTCTGTGGGAGAGAGATAATACATTCTGTATTCTGCTTTCTCTGTATTGTCCTGTTCCTCCTGCTTCCCACAGCCTGCAAGAGCGCACACTGCCAGCAGGAGAATTCCCATAAGTCCTATTTTCTTCAACACTGCCACCTCCTTTTAAGCGATATAAGTCAAAGGAATTCTCACAGAGAAGGTGGTTCCTTTATGTTCTTCACTTTTTACTTTTATGGCGCCCCTGTGCATGACAATGGCATTCCTGGTGATGGCAAGACCCAGACCGGTACCGCCGATCTCTCTGGAATGGGATTTGTCCACCCGATAAAATCTCTCGAAGATCCTGTCAATACTCTCCTCCGGAATTCCGATCCCTGAGTCAGCAACAGAGACATAAAAATATTTGTGGTCCGCATTCAGAGTCACACGCACCCATCCGTCCTCTGTGTTGTATTTGATTCCGTTTTCCACCAGGTTGGACAGTGCCAGGCTCAGTTTTACCTCGTCCACCTCCGCCACTACGGGCCGGTAGCTCTCCAGGATAAGTTCCACCTGCTTTGCCTCTGCGATGGGCTTTAACCGCTTCAGGATATTCTCCAAAAGATGATTGATGTTGACCTCTGTAATATTCAGATCCGATGCCTTTTTATCCATCTTCACCAGGGAGAGGAGATCCGTAATGATCTTGTTCTCCCGGTCTATCTCCACAGCGATATCCTGCATAAACTCCTGATACAATTCAACAGGCACGTTCTCCTGGCCCACCAGGGAATCTGCCAGAACCTTCATGGATGTCATGGGCGTCTTCAGCTCATGGGACACGTTGGATACAAACTCCTGCCTGGATTCATCCAGGACTTTCATACGGCTCAGCATTTTATTAAAGGCATTGGTGATAAGCTCCGTCTCTGTGTAATCGGGAACTGATATCTCCTCATCCAGATACCCGTCAGTCAGATCCTCAATGGACTTGGTGACCCTGGAAAACGGTTTCACTAAAATACCGGCCAGAAAATAGCCGAATACCACCACAAGCAGACAGATCGCTATGAGAAGAAGATTTCCTCTCTGTTCCAGCATATCAATACTGTCCGCGATCTCACTGGTGGAAATACTGATGAGCATAACACCCTTGACCTTTTTCTTTCCCGGAACGGTCAGAGGGCTTGTCAGCTCTATATAAGAGTTCTTCTTATCGTAGTGGGGCGTGTTCTTCTCCCCTTCAAAACAGCGGATAACCTCCTCGGAGAGCACATATCTTCCCACATCAATATCAAACGTATCCTTGATGACCCTGAAATCCTCATTGATGATCAGTATCCTTCCATTATAAATTGCAGAAAGCATGGAAAGCTCGTTATTGATGACCTCAGATTCCGGATGGTTCAGATAATCCTCTTTCATGAGCTGGTTGCCGAGAATGTCACACTGGTTTTTCACATTGACAGTCCTGATATCCACAGCCCGGTTCTCATAACTGTTCACAATGACATTTTCCACGATAATGCTGGGTACAATGCCGATGACAATGAGGATCAGCAGGATCCGAAAACGCAGACTCTTAAAAAATGTATGTTTTATTTTTTTTCCAAACAACTTCACAGACTCCCTTTTTCCTTATACCTGAAAATAATATCCCACACCCCATTTGGTATGTACATACTTTGGTTCACTTGGAGTCTCTTCTATTTTCTCTCTCAGACGACGGATATGCACATCAACGGTACGCACATCTCCCGGATACTCATATCCCCATACCAAATTCAGCAGATTCTCCCTGCTGTAGACCTTGTTCGGGTTCTTCACCAGAAGTTCCAGCACGTCAAACTCTTTTGCAGTCAGATTCACTTCTCTGTCACTTATAAATACCCGGCGGCTCTCGCAGTCCAGACGCAGATCTCCCACTGTGATGGAACCGGAGCGCTCTGCCTGTTTCTCATCTTTCTTGGTCCGGCGCATGATGGCCTTGATGCGGGCCTTCACCTCCAGTATATTGAAGGGCTTGGTGATATAATCATCTGCACCGTATTCCAGCCCCAGGATCTTATCCATGTCCTCACCCTTGGCAGTCAGCATAATGATGGGAACCTGGGAAAATTCACGGATCTGCTGGCACACTTCAAGACCTGTCATCTTGGGAAGCATAATATCCAGCAGGATCATGTCATAGTTGTTCTCCCTGGCCTTCTCCAGCGCTTCCTCCCCGTCATATGCACAGTCCACTTCCATATTATCCTGCTCCAGACTGAAACGGATTCCCTTTACAATCAACTTTTCATCATCAACAACCAAAACTCTTTTACTCATTTAATTATCTCCTCATCCTTAAGTTTACCCGTTATACAGGACTATATCTCAATCAGAAATATAGTTTTTTATTTTCTCGTATGTCTTACCTTTGATGCCGGGCACCTGCTGAATCTCTTCCACAGATGAAAACTCCCCGTGTTCCTCCCGATAGGCGAGGATCGCTTTTGCTTTTACCTCTCCGATACCGGGAACTGTCTGCAGTTCCTCCTGGCCTGCTGTATTGATATTTACCAGGCCCTGGCTCTCTGCGGATTGAGCCGCTTCCGGCACCGCGCCGCTTTCTCCTATGGAAGCTGCAGCTCCTGCATCGCTTCCCGGTCCCTGCCCGGATTCCCGAAACGCCTCTGTCTCTTTCCTGGTGTAAATCTGGATCCGGCTTCCGTCAGCCATAACAGCCGCCTGGTTCCACCAGTTCTCATCTGCATCCTGGGAAAAGCCTCCCGCAGCCGCAATCCCTTCATAAAGCCGCGCGCCTTCCTTCAAATAATATACACCCGGCCGGTTTACAGCACCGCACAGAAATACACAGATTTGCTGCACATCCGCCTTCTCCACAGAAATGTCCGGTTCCTTTTCAGAATCTTCCTTTTTGGAATCCTCTTTTTCTTCAGACCCGGCGGTATCCTCTGTACGTTCCTGCTGTTCTGTCTTTTCCCCGGACAGCAGGAAGGTTTCCTCCTGTTTTTGGCAGGACACCACAGTCAGAGCGGACAGCAGAAGCAGTCCAAAACACAATTTTTTATTCATTACAGCATATCTCCTCTCAGCAATAGGCTAAAAGGTTCCCGGTATGCATAACTATTTCTATTTTATCGAATTTGTTGACATATTACAATATCAAATTCCATAAGTTTTCCCCTTATTGCTTTATGAAGAAAATAATGATATGATAAAAACAATAATTCAGAACGTAAGAAGCAGCAGACACGAGGAGGGTCCAGTATGACTCACAACCGTATGTTCCATCTGCTATGCGGCATTTTAGCTGTTCTGTGTCCCGCACTGATTCTGGCCTCCTGTTCTTCCGCCAGCGCATCGTCCGGCTCCACAAAAAAATCCAGCACTTCCCAAGCAGAGAAAAAAGAAACGGTACGCCCCAACACGCCAAAGGTCCATATGCCCGAGGCCTCAGGAACCGCCGTACTGGGGGCAGAGCCCCTGGTCATCGACGTCTCCCACACAGACCAGGGCTATATTATGGCACAGTATACAGGAGATGCGGCCAAGGCCAATATTCAGATTGACGGCCCTGACGGCATTAATTACAAATATTTCATCACCTCCGGTCCCTATGTGACCATGCCCCTCACTTCCGGGGACGGCTCATACACCATAAGCACATATGAAAATATAACAGGTGACAAATATGCCGCTCTCTACAGTGAAACCATTGACGTTAAGCTGGAGAGCGACTTTATTCCCTATCTGTATCCAAATCAATACGTAGATTTCACCCCTGAGAGTAAAGCTGTAAAAACAGCCCAGGAACAGGTAAAGACAGCCACCTCGGATCTGGACGCTGTGGCTGATATCTATTACTATGTCACAGAGACCATCTCCTATGATGAGGAGAAAGCCAAAACAGTTCCCACCGGTTATCTGCCGGATCTGGACGAGACCCTCTCCTCCTGTGAAGGCATCTGCTTTGACTATGCCTCCCTGATGACCGCCATGCTTCGCTCCCAGGATATCCCCACAAAACTGGAAATCGGATATTCCGGAAAAGTATACCACGCATGGATCAGCGTGTATATCAAAGATGTGGGATGGATCGACAATATCATTGAATTTGACGGCAAAAGCTGGAAACGTATGGATCCCACCTTTGCCTCCAGCAATAAGAACAGCAAAAAGATATTAAAATATATTGGTGACGGAAACAATTATACCGTACGGTATACCCGTTAGAAAGGAGCCGCATGAAAGCTTTATCCAACAATGAACTCTCAACCTTCTGCAGCCAGATGGCACTCATTCTCCGCTCCGGTATCTCCTCCACGGAGGGGCTTTCCATTATGCTGGAGGATGCTCCCCAGGAGGAAGGGCAGCAGATACTCAGAACAGTCCTGGAGCACATAGAACAGACCGGCTGTCTTTGGTCCTCCCTGGAAGAGGCACAGTTTTTTCCAAAATACCTGTGCAATATGGTGGAGATCGGAGAACAGGCCGGACGGCTGGATGATGTCATGGCATCCCTGGCAGAGCATTATGAGAGGGAGGATGCTATTTCTAAAAATATCAAAAGCGCTGTCACCTATCCTCTTGTAATGATTGTCATGATGCTGGCAGTTGTGCTGGTGCTGATCACAAAGGTCATGCCCATTTTTGAACAGGTATTTGAACAGCTTGGAACCGGTCTCACTGGTATCTCCAAAAGCATCATGGGGTTTGGACAGGTCCTGAACCGGTACGCTCTGGTGTTTATTGTGATCGCTGCTGTAGTTATTGCCCTGTTTTTCTACTTTTCCTGTACCAGCAGGGGAAGGGAATCCCTCAGGAACTTTGCCGGACGCTTTTTCCTGACAAAAGGCCTCTCAGAAAAGCTGGCGGCCGCGCGTTTTGCCAGCGGTATGTCCCTGGCCCTGAGCAGCGGCCTGGATACAGACCAGAGTCTAGAAATGGTTTCCCGCCTGACGGACCATCCTGCCATGCAGGAAAAGATCCAAACCGCCAGAAACCTGATCTCTGAGGGCGCAGGATTTTCAGACGCACTTTCAAAAGCTGGGATTTTCTCCGGGCTGTATGCGCGCATGGTCCATATCGGATTTCACACAGGTGCCATGGACGATGTGATGCGGCAGATCGCTGCCCAGTATGATGAGGAGGTCAACGAGCAGATAACCGGACTCGTATCCAAGCTGGAGCCAACACTGGTCGCTGTCCTGTCTGTAGTCGTGGGCATGATCCTTTTGTCCGTCATGCTTCCTCTTATGGGAATCATGTCCAGCATCGGATAAAGGGGGCTGTCATATGAACCGATTTCAAACGGAAAAGAATCATTCTTTTCACAGACTGCTTCTGCCCGCCCTTGTATTCCTATGCCTGATGTGCTTTCTCTTCTATGGCATGTCCTCCGTCTCCTCCACCACACAGAAGGAAGAGGAGCGAAGCCTAAAACAGGCTGTGATCAGGAGTGCTGTGCACTGCTACGCCGTTGAGGGAAGTTATCCGGAAAGCCTCACATACCTGGAAGACCATTACGGCATCACCTATGACCACGATAAATACCTGGTTACATATGAAGTGATTGGTTCCAATCTGATGCCTGACATTGATGTCATACCGCTGAATGACGGGGAGGTGGTGCCATGAATCCCAGACAGCGTCAGAATCATTTTATAGATGTGCTTTTTACCCTAGGACTTCTCTGTGTATTTGCCGCTTCAGCCTTGGCCGTGGTGCTCATAGGTGCCCATGTATACCAATCCACAGCGGCCGATATGGACGCCAATTATACCACCCGTACCTCCCTCTCCTATGTGGCGGAAAAAGTGCGCCAGCACAATGAGTCGGGCAGTATTTCCCTTGGAAAGATCCAGGACAGGGATGCGCTGATCCTGTTGGAAACTATAGAGGATAAGGAATATGCCACTTATATTTATGAAGATGACGGATATTTAAAAGAACTTTTCATCCAAAAAGATAAGGAGCCGAAAAAATCCCAGGGTGAATCCATATTGGAAGTGACAGATTTTACGATCCAGGAAGTATCCCGGGGCTTCTTCCGATTCACAGCCACGGACAGACAAAAACATTCCCTGTCCCTGCTGATCCATGTACAAAGTGAATGATCTGTCAGAAAGGAGATTCCAGTGAGAGAACGGCAAAATACACGGTCCAGTCTGTTTTTGATTGAACTGATACTTGCAATCTTATTCTTTTCCCTGGCCAGTGCTGTATGTATCCAGGTTTTTGTAAAGGCGCATTTCATGAGCCAGTCCGCAAGAGAACTGACTCTAGGCTCCAACTATGCCTCCAGCGCCGCCGAGGTACTGGCCCATACAGACGGCTCCTATGAAGCAGTGAAAGCACTTCTCCCCGAGGCAGTGGAAAAGGATGGTATCATCCGCCTTTGCTATGATAAAAACGGGGAAGTCTGCAGCGAAAAGGATGCCGCCTACTATCTATGCATAGAGCAGACCGCCTCCCAATACAACAGAACAGCCCAAATAGAATTTACCGGTCTTGACGGTGATGTTCTCTACAGTCTCACCACAAAAATCCCCATAGCCCGCAAAGCAGGGGCATCTCAATGAAAGGAGCCTGCGTAATGGAAAAAAGCAGAAAACCAATACTTGGTGTGGGCACATCCTCTATCCTGCTGATCTTTGTCCTGCTGTGCATGATCACCTTTGCTGTACTCTCTCTTGTCAGCGCCCGCTCAGATTACCGCCTGAGTCAAAAAAACGCAGAGCACATTCAGGATTATTATCAGGCGGAAAATAAAGCAAACGAGATCCTCCTCACCATTGACCAGTGTCTGGAGGAGCAGTATACACTCTATGGGAACACAGAGGAATACCTGCAGCATGTAAAATCTGCCCTGGAAGACACAGAGGCCGTCACATTTACTTCAGAACAGGAACTGGAATTTCATGTTCCCGCAGGGACAAAACAAGAATTGTATGCAGCTCTTCTTCTCCCCAAAGAACCAAAGGAGGGGGACAGCTATTATCAGATAAAGAGTTGGAAAATCATAAATACAGAGACATGGCAGCAGGAAGAAACCCTGCCTGTGTACGGAAGCGACACATAACTCAGGAAAGGAAACAGCAATGGATGCACTTACATTTTTAACAGAAACTACCAACATTGGTGCGTCAGACCTATTTATCGTTGCAGGTCTGCCCCTCTCGTACAAAAAAAACGGCTCCCTTGTCACTATGGGAGAAGATAAGATCATGCCCGCACAATCAGAATCCATGATACGTGAAATCTACCAGTTGGCGGGCAGCAGGGACATCTCCCATTTCCTGGCGACAGGAGATGACGACTTTTCCTTTGCCGTAAGGGGACTTTCCCGTTACCGGGTGAGCACCTATAAACAGCGTGGTTCCATGGCTGCAGTTATCCGCGTCATCACCTTCCAGCTTCCCAATCCTGCAGATTTGGGGATTTCGGATTCTATTATTGACCTTGGGAATTTTAACAAAGGGCTTGTACTTGTGACAGGTCCCGCGGGAAGCGGGAAATCCACCACGCTGGCATGTATCATTGATGCCATAAACAAGACACAGGAAAAGCATATTATCACACTGGAAGATCCTCTGGAGTTTCTGCACAGCCATAAGAAAAGTATTGTGAGCCAGCGTGAGATCAACACGGATACGGAAAGTTATATTATGGCTCTGAGAGCATCTCTGAGGCAGAGTCCTGATGTGATCCTTTTAGGGGAAATGAGGGACTATGAAACTATGGCAGTGGCTATGACAGCCGCCGAGACAGGCCACCTGGTGCTGTCAACCCTGCATACCTTGGGAGCAGCCAACACCATAGACCGTATCATTGATGTCTTCCCCCCCAATCAGCAGCGGCAGATTGCAGTACAGCTCTCCTCCGTGCTGCGAGCCGTGGTGTCACAGCAACTGGTGCCTGATGTGAATGAGTCGCTGATCCCTGCATTTGAGATCATGAAGACAACACCGGCGATCAAAAATATGATCCGTGAGAATAAGGTACATCAGATCGACGGGCTTATATATTCTTCAGCCGGGGGAGATATGGTTTCTATGGATGCGAGTCTGCAGCGGTTGGTGAAGGAGGGACGGATTACCAGGCATGAGGCGTTGGGGCATGCTTCTAATCCGGAGATGTTGGGGAAGAGGATATGATGTTTTTGGGAAGGTGGACGGGGATGTGAAGGCGGACGGGGAAAAGGGGCGTGTGGGAAACGTGGGAGCGAAGCGTTCCGCTGTCCGGGAGCTAACCTGCTCCCACGTTTCCCACACGCCCCTCTTCCCCTGGTTTTCGCTGAAATCACTGGTTGCTGAACTTGCGGCTTGTTGAAAATAATATTCATTGAACTTGGTTTTTACAAATTTTTTTTTGCCGAGGCTTAAGTCAGTGTCTGAATTGATTGTTTTTGTAGGGGATATCTTTAGTCCAGAAAGAAGATATCCTCTACATTTTTGTTTAGAAGGCGGGCTATTTTCATGGCCAGTTCCAGGGTGGGGTTGTATTTGTCGTTTTCTATAGCTATGATGGTCTGGCGGGTGACGCCCAGTTGATTGGCCATGTCTTCCTGGCGGAGGCCGGCTTGTTTTCTGAGTTGTTTGATGTTGTTTTTCATTTGGACTCCTGCTTTTCTGCTGAATTATAATAGATAGAAACCAATGGTTATTATAATGGCTATTATGGCAATGACAAAGATTATGCTCCATAAAAATTTGTTTGGTTCTCTGTACTCTTCATCGCCAGAAATCATTTTTCTTTTCATCAGCATCTCAGAAAATCCCTGAACGCATAAAACTGCTGCCAGCACCAGCATGGGAATCTGATTCGATATACCATCACCTGAAAAATTGCGCCAGCATTCAATCAATACCCAGACTGCCAGAATTAAAACCGCTGCTTTAAACCCTAATTCTTCAGAACGAAGCCTGATGTTCCTGTCCATCTCATCCATTTTTTTCATGACGTATACCTCCTTTAAAACGTCAAAAGTTCTTTACATTTCTATTATAACCTATTCCACAAAAATGTAAAGAGTTCTTTACTTTAAATTCAAAAAATATAGGTGACAAGGACTCGTAACCTACGCGTTCCTCAATGGAAATACAGGGTTGATTTATAATTAAGTTGTCCCATAGCACCGAAGAAAAGTAACAATCATAATAATACAGGAAATATTCATCGAGAGATTCTGAATAAAGTACATGGTATAGGTACTGACAGGTATATATGTGCTTATGAATACATTTCTGATCATATTGACAGCTTTGGAATAAATGAAGCCTTTGAAATTTTAAGCAAAACCAGTCAGGAAAACACTCTAAGTTCCATAGTATATGAGCCATTAAAAAATGAAATTTACATTAGTTTAAAAAAAGATTTAAGCAAAAGATGGAAAATTTCTATGATTGACAAAACGATCCAATCCTTGGATGGATTTTTAAACAGTAATAAAATTCAACTTACAAATGATGAAATATTTGTAAATGATCTTCTTAGCTTATATAAGTGAAAACCATTTAGAAAAGAATCCATTGTAAGACAGTCTTTTAGAGTGTTCAGGAAAGCGTAAGAAATAGCAGAGATTCTTCCGGTCCGTCTCCCGGCCATCCATCCGGTACCAGGACAGGATGGATGCGTTTTCGATCCTCCTCGCAGAGAGGTAGGTTCGGTATAGGGCAAAAAGTATAATAAAAATGCAGCCATTCGGAAAGTAATGACTGCATTTTGCCTATTCATCAAAAATAAAAATTTCCTCTATAGGAGCCCCCACGGCTCTTGAGATATCAATCGCCAGTTTCAGAGAAGGGTTATACTGGGCTTTTTCCAGACGCATAATGGTTTCGCGTCGGACGCCTACAGCATTGGCCAGTTGTTCCTGAGTCATATCTTTTTGCTGACGGTATTGTTTCAGATTACATGTAAAACCTTCTATCCCCATCTCACTCTGCTTCCTCCGTATCATATTTATACAAAAGATAGCTGTTCAGAAAGAAGACCAAGCCAATGATCAGAGAGGAGGCAACAGAGAAAATAAGAGCCACATGATCAATACCTATACGTCCCCCTGTTAATCCCACAAACCATGCGACTGCCCAAAGAAGTCCAAATCCTGTTTTATAAGAAACCAATTGTGCCCTGGACTGTTCCTCCTTAAATCTTTCGTCCATCAAAGTACAGCTCATCTTTGCCTCGTAGAAAAACCCAAAAAATCCAAAAAACACAAAGAAGAAAAACGGCCAAACCTGCCCCTGTATAATATAAGACGGAATACCAAGAAACCCAAAAAATCCAAAAAACCCCAACCATCCGAATTTAGGGCTTAATTTCCTGGTCACCCCTTTTTCCGCTGTCCCTCCATTCCTGAAATTTATCACCAGGCTTCGGATCATCAGAAATAAAACACAACAGACAAGTGCTGCCGTTGCCGCAATCAAAGGCAGATCCGTCCCCCTAAACACATACGTATCCAAATCCACCGGCTGTACGATCCTGCCCTCATTAAAAACCATATCAAACCCCACAGCCAAAACCTCTGCCAAAACAACCCCAATCAATAAAATCCCTTTCCAATTTTTCTTCATACCCCATCCTCCTAAAAGTGATATATTTATCTCTTAATAAGACAAATATATCACTTTCTCTCCCATCTGTCAATCACTTCAAATAATCTTCCCCTTTTTCTACACACCAATTACCATTTTCTCCATCATCGTTTCCGCTCTATCTATAGCATCGCTTCCATTCTATATCTCTTCTCACTACCGTTCTATCTCCTATCGTCATTCCTATTCTATCTCTATCATCGTTTCCGTTCCTTCTCTATTATCACTACCATTCTATCTCCATCATCACAATCATTCTATCTCTCGTTCTTTCCCGTTCTCCACATCCCTGCGGCCAAACCAACCCCAGGGAAATGAGAAGAGGGCCGGGAGGTGCGGACACGGAGACAGGGGGTGCGATGTCTCAGTGGAGCGTCACGGAGATCCACCTGCCCCAAACACTTAATGAAGAGGCCCATTCCGATGAATTTAGTGATTGGGAGCAGGTTAGCTCCGGGGCAGCGGAACGCTTCGCACCCCCTGACTCCGTGTCCGCACCTCCCGGCCCTCTTCTCATTTCCCGTCCCCTCCCCACCAAAAAAGGCCCCGCAGCCACCAGCCACAGAACCTTTATTTCTTTATTTCTTTATTTCTATTTCTTCATATTCACAAACTTCGTATAATTAGGCAGCCAAACCAGATTCACCGTCCCAATCGGACCATTCCTCTGTTTCGCAATAATGATCTCCGCAATATTCTTATTCTCAGAGTCCTTATTATAATAATCATCTCTATAGATAAACATAACAACGTCGGCATCCTGCTCAATAGCCCCTGACTCTCGAAGGTCAGAAAGCATGGGCCTGTGATCCGGTCTCTGTTCCACAGCACGGCTCAACTGAGACAGTGCCACCACCGGCACGCTCAACTCCCTTGCCAGGGCTTTCAGCGACCTGGATATATCGGAAATCTCCTGCTGACGTGATTCACTTCTGCCGCTTCCTGACATCAACTGCAGGTAGTCGATAAAGATAACTCCCAGATTCTGCTCCAGTTTATACTTCCTGCACTTTGACCTCAGTTCCGAAATGGAAATACCCGGTGTATCGTCAATGATCATATTGGAGGATCCAATAATATTGGCACCCTCGATCAACTTTGCCCAGTCCTCATCTTCCAGATTACCTGTACGGATACTTTGGGAATCCACTTTTGACTCAAGAGACAACAGACGGTTTACCAACTGTTCCTTTGACATCTCCAAACTGAATATGGCGGTGGTAACACCGCTCTTAAACGCCATATACTGAGCAATATTCAGTACAAATGCCGTTTTACCCATAGACGGCCTGGCAGCTACCAGGATCAGATCCGACGGCTGGAAACCGGACATCTTGTAATCCAGATCAATAAATCCTGTGGGGATACCCGTAACACTCCCCTTAGTCCTAGATGCCTTCTCAATCTTCTCAATCGCATTGAGGACCACATCCTTTATAGGAACAAATTCATCACTGCTCTTTCTCTGAACCAGATCAAAAATCTTTTTTTCTGTGATCTCAAGAATTTCCTGTGTCCGCTCATTGCCCAGATAACAAGTGTTGGCAATCTCCTCTGTGGTCTTGATCAGCTTTCGCAGCATTGCCTTTTCAGACACAATCTCCGCATAATACTTTACATTCACAGAGGTCGGCACTGCTGCCACCAATTCTCCCACAAATTCCATACTGGAAATCTCAGGCGGTACATCCAGTTCTTTCAGCCTATTCTGCAGTGTCACCAGATCCACAGGTTTGTTCTCGTTGTAGAGTTCCACCATGGCCTCAAAGACAATGCCGTACTGCTGTTGGTAAAAATCATCTCCTGTAATGATCTCCGATGCGGTTACTATGGCATCTCTGTTCATTATCATGGAACCGATAACCGATTGCTCCGCCTCAATGCTGTGGGGCAGGATTCTCTTTATGAGTGCTTCTTCCATGACAGCTATGGCTCCTTTCCCTCAGAAGGCTTATGCCTCCTTCACAATAACTTTCAGCTCTGCTGTCACTTTCGGATGCAGTCGAATGGGCACTTTTGTGGTTCCCAGTTCTTTGATAGGGGAGGAAAGCTGCATTTTCTTCTTGTCAATGTCATATCCCAACTGTTCCTTCGCTGCCTCTGCCAACTCTTTTGAAGAAATGGAACCGAAGGTACGGCCGTTTTCACCGACTTTGATAGATACTGTCACTTCTTTTGTCTCCAGCTCCGCCTTGAAAGCCTGTGCCGCGTCAAACTGCTCCTTTGCCACCTTATCCTCATGTGCTCTCTGGAGCTTCAGATCGTTGATATTTTTGGAAGTGGCCTCCAGTCCCAACTTTTTGGGAAACAGCATATTTCTGGCATATCCATCACTTACATTTACAATGTCACCCTTTTTTCCCAGGGATTTTACATCTTCTACTAAAATTACTTTCATATCTCTATGTCTCCTTCCTTAACCATCTGGTCAATGGTCTCTTTCAGTTTGATGACAGCGATTTCCATCTCTTCATCTTTAAGCTGTGCTCCGGCCATATTGATGTGGCCGCCGCCGCCCATGCGTTCCATGATAAGCTGTACATTCACCTCATCAATGGCCCGGGCGCTGATATAGATCGTGTGATTATAGTCTGTGAGCACAAAAGATGCCCGCACACTGCTGATATTCAAAAGCTCATTGGCTGCCTGAGACGCCACGATGGTAGGGCTGTCCACGCCCTGGCTCGGGCAGACCGCAATGGCAAAATAGTTCCGGTAAGTCTCCACATGGCGGATTGCCTCAGCCTTCGCCCTGTAGGAACCCACATCATCCCTGAACATTTTGCGCACGCGCGTCACATCCGCACCGCACCGGCGTAGAAACGCAGCAGCTTCAAATGTTCTCACGCCTGTCTTGGCCGTGAAATTATTGGTATCAATAATGATACCGGAATAAAGAGCATCCGCCTCTATGTTATATATCCTGATATCATCAGAGAAATACTGCAGTATCTCCGCAACCATCTCACAGGCTGAAGACGCAAAGGGTTCTATATAAGAAAGAACCGCATTGGAGATCACCTCCGCGCCCTGACGGTGATGATCCAGCACCACGATCGTCTTTGTCTTTGAAAGAAGCTCCTCACATTCTGTATAGCTGGGCTTGTTGGTATCCACTACAACCACAACGGTATTGTTGTCCACAATATCCTTGGCCTCTGCGCTGTCCACAAACATGTGTTCATCATAATCCGGATTGTTGATAAAATTCTCAATGATCGGACGTACAGACATAGTGGGATTATTTACAACAATATGCGCCTTTTTATTCAAGGATTTTGCTGCCCTGTAGATACCGATTCCGGCACCGATGGAATCCACATCTGAAATCTTGTGTCCCATGACCACCACTTTATCCTTGGCAACCATAAATTCTTTCAGTGCATGTGCCTTTACACGTGCCTTTACGCGGGTATTCTTGCCCATCTGCTGGGACTTCCCGCCAAAATATGTCATGCTCTCTTTGTCCTTGATCACCACCTGGTCACCACCGCGGCCAAGAGCAAGGTCGATCGCGATCCTGGAATATTCATAATTCTGGGCATAGCTGGGCGCATTGATACCGATACCGATACTGATGGTCACTGCCATGTCATTTCCAATGTTGACGGTCTTAACGTCTTCCAGAATATTAAAGCGCTTTTTCTTCAGCTCCTCCAGAGAGCGCTGGCGCATAACAAGGATAAACTTATCCTTTTCCAGCTTCTTTACAAGACAATCTACTTCACTGAAATACTTGTTCAGCTTTCTCTCTATGAGAGCAACCAAAAGGGAGCGGCGCACTTCTTCCACACTGTTGAGTGCCTCGTCATAATTGTCCAGATACAAAAGTCCGGTAACCAGCTTCTCGTCCTCTGTCCTGCGAATGTAATGGTTGATCTCTGTCTCATCAAAGAGATACAGCGCTGTGAGGAAATTCTCGTCCTCCGCCTCCACCAGACCTGAGTCCTCCAGTAATTTCTGGATGGAAATCCTGCGCATGGATGCACGATAATCCTTCTCGCCAAACTGGAATACCACCTCAGACGCGTCCTCCTTAGGCAGTGTATCCACTGTGATCTCAGGAAACAGGGTGGTTATTGATTTTCTATATTTCCGCGGCTTTTCACACAAGGCGGAAAATGCATCATTCATCCACATCAGCTTTCCTTTGCTGTCCAGCAGTGCATAAGGAACGATAAATTCCTTCAGCAGGCTTCTCTGCACCTGCCCGTACTGGGTAGCAAAAGAAATCAGCTCATTCATGATGATGGCACGGCTGTGATGGTATAAGAAAATAACTATCAGCAAATAAACAGCCAAAAATCCGCTGGCAGCAGCACCAGCACGCCTGTTGATACGGAACACACAAATATCCATGAGAATCAGAAGGACTGCCAGAATCACCGGCCACTGCATGTACAGCTTCAACTGACCTTTAATCTTAATTTTCCCATTCATATCCTCTTACCTGCCAATTTCTCTACTTTGTCCGGTCTCCTATTATGCCTTGCCGGATGAAAATGTACTTTAATATTATACCATCAAATGCGGTGATGCACAACTTTAAATTGCAGTTAGCATTTTCGTGCAAAATGACGGACCTGTATGCAGGATCAAAAAAGCCTGCTGATCTCTGCAATAGAGGAAACGCTGTCACGATCCGGACAGCGTTTCCTCTATTTTCATCCATATAATAAATTCTGTTGACATCCCGTTTTCCGGATGTTTGGAAAGACTGATGTACCCTTTGTGGGATTCCACGATCTTTTTGGCAATGGCAAGGCCCAGACCGGTTCCCTGCCTGCTGTTGCGGGATTCATCTCCCACAGTGAAAGGCTCAAAGATGACATCTGCGATCTCCGGCGGAATTCCTTTCCCGTTGTCTGCAATGGTGATTTTAACGCTGTTCCCCTCGGCAACAATAGAAAAGCACAGCATGGTTCCCTCCTGATTATGTCTCAGGGCATTGGCAATTATATTTTCAAAAACACGTCTAAACTGCTGTTCATCAATATTGCAGTATAAAGGTTTTTCGGGGATATCCACTTCCAGCTCAAACCCCGCCAGGGCGATCTCATTGTACTTAGATGCCAGATATTCCCTGGCAAATTCACAGATATTCACTCTTTTAAGCGTGGGACTAAAGTCAGGATGCTCCAGCTTGCTGTATTCATAAAAGGTATTGATCAGTTCATTGAGGGCAGAGGATTTCAGATAGATGGTTTTGAGATACTGTTCCCGCCTCTCCTCAGGTATCACCCCGTCACAGACTGCCTTTGCATATCCCTGGATCACAGTGATGGGTGTCTTTAAGTCATGGGATATATCAGCCAGCATCTTCTGCTTGTCCCTGTCTGCCTTGAGGCGCCTCGCTTCGCTCTCGTTGAGCCGGCTGGCAAGCCTGACAAAATCGTCACCGATCTCCACAAACTCATTTGGTCCTCTGTACTCATTGCTGGGCTTCTCTCCCTGCTGGTACTGAGTGATAGTACGGCTTAAAGAGGTCAGGGGAACTTTTACTTTTCGGTTCAGCTTAAGCACAAAGAGAGCTACAACAATGACATACAGCGGGATCGTCAGCAGCCAGAGCCGTTCCAGAGCAGAGACTATGTGACGGTAACTGGGATCATCCAGCTTTTTATATTTGAAGACTGCTGTGTATTTTCTGCCATCCTCCCCTTTAAATACATGTTTCTGGTATCCGTATTCCTTCGAGACGGAATCTGTCATATACTTCAGTTCCTTCTCTCCAAGACGCTCGGCGGGAAAATCCATGGTATTTGTGAGCACTCTGTAATCCTCATCTAAAATCATGAAACTCTCCGTCTCATCATAGGTTTCACTCCCCAGGGACGGCGCCTGCCCGTAGCGTTTCACCAGGATCTGCATCTTCCCCTCCTGGTTGGTAAAAGTAGTGGTCTCTGTGTATTCCCAGAGTGTCATTTCCGGAATACAGTGCAGCTCTGTGTCGGTAAAGGAGTCCTCCATTTCGTCACTGCTTTTATATACCGCCTTTTGATTTTCATCCAGTATTACAAACTTTCCTTTCGGACCCAGAACTTTCTTGCAGGGAAACTCGTCATAGCTTCCCTCCTCCAAAAAACCCTCATTCGCTTCCAGAGCGCTGACGCTTGGCACATCCAGCCGTCTCTCAAATCCTTTGTTGATAACAGCAGATATCAATGCCAGTATACAGAGTATGGTCAGTGTAAAACCCACATAATTTTGTATGAGGAGAGCCAGAAAGCTGCCTGTTTTTCTTTTATCTGTCTTCAATCTTATAGCCCACTCCCCTTATGGTTTTTATGTAGCGTGGATTTTTGGGGTTGTCTTCTATTTTATCCCTGAGATTGGAAATATGAACCATGATCGTGTTGTCATCGCTCTCAAAATATTCTCCGCTGGTACTCTCATAAATCTGTACCTTGGTATAGATCATACCCGGCTTTTTCATGAGAAGCGCCAAAATTTTATACTCCATAGGCGTCAGAAGAACCTCCTCGCCCTTTTTCTTCAGCACAAGCGTCTGGGTATCCAGACTCAGATCTCCCACTTTCAGGATATAGGATTCCCCCTGTTTCGGCTTCTCAGCATTTAGCTGATAAAAGCGCCTGAGATTGGAATTCACTCTCGCCACGATCTCCAGAGGGTCAAAAGGCTTTGCCATGTAATCGTCTGCCCCCAGATTCAGTCCCAGGATCTTATCATTGCTCTTATCCCTTGCGGAGAGGATCAGGATCGGTATATTGCTGATCTCCCGAATGCGCCGGGTAAGTTCATATCCGTCCATTCTGGGCATCATAATGTCAAGAACCGCCAGACTGATATCTTCCCGCTCTATTATCTTCAGCGCCTCCACTCCATTGCCCGCCCAAAAGACACGGTAGCCCTCATTTTCAAGATAGAGTCTTAAAAGCTCCGCAATGTCCTGTTCATCCTCGGCGATCAAAATTTTGTAATTCATGTACCTGCCTCACTTTCCTTGGTATAACCGAACTCATCCGATGTGCCCATTATAACACGTTTTGGGTAGTGATGAAACCCAAAAGAGTCTGCTTCCCGGATAACAAAATAACGCCGCTGCATAACGCAGCGGCGCTTGGTATACGATAGTTCTGCCTGCAGATCAGTCCTGAACATAAGGCATGATTGCCAGATGTCTTGCTCTTTTGATCTCTACAGTCAAAGCTCTCTGATGTTTTGCACAGTTTCCTGTGATTCTTCTCGGAAGGATTTTTCCTCTCTCAGAGACATATCTTTTTAATTTATTTGCATCTTTGTAGCTGATTTCGTTATTTTCTTTTCCACAGAATACGCAAACTTTTTTTCTTCTGCGTCCGCCTCTTCTCTTCATCGGAGAATCCGGTCTGTTACCTTTTTCGTAAGCCATGATCTTTTACCTCCTAATAAAATTCCGCTCCTTATCAGTTGAACGGTAATTCTTCGTCAATTCCGTCCGGAATATTCATAAATCCATCTGCAGAGGATGCTGCACCAGGTGTCGGTGAAGGCATTCCCATGCCATGCATTCCCTGTCCGCCAGCCTGTCCCACATGGCTGTCGCTGACTGCTTTGCTCTCGGCGAATTCCTGATCCTCAACCACAACATCTGTGGTATAGACTTTTACGCCGTCTTTGTTCACATAGCTGCCTGTCTGGATCCTGCCGCTGACAGCGATCTTGATACCCTGACGAAAATATTTTTCTGCAAATTCAGCCTGTCTTCCAAAAGCAACGCATCCGATAAAATCTGCTGTAGCTTCCCCGTCTCTCTTGAAACGGCGGTCAACGGCTATTGTATATCTGGCAATTGCCATAGAGTTTTCTCCTGCGGAATATCTCACCTCAGGATCTCTGGTTAAACGACCCATTAAAATTACTTTGTTCATATCTCTACCTCATCATTTCTTACCTTGCACATAGTATCGGGAATTAGAAACTCACTTATAACTATTCAACAGGTCTGCGCATTTTCTGCGCCGACCGTAAGAAAATTTCATAATTCCAATGGATCCGCGTTTTGTGCCTTCAGAAAGAATTAAGCGTCTTTCCTAACAACTAAATATCTTAATACATTGTCCATGATGCGAACGTGGCGTTCTACTTCTGCAGGGCAAGCTGCATCAGATTCAAACTGGATGAAGTAGTAGTATCCTTCGCGCATTTTCTGGATTTCGTAAGCTAATCTTTTTTTGCCCCACTCTTCTACTTCGGAAATTACTCCGTTGTAACGGGTGATGTAGCCTTTCGCTTTTTCCACAACTGCTGCACGAGCTTCATCTTCAATCTTCGCATTAACGACTAATGCCAATTCATATTTGTTCATGCTGTTCTACCTCCTTATGGTCTTCTGGCCCTCTGATATGCAGAGAGCAAGGATAAATAATATATCACGAGGATTAATTCTAACATATCGTTCCTGGATATTCAAGCCTTTTTTTTCAAATCTTTGGTATTTTTCTCCACGATTCTCCTCGCCAGCATGATCTGATGTCCGCATCCTGTGCATTTTAATCGAAAATCAGCGCCCACCCGGAGGATTTCCCATTCCTGACTGCCGCAGGGGTGCTGCTTCTTTAATTTTACAATGTCTCCAACTTCATAATTGTATCCCATCTCCGGTTTCCTTTCTGTCTGTCTTACTGTTTTATTCTACGCGGATCTGTGAGAATACCTGCCCGATCGGCTCATTGATCACAAGGTCCGCCATACGGTCCCTGGGTGTGGCATCCCGGTTGATGACCACCAGATGCTTACCGCTGAAATAATCGATCAGGGACGCTGCCGGATAGACCGCCAGGGAAGTCCCTCCGATGATCAATACCTCAGCCTCGGCAATTGCCTGCACAGCTCTGGTAATTGTCCCGTTGTCAAGACTCTCCTCATAGAGGACTACATCCGGTTTGATGATGCCGCCGCATTTTTCACATTTTGGCACACCCTCTGCGGCCTTCATATAGGCAAAATCATAAGATGTGCAGCATTTCATACAGGAGTTGCGGTACACACTTCCGTGCAGCTCCAGCACATTTTTGCTGCCTGCCATCTGATGAAGGTTGTCGATGTTCTGGGTGATGACAGCCTTCAGCTTTCCCGCTTTTTCAAGCTCTGCAAGTTTCAAATGCGCCGCGTTAGGTTTTGCGGTATCACAGAGCATCTTGGCTTTATAAAAGCGATAAAACTCTTCCGGTTTTCTCATAAAAAAGGTATGGCTTAAAATAGTCTCCGGCGGATAGTCCCATTGCTGGTGGTAAAGACCGTCCACACTTCTGAAGTCAGGAATCCCGCTCTCTGTGGAAACCCCTGCACCTCCGAAAAATACTATGCTGCTGCTCTCTGAAATGATCTGCTGAAGCCGCTTCGTTCCTTCCATTATTTATATACCTCCGGCAGGCGCCTGGCCTGTATCACAAATCTAGTTGCATCATTTCCTGTACAGGTTGAAAGTGTTATGATCTTGTCATCCTTGGTGGGCGCTGTGCCTACCGGGAACTCTGAGGCATCCCGCATTTTATTCAGATATTGTGTAAACTGGTCATCCGGGGCACTGAAAAGTGTGTATGTGTCACCTGTTGCAGATGTTGTGTGCACCGTAAATATTTCGTAGCGGTAGCTCTTATCCGGCAGACAGATCCACAGATAAGGGCTGGTCAGATTTTCCGGCTCGTGGAGTGTCCTGAACGTTCCGAACATAGAACCGTTTTTCATATTGTGCCCATAAATGATGGTATTGCAGTCTTCAAAATTACTGTTGTTGGTATATTCCATAAAAATGGCGCCTGCTGCATTCTTCTGTCCCTCAAAAGTATAATGCAGGTAATGGTCATTGTCCGTTCCTTTTACTATGGGATAGCTCACATCAAGGGCTTCCATCTGGATCCATCCCACAACGTCCGGGTTGATCTCTTTGAGACCCGCAAAGTCAATCTGAGGACCTATCAGTTCCTCTTTTTTCTCTCCCTGATCCTCTGTTTCGTCCTTTGGTTCTTCCTTTTTTCCCTCAGGTTCTTTTACATATTCCCTGATCTTGTCATATTCGTCTGTTCCTTTTTTGTATTCCAAGTAAATATTCACAAGCTGGTATGCGGAAAAAAGAAATACACATACCGCCGCAATGAGAATTATGTTCCGCAGTACGCCTCCCAAAGAAGCTTTCTTTTTGTTATTCTTACTCATGGATGTCTCCTATCAACTGTAATTGTCGTAAAACGCATGGTAGTCCTCAGAAATGATCCTGGAACTGGGAACCAATTGTATAGCCAGCCCGTCTGTTGTCACTTTAGTGCCCTTGGGCAGCACCGCGTTTTTATATTCTTTGGTATAGTCCGGATAGTCGTCTCCCGGATTGGCATCCATCAAAAAGCTGAAGCTCAGTCCATACTCCTGCCCCTGCTCCTTTGGAAGTTCATAAGTCACGATGCCAAAATCATCTGCCGCCATGACAATATCATATGTGCCTTCCGGAAAATCCTTCCCGGCTTCCATGGTATCTGTCAGGGTGATCACCTCTGTCAGCGGGTTTTCCGGAGGTGTCTCAACTGCTCCTGTCTGGGCGTTCTCTGATGCTATATGTAAATTTCCGCCACCGTTTACCAGTACAATGGCACCTGTAAACAGCCTCACGTCATCTAGCTGCTGCACCTCGTTCTCATCCTCCCCGAAATACTCGCTGAACCATACATTGCTGTCCATGTCAGCCACTTCCAGGCGCATGCCGTCACCGGCGCCTGCAATATACTGCCCCTCCGGAATGTCATATCCCACCACATAGGCACCCGCAGTCAGATCCATCTCCCAGCTCTCGCCCTCAGGAGCCAGCTCTTTTGTGGTGTACTGGTATGGGTCAAAGGTGTATTCTGGATACTCATAAGGCTGCTGATAATCATAGGGCTGCTGATAGTCAAAGGGTTCCTGGTAATCCGGATCATTAAAGATTTTATCTGCTGTTATGCTGCTTACCTCTGTCTTGTTGGCATAGCCGATGGACACCAGGATAATACCTGCTATAACCGCAACCGCCACTACAGTAAGCCCTGCTTTATTTCCCCCCTGCTTTCTCGTAAAAGAAGACCCTCCCAGGCTTCCCGGCCCTTTGGGCATTTCCCGATAACTGTTAAAGTTCCCTGCATTCCTGGTATTTTTATTATCAGGAGTATATTTTCTGGGAGATGTATTGGCTCCCTGTTCTCTCTTTGCTGTGTTCCCACTCTGGGCTGAAGAGCTGCTCTCCTGCTGCCGGGAACGGTTCAAAACCGGCCTGTTGTAAGGCTCCGTGTTGTTTTCCCCGTGCACATGGGTGAGAGGGGCACCCTCACACTGGCTGCTGTTCAGTTGGGCACGATATGCAGCATCTGTTTTATTATTATCCATACCGCATTCTGTGCAGATGCCATTTCTTAATTTCCCGCCGCATAGGATACATTTTCCCGCCATCTGTTCTCCTGCCTTTCTGCTGTTGGTGTGTTGGTTGGTTCTCGGTAACTATTCAGCAGTTCTGCGCATTTCCCGATAGATCTTGCCCGCAGGTGTGTGGATACTGGACAGTTACGTTTTTTGTTTTATTGTATCATAGATATGAGGGAAACTGAATGTTTTTTTGGAAACAGACAAATGGGTGCTGCTCTTTTTTATTTTCTTGACATTGGTATAAAAAGGGACTATACTGAGTATACTTAAATATGTAACGCGGGATGGAGCAGTCTGGAAGCTCGTCGGGCTCATAACCCGAAGGTCGTAGGTTCAAATCCTACTCCCGCTACTATGATCAAAGCCTGGAGAGAAGATTTCCCGGCTTTATTTTTATTCATCCGTCTAAAAAAAGTCCCGGCCTGGACCTTCCTCAGCCACAAAAAAGTGCAGAACCTCTGTTATTCAAAAGGTTCTGCACTTTGCCTCTGTCTAAAATCCTCTGTCCATCTTTTCCTGCAATTCAATGGTAACGGTCTGGATCTGCATTCCGCTCTGGGCAAAATACAGTCTGACATAGTTGTGGGGACCAAACAGCGGCCCTATAGTCTTTTCTATCTCTATCCACTCTCCCTTGGTTCCGTTGATGGTCACAGTCCCCTCCAGATGGCCGTTCGCAAAAACAGATACGGGAATCTGCGCCAATTCTCCGCTGTCCGCCTTTACTTTCAGCCGTACTTTGTAAGAGCCGAAGGTGTCCAGAAGTATTCCGTATACTACACTATTGCCCTTGGAGGTGTCGATTTTTGTACCGTCCAGCACCAGGCTGCCCTGTACTTTGTGATAGGTGATATCAAAATCCACCTTATCCTCCCCTGCCATAACCTCACCGGCTTTTTTCTCCTCCTCAGACATCCTGCCCAGAGTTCTTTCCATAACCGGAGATCTCATGAGCATACGGCAGATATTCCCGGCGCATCTTAAGAGAGCACCGCGCTTAAGCGTTCCGTTTTTAAGGCTTTCCATAAGGTTATCCTTGTTATTCAGGGAATCCTGTGTCACCATGTAGACATCGTTCTGGCTTCGCACCATGGCTGCCAGATTGTCTGTGGAAGGCTGGCCTCCCTCATCGTTTAAATCTGCCCACCAGTCTGTCATGACCATGCCTTCAAATCCCCACTCTTTCCTGAGTATTGTGGTCAGAAGGTCATAATTGCTGGCTGTCCACAGGCCGTTAATGGCACCATAGGTAGTCATGATGGAATAAGCCTTCCCCTCTTTTACCGCTATCTCAAATCCCCGGAGGTAGATTTCCCTCAGCGCCCGCTCTGACATCACAGAGTCCAAAAGTCTTCTGTGATATTCCTGATTATTCGCCGCAAAATGTTTTATGGTTCCGGTCACTCCAAAACGTGCCATGCCCTTTAACTGGGCAGATGCCATAATACCCGTGAGATATGGATCCTCTGAGAAGTATTCAAAGTTACGGCCGTTTAAGGGGTTTCTGTGTATATTGATCCCGGGACCCAAAAGTGTGTCTATGCGGTTTTTCCTAAGCTCGGCTCCCTCCATCTCGTACAGCTCTTCTGACAGCTCTGTGTCAAATGTACAGGCCAGACAAGTGCCGTTAGGCATGGAAAAGGCAGGGGTTCCGCAGTCCATACGGATGCCGGAAGGTCCATCCGCACAGCAGCCGCAGGGAATGCCCAGCTTCTGCAGGGATTCTGTGACACCGCCGAAAGCTGCCGCTGTACCAGGCGTCACCTTGGGAGAACACATGCCCTCACCTCTGACGATACAGCAGAGGTCCTCCTCTGAGAGCTGTGCCAGAAATTCATTCAGAGATATGTCTCTGTCAAAAACCTCTCCCAGCGTAAATCCTTTATTCCCCGTATATGTAATATCCGGAAGGATCTCCTTATGTATGCGCTCCTGCATTTTATGTGTGCGAAGAGGAGCCTCCTCCCATGCCAATGCACCGCCTTCTTTGGCCCGCATTCTCTTGAATTGCCGCACCGGTCCTGCCGCTTCTGTACAGACAGATGTGGCGATGGTCTCCGGGATATAAAAGCTCCCTGCTGCCTCTGCCCCTCTCACATCAGTGCCCACATAGATTCCATAGCTGCCGTTCTCCAGCACATAACAGGATTTAAAGCCTGCTGCTCCGCTGTCGTCATAAGAGGATATATAATAGTCTGTAACTTTCAACACAAGCTCCTGGGATTCCCCGGGCTGCAGACATTTTGTCTTGGCAAATGCGGCAAGATTCCTGGATGGCTTGCCCAGTTTTCCCTGTGGAGGCTCCACATACATCTGTACCACTTCTTTACCCGCACAGGAACCGGCATTGGTAACCTTTACACAGACAGAGGTCTCCCCATCCAGGCGTTTTATGGGACCGCACTCTGTCCGGAAGGATGTATAAGACAAACCAAATCCAAAAGGATACAGGACTTTATCTCTGGCAAAGGTTTCAAAATAGCGGTATCCCACGTATATATCTTCCGCATAGATATCAAAGTCCCCGCCTCCAAAATTTTCTGTGGACGGGTAGTCAGAGATATCACGGGCGATGGTATCCGCCAGCTTTCCACAGGGATTCACTCTGCCTGTCAGTACATCTGCTGCACTGTGTCCGCCCTCCTGCCCTCCCTGCCAGGTGTACAGAACGGCAGAGGGATTGTATTTCTCCACCCATTTCATATCAATGATATTTCCCACATTCAGGACTACAATGGATTTTTTAAACAAACGGCATACTTTTTCCAGCATATCCTCCTCCAAGTCTGTCAGAAGATAGCTGCCTTTCTCTGCCGATGCATCCCGGTCCTCCCCGGCTGTACGGCCAATCACAATGACTGCCGTGTCAGACCTGGCAGCCGCCTCCTCCACCATCTTTTCATCCAGAGGCATCTCTTCCTGGCTCCAAGGCTCCTGTGCCCATCCGCTTCCCTGGTCAAATGGATGTTCCATGATCCAGGAGCGGTAAACTGCCGCCAGCTCTTCATCCAGAGTCAGATCCTTTTCCTCCTGCAGGGCATCCATTATGCCGATCACGTATTTTGCATTTACCAGGCCTCCTGAACCGGTACCGCTCTTATAATAATGATACTGGATCCTTCCGAATACGGAAATGGTCTCCTTTTTTAATGGCAGTGCCTGATTATCATTTTTAAGCAGTACAGCTCCCTCTGCTGCTGCCCGGCGGGCAAGGGCTGCGTATTTATCCCAGTCGATCACATATTTATTCTCCACTTTACTTCTCCTGTCTACATGATTTATTTATAACATTATGGTTATATCTTTCATTCATTTTACCTGCCAATGAGCCAAAAGACAATATGACGTTTTTGACACATATTAGGCTGATTTTGACCTCTGAAAAGCAGAATATCCTGCCCAAGCAGACTGCCTGTTTTTTTTCTTGTTGCGGCAAATATTCTGTGCTATGCTTTTACCAGAATGAATGAACAGGAAAGGCGGAAAACATATGAAGCTTCCAGACAATTCAGATCTGGATCTGAAGGAACAAAAAGACCACGGCACAGCCTCTTTTCCCTGCGGCCTTTACGAGATTTTTGAGGTCACGGACTGGGAAGGGGTAAAACACCACTGGCATGACGAGGTGGAAATCCTGTATTTTATGAAGGGAGAATTCCAACTGGACGTCAATATGGAGACTTACAAAATACAGGAGGAATGTTTCTATTTTATCAACGCAGGAGAACTGCACTCCATCCATCCCCAATCGGTCTGTCTGGAATCTGCTATGCTCTTCCATCCCCGCATTTTAAGCTTTGACAACTACGATATTGCCCAAAGCCGCATCCTCCAGCCCCTTCTAAAGAAAAAACTTTTTTTCCCCCTGCGCCTCACTGCAAAAGACGCGGCTTTTTCTGCTGTCAAAAAAGAATACCTGGATATTGTAAACGTATTTTATCAAAGCGGTTCCTACCTTTCCAAAGAAGGACAGACCGTGACGGAAGACCTGCCCTCCCAGCTCTTTATCCGGGCCGGCCTTTTAAAGATCCTGGGCATCCTGGCAGGTGAGGGGCTTCTGACCACCCAGGAAAAGACGGATGACTACCGCGTGGAGATCATAAAAAATTCTCTTGCCTACATCCATGAACATTACCAGGAAAAATTCTATATCCGGGATCTGGCACAACAGGCAGGCATGAACGAACAGTATTTCTGCCGTTTTTTCAAAAAAGCCATTGGGAGGACCCCCATCACATACATCAATGAATACCGCATCGGCCATGCCATCACCCTGCTTCAGGATACGGAGCTTCCCGTTATGGATATCTGTCTGGACTGCGGCTTCAACAACCTGGGGAACTTTCTGCGGGAGTTCCGCAAGAAGACAGGTGCCACCCCTTTACAGTACAGAAAATCTTTCCGCAGCAAAAAGTCATAATTTCGTAGTTTTTAATCAGATATTCGTAAGACAAACCGTGTCAAAAGTCAGTATAATTATCCTCGTCAGCCGGCAATAGACTGCCGCATATTAATCAAACGATCAGACGGAGGTATATATAACATGCAAAGAAAATGGTGGCATGGTAAAGTAGCATATCAGATTTATCCAAAAAGTTTTTATGATTCCAACGGAGACGGCATCGGTGATCTGCCGGGCATCATCAGCAAACTGGACTATTTAAAGGATTTGGGTGTGGACATTATCTGGATCTCTCCCATTTATGCATCTCCTTTTGCAGACCAGGGTTACGATATCTCGGATTACTATAAGATCGATCCGTCCTTCGGCACCATGGAAGATATGGACCGCCTGCTGAAAGAGGCAGAAGACCGCGGTATGTATATCCTCATGGATCTGGTGGTAAACCACTGTTCCGACGAACACCAGTGGTTTGAAAAAGCCTGCGCGGACCCTGATGGGGAATACGGCAATTTCTTTTACATAGAGGACAGAAAGGAAGGGGAGCTTCCCTGCAACTGGAGAAGCTATTTCGGCGGCTCCGTATGGGAACCCCTTCCCGGACATCCTGACAAACAGTACATGCACCTATTCCACAAAAAACAGCCTGACCTGAACTGGGAAAACAAAGCTGTCAGGGAGGAAGTTTACAAGAACATCAACTGGTGGCTGGACAAGGGACTTGGAGGTTTCCGGATCGATGCCATCATCAACATCAAGAAAAAGCTTCCATATAAAGATTACCCGGTTGACCGTGCAGACGGCCTGAGTCTCATTGACCACATGCTGGAAGATGCCACAGGCGTAGGTGAATTCCTGGGTGAAATGCGTGACCGCACCTTCAAACCTCACGACGCGTTTACGGTCGGTGAAGTGTTCAATGAAAAAGAAGAGGAAATCCCTGATTTTATCGGTGACAATGGCTACTTTTCCTCCATGTTTGACTTTGCCCAGACATCTTTTGGAAAAAGTGAAAAAGGATGGTACGACTGTAAACAAATCACACCAGACGACTATAAGAGATGCTGCTTCCATTCCCAGAAGCGCGTAGGGGATATAGGATTTTTATCAAACATCATTGAAAATCATGACGAACCCCGCGGCGTCAGCTACTACATCCCGGAGGGCGACTGCTGTGATACCAGTAAAAAAATGCTGGCTGCCCTGTATTTCATGCTGAAAGGGCTTCCATTCATCTATCAGGGACAGGAAATCGGTATGGAAAACCTGGGTGTGATCCCGCTGGAGGAAGTGGATGACATCAGCGCCCTTGACCAGTACCATGTAGCATTAGAAGCCGGATTTTCTGAGGAGGAGGCTCTGAAGATCATGGCAACCTACAACCGCGACAACGCCAGATCCCCCATGCAGTGGAACAGCTCAAAAAACGCAGGCTTCTCTACCGGAAAACCATGGCTCCTACTCAACTCCAATTACACCAGGATCAATGTTGAGTCCCAGATACATGATGAAAACTCCGTATATTCTTTCTATAAAGCGCTGATCGCTCTTAGAAAAAATCCTGAATATCAGGAGACTGTGGTATACGGCGAACTGGTTCCTTATCTTGAAGAGCGCCACAATCTTATGTCTTATTTCCGTAAAGGCCATAAGAACCTGCTTGTGATCGGCAATTATCAGAACGAGGAGCAGACCATAGAATTGCCTGCTGCCTGCAAAAAGGTCCTGATCAACAACTATCCTGACTTAAACCTTGCAGACAATGTAATCACCCTGCACGGCTATCAGGCAATGGTACTGGAATTGGAGAAATAGGTTTCCATTTCCGCTCCATCTATGATAAAATAACCCCATAAGCCTGAGCGGTAAAGCCATCCCGCCCGCCTGATGCTTCACGTATCAGATACGGGCGGGATGCCTATGTCAGAAACAGCCGCCGGTATTGAATAGAATCAGGGGGTTTTACCTATGAGAGAAAGCGGAATCTTACTTCCCATATCCAGCCTTCCGTCAGACTTCGGAATCGGCTGTTTTTCAAAAGAAGCCTATACATTTGTGGACCAGCTGGCAGCTGCCGGTCAAAAATACTGGCAGATCCTGCCCCTTGGCCCCACAAGCTACGGCGATTCTCCTTATCAGTCCTTTTCCACCTATGCGGGCAATCCGTATTTCATTGACCTGGAGGTCTTGATCCGCCAGGGTGTGCTGTCACAGGAAGAGTGTGATACTGCCGACTTCGGAACGAATCCGCGGGCCGTGGACTACGGCAGGATATACAAAGCCCGTTTCAAGCTTCTCCGCATGGCATATGAGCGAAGCAATATCACACAGAATCAGGATTTTCTGGCTTTTTGCTCCGAAAATTCCTGGTGGCTGGAGGACTATGCCCTCTTCATGGCAGTGAAGAATTTCTTTGAAGACCAGTGCTGGGACAAATGGCCGGAGGATATCAGAAAGCGATATGGATTTGCTCTGGACTATTACAGGGAAAAATTGTATTTTGATATTGAATTCTATAAATATATGCAGTTTCAGTTCACCTGCCAGTGGCAGAAGCTGAAGTCCTACGCAAACCGAAAGGGAATCCGGATCATCGGAGATATTCCCATCTATGTTGCCTATGACAGCGCAGATACCTGGGCCCATCCCGAACTCTTCCAACTGGACAACGACAACGTGCCCACAGCGGTAGCGGGCTGCCCGCCGGATGGTTTTGCCGCGGACGGACAGCTCTGGGGCAATCCTCTTTACCGCTGGGATCATCACCGGAACACAGGTTTTGCCTGGTGGATGGAGCGCCTTTCCTACACCTTCCGTCTCTATGATGTGGTCCGGATCGACCACTTCCGGGGATTTGATGAGTATTTCTCCATTCCTTACGGGGATACCACAGCCTGGAACGGACACTGGGAAAAAGGCCCCGGAATTGAGATTTTTAACAGGATGAAGGAAGTCCTGGGCTGGAGAGATGTGATCGCGGAGGATCTTGGTTATGTGACGGACTCTGTGCGCCATATGGTATGGGAAAGCGGGTTCCCCGGCATGAAGGTCTTTGAGTTTGCCTTTGACACAAGGGACACCGGCTGTGCCAGCGACTACCTGCCCCACAATTATCCTCTCAATTCTGTGGTCTACACAGGAACCCATGACAATGCCACATTAAACGGATGGTACCAGGATATTTCAGAGAAGGAAAAGGAGATGCTGCGGGATTACCTCCACGACTACACCACTGCGGACCGAAGTCTTTACTGGGAGGTCATCTGCCGTGTAATGGGAAGCTGCGCGCGCCTGTGCATCATTCCTATGCAGGATTATCTGGGTCTCGGCAATGACTGCCGCATGAACACCCCGTCTACTTTGGGTGAAAACTGGAAGTGGCGGCTTCTGCCTGGTGAATTTTCACAGGATTTACAGAAGAAGATACAGAAAATAACAAGAATTTATGAGAGGTAACAGATCATGACACAAAAAGAACGTATGCTGAAAGAAATGCTCTATTACCCGGCAGATACTGTGCTTGCCGGGGAACGTGCAAAGGCGAAAGAGCTTTGCTTTGATTTTAACCAATGCCGCCCTTCCCACGGAGAAACGAGAGTTGCCATTTTAAAGGAACTGCTGGGAAAGACCGGCGAAAATGTATGGATGGAACAGCCCATCTACTTTGATTACGGCTGCAACACAGAAGTGGGAGAAAACTTCTTCGCAAATGCCAACTGTGTTATTTTAGATGTTGCAAAAGTGACCATTGGGAAAAATGTTATGTTTGCTCCCAATGTCTCCATCTACACCGCCGGCCATCCCCTTCACCCGGAAACCAGAAATTCCGGCTGGGAATACGGCATCGGGATATCCATCGGCGATAATGTATGGGTAGGGGGCAATGTGGTCATCAACCCGGGCGTACACATCGGAAACAATGTGGTGATCGGCTCCGGAAGTGTTGTCACAAAGGATATCCCCGACAACTGCGTCGCTGTGGGAAACCCGGCCAGAGTCATCAAAGAGATCACGGATGAGGATAAAAAATATTATTTTAAAGACCGCCTCTTTGAGACCGGCGGAGAGATCACAGATGGATCTCAAACACCGTGATCTCAGGGACTACACCAAAACGGGCGGAAATATGGGTAGTCCCAAGCCCGGTATTCACATACAGCTTCTGCGTTCCCTTCTCTCCTACCTGATACATTCCGCCGCTGTATCGGGAGGAAAGGGAGGTTGCCGCCACTGCTCTCTCATTTACAAAGGGCAGAAACGGAATCCTGATCTGTCCCCCATGGCTGTGTCCGCTCAGTATCAGCGGATGGCCGGTGTCCCAAAACTCCTGGACACTGTCCGGCTCATGCGTCAGAAGTATCTTAAAATCCACCGCCTCTGCTCCAGCCATATCCGGCATCAGCGGCTGCCCCAGCAGGGAATCATCCAGGCCTGTAAACAGTATTTTTTTCCCATTCTCCATGGTAATGGACATATTCTCATTTTTGAGTAATGTAAATCCTGAAAGTTCCATGATCTCCTGATATTTCCTCACCGCACCGCCGCCATAGTCCCGATTTCCCCATATGGCGATCTTTCCATATTCCCCATGCAGTTTTTTTAATGCAGAAATAATGTGGCTGTCATCGCTGTACTTGGCATAGTTATCATATAAATCTCCTGTAAAGACAACAAAATCCGGTGACTGCCGATTGACCCTATCCACTACTTTTTCCAGATTTTTGTAAGTGTAGTCTTCCTTTATATGAATATCTGATATCTGAATGATCTTTACAGATTCTGAACCGCTTCCCCCTTCATTTATGGCAAAGGTATTCGTGGTTATCCGAAACGGTTCTATCTTAAACGCATAAAAAATACAGCCTGCTGTCAGTAGAAATAACAAACAAACGGCCAACAACAGCCTTTTCAATATTCTCATGATTCTTAGTAATTCCTTTCTCTCAGACTATCCTGTTAAAGGATAAAAAGAGTTGTGGCAGCCATGCTGCAAAAAGCTGTTATGCTTTGACCGCCCAGCGCATTTTTGTGGACCTTGCCCGGGGATTTCTTCTGCACTCTTCTGCGGACGGCCGTATGACTTCTGTGGATACTTCCCTGTATATTCCGGCTCTGCAAAGCTGCTTAAAGGATTTTTTCACAAGTCTGTCTTCCCCTGAATGGAAAGTCAAGATTGCTGCGCGTCCGCCCTCTTTCAAAACATCAGGGAGCTTTTCCAGAAAAGCTTCCAGCACTTCAAACTCACTGTTCACATCTATTCTGAGAGCCTGAAAGGTTCTCTGGCAGGATTTCTTCACAGCCTCCTCCCGCTCCCTCTCCGGTACTCGTATAAGTGCTTTCTCAATGACCCTGCGAAGCTGTGTGGTGGTGGACACCTCATTCCCTTTTTTAAATTCCTGCATAACGGCTCTTGAGATCTCCTTTGCAAAAGGCTCATCGGAATTCTCTGCGAGCATTCCCTCCAACTCCTCCTGAGACACCTCTTTCAAACGCTGTGCCGCGGAAACACCCTTTTGGGGATTCAGCCTTAAATCCAAAGGCCCGTCCGTTTTATAAGAAAATCCCCGGTCCGGGTTGTCTATCTGCATAGAAGAAACACCCAGGTCTGCCAAAACAAAATCAAATCTTCCGTTCTGTTCTGCCACCTGGTCAATATCCGCAAAGTTTTTCTGTATGATGGTGAGGATCTCAGGACCGTACCCTTTTTTCTGCAGCCGTTCTCTCGTCTTTTCCATCTCAATGGGGTCCACATCCAGGGCATAAATATGGCCTTCCGCCTGCAGGCATTTCAGCATTTCCGATGTATGCCCGCCGTATCCAAGGGTTGCGTCCAGGCCTGTCTGACCCGGCTGTATCTGCAGAAAATCCATGATTTCCTTTACCATAATGGAGATATGCATTCCTGCAGGCGTACTGCCCTTTTCAATGACCTTCCGGATGGTGTCTGCGTATTTTTCAGGCTGCAGTTCCTTATATTTTTCTTGATAATTTCTGGGATGCGTGCCTTTGTAGCGGACACGGCGCTTATGCTGTTGTTCTTTCTTTTCCATTGCTGCTGCTCCTTTTATTCTGTCCAACTGTGGCTCTGAGTCCTGATACTTTCCCCTGACCTGACAGCGCTTCTTATCATGCAGTCCAGATACTGATCCTGGCAGCCCTCCTCCAGGGAATAAAAGCTCTCGCCGCCGCATACGTACTGGTGCATTTTCCAGACTGCATCTGCCACGGCAGTCTCCTCATCACTGAGTCTCGGCCTTCCGAACGGATTGTGATACAGCCATTCTCCTGCTGCCTGTATGCCATCTATAGCAGGGGCACCCAGCCCCTCGTCTATTCCGGAACCGCTTCTTGTCATTTGGTATTCCACCGGGGTTTTGTGATCCTTCAGACAGCGGATGGTATTGTTTTCTATCTCTCCCCTCTCACCGCGGATCAGCACTCTGCTGCCCCGGATTTTCGAGAAGTATTGTTCCTCCGTGAAATCAAACACACCCCATTTGCCGCCAAAATCAAGCACCGCAAACTGCTGTCTGTCCCGGATGATCCGCTCTTTGTCCGGATATCCGGCGCGTCCCGGGCCTTCCACAATGGGATTTACAAATTCCCATGCCCTGATCTCACAGTTCTCGAATCCCACATCCAGATATTTTCTGAGAAGGCTGACACCGTGATATCCATGGCCCACGGAAACCTGCGCCTGTGTCACACTGCCGATCCTCCCCGATCCAATGACCGCCAGCCTTGCCATATGGGCCGGCCGCAGCCAATACTGCTCTGCAAACTGAACCTTGGACGGTTCTTTGATCCTGTGATAATATTCTTCAATGGCGTCCACATGCTCCAGCGCAAAGGTCTCACTGAGCACATAGAACCCCAGCCCGGAAGCCTTTTCCAGCATCACTGGCATGACATCCGGTGAGAGGCACAGGACCACAAATTCCACCTCTTCCCTGCACTTGGCAAGCGCGTCCAGATCAGGAAGGACCTTAACGCCCCACTGCTGCTCCAGCCGTTTTGCCTTTTCCGGATTCCGCTCCACCACAATGCTCACCTTGAAAAATTCCGGAAGCTCTTTTGCCGCTCTCAGAAAAAATTCAGCCCGCCATCCAGCGCCCACAATCCCAAATACCGCTCTTCTCATACTTTTCTCCTCCTACAGTATCTCACAGAACTCGATCTTTTCCCGGTTCGGTCCCTCAACGATAAAAAATTTAATTCCTTTCTCCCAGAAAGGAAGGCTGTTGATCCCGGGAGTCAGCATGGTATATCCCTCCTGTTTCATTTTCTCATACAGCTCTTCCACGTGTTTTGTGTCAAGGGCAAAATGATCTACACTGCCGTCACGCTCCAGTGCGGCACCGTTTTCATATATCTCCAGTGTAAGATTTTCATATCTGAGGAAGGCCACCGTCTCTGCCCCGTTTTTCACCTGGTAAATATTTTCAAACCCCAGCTTTTCATAAAATTCCAGACTTTTTTTCAAGTCATTTGTAGGGATTCCAATATGCTGCAGTCCTGTTACATAATTTTTCATCATATGCGTTCTCCTTTACTTATGTGATGGTCTCATGGTTCACATTTACTATATATTGTTTGCTGTTTTATCTCCAAAGACGATGTACGGGTGCTGAACGATCACTTTTATACTATCATAATTCAGGGAAACTGGCTATCAGAATTCCTCTGCCCATTATATGAAATTTTAATCATAGGGTTTGTTATATGCCTGATACGGCATAGAATTGTCAGATAGGGATGCCGCGGACAAGTGACCGCAGCATCCCTTTTAGATATTTTTTAAGACTGTTCAGATCTTATCTATTTCTTTCATAAAATCAGTAATAGACTCCGCACGTGCTGCCAGTTTCAGATATTTTGAAAGGGTATCCGTGTTCTGCTCATTCATGATCTTACTCCTGAGTTCCTCAGGCACAGAACCTGACTCCTGCAGAAGAAACAAGATGGATTCCGCTTTACCTTCTGCTCTGCCTTCCATTCTGCCTTCCGCACGTTCATCTTTCAACAGTTCTTCCAGCAACATAAACTTCTCCTCCATTTCCCGGCTGCTTCTGACCTCTTCCATGGATTCCTGGATCTTCCTGATAAAACTGTCCTGATAATCCCTGTTACTGTCTGATGTGTCAGCCCTGACAAATTCAAGAAATTTAACAAGTTCTTCAGGCGTCTCTGCCTCATTATCCCCGCATGTACTCAAAAAAATAGTCGTACTTCCGTCTGCAATGGATAATCCGGTCTCAGCGCAGATATTCTCAAAAGTATAGCGGTATTTTTTCTGCCCAAAGGGGTCAAAATCACAGATAAAAATCACATAGGCTGCAGGGAGTTCCCTGTAGTCCTCACCGGTCAGTAAAAGTTCCATATCCATTTGGCTGTGATAATATCTGGCCCTTTTGCCTATATGGGATTTTTTTGCCACCTGCATTTCCACATTATAGTGAGTCCTGTTTTCATCCCGGGCGATAATATCAAGCCGTATCCCTCGGTATTCCGGATGGTAGATCATACTTTTTTCTTTGCTGATCTCCACCTTCTCGATGGGAAAACCCACTGCCATCTCCAGAAAATCACGGCAGATTTCCTTGTTCACCATAACTGCGCCAAACATAAAATTATCCTTAAATAAAAGCTGTGCCAGTTTTCTGTTTTGCTTCATATACATCCTCCGCACAGGCAGAGGAATTCTGTTTTGATTATAGCACACTCTATTGAATTATTCCATATAAAAATCAGCATTTGCAAATTGTATATAACAATTTGTTATCATTTACAGCCACTGTCCCGAAAGGCATTTATCTCAAAAAGATGCTGCGCGAAGTGAATCTAACGTCTGAACTGTTACGCCTAATCCAGTCCTCTGGCAATGGAAATATTTCTGATCTCCATCGTGCCGTCTGTGACAAATACACTGAGTGCATCCCCCGGCTTCTCATAGATTCTGCTGTTAAGAGCTACTCCGTTCACATATAATGTCACGATGGTATCATCCAGTATCATCTGCACATGGTATGTCTCACCTGCGCCAAGAGTGATCGGCCGTTCCAACCCTATGTTCATACATCCGAACCAGGGCCAGTTTGGATTCTTTTCAAACACATATTTATTTTCCCCTACAGGGAAGATGTACTGGTAAGACTGCGCAGTCTTTTCATTCTCCAACACACGGATACCAAAGGATCTGGTGCCCTCCGAAAATGTAATATCAGCTTCAAACGAGTATAAATCTCCACACGCCTCTGCCAGTATCTTTTCCGTTCTGGCATATGGGCTTTCCAGTTTCACATCGGAAAGACTCTCCCGATCCCCGAAAGCCTCCCAAACAGTATCCGGTATCTTTACCCCCAGGGTTCCATCCTGCCGCTGGTATATCTCATGTGCCACAAAGGTTCCTGCCCACTCAAAGTTTTTCCGGTCATCACAGTCCTCTTTTGTGGGAACCCAGCCAAAGAGGATTCTCTGTCCGTTCAGACAGAACGTTCTTCCCGCGTAATAAGCCCTTCCGTCAAAGGCGTCGTCCACAGGAGCGATCCACGGACCATCCAGACTCCTGCTCATACGGTAGATGATCTTATTTTTATCGCTGTATTCAGAGATAATATGATACCACCAGTCACCGATTTTGAATAAATCAGGCATTTCATGCATAGTGTACAGACCGGGTGCCCAGAAATCCCCTTTGAATTCCCAGTTTTTCAAATCCTTTGATGTAAATTTCACCGTGCGGCCTGTCTGCTCTGTCTTGGGTCCAATCTTTCTGGCGCCTAATATGAGCAGGTATTCCTGCGCCTCCTCGTTCCAGATGACAAAGGGGTCTCTCCAGTCATCCGGGTCATATCCCTCCTGAGGGCAGAAGGTGAGGGCTTCCTGGGTTTTCGTCCAGTGGCGAAGATCATCACTGACCGCATGCATCAGTACCTGGGATGCTTTTCCCTGTGCGGGATAGTCCCGGTTATATCCTGTGTAGAAGATGTGAAACTTTCCTTCTGCCTCAAATACACTGCCCGCAAAAATGAACTGATCCTGTTCCTCATCTGTCCCTCTGGGCACAGCCACGCCGCAGTCCTCATAATCCACAAAGTCTGAAGTAGTTGCCAGATCCCAGCCAAAGGGTTCTCCAAACGGCCCCGGCTTTCTGGTATCCCTCTGATGATAAAGATAGAATTTATCCTTATATCCAAAGGGCATACAGTCTCCAAACCAGGTATCCGGAAATTGGTAATAAAGTTTATTCATGATCAAATCCTCTCTTTCTAGCCTTTGACAGCTCCGGCTGTCAGTCCGCTTAACATATATTTATTAGTGAAAAAATAAAACAGGAATGTGGGCAGCACTGTTACCGTGATGGCTGCAAAAGTCGCGCCCCAATCCGTAGTTCCCATAAATCCCACAAAGTCGTTCAGCCCCAGTGTCACGGTCTTCATATCTGTAGAACGCGTAAATGTGTAGGCATTGATAAAGTCATTCCAGGTAAAGACACCCTGCATGGTTGCCACTGTCAGGATGGAATTTGTAGACATAGGGAAAATAATCCTGAAAAATGTCTTCATAGGTGTACAGCCGTCTATTATGGCTGCCTCCACTATCTCATCCGGCAGGAATTTACTGAAAGAGTAAAAAAGCTGAATGGAATAAGAAAGGGAAAACGCGATCTGGGGCAGTATGATGGCCGGATATGTATTCAGCATGTTCATCTTGCTGAAAATGGTAAACAGGGGGATCAGAGCCACCTGAAACGGCAGCATGAGTCCCAGAAGGAAATAAGACAATATTTTCTTGTTCCCTTTAAACTGTATCTTACTCAGAGCAAACCCCGCCATAAAGCTTATGAGCAGCAGGGGGATCAGCACGCCCACTGTGATGATTATGCTGTTTTTAAAGTAGGTCAACATTGGACTTGTGGTAAATACCTTAATATAATTACTAAAGTCAACCGCCCTTGGCAGCGCATAGGAAGCCAGGTGCCGGAAGTCATCTGTTGTCTTCATACTGGACATGATAACATAGAAGATAGGATATACCTGGAAGATCAGCAGCAACGCCCCTGCAGCCACTTTGCATCCGGTAAACAGATTCTTTTTTGTCTTCATATTCATGCTTCCTCACCTCTTTCCGTAACTCTTCTGAACACAAACCCAACCATCAGACAGATAGCCACGATTGCCATGGCCACTGCGCTTCCGTAACCGTATTTCATACTGGAAAATGCCTGCTTATACATATAGGTAGACATCAGCTCCGATGAATTTCCGGGACCGCCCTTTGTCAGAAGGAATGAAATATCAAAAGAGCGCAGGGAGCCGTTCAGCACCAGCACACAGTTGGCAATGATAACAGGTCTGATATAGGGAATCTTCACATGTCTGTAAAGCTGTATCACATTGGTGCCGTCCATGATCGCTGCTTCCTCCAGTTCCTTCGGAACTCCGATAAGAGCCGCATAAAAAATAACCATATAAAGCCCGAGGTACTTATATCCCTCCACAAATGCCGCAACCAGAAGGGAGAGGGAGTCATTGGAGATCCACTCCATATAGAGGAGATCCTGGTTAAAAAAACCCAATACCGAGTTGATAACTCCGGGCGGTGTGACGGACAGCAGCTTTGTAAATATCTGGCAGATCGCCACGGAAGAGATCACCACAGGTACATAATATAACGTCTGCAGTCCTGCCCTGAATTTTGTCACTCTGCTCAAAAAGATGGCAAACAGCAGTCCGCCGAATACCTGTATCAGAACACAGATCACTGTATAGATCAATGTGTGTGCAACCGTTGCCCAAAACGTGGGGTCATTTGTAAAAAGCTGCAGGTAATTCTTCAGTCCTAAGAAGGTCTTTTCCCCTACGCCGCTCCAGTCAAAAAGGCTGTAATATCCTGCCCAGACAACAGAGACTACCACAAACAAGGTGTACACAATAAATGCCGGCAGCAGGAACATCATGATCACTTTTTTACGTCCAAACGATTTTTGCATAATATCTTCCTTTCTCTGTCATATGCCCCGAAGCGCTTCTGAAAGAATTCACTCATATAGGCATTTTTAGGCAGAAAATGAGACAGGCGCCTGATATCCAACGTTTTGTTTGAATGTCTGACTAATATCCTGCACCTGTCTTCTGCAATTCTTATTTACTGTTATTGATGATAAACTGGTCTGCTGCTGCCTCAAATTCCTCAGGCTTTTCCTTTCCCTGCGCTAATTTCTGCTGCTCATCCACCAGGTTTGTAAGGGTAGCTGAATCCAGTTTGTCATCCCAGGATACCCAGGCGTCTGTAGCTGTCTCGAACAGAGGCTGCAGGTCATAGAACATCTGGTCTAATCCTTCCGGGATCTCGTCATTGAAAGGTGAGAAAACCTTTGCATCGTTATAACAGGAGTCCGAATAATTCTCACACATATACTGGAAAAATTCCTTCATAGTGTCATCATAAGTCTGGGCATTGAAGGCTGTTCCGAACCCGCCGTGAATGGGAATATTTGTCTCCATGTTCTCCTGGCCCTGCACATCCGGCACCGGGAAGAATCCAAGTTCACCCTTGCTGTACATCTCACTTGCCTGGGAAATCTGTCCGGAGCCGCTGTACCACATACAGCCGGTGCCGCCAAAGAACAGGTCAGTGGCTGCAGTGTAATCTGTGCTCAGAAATCCGCCCTGGAAATACCCTTCCGTACCCAGTGTATAGAGCAGATCCACACCCTCTTTTGCCGATGTATTTTCAGAAAATGTCTCCTTCTGACCAATGTAATCCATAATAAACTGGTCTTTTGTCATACGCCACGGCGCGAAAGAGAGATATCTCATAAGCTGCCAGTTCTCTTTTCCTGCCACAATGAGAGGAATCTCCTCCTTCTCCTTTAAGGTCTTGCAGACATCCAGGAAATCATCCCACGTCTTAGGAACATCCAGACTGTACTTTTCAAAAATGTCCTTTCTGTACAGGAAGAACTCACAGTTCAAGCTCTCGGGAAACAGATATACATTGCCGTCTTCCGCATCCTTAAAAAAGTCGTACACAGCTCCGTTCATATCCTCTTTCATGCCGATACGTTCCAGTTCATCTCCAATATTCACGATCGCATCAATGTCCTTTGCCGCACTGGAGAGCGCGCCGTTGGCGCATCCATAAATATCCGGCAGCGCATTGCTGTTAATATAGAGCTGAAGCTTTGTCACATAGTCCGCATCGCTGCTCACAAGCTCAAATTCAGGTGCCTCAAGTCCCTTTTCCTCACTGAATTCAGTCAGCAGCTTTTTCAGGATAATATACTTTGTGGACGTCTCACTGCACCGGAGAAGTGCTGTGATTTTTTTCCGTTCCGCCGAAGATTTCTCTGTGGAATCCGATGTCTTTTTTCCTGTTTCTCCTGTCTGTGAAGCACCCTCTCCCCCGCATCCTGCAAGCAGTATGGAAAATGCCATCACTCCGGCCAGTGCCAATGCCGCGATTTTTTTTGCTTTCATACTTTTCCTCCTTTGAGATACCAATTTGTATTTCTCTCTTGTTGATATTCATATTATAAATTTTTCAACTAAAAATCTATATGCGAAAAAATGGTAAAAACCGGACATTTGGAAACAAAACCATAAAAAAAATGCGCACTCCTGATTTCAAGTGTGCACATTTTTTCTATTTTCTGCCCCCGGCGGATATTTATCCCTGCTAAATCCTGCGGTACACATTGGGCGTCACGCCATATTTTTTCTTAAAGACACGAATAAAGTAACTCAGATCATGATATCCTACCATCTCCGCCACCTCATATATTTTATAGCGGTTCTCGGAAATGAGCTGTTCTGCTTTTACAAGTCTGCAGTCCAGCATGATCTCCAAAAAACTCTTTCCTGTGTTATTTTTCAACAGCCGGTTGATGTAAGTCTTGCTGATCTTAAAATATTCGGCAAGGGAATCCAGGGAAAGATCTTCCCTGTAGTGCTCTTCGATATATTTTAAAATGCGCTGTGCTGTCTGCTGGTTCCGGTCCAGCTTCACGCCTCTGTTCTGGTCAGCCAGGAAGCTTATGGATTTCTTCAGGTATTCCAGCAGATCACGGCGTGAATGGCAGGAATACATTTTTTCAATACTCTCTGTCAGCACAGATGTCTTCTCCACGGCAGATCTGAACCTCTGTGATTCGTGGCCGAGATATTGGAAACAGCTTATCAGCAGTTCCATAGCCGCATACCTCATAACATCCAAGTCATCACAGCCCTCAAATATCTGTCCAGCAAAATTTTTAGCTGTCTCAATGTTTCCTCTTGCCACCTCTGAAAAAAGCCTTTTTCGTTCCCCCTCGGTGATATTCCAGGTATTCATCCTCACATCGGCCACATCCGTATACTCCAGAATACTGGAATCCTCCCCCATATATACACACTGCTCACATGCCTCCACCGCCTGCTTATACGACATGTTCACAGAATAGGGGTCCGTCTGTGCAAGGCTGATGCCAAAGGAGATATCCCCCATTGTGATGTCCTTCATATTTTTCTGGATTTCTTCACAGGCCTGTACGCAGTGGCTGACACAGTCCCTGGAGTCCATAGATTTGGGATATACCACAAGAAAACAGTATCCCAGGGTATCCGTCTCAGAATATACCTGTACGCTGGTCTGCCTCAGAGATTCCTCACAGATATTGCATACTACAAAATCATACAGCCCCGGCTCCAAATCGGCTGTCTGCCCGCTTCCGGTATTCTGAATGCGGGCGTAGACAAAGACATACTGTTCCATTCTGATGCCGAGAAGCTCCATACGCACAGCCATATCTCTCTGATCCCGGAGTCTGCCGTATATCAGATCCGAGATAAGCTTGCTCCTCACCATGGGCAGCGTCTGTTGATATCTCCTGCGCATCTCGGAATAATCTTTTTTTTGTTTATTGCGCAGTCGGATACGGCTGCAGACCTTTTCAACGACTGCATGCATCTCCCTGAAGTTCACGGGTTTGAGCAGATACTCACAGACTCCGATGCGCAGTGCCTGCTGGGCAAAAGAAAAATTGTCATACCCTGTCAGCAGGATGATCTCTGTATCCGGGTTGTCCTTTTTCACCTGCTCTGAGAATTCCAGTCCGTTCATGCCCGGCATTTTAATATCGCTCAGGATAATATCCGGGTGGTGTTTCGCCGCAAGTTCCAGGCCTTCTGCCCCATCCTCAGCGCTTCCCACCACACAGCAGCCGTAGGTCTCCCAAGGGAAGGAACACAATCCGTCCAGTATAATATATTCATCGTCAAGAATCAGAACTTTCAAATCCATCTTCAGGTCCCCTCTCCACTAAATTTTCCGCCCTGGCGTATACTTCATCTGTACTCATTTGGAAGGGTATCCGTATGGTGATACAAGTCCCTTTGCCGGGGCTTGACTGGATAGTCAGCCCATACCCTTCCCCAAACAGATATTTCAGTCTCTGATGTACAGCATAGACGCCCAGTCCCGTGTGAGCCGTATTGATATCCTGCCTGTCAGCGCCTCCCGGCTCCGCAAGCAGTGCCTTTCTTGTCTCCTCCGTCATTCCCACACCTGTATCTGACACACGAATGAACACTGTTTCCCCTTCCCTGTGCCCCTCAACTGTAAGCTCCGCCTTCTCTCTGCTCACCTCAACACTGTGGACAATGGCATTTTCCACCAGCGGCTGTATGGTAAGCTTTGGAATAAGCTGCCCGTAAATCTCCGGCTCTATGTCAAAGATGACTTCAAAACGGTCACGGTACCGTGTCTTCTGTATATAGAGGTAATCCTTCACATATCTCAGTTCCTTTTCCACAGTAAAGACAGCCTCCTTGTTGCTGATGCTGATACGGAGCAGGCTGCTGACTGCAGTGATCATATCGCATATGTCATCCTTCCCTTCTTTATGTGCCATCCAGTTGATAGTATCCAGGGCATTGTACAGAAAATGGGGATTGATCTGTGCCTGCAATGCCTTAAATTCCATTTCTTTATTCAGAACACGGCTGTGCGCGATCTCCTCCAGCAGCTTTTCCACTTTTTGAATGGTAGAGTTGAACACCTGGTTCATCTCTCCGAATTCGTCCTTCCGCTCCTCCTCCAGGCGGACCTTAAAATCACCTTTTGAAAATTTTTTCAAAGCCCCCACTGTACTTGTAATAGGACGGACAAGAAGATAGGACATGATGACTGACAGGGCGAGACTCAGCAAAATACCCAGAACAGCCGCCACAGCCGTTCCGGTCTGCAGAGGCATGATGGATTTACTGATCTCTTTGTCCGGAAGGATCCCTATGGTTTTCCAGCCTGTATACTCAGAGACCTGATATACCACCTGGTAAGGGGCATTGTCGATCTCATACCTGAAAGAATCATCCCACTTTACAAACAGATCATCTGCACGGTCTGTCAGCTCTGACGGCTCCCCCAGTATGATCTCATTATTGTCATCCAGGAGGATGATCTTTCCTGAGGACGCAAAATCCACATTGTGCTGAATGCGCTCCAGTGCTGACAGGCGGATGGAGGTGCGCAGGATTCCCAAAGACTGCATGGAGAGAATATCTTTGATCTCTTTCACCACCTGCAGGCTGCCGCTGGTGCCGATATCGTTGACGCATACAATAGCTCCCATACGTTCCCGGGCTGTCTGCTTTAATTCCTCCGTATTCGGCAGATCAGGTGCCTGATAGAGAATAGAGCAGAAATATTCCTTTCCATTTTCTCCGTATATCTCCATATCTTCCATATGGATGCTGTTGAACATCTGCACCATCAGCCGTTTTAATTTTCTGGTTCCGCTGTAATAGCCCTCCTCATCCTCCCCCGGTTTGCCATAGATCAATTCCTCCTGCACCGTGGGATTAAAGGACAGGTAATCCAGCTTATTATAAATCAATTTCATGAAGGAATCATAGTTCTCCGAAATCTGCTTAATGGTCTCCTCTGTCTGCATCACCGTCTTTTTTAAGATGATTCCCGACGCGATATAATATGTTATTCCTCCTGAGATCAGAGAGATCAACAGAGTGACCAGCAGACAGGAAAGAAACATTTTGTTAAAAATCCGCATATCCTTCATTCTTTTTTTTATTCGCAAAAACATTTTCTATCTCTCCTCAATACCCGGGTCGTTCCGCCTTATCCGATACTGCCGTTTTCCCGTATTCTTCCATATTCACCCAATATTAACGCAGCACTTTTGCTGCCCTGAGACTGGCCCTTGTCTCCTCCAGCATCTTCAGCTCCTCCGCTGTCATATCCTTCTGCGAAAAGATTTCCGCCATACGGAAGTGTTCCAGAGCCTTGTCCTCCTCATGTCTGGACAGGGCAATAATGGACATACAGCACTCCCCCACAGAGCGGAGCCAATAGGTGCCGAATTCATCGTAGATCCTGGCGCTCTTTTTAAAATACCGCTCTGCCTCCTCATAGTTTCCCTGCAGATATAAAATATAGCCGTAATCTTCATAGAACAGATCCAGGCTTTTGATCACCCGCTTTTCCCGGCAGAGACAGATGGCCTTCTCCATGATCTTTCCAGCCTTTTCATATTCCCCCCGCCGCCTGTAAATAAGGGCCAGATAGTCATAGGCACCCGCCACATTAAAGTAATTGGCCCGCTTCATTTTAGGACTTTCAAAGAGCTGGATGGATGAGCGAAGCAGCTTTTCCGCTCTTTCATACTCTCCCTTTTGAATATTGCAGTAACCCTCCAGACGCAGAAGTACGCCTCGTTCCCTGGCATAGGCCTCCAGATCCTCGATGGATTTCGCTTCTTCTATATACTTTTCCATCCACTCTACGCTGCCTTCCTTCAGGCCGTAGCAGATCAATTCCACATAACCTTTGAGGAGCATATCTATCCGATCCAGCTCACCGGCACGGCTCATCATCTTCCGGATATACACGATTCCCTGCTCACGCTTGCCGTCCCTTGTAAGAGAACGCCCGGCAAGGAAATCCAGCACCATATGCAGCTCCTCGTAATCCCGGAAATCCACATCGTCCTCCATGGCTTCCAGGTGCTGGGTATACTCTTCCATATCCTGATAAATCCTTTCCCTGTCAAGTCTCATACTCTTCCTTGTATCCTCATCATTGACCACAGTAGGAAAAAATTCATCATAATAGTCCAGTACATACTGCAGATCCATGATATTATAATAGAGCTTTTCATACTCACAGTCCGTAAAACTGTAATGATACCGCAGCTCAGACAGATAAAAATATTCACTTTTATTCCTCTGATATATTTCTGTATAATACCGGATCGCCAGTTTATGAAGCTCCAGGCGTTTAAAGCGGGAGATCCGTCCATAGATCATATCACGCACCATTTTTTCCCGAATCTTCAGCATTCTGTGTTTCCCCGCATCGGTCTCCGCAAGCAGTCTTCTGCGCATGAGAAAATCAAGGACCTTCATCACCTTCACAGGGGATTCTTCCAGCATGCTGCCAAGCTGCTGCACATCTGTTCCATGCTCCATCACGGACAAATACTCCAGATATTCATACTCCTCCTGGCAGAATCCGGAAAACAGCCGTTCCATTGCCCTTTCCGTATCTGGAAGAAACTGAAAATATTCTTCTGTCCCCTGGCGTATATTTTCCACCACATCTTTCAGAAATCTCAGGTTTCCCCCTGTATACTCATAGATACTGTGGGAGGATAGTTTTTCCGGAAATTTTTCTCCCAGCGCATCCACCAGATAGGCCCTGCCCTCCTCCTCTGTCAGATGGGGGAGTCTCACCACCCTGACCCGGGAGACAGCTTCCAGACGTGCCAAAAGCTGGGGCTGTGCCTGAAAATTAGGGCAGTATTCCATTAAAATGAAGAAGTCTCTCCTGTACCGCTCAAAAAAACAGGAGATGAGCAGATTGAGGCTGTGTTCATCCACAGATTCCATATTTCTGAGCAGCAGAATATATTTGCCCTCCTTCCTTCTCACAGATTTCATCAGCATCTCCATGCGGTTCCTATAGCAGATATCGCTGTGGCCTCCCAATGACTCAGGAATTTCCTGGGGGAGTGCTATGCGGCACCGGTCACATATCTGTTCCATCACCTTCTCCACCGCCAGATATGCCACCTGCTGATCGGACACCTGGAATTCCACGGAGATAACCTTTGCATTTTCCATGCTTTCAATAAAGGTTTTGAGGACCATGGTCTTTCCCATTCCTATACTTCCGCAGAGCATACAGATATCTGCGTCCTCCCTGCGGCTGTATTTCAGATACTCCTTGGTAAGCTCTGCCACTGCCTGCAGATGCCCTCCGTAGAGACTGCCGTCCCCTTCTTCCTGACGCCGTTTCCGCATGAGCAGAATTTTCTCATACTGGTCTTTTGTGTGCTGTTCCGGTTCCACACCCACATCACTTAGCAGGCTCTCCGCAAATCCCGTATAGACCAGAACTGCTCTGTTGTAATCCCTTCTGGCCGCGTAAATCTGCATCAGTGCACAGCAGGCTGTCTCCCGATAAGGGTCCAACAGAAGAATTTTTCTCGCATAACCCTCTGCGGCTGTGTAATCCTCTCTCTCCATACATTTTTTCATAGCCGGAAGAAAACGGTCCACAAACAGTTTTTCATATACATTCTGGATACTGGTGACCCACTTTTCAAATCCGGCACAGTTTTTCAGATGAAACTTATCTAAAAAACAGCAGTTTTCCATCTGCAGCAGATATTTCTCTGCATTGTCCGTAAGAAAGACATCTGTATCCCTGACCAGTTCCACTTTTGGATCCAGCTTAATATATTCCTTTCCCATGGTCACCAGGACACCGTCTCCCAACAAAGTCCGAAGCTTATACAGACTGTTTCTCAGATTCCGCCTGGCACTCTCCTCCTTTTGCTCCTCCCAGAACAGGGATACCAGTTCATCCCTGGAACAGCTCTCATTGAAAAGCAGATACAAAAGCAATGCCTGAATCTTTTTCTGCGGGATCACCACCCGGGCACCATCCCTGATGATCTCCGGCTTTCCCAGAAAACGAACCGTTATTTTCATATCTTCATCCTTCCCCCTCTCTGATAAAGCTCATGACACTTAAACTTTGTTAATTTTTTCGCACATTAAAACATCTGCCTTACATTATATCTGAAACTATTCATTCCGTAAAGAATTCATCGGCAAATTTCGACAACAGTTCAGACTCGCTGCGCCCTGGCTGAACTTTTATGAGAAATCGTCATCCTGAACATCTCCTCTTTTTTTACTTTTCTTCGTTACAACTTTAATTTATACTCATTGTCAAGTCAGAAAGTGACGATAAACTGACAGCAATTGTTTATAATGAAAGAAAAGCTTGTGGAGAAACAACATAGAGAAAAGAGGAGGATTTTTTATGCAAAGAGTAGTAATCACAGGAGAAACCTTAACCCTGGATGAATTGGCAGCAGTCTGCCGTTTTGACGCTTTGGTGGAATTGGACGCTGAGGCAGTGGAGCGCATCCGTGCTTCCAGAAAAATCATTGATGACTTCGTAGAGCGGGAAGAAGTGGTATATGGTGTCACCACCGGATTTGGAAAATTCAGTGATGTAGTCATTTCCAAAGAAGACTGTGTACAACTCCAGAAAAACGTGATCATGACCCATGCTGTAGGTGCCGGCGAAGCATTTCCCACAGAAGTGGTCCGCGGCATTATCCTGCTTCGTTTAAACAACCTGGCCAAAGGTTTTTCCGGGGCTCGCCTGGAGACAGTGGAAACCCTTGTGTCCATGCTGAACAAACATCTGCATCCTGTCATTCCCCAGAAAGGTTCCCTGGGCGCCAGCGGTGATCTGGCTCCCCTTTCCCACATGGTCCTTCCTATGATGGGCATGGGACTTGCAGAGTATGAAGGCCGTATTTATCCCGGTAGAAAAGCCATGGAAAAAGCGGGGATCCCTGTCATCAATCTCCATGAAAAAGAGGGGATCGCACTCATCAACGGCACACAGGTCATGACCGCTGTGGGAGCCCTCACAGTCTATGATTCCATCCGCCTGATAAAATACGGAGACATTGCGGCAGCCCTCACCTTTGAAGCGCTGAATGGGATCACCACAGCGCTGAAGCCCCAGGTTCATCTCACCCGTCCCCACAAAGGACAGATCGACACCGCGCGCATTTTAAATGAGCTCCTGGAAGGAAGCGAAATGACCACCGAGCAGGGAGAACTGCGTGTGCAGGACCCGTATACCCTGCGCTGCCTGCCCCAAATCCATGGCGCCTCCAAAAATGCTTTAAATTATATTATTGAGCAGATCGAGGTGGAGATGAATTCTGTGACCGACAACCCTATCATATTCCCTCAGACCCAGGAAGTTATCTCCGGCGGAAACTTCCACGGACAACCCATGGCTCTCACCTTTGATTTCCTGGGGATCGCAGTGGCTGAACTGGCAGATGTGGCAGAGCGCCGCATAGAACGGCTTGTGAATCCGGCTCTCAACTATGGCCTCCCCGCATTTCTGGTGGAGGGCGGAGGACTGAATTCCGGCTATATGATCGTACAATACTGCGCCGCTGCTCTGGTATCTGAAAATAAAATACTGGCTCATCCGGCCTGTGTGGACAGCATCCCCTCTTCTGCCAACCAGGAAGACCATGTATCCATGGGTACTATTTCTGCCAGAACAGCCCGGGATATTGCGGATCATGTCCGCCGTGTACTGGCCATGGAGATCCTCTGCGCCTGCCAGGCTATTGATTTAAGAAGCCAGTCCCAGGCAGGCAAAAAAGGCGCGCTTGGAAAGGGAACAAAAGCAGCCTATGACATGGTGCGGAGCAGAATCCCCTTCTATGACAAAGACCGGGAGCTTTACCCTGAAATCAATACCTGTGAAGAATTGCTTGCTGATGACAGCCTAATCAAAGCAGTGGAGACTGCCTGCGGCCCGATCATCTTTTAAAAAATAGAGGAGTTTAATTATGGAAAATAAGACAGTATACAATTCAAGTGTCAAAATACGTTTTTTCATCTGCAGTATTATCGGCGTTTTCCTTTTCTTTGTTACCATTCCTTATAATGGGAACAAAAAAGTACCCATGGTACATATCATGGACATCATCCAAAACGCTCTAGGTCCCAAAGCCCAGTACATTTTTGTCATGGTATCCTGCCTGGCTGTACTGGCAGCCAGCATCTATGTAAAATACGGAAAAAATGTTCCCAATATCCTGAAAAGCACCTATCAGAAGGACAACCTTTTTTCCTATTTCACCTATATAACCGCTGCTGTTTTCAGCGTTATGGCTATCTTTCAGATAGGTCCTGCCGCTATCATCGACCCGGAGATCGGTGAGACCTCTCTAAGCATTGCCGCTGACTCCTTCTTTGCCATTATGGTAGCCGGCACCCTGGTTGCCTTTATCACGGAATTTGGCTTTTTGGAGTTTTTGGGCAAGCTGCTTGAACCTATCATGCGCCGTGTCTATAAAGTACCCGGCAAGTCCGCGGTTGATGCCATCTCTTCCTTTGTGGCAGCACCTGCAGCCGGTGTTATGATCACCAATGATCTGTATCAGAAGAAGGTTTATACAGCCAGGGAATCCAGTTCCATCACGACCAACTTCAGCATTGCCAGCCTGGGTGGATTTGCCTTCCTGTCTTCCATAGCCGGGATAGAAAATCTCTACAGCGAGGTGGTTCTGGCTGCATTTATCTGTGTATTTGTACTGGCAGCAGTCATGATCCGTATCCCGCCCCTGTCCAGAAAACCTGACACTTATATTGACGGATCTGTGCAGACAGAGGCGCAGAGAAAACCGGAGCATTACAGCAGCAAAACATTTCCGGCCGCATACCAAGATGCCCTGGAAAAATCATCCGGTACCAAATTTACTGTGTTTTTAGAACAGTTGAAATCCTCTTTTATGTTCGGCATCAAAGTAAATGCTTTTATTGTATCTCTTTCCGTTATCTGCCTTTTAATTTTTAACTATACACCCATTGCCAAATGGATCGCCATTCCCATGGCTCCGATTTTAAGCCTTTTAGGCCTGCAGGACGCACAGCAGATCGCTGCCTCCTCTATTGTGGGAATCTTTGCATTATCCATACCGGCAACCTTGATCAAAGGCAAAGCTGTGGCTGCGGCCAGCGCATTTTTTGTAGTGGTACTGTCCACATCACAGATCATATTCTTCACGGAGAGCGCTAATGCCATGCTGGAATCCGATATTCCTGTGGGCTTCGGAGACCTGGTAAAAATCTTCTTCATCCGTACCATTATCTTGATCCCAATGGTGGCGCTGATGGCTAAAATACTGGTGTGACCGTAATATACCGTTACCGGTCACAGAACAAAAAAATCAATATACCGGCAAAAATAGATTCGGAGTGTGAAAACCATGAAAGAAAACCATAAGATTTTATTTGAACCTTATCAACTTGCAGGCTGTACCCTGAAAAACAGATATGTGATGGCCGCTATGGGTACCGGCGGAATGGTGACCCCTGAAAATACCTTCAACGAACGAGGGATTGAATACTATGTGGCAAGAGCCAAAGGCGGGGTAGGCCTTATCATCACAGGCACCATCTATGCGGAAAATGACATTGAAAAGGCTGTGGACGGAACCATGCCCTGCCCAACAGACAATCCATCTGCCTTTATTATGAACACAGCGGAAATGTGTGAGCGTGTCCATGCTTACGGTTCCAAAATATTTACCCAGCTCACAGCAGGATTCGGACGCGTGCTGAAGCCTCATCTTCTCTGCGGGCAGCCCCCTGTTGCCCCTTCTCCGATCAGCAGCTACTGGGATGAAACACTCATGTGCAGGGAACTGACTGTGGATGAGATCCACACCATTGTAGAGCGCTGCGGAGACACGGCAAAGATCTGCCTGCAGGCGGGTTTTGACGGGATCGAGATCCATGCCGTCCATGAGGGATATCTTCTGGACCAGTTCGCCCTGCCCCTCTTTAACCAGAGGACGGATGAATACGGCGGCTGTCTGGAAAACCGCCTGCGTTTTGCCTGTGAAGTCGTGCAGAATATCAAGAAAAAATGCGGAGAAAAGTTCCCGGTCATCCTCCGTTACAGTTTAAAATCCTACATAAAAGGCATGCGTCAGGGCGGCCTTCCCGGGGAAGACTTTGAAGAACTTGGCCGTGATATCCCGGAAGGCATTGCATCTGCTAAGATACTGGTAAATGCAGGTTATGACGCACTGGATGTAGATGCAGGGACCTACGATTCCTGGTACTGGTCCCACCCGCCCATGTATTTTGAAAAGGGCTTGAATATCCACTTTGGCGAACTCTTGAAAAAAGAAATGGATGTCCCAGTTCTCATTGCCGGACGCATGGAGGATCCTGATCTGGCCTCCGATACGGTGCGGGACAAAAAAACCGACCTGGTCGCACTGGGCAGAAGCCTTCTGGCGGACCCGGACACGGTAAACAAAATAAGGAGCGGCAGATATGAATTCGTACGTCCCTGCCTTGGATGTCATGAGGGATGTATGAACCGGCTCATCACTGCAAAGCCTGTCTCCTGTGCGGTAAATCCCTCCTGCGGAAGGGAAACCTCCTATTATCTGCAGCCTGCATGCGTGCGGAAAAAAGTTCTCATTATCGGGGCAGGCGTGGCAGGAATGGAAGCGGCCAGAGTCCTGAAACTCAGAGGGCATCTTCCGGTCATCCTGGAAAAGAGCAGCCGTCCCGGCGGTTCCCTTCACCTGGCCGGGGCCCCCTCCTTCAAACACGACGATCTAAAACTGGTTGACTGGTATCAAAGGACACTAGAAGATCTGGGTGTGGAGATTCATTACAATACCACTGCCAAAGCGACCACTTTAAAATCTTATCCCCACGACACAGTGATCATTGCCACCGGTTCCACTCCGCGAATCCTCCGCCTGCCAGGAAACCATGATATGTACCCTGCAGAGCGCATCTTTTCCGGTGAGATCACTCCCGGAAACCATACGGTCATCATCGGAGGCGGACTTGTAGGCTGTGAACTGGCGCTTGACCTGGCGGAAAACGGCAGGCAGGTCACCATACTGGAGGCCCTGCCGGAAATACTGTCTGCCGGTGCACCGGTACCTCACATGAACAAGATCATGCTGAAGGATCTGCTGAATTTCCATCATGTACAGCAGATAGCCGGCGCAGGGGTCAAATGCATTGAAGACAGGACTGTCACTTATGTAAAGGACAAAGAAGAACACCATTTGGAAGCCGACACCTTTGTCTGTGCCATTGGATACACCTCCAACAATACGCTCTATGAACAACTGAGTCTGGAGGAAAATGACATTTACCTGTTGGGGGATGCCCGGAGAGTGCGCAATATTATGTACGCGGTCTGGGATGCTTACGAGCTGGCCCGCAGTCTTTAAAGGCAAGGAAGGATAAAATATGGACACTATTTTATATGCATGGGAGGGGCCGCTACCCTCTCCCGACTCCTTCGACCCGGCAGTGCGCCGGGCACCGAAACGGGAGGCCGCGCTGGGCGAGACGGATATTAAACTTGCCGTCAAAAATGCCCTGCGCTACATTCCTCCAAAATATCACCGGGAAATCATTCCTGAATTTTATCAGGAACTCATGGAACATGGCCGCATCTACGGCTATCGCTTCCGCCCTCACGGAGCGATCTATGGGAAACCGATAGATGAGTACAAGGGGAAATGTCTGGCCGGAAAAGCCATTCAGGTCATGATAGACAACAACCTGGATTTCGACGTGGCGCTTTATCCCTATGAACTGGTCACTTACGGAGAAACCGGACAGGTCTGTCAGAACTGGATGCAGTACAGGCTCATAAAAAAATATCTGGAGCAGATGACAGAGAAACAGACGCTTGTGGTCAGTTCCGGGCATCCCATAGGCCTTTTCAATTCAGCCCGTTCCTGTCCCAGAGTCATTCTTGCCAATGGTCTTATGGTAGGAAAATACAATAATCCGGAACAGTGGAACCGCTGTGCTGCCCTTGGGGTTACCAATTATGGACAATTTACTGCCGGAGGATGGTTTTATATCGGCTCCCAAGGAATCGTACACGGCACATATTCCACGTTCCTGGCAGCGGCAAGACAGATTCTCCACAAAAGCAGTGAAGAAGTCCTCCGCGGAAATCTGCTGGTATCCGCCGGTCTCGGCGGAATGAGCGGGGCACAGGGAAAGGCTATTGAACTGTGCCAGGGTGTGGGTATTATCGCTGAGGTGGACGCTTCTAAAATAGAACTGCGCATGCGTCTCGGCTGGATAAAAGCCATGGTGCATACGCCTCAGGAAGCGTTTGTACTTGCAAAAGAGTACCAGCAAAAAGGAGAACCTATCTCCATTGGATTCCATGGAAATATAGTGGACCTGCTGGAATACGCCGTGGAAACTGAGCAGAAGATTGACCTGCTCACAGACCAGACCTCCTGTCATGTGGCATTTGACGGCGGGTACTGTCCTCAGGGTCTGACCTTTGAGGAACGGACCAAAATGCTTGCTGAGCATAAGGATTTATTTGAAGAAAAAGTGAAGAAAACCTTGTTCAGACATCATGAATTAATCGAGATCCTGCGCTCCAGAGGCACCTATTTCTTTGACTACGGAAACAGTCTGACAACCACCATGTATGACATTGGGATCAGGGAAGTGTGCAGAAATGGAGAAAATGATTTAGATGGATTTATTTACAAATCCTTTGTAGAAGAATTCATGGGACCTACCCTTTTTGACTATGGTTACGGACCGTTCCGCTGGGTTGTACTAAGTGGAAAAGCGGAAGATCTGGCACTTACAGACCAAACTGCAATGGACTGTATTGACAAAGACCGGAGATTCCAGGACTATGATAATTATCTGTGGATCAAGCATGCAGGAGAGAATCATCTTGTTATGGGCACACAGGCCAGGATCCTTTATCAGGATGGAGAGACCAGGAAAAAAATCGCCCTTGCCTTCAACCGCCTGGTGCGGGATGGCAAGACCGGGCCTATTATGATGGGCCGGGATCACATGGATACAGGAGGCGTAGACGCCCCCTCAAGAGAAACCTCCAATATCCATGACGGCAGCAACATTACTGCAGATATGTCTGCACTGGTCTACGGCGGAGATGCTGCCATGGGTATGACCATGATGACCATACACAACGGCGGCGGAACCGGCATCGGCAACTCCCAGAGCTGCGGCTACGGGCTGCTGCTGGACGGTTCCCCTGAGGTGGATGAAATCATCTGCCGAGCCGTAAACTATGATGTTATGTGCGGTGTGGCAAGACGCGCCTGGGCAGGCAATACACACGCGCTGGAAACGGTTTCGCTCTATAAGGAACCTGGAAATACTCTCACCCTTCCTTTTGCCTGTGACGAACAGGCGCTGTCAGACGCAATCCGGATGCTGGAAAAAGAAAAGTAATGTCTCTTTGCACCCTCTAAAGCATAAAGACATGAAAAGGCCGCATGGTAGATTCTTCCGTATACCGTGCGGCTGTTTTTAACCTGTGGGGCTATATTTATATTTTATATTTATATTTATATGTTATCTTTATTATTATATTTACATACCGTATTTACAGTCGTTATCTCTGCTGTTGTTCCGGCCTGTGCATTTTTTAATTACTATGTTAGTTTACTATAAACTTTATTTGCAGTTATTATAAAACTCCTTCAGCTCCGCCTTCACTTCAGATGAAAGCTGGCTTTTTTTAATTCCCTGTACCGCACCTTCCAATCCGTATAAACGGTTTATGCAGGCCGAGTCATCAATGGCCTTGATCTTCAGCCACGCCTGCCTGCTTCCCATTTCTTTCAGTTGGTCATAGGTATTGATACCCACTTGATTGAGTTGCTCTTCCACTACTGCTCCTATGTTTGGAAGCTTAGATAATTCCCCCATGTCTCTTCCTTCTTTCTTTTCATTTATACATAAATATAAAATATATTACATTCACATTTAAGTGATAAAAAATAATATTTTTGCTCTACATAAGTATCTCATATTCAAAATATTTCTCCTGAAAATGCACGGCTTTTTCTATTTCCCGGCGGCTGAATTTCATGCCTTTGGGAGCTGCCACCCATTTATCTTCCACATCATTTTTCCGATGAATAACAGCAATTATAATGCCTTCTGCGCGCTTAACCGGCTTGTCTATTCCCAGAAAATACACATCCTGTTCCTCCTGATCACCGCCTAGAATCCCTTCCACATAGCCGTAATTAACCGGATAATATAAGTCCTTATGTTCGGGATGAAAACTGCCCATCGGTCTGTCTATGACCACTTCGACAGGCTTATGCAGAATATCTTTTTTAACATTTTCCATATTTAAATGCCACCTCTTTACCGCTATGATATTCTTATGGTTCCGGGATATTATTATACTCTTTTCTCATGTTTTTTTATGTCCATGTTTTTTATATCTCTTTAATTGTATCTTAATAATATCTCTTTAACTGCATCTGAATATAATTCTTTAATTGCATCTGTTTAGTATATCTTTTATATATCTTTATTAATATCTGTGTAATGCATCTCTTTAATTAACGTCTATATAATAAGTCCCTTTGATCGCGTCTATATAACAAGTCTCTTTAATCACATCTATAATAACAAGTCTTTTTAATCACATCTATATAGTTCTAAAGTACCATTTTTTTGCGTATAATGATAATATTCATCATTTGTCATATCTGTAAAATAGGACCGGATCACCCGGCAAATTCCACCGTGGCTGACAAGCAGAACTGTCTTATCTTTGTCCCTTTTTCTTATCTCATCTAGCAGGTTATATACACGACAGGCGGTCTGCATCATGGATTCCCCGCCTGGATACCGGAATGCAAAATTCTTCTTGACATTCAAAAATTCCTCATTCTTTCTGTCAATCCCTTCAAAAATTCCATAGTCCTGTTCTATCAGCCGGTCTTCTGCGTAATAAGGAACCCCTGTCCGCTCAGAAATGACTCTGCTGGTTTCCATTGCCCGGCGAAGCGGCGATGAATAGATTCTCTGAATCCCGCACTCTAAGACGCTGTCTGCCAGTATCTCAGCCTGTCTGTACCCTTCCTGTGTCAGATTTATATCCGTTCTGCCGCATACCTTGTGCAAGGCGTTCCACTCTGTCTGTCCGTGTCTGGCTGTGTATATTTTCATCTTCTCCCACCCCCATTCCTTATGACGTACCGCTTTTATCTCTACACTCAACATTATATACGAATTCGACTTTGAAGTATAGCGTTCTTTCTTTGTTTAATGCAAGTATTTTCCCTTGGCTTTTTTATCATATTCCGTCAAATATCACATATGTCTATTATCCACTTAGTAAATTTCGTATAATTATTTTATTTTTTTCTTGATTTTTTTGTATAACTATGCTACTATAACTGCAACTTAGGTATGCTTTAAGTATGCTTTAAATATTTCCTGCTTCATCACGGTACAACCTCCAACCGTGTTTGAGTCAGAAAGGAGTAGAGACTTATGGAAAAAGAAGTAAAGACGCAGATTGTGGAATCTGTCCAAAAATACTTAAAACAAGCAGTCAAGCTCAGTGAGGAGCTGGCAGCGCACCCGGAACTTCCCTATGAAGAATTTGAATCCAGCCAAAAGATGGCCGAGCTTTTATCCGAGGAAGGCTTTGAGGTTACCTATCCCTATGCAGGATATGACACAGCATTCTGTGCCTGTTTTGACAATGGGCCTGGGGTATCTGTTGCGATTTTGGCAGAATATGATGCACTTCCGGAAATCGGACATGGCTGTGGACATAATCTGCACGGCGCTCTCTCCGTACTCACCGGACTTGTGCTCCGTGACCTGAAACATCTGTTTCAGGGAAAAGTTTATGTGATCGGCACACCTGCAGAAGAAGAAAACGGAGCCAAGGTGGGTATGGCCGATCAGGGGATTTTTGACCATATGTCCCTGGCAATCATGATGCATAGCTGGGCCGGCGGGTATTCTCTGCCTGATATGGATGTTCTGAGCCTGCGCTGCTATGTTGTAGAATTCCACGGACAGGCTGCACATGCTGTAGCTGCTCCCTGGCAGGGCAGAAGTGCTCTTGCCGCAGCCAGAAAATTCCTGGATCTGATCGATGCCAGACGAGAATGTTTCACCCCTGATATCCACGTAAATGCTGTGATCCAGGACGGCGGAAAAGCCCCTAATATCATCCCTGACTATGCAAAGATTCGGATGGAATTCCGTACAGACTCAATGGCAAAGCTGCTTCAGGTAGATGAAATGATCAAAAAATGTGCCAACGCGGCAGCTATGGCATTGGATTGTACTGTTTCTTTGAAGTTTGGCCTGTCAGATTTTGCGGATATGGTCCGTGTGGAGCCTTTGGAAAAAAGTATCTCAGAATATCTGTCAGATTTCGGTCATAAGGTGGGTGATGTTTCCCCGGCAACCGGTTCTTCTGACATGGGAAATGTCAGCTACCGTTGCCCTGCCATACAGCCACTTTTATCCATCACAGACGACAACCTTGCCCTGCATACCACTGCATTCCGAGACGCTACTTTAAAGCCGCAGGCACATGAATCAATCGCCTGCGGAGCCGCCTCTATGACTGCCCTTGCGCTTAAAATATTAAATGATGCCGATTACCGCAGTAATGTTCATCATTCCTGGGAGACTTCTTTGAAAAAGAAAGAAAATATATAAATCAGGGGGGATTTGTTATGAATAAAAAAACATCCACAGAAAAGAAAAAATTTGAACTGCCTCATATATTTGTACTTTTGTGTCTTATAATCGTTGTCTGTGCTATCGCAACTTGGATCCTTCCTGCCGGAGAATTTGACCGTACAGTAAACGAAGCCGGAACTGAAGTTGTTGTGCCCGGCACTTACCACACCGTAGAAGCCTCTCCTGTAGGTCCTTTTGAAACGGTTAAATCCATCTATTTTGGCATGCTCAACGGCGGCGGTGTTATTTTCTTTGTATTTATCGCTTATGCCTCCATCGGCCTTATGATCTCAACAGGAGCTTTCAACGGTCTTGTTGCCGGTCTTCTGAAGATTCTCAAAGGAAAAACACGTGCCATTATCATCCCTATCTTCATCACTGTGCTGGGTATCGCCTCCTCTACCATAGGAGTATTCGAGGAAGCTTTCCCCTTTATTCCCATCTTTGTAGGCATCTCCATTGCCATGGGATATGATGCCATTGTGGGGCTGGCTATTGTGGCTCTGGGGACAGGTCTTGGATACAGCGGCGCTGTTATGAATCCGTTTACGGTCGGCACAGCCCAGAGCATCGCTGGACTTCCGCAGATGTCCGGTGCGGGCTTCCGTATTGTCAGTCACGTTCTCATGATAATTGTGGCTTCTGTTTTCACCATACGATATGCCTTGAAGATCCAGGCAGACCCATCCAAAAGCCTGGTCCGCGGCGATGACTTCAGCCATATGACTATGAATCCAGATGACATTGAAAAGCATCCTTTTGGTATCCGCGAAAAACTGGTCCTGGGTGTTCTTGGCGTAGGAATTGTTGTTATTGTGTGGGGCACAAAATACAAAGGCTGGTATTTTGAAGATTTAAGCGGTGTATTTCTGATCATGGGTATTATAAGCTCCATCATCATGGGCTGGGGGCCTAACACCATTGCAAAGAAAATTGCCCAAAGCTTCTCTGATATTGCTGTGGCCTGTATGATGATCGGAATTGCAAGAGGTATTCTGGTGGTAATGCAGGACGGTCATATCATAGATACTGTGGTTTACGGGCTCTCCATCCCTCTGTCCAAGCTCCCGGGATGGCTGTCAGGTGAAGCTATGCTATTAGTACAAAGTCTCCTGAACTTCCTGATTCCATCAGGTTCCGGGCAGGCAGTGACCAGTATTCCCATCATGGCTCCCCTTGCAGATCTGTGCGGCATCTCCCGTCAGGTGGCTGTTCTTGCCTTCCAGTTCGGCGACGGCTTGTCAAATATTCTGTGGCCAACTGCCATGGCCCCTATCATGTGCGGGATTGCGGGAGTCAAAATGGAAAAATGGTGGAAGTTCCTGGTTCCAGTCTTCCTGGTTCTGCTTCTTACACAGGCAGTTCTCATTGCTGCTGCTACTTTTATCATGTAGCAGAATAAAATGAAACATTTTAATAGGCAATCGGCTTTTTGTGTGCGGGAATAATGGATTATTTGAGAATCATTCGTTTTAAAAATACATAAGAAATGCAGGTGTGGTGCTGTCTGTTCTGCGGTTCTATCTTGCATTTGGATAACAACACATCATAGTTATTTATAAAATATCTGGGTAATCTTTATATAAAAAAGAATACCCAGATGTTTTTATAAAGCAAGTTTGATTAATCTGCTCATGATTCTGAAAGATGCATTTTCTGCATGTATATATACATTACTGTGATTCTGTATTTCCATATATTACATTGCTGCATACCCATATTTTATGGTTACTGCATTTCCGTATTTTGTATCGCCGACTTTCTGTATTTTGTATTACTACATTTCCATATTTTGTATTGGTACATTTCCGTATTTTGCATTGCTACATTTCTGTATTTTACATTGCTACATTTCCGTATTTTGCATTGCTACATTTCCATATTTTGCATTGCTACATTTCCATATTTTGCATTGCTACATTTCCATATTTTGCATTGCTACATTTCCATATTTTGCATTGCTACATTTCCATATTTTGCATTGCTACATTTCTGTATTTGCATTTCCGCATATCACTACTGGACTATATGTATTTCAATAATCCAACTTCAGATGATAAACATTTACCGGCCTTCCTTTATTCCCATTACGTTTCTGCTGAATGATAGCGGCAAATCCGTATTTTTCCAGATTAGAAAGAAATTTGTTGGCAGTTCTGAGGGAAATCTGCAGGGAATCCATCAAATCCTGAGAAGTAATCTCATTGGTTCCTAAAGACTGCATCACACCGATAATTTTTAAGATAGTCTCTGAAGACAGTTTCACCTGATTGGCAATTTGATTGACATATCCCTCCTGAACACTGATCACTTTTCCCGCTCCCTGTGTATTTAAAATGGTCAGTGTATCCTTTTCATCCACAAGAAAACTACCGTCGCCCATCTCTTTTACATTTCTCCCATAATGGCTGGCATCGATGGCATTTAATCTGGCCTGATAAATACTGCTTCCAATACCATATCCGATATAACCGGAAAAACCCATCTCTTTTTTAAGCCTGCTCTGTAACGGACAGCAGGTAAAACCCTTTGTCAGGGTCTTTAAAAATTCATAGTCTGTAAAAAACTCTACATCCATATAATTTTCTTTCAGGATCATCTTGTTGTAGTATTGTCTGTTGAACTGCTGTGCTGCCTCCATGACTTTCTTCTGAAACTCTCCAAATTCCTCACCCTTTTGTTTTCTCATCTCTTCCATATCGATATGTACCACTGCTGCCAGATTATTTTTCATATGGTTCAGTGAAATGTTATTCTTGATTCCGTCTATAATCTGACAAAAAGCCTGGGCGTTTGGATATACATAAAAGCATTCCACATCAAAATTTTTCAGGGACTCTACCACGCTGTAAAAATATGTGATAATAATATCAAACTTATTCTTCTTGCACTGTTCCAGATAGAATTTATTGATATCTGCCTCTTCTTTATTAATCTGGGAAATGCTCTCTCTGCTCTCCCAGCGGGCCTCGTAGATATGAACCGCGTCAGCGAACCGGTCGGTCATGATCAATTCTTCCAGATTCTCTTCACTTTTCAAAAAATCCATCCCAACTCTGGATAACTGCTGGTTTTTTACTGACACCATTTTCTGGATAAGGATCCTGTATGTATTCTCTATGTCTATTGGTGAATAACCGATCACCGCATCTCTGCCCTTTTCACCAAGGGTCTGAATCGCATGATACGGGATAATTCCACTCACATAAAAGCCGTCGTAATCTCCTTTTACTGTGAGAAAAATGTCTTTCATTTCATCCAGTGTTTTATACGGCAAAAAAGTCAGCCTGGTATCTGCAGGCATGAATTTTTCCCATTGTTTCACATATTTTCGGTAATGCTCCTTTAGCAGCAACGCGATTTTGTATTCCATGAAACCTCCTGTCCCTGCTGCGTTTTGGGTATGCAGGGCGTTTTGTTAGTTTTATTATACAGGGGGAGAAGGGGTTCGTAAAGGTGCTATCTTCTTGATTTCGCTTTACATGGCCTTGTGCATAACCATCCATCTATGACAAAAACCTCCCGTGGATATACCGATATGCACAAGGCAATCAATGGATTATCTACTATCGTTCAGCAGAACTTCAAACTGGATTCCTTTTCAAACAGCTTATTCTACAAGGTCAACCCCAAATTAGGTCAATCGCTTATTAAATTTTAGGTCACTTCAGACACGTTTGGGGGCTGTAAAAAAACTCCTTAATTTAAGGATCGCCAGTTCCAGTAAATTGCTGGTTCTTTTCGCTGCCTTTTATTATGATATTTGTAAAGGTTAAAACCACATGAGATCAGCGTTAGTTCGAGAATAACGTTTTTCTTTCCTCTCCCAAACAATCTTTTGTATGACTTTTCCATTTTAAAACGCCGAATGCTCTCTCTGCCCGTATACTGCGGTTCATTCTCAAAAGTGCTCCATGTATTGTTCCAAAGTTTGTTACTACCTCCTGATGAATAGCTGTTAACTCCTGATTCATTCGGATCGTTCTATTTTGGAATGCTTTAGGACAACATTCCTCTTTATATTGGCAGCTTTCACACGATTCGCATTCATAGAAGTGAAAAGCCTTTCCGTTTGGGCATACCAGATATCCAGTTCATCTCTTTTAAAATTGACTGCCCGATATGGGTTTTCATGATACTTCTTATCTGATGTTTCCTTTTTAAACATGGTAAATTTCATATGCTTTCCCATTCCATGCTCTTCACAGTAAAGACAGTTATTGTAGGAGCCATATCCTGCATCCGCAACCGGATACTTCGGATAATGTCTATAGGTTTCCTTAAATTTTTCCATCAACGGAACAAAGTATTCCATATCTGATGCATATGGTTTTACATCTCCCATTAAAATCTTTAGATTTTGATTGTTGCTTTAAATCCTACAACTGTTGCACCATCTGGAACATCACTTAATACAACAGCACCCGCACCAATCTTTACGTTATTCGTAACCGTCAAATAAGACAGTGGCTTCCATTTTTATAAAAATCCATCATAATTAGGTTTAGAACTTTTAGAGTTTTTGGAGCAGCTCCTAAAACTCCAGGAAACGGAGGCCTGATCTTATGAATGATTTATCCCCACAAACCCAGATGAGCATTCAAAAATGGCTGGATATCATCCATCGCTACAGAGAAAGCGGACTTTCTAACCACCAGTGGTGCCAAGAGAATGTGATTCAACTGTAAAGCTATTATTACTGGCTTTCCAAAGTCCGAAAGCTGGCAATTGAACAGATTCCAAGAAAAGTATCCGCTCCACCCTCACTTCCCTCCACAGTATCAAGATCTGCGTCTATAACATTTGCTGAAATCCCTGTTAAGAGAAACTATTCTCGCGAGGCAGATCCCATCACGATCCATATAGGAAATGCCTCCATCGAAATCCCTACAAATGCCCCGGCCTCTCTTATACAGTCCATCATCCAGACTGTTTCCCAATGTTAGGTGATATTCCACAGGCCGAAAATATCTATCTGGCCTGTGGATATACCGATATGCGCAAGGCAATCAATGGGTTAGCTGCTATCGTTCAGCAGAACTTCAAACTGAATCTTTTTTCAAACAGCCTGTTCCTTTTCTGTGAACGTAACTGCAGCCATCTGAAAGCATTGTACTGGGAAGAGAAGGGTTTTGTCCTACTTTATAAACGCCTTGAGTATGGCCGGTTTCAATGGCCCCGCTCACAGGAAGAACTGCGGCAGATCTCATATCAGGAATTGCGCTGGCTTCTGGAAGGACTATCCATAGACCAGCCAAAAGCAGTAAAGAAACTCTTTATGGCTCTTTCTTTCGCTTCGCTCAAACGCAAAACGTTATGGAAATAATATCAATTTCTATATCAACTGTTATGAAGAAAGCCGCCAACATAGCCTCAAGATTGACGACTCAATTTAAAAACACATTATCATCACTTTTACTTGTTATAATATTAATTCCTTACAAGACATATCGAGTGCAACAGCTATCACAGCATCCATATCATAATACTTATACTCACCAAGTCTGCCGCCGAAAATAACCCCGTTTTCCTTTGCAGACAATGCTTTATACTGTTCATAGAGCTTACTATTCTTTTCATCATTCACCGGATAATACGGCTCATCGCCCTGCTTCCACTCAGAGCTAAACTCACGGCTAATTACGGTTTTGGATAAGTCATTGCCATTCACATCTTTACCGAATTCAAACCACTTATGTTCAATAATTCTGGTCCATGCTGTCTCACGATCTGTATAATTTACAGCAGCATTTCCCTGGAAATTTGGGATGTCTAAAAGCTCCATTTCAAATCGCACCGAACGGTATTCCAAAGCACCGAGCTGATAACCAAAGTATGCATCTATTGCACCAGTATAAATAACCTTCTCCGCCAAAGTACGATATTCTTCCTTTTTCTCTAAATAATCTACACCTAGTCGAACTTCAATACCGTCAAGCATCTTTGCCACCATCTGTGTATAGCCACCAACAGGTATTCCCTGGTATAGTGCATTGAAGTAGTTATTGTCAAAAGTCAGACGGACAGGCAAACGTTTTATGATAAACGCAGGTAATTTCTTACAATCTCTGCCCCACTGCTTTTCAGTATAGCCCTTAACAAGTTTTTCATAGATGTCAGTGCCTACAAGAGAAATCGCCTGTTCTTCAAGATTTTTAGGCTCAGTAATACCTGCATCCTTCTTCTGCTCTTCAATCTTTTGAGCTGCTTCTTCAGGTGTAACTACACCCCACATCTTATTAAAAGTATACATATTAAACGGAAGAGAATAAAGCTCCCCCTTGTAATTTGCCAACGGCGAATTGGTAAAACGGTTGAACGTTGCAAATTGGTTCACATAATCCCAAACTGTCTTATTATTAGTATGGAAGATATGGGCACCGTATTTATGTACATGAATACCCTCCACACTTTCTGTATAGATATTTCCGGCGATATTCTGACGTTTGTCTATGACAAGAACCTTCTTGCCTTTTGTTTTTGCTTCGTGTGCAAAGACTGCACCATAGAGTCCTGCTCCTATTACCAAATAATCGTATTTCAAAACAAATCCTCTCCTCATTCATTATTGTATACTAACCTTAAATATTCTTTTTCCTGTTATTCTGTTGATAAGCAGAAGAACCTTTGCAAAAGTCTCAAATTTATTAAATAGCAAATAGTATAGAGTATTGCTAACTATTATGCATGTAAGCAATCGAACAAACAATCCAATGTTTCCGCTTAACGGAATAAGTCTAGTAAGTAATGCAACACCAATAGTTACAAATATCATGATTGCAGTTCCACCTAAAAGTATCTTCGTATATTCGGAAGCAGATCTGTCAAAAACATATTTAAATAAATTCCTATACAGCCACGGAATACTTATGCAGCCCATACTGATTATCGTCGAGATTAAAATTCCATATAAGCCCATAGGCTTTACTAATATAAGATTTACTACCAAATTTGCCCCTGCTTCAATCAAAGGTCTAAAGCGATCCTGATGCCAAATTCCTGCCGCGTCCTTGTATAAGCTAAACAAGCTCATAATTTCGCATAAATAAAAATAAATGCAAAACAGAATCACCATCAAATAGCTCAGCATCAAATCCTTCCCTACCCAAATTTCCATAAATGGTTGAAAAAGGCATGCAAAGCAGATTGTGCAAAACCCAATTAGCCACATAAACAACATGGATATCATCTTGAAATCACAGTAATTCTTTTCTTTACTTTCAAGCACCATGCTGTTTCCTATACTAGCCAAGCACGCTTTATATATCACTTGATTGATTCCCATTACTGCTGAAAGAATATAATAGTAGTTTTGATATACGGCTAACGCAGTCAAACCCAAAAATGCGGATATAACAATTGTATCCGCCGAGTTAACAACAACTCCTCCAACCTTCGCGGTAAAAAGATCTTTTACTTTCTGATTAATATTTTTAACTACCTCTGTATCTAATTTCCCTTTAGGTTGTAAATCCGGATACAAACGATTTGCCATAAATGCAGTTAGAACATTATTAAGTAATACTGCGGAAAGAGCAAGAAGCAAAAATAGATAATAGTTTTTCCACACTACCAAAACCACAATCTGTGCAGTATATTGAATTGTGCTGACCACAAGAAGTGATTTACTAATAATATCATTTCGTTGGAATGCTGTTAATAGACAACTTTTATATGCAAATAGCCAATATGAGAAAACCGTAGCCAATAAATTCAAGATATATAAGGTATATACATTCAGTCCGCCTGGAACCTCACCGCTAATTAAATGTGGGATAAATGGCAAAACGATAATACCCGCACCTAAAATAATGAGTCCAATAATACGATAATATATTTTATACAACTTCATTAAAGCGCATATTGTAATATGATCATTTTGGGCAATGGGTTCGTACATACTAAATACCATAGCAGAGCCAACACCTAACTCTGCCAAGTTCAACACTTGAAGTACCGATGCAAATAAGCTATTTAACCCAACATATTCTACGCCCAAGGAATATATCATAATTGTTCTGATAATAAAAGGAGTTATTATCTGATATACTTTTAATATTCCTCCGAAAATCATATTTCTGGAAACATTTTTCACTCTGCCTTTTTGCATTTTATTCTCCCATATTTTCTAGAATTGCTTATTACGTATTCGCTGTAAAGGACGATATTTTATCAATAGTTGCCCATAGTTCCTCTACCGTCTCAGAATAATAGTCTGCTACTCTTGGAACTCCGGCATCTCCATACCACAAAGTTAATATTGATTTTACTCCGGCATTTTTTGCACTTTTTATATCATTATAGCCGTCACCTATCATGACAGTATTCTCCGGGTCTGCCCCCAAAGCTTCCATTGCTTTCAGAATTGGCATCGCCGATGGTTTGGGTTCTGGAACATCATCACCGCAAATCAATACATCAAACAGATTATCACATTGAAAGTATTTTAATATTTCCACCGTGCGGTAATGATCCTTTCCCGTACATAATGCAGTTTTGTAGCCATGTTCCTTAAGTTTACGAACCAGCTTCATGGCTTCCCAGTTGACCAAAATCTTCTCAACAGATTCGCTACTGATTCTCCGAAACGATTCTGCCATCGCAGCTGGAAGCCCCATTTTTTTAAACATCCCATCGACAGAATCACCAGTATGCTTGATATATTCTTCATAAGACGGACAATGGTCATCTCCGACTATTTCTTTATAGCTGCCAAAAAAAGCAGCTTTCTGGACTTTGCTAGAATCAATCAGGCAACCGTCCAAATCAAAAATCAGATATAAACTTTTATTCACTATTTTCCCTCCATCCCATAATTATTTTTTTTGTCCATAGTAAGCATTGGATCCATACTTACGCATAAAATGCTTGTCCAGAATATGGTGAGGAGCTAGTTCCGCATTTGGCGAAATCATGCGGATATAAATTGCCATCTTCGCAACTTCCTCAAGAACAACAGCATGGTATACAGCTTGTGCTGCCTCCTTTCCCCGCACAAACGGACCATGGCTACGGCAGATCACTCCGGGAACAAACAGCAAATTCAGGCTGCGATTCTGGAATGTTTCTACAATTACCTTTCCGGTATATGTCTCATAGTCCTTTTCCACTTCTTCTTCTGTAAGATTTCGTGTACAGGGAATTGCGCCATAAAAATAATCGGCATGTGTCGTGCCATATGTTTCTATATCTTCCCCTGCCTGTGCCCACGCAACAGCAAATGGAGAATAGGTGTGAACAATTCCATCAATTTCTCCAAATGCTTTATAAAGCTCAATATGCGTTTTAGTGTCGGAAGACGGATTTAAGCTACCATCCACAATATGACCATCCAAATCAACAACGACCATGTCCTTTGCAGACAAATTCTCATACGCCACACCAGATGGTTTAATCGCGACAAGACCTCTTTCCCGGTCAATCCCGGACACACTGCCCCATGTGTAGGTGACCAAATTCCTCTTGGGCAGTTCCATATTTGCCTGATAAACTTTTTACTTTAATTCTTCCAACATCACTACGCTATCTCCCATGTTTATTCTAAAGCCTTACTATATTCGCTTTGAGTAATAAAATGAATCTCAAACTCCGGATTTGTCTGCACAATATCCGCAATCATTTCTGTATTTTCTCTTGTCAGCTCTTGTCTGTCCTTATCCTCAACGCCTGTTTCCAAATCGTTTTTATAGAACGTGTCACCTGCTGAACGGTATCCATCCAGTCCAGCTACATATACCCCTTCCACGCCGCAACGTATCAGAAGTCTAAGCAGCAGGATGGCGGAGCTATCCAGATTTACCCATCCGAATTTAATCAAAGAGCTATAGTTTACAATCGTGGTATCTTCTTCAATTGCGCCCTGAATATTCGATGTAACAATAACCTTCGTCTCAGGGGCACACTCCTGAAATTTTCTAAGATTATATCGGTTTGTACTGCTATAAAATATGTAATCCAACTGATATCCGCTAATCACATTATTGACTGCGATGACCATCGGCTTCTTCTCATCGATAAATTTTTGAATGTGCTCCTTTTCTGCTACCACCGATTTACCTGGTGCAAGCAGCAGAATATTGCGGTTCTTGAATGTATTGCTCAGCTTTTCTAATGCCAGAGCATCAGTCACGGGATTGTCAAAATACTCTACATAGAGCTTTTCCAGCAGAGCGTAGTCATACTTTTTCTTTTGAACATTGTCCAATAGTTCAATAATACCACGCAAATCCTTTGACTTAATATTGTGACGCTTTAGAAGCTGCTTCACATTGTAGGTATGGGCATTATAAATTCCGGCAATAAAGTAAGGAATGCTGTATCCCCAAGAGGTCACCTCCTGTGCTGATGCAATAACAGTATCAATTAAATCTAACAATTCGTCAATATTGTACTTTTCCTCATGCTTCTTATTGATAAACTGTGCAATCAATTCCGTATGGGCATTTCCCGCACTGCGACCACAGCCAAACAAAGAAGCATCCACCACAACATCCCGGTGGGCGCTCATCTTGTTGATATAACTCTGGGCATTTGCATCTGCCAGCATCAGGTTATTATGGGCATGGAAGCCCAGCAAAATATCCTTGGAGAGGTATTGGTCCGCAAGACCGGTATAGTGAAGCATATCTTCTTCATACATCGCGCCAAAGGTATCCACAACAGAATACGCCAAAGGTTTGAACTCATTAACTTTTTTTATAAAGTCAATAATCTCCTCATCGGAAAAACCCATTGTATCTACATGCTGAACGCATACTTGATATCCCTTGGCATGAATCTGCGCTGCGTAGTCCAATACCAACCCAATCTCATTCTTCTTAAAACACACCCGGATTGCATCTATGGATCTTCCATCATACTCAGAAAGATACTTTAGGTCATACCGGCCGTAGTCTACCAAAGCTACATATGTTTTTCCTTTCTTCTTATTCTTCAGGAAAGGAATAATATCTTCTACTCTCTGGAAAGATGTACTTCCTTTGATATAGTCTGCATCTTTCAAAAAGCCACATTCTATAATATCTACATTTGCCACCTCAAGACCATGAATCATCTTGTGGATGTTCATCTCTCCCCACATCAAATTATCAATAGGGGCTTCCCTCAAGGTACAATCCAATAGCTGCAATCTGCCCATAAATCGTACTCCTTTCTTTATTTGATTAAGCCAAGTACATTCGCTCTTTTGCCGTCCGGCATTTCCAACAGAACCTTAGCCAGTTTCTCATCGCTTAACTGTGAAATCATCTTTCCGAGAACATAGTGGTAAACCGCCTCACCATCCTTCGAATTGATACCCTTTGCCATCATCGCATCATCATCCATGTGATACTGCATTCTGGCAAGCAGATAATCAAAGATGGTATCAATATCGGTAGAGGTCTTCAAATCCACCTCCAGACCATAAGGATTATGACCGAAATAGTAATGCCACTCTCTCATACTTGCTTTAGGTGCAAGTTGAATACCGTCGGTAAAGAAATACAGCTTGTCCAAATCCTGCGAATTTCTATGATCTGGCCCCCACTTAAAGGTGTATGGCTTCATGTCCTTATCCAGAAGGTAATGGTGATACTCCATCACAGTGATCAGGGAATCATAGCCCTCTTTGAGCTTCTCAAAATAGGTCTTGCAGCCCCTTCTGTAGACATCTGCGCCTACCATTGGAGAAGTGCAGCAAGCCCACATAACATGATCCGCTCTGGCTTCACCAGTGATGTAGTACAGGAAATCCTGGAAAGGAAGTGTCTCTGCAGAATATTCATAAGGACGCTTAATTGCTCTGGCACCTTCCTTATCTGCCATTGCAAGGATGTCATCATCCTCAGAGGATACGATTACCTCAGCGATAGCATCCACCTGCTTCAGCTGACGGATTTTGTGGACAAGAAGGTTGGATTCACCAAATTCCAACGTATTTTTGCTTGGCAGACGATTGCTCATGCCTTTTGCTGGGATAATTGCAGTAACTTTTTCTCTCATAAACTTCTCTCCTATTATTCTTTGTTTTTGAAGAAATCACGCTTTTGTCGTAACTCATCATCGCTCATATTCCACCATTCCATCTGCTCCAACGATGCAATTTTCTCATCATCAAAACGGTATTATATGATTTTTGCTGGAACACCGCCTACAACTGCATAAGGTGGCACATTCTTGGTAACCACGGCACCGGCTCCAACTACCGCACCGTTTCCAATGGTTACTCCACCCAGAACCGTGCTATTACTTCCTACCCAAACATCATGTCCAATGTTGACTGGGTTGGGAATATCGTTGTAAAAATCCCCAGCATCCAGCACCTTTAAATACAGTCTGGATGAAGTGGATATATGATAGATCAGATGCTCAAACATACCAATGTGGCAGTTTGTGCCAATGGAACAGAAATTTCCTATATTGGCACTTAGAATTTCGCTTCCCTTCTGCACATAGGAATGGTATCCCATTGACACATAGTCACCTATAAAAACATCCGGTGCAATTTCAGATGTTGGGGTGAGTTTTGCCTTAAATGACACATTTATAGAATGTATCATCCCCCCCGAAATGTTTTTTTCGTTTTTTCAAGCGTAGTGTCCTGATCAGTCTCGATGGGATCAGACTCGTTACGATTTCCAACATTTTACTACCTTCCTTTTATTGTTTTGTCTTATGCTTCATCTCACTTTACTTCTGATGCGTTTTTTCAAAGCATATAGCTTTCGTATTCTTATATACAAAACAGGGCATCTGGCAATCAGCCAAAGCTCCAGTTTGAATTTTAGAGAAAACTCTAGACACCTTTTTATCCTGCGAATATTCCCTGCAATATCGTTACGGAGTTCGTCAAAATAGTTCCAACACTAATCGGCTGCAATAATGTTCTTTATAAAATCGTAGTTAACCCATATATGATCCCAGAGCGCATACACATTGTCTGGATTTTCTATATAGATATTCTTCCACATGACATGGCTAGCAAGTTTCTGTTCATTTACAGAGACGTGTTGAACCAATCCGTCATTCATACAATAATGATAAAAACACTCCTTTATGCTCACAAACCGTTTTACCAGTCCTGATTTGAGAACATTATAGTTAAACTCGCCATCCTCACCTACAACGAACTTCGGGTTCAAGCGTACATTCTTAACAACCTGCTTTGAGAACAGCTTCCCCCATACAGGCCACTTGTCGTCCTTCTGGAAGCAGAGAAGAAGGCATCCAGTATGTCCTGATGATCTGTCAGCTCTACGCCCTGCAAAACATCCACATTACCACTCCCCTCTGCACTGTCAACTTTTCTTCCGCACTCAAAAGTTCTTATAGGTATTCCCAAGGATGCTCTGTACGCATTGATCTATTGTATTTTCATTGTTATGAACCGGTACAATAACACTTACTAACTCCATTTACTTTATTACCTCCCTGCAGTTATATAATGCAACCAGAAATTTCAGGTTTAGATTGGCAATCCGATACTTGATACCTTTGACTTCACTTTTCGCCTGACTTCTATACACTTCCCTATACTGTTTCTGAAGTATTTTGTATTCCTCTTCTTTTAAGATTTTCTGATATTGATTGGCAACATATATAATACGGTCAAGCGGCTGTTCCATCTTCTTATATATTTGTTCCATGCCACCGACCTGGGATAATGCATAGACAAGTATGTCGTTATATTTTTTCTTCTCTTCCTTAGCAAATTCGGACACAGAATAAAACTCATGGAGCAAGGCACATAGCCATCTGAATGCCCATTTTTCCTCACAGCGAAAATCCCGTCTGCATATATCCAACGCTTCACTGATTGCCTGTATATTATCAACTCTATATTTAGGTTTAATATCATGCGAATCAGAATCGTTGCGCACTAAATAATCGTACAAATTTCGGTTACAGAAGGCGATTATCTTTGCTTTTTTTAATGCGACAAGCTGAACAATATACTCTTCTGCCTTCCGTCCCACAGGGAAACGAATATCCTGCAATATATCTGCACGATACAGCTTACCCATAACAGCAACCGCTTGCTCCATAAAATACGTTACGGCATCCTCTGCACTCAAACAATACACGTCACCTTTGTCTTTTAAGAAAAATGGTTTTGGAATAACCGCATTTCCTTTGTGATTCTGTGGATAAATCACAGATATATCCGCATTATTAACCAATGAAATCTCTACTAGAACAGAAATACATTCCGGCTCTATCCAGTCATCACTATCTACGAAAAAAATCCATTCTCCTTTTGCCGTATCAAGCCCAATATTCCTTGCCGAAGACTGCCCACCATTCTCTTTATGGATTACCTGAATGCGACAGTCTCGTGTAACCCACGCATCACAAATCTCAGGGCAGCGATCAGAACTACCATCGTCAATCAGAATCAATTCAATATTCTGATATGTTTGTTCTACAATACTTTTGATACATTGATCCAGATAAGCCTCTACTCCATATACCGGAACAATGATACTGACCAATGGATTTCCCTTTATCATCCTTACGATTCTCCCCACACTTTAAAAAACTTCTGATACTGATTTACGCCCTCATCTGCTCCAAATATCTCCTGCCTAGTAACAATCTGCCCAGCAAGACACTCCGCATAATTTTCTCTCGCATTAATTACCACTGCTTCCAGTTCATCGGCATTAGAGAAGGTCGTATCCGTCAAACTCGTGAACATATTGGGCTCCTGCGTTGCATACCGAAAGGTGATTCTTTTCTTGAACAGCATATCCGTATACATTGTCGAGATAAAGGTAATATAAAAATCTGGAATCATTTCAAACTCCTTCAGATCATCGCAAATAACATCCGTATCAGATAAATATTTAGCATACTCTTCCCGTTTATTGCTGGGATGAAAACGGATGTAACATTTTAACTCCAGATGTTCAGCCACTTGGTGTGCTGACTGGAGCATAGCTAGGTTATTCTTGAAATTATCCAGTCCGTCAAACACAATTCCGATCTTACTGAGAACATTCGTCTTTTCATATTCAAATTGGAATCCAGCATACTTCATAGGACCAACTACAACAATCTGCTTTTCCGAAATACCACATTGGATAGCATTGATCTTACTCAGCATACTGTTTGCTAGGTAATAATCACTACAAAAACCAGCAAAAATCTCATTTCCATTACCATGTTGTAATGTTGCAGTAGGGTAATTTTGTGATATTGCAAGCTGAGTGAGGGCGTTATCAATACTCCACTGATCACAAAAAGTCACGACTTTCTCACACCTAAACTTCTTTATACCATTGATAAAAAAGTTTGCTTGATTGACAGATCTAAATACAGATACAGCCACGTCCAAGCTAATCCACCTATCACGGACAATCGCATTCAGCCTGTTAGCCCAAATAAAGACAAAAGGCAATTTGATGATATTTCTAATGGATAACTTTGTGCTTTTTCGATCAATCAAAAACAGAGTATAATTCCCTGCTTGGGTTGCAGTATTTTCAACACATTGCAAATAATCTGGCCGCATATGCTGATTTCCAGTAAATATGAAAGCTATTTTTCCAGTTCCAATTACAGAACTTCGGACTTGAAAATTAAAAACAGATGCTGCCAGGCGTTTGAGAATACTTCTCTTATCAATAGAAATCCTTCTCATGGCCAAGCAAAAGATATAGTCCGTCAACAATAAATCTGACTTCATCTTGCTATGCAACTTTACCTTTTTAAAGGAATTGCACATATCTTTGAATTCTTCATAATCGAATCCATTTCGAAAAGAAAAACATTCTTTCATTTCCACCATCTTACCTCTCCTTCAAAATCTTTTTGCCAGTACGGATTATAAATTCTTTCGGCATTGAAGCCATCAAAAAATCATGTATATTTATAGCATCAACACAACGAGATCGCATATAGCTGTCATCTTTTCTCATGATATCAAATTCGTTATTCAAACATATAGATAAAAACCCTCTACATTGTAAACGGAAACAATTATACTTAACATCTTCCTATATCCTATTAAATTCTACTGAAAACATCTACTAACTTTCTTATTCTGATTTTTATATTCTGTATGATTCAGAATACTATGAATCCAACTGGATTTTTTATTACTTTTGTATAGACCAAAGTATATAGATTATCCATATTTATTTTATCAAAGTCAAAATCAGCACATTGCTTTTTTGCAATTAAATACTCATTTCTCAGTTTAGCATTAAGTTCAGTAAGTTCTTTATGCCACTTTATCGGATGATAACAGATTCCCTTGCTCATCTGATTCGCTATAAAATGCATATAAAATTGATACACATTACCTTTTAATGCCGGGTAATACTTGCAAACATACTCTTTAACAAGTTCTGCCGCATAAATCTGATCCATTTCAATTGTTAAACTTCTAGATAAGGAGCCTGTCCTCTGCTCTGCGAAATATAACGCATCTGAAACAATTTGGCATTTACTTGTTCTGTCTATCAATTGGTGAAATACTCTCATATCTTCATACTTTTCTCCGGCAAAGAAAATGCCCTCCCATAATCGAGCTTTAAAGATTTTATTGCACACAAATGCGTTCATATTCGTTGTCAAATATTGTTTCATAAAGTCATTTCTTGTGTATATTCCCGCTTGAAGTGTTGAAACAGATCGGTGGAATTTTCCTATTCGCATAAGATTAAAAGCAACAATATCTACATCATTTTGTTCTGCATATGCAATAAGAGTTTCCAAAAAGAATTCCTTCACATAATCATCAGAGTCAACAAAGGCGATATACCCCCCCCCCGCACCATGCGAAGAGCGTCATTTCTTGCTGATGAAACACCCGCATTTTCGGTTTTACAAATATACCTGATTCTCTTATCTTTTCTCGCGTATTCAGCGCATATCTCGCCACTTCTATCTGTTGACGCATCGTTGACAAGAAGGACCTCAAAATCCTTATATGTTTGATTTAGGATACTATCCAAACATCTTTGCAAGTAATTCTCAACATTATAAACTGGTACAATAATACTAACTTTCATAAATTATCTACTCCATTCTATCTATTTGCACCAGAGCGTCTTTCAAAAAACCGCCACTGCAAACCTTTTCTTTCATATTCAACACATTATTACGATAGCTCTGGTACAAGTGTTCATGACTTTTTAGTGCTTCTCCCAATTCATCTAAAGATGATATACCAAACCCAAGAGCATTTTCTTCGATGAATGAGCATAATGCTGCTTCCTTCCAAATTACAACAGGAATTCCCGCAGCAATATAAAGTGACACTTTATGTGGGTTATTGATTCGCAAATATTTTCCATAGCTGCCTGAGCATGTCTCAGTTGAATTTCCATCCCACACAAGACCATATGCACCATATAAATTAGCAATCAATTCATCCGGCTTAAAACTGCCGTGATAAGTTGCATTGTCCATTTGCATTTTATCAACAGCATAATTCGAGCCGTAGAGAGAAAGAGCAAATTTATGTTTATCCTTCTTTATCTGATATAAATATCCGGCTTTGCTCTCCAACAGATTCCCGGCAACAATTACAGTTGATTTATCTTCAGAAATGGTGGCCGGAGTACCATCGTAAAGATAGTCGAATAAATCCAGCGAAATATATTCCACTGAAAGGTTCTCCTTTTGTAGTGTCCAAATCATGAACGGATTATGGCAAATCAGGTAGTCAGAACTGCCCAGCAACGACAGTTCCAGTACTTTCATACCATCTACGCCCTTATCCCCCAATGGGATGTCTCTCAAGTAATCAATGTCGTGAATCAGGGTAGCAATTCTAATATTTGATTTGCACCGCTTCAGAATGCGGAATATGTTTTTCATCAAAAGCCGGTTGAGCGGATATTGCATTAAGACAATGTCTCCATCTACCAACTTATTCCGAAAGCTATATGTTGCAATAACACCGGAAATGATATCCTGTACTCTTGTTCTTACTTGATTACTTTCATAAAGAGGGATTAGTTTATAACCGCACTCCTGAGAAACACGAAGAACGTCATTCCCTGCCTTTGATCCTGCATTATTTTGACCGTTTGCACCCACTACTGATAGTATATATTTTCCCATGTCTCAAGCCTCGATTCCTTCTCTGTTGTTAGCCAGCATCGGCAAAAACATCAGCAAATAAATAGCAAAGATTCTCAAATTAAAGTAGGTTCCGGCGGTCAGGCCAAACACAATCATAATAACAACCAACATCTTCGGCAGCCCATGATCAGTTGTTCCATCCATAAACTTATAATGGAGGAGAGAGCGTAACATCGCCACATAAAGACCAATTCCAATCAGTCCATAGTAAACAATGAAATAACCCAAGTCAAAATCCACAAGATATGTGGATGACAAAGAGTAATCAAACGGACCATAGCCAATCAAATAATTCCACGGCTGCATTTTTTTTATCAAATTGGTAAATATACTGATCTTGTTGCCAAAGGAATTACTCATGCCCTCATTTACTTTAAACAGTCTCAGATCATCCAAAATACCAGAACCTATATTTTCAGTTAGATACATGAATAGGACGAAGATCAAAAAGAAGAACAGCATTGTTCCCAGAAAACGCATTGCATATCCTTGATTTGCTCTTCCTTCTGTAAACAAATGATAAATAAGAATTACCACACCTAAAACAAAACCTGTACGTGATCCTGCCAACACGAACCCAATAATGCAAAGTAGATAAACTACAATATTTTTCATAAAGCCACAGCCATATTTTCGGGATACAACCAAGTGACTGCCCAGACACGCAACAAGGAAACACGCAAATACATTTGGATTCACAAAAATTGAACCACAACGAAAACTGGATAATTCAGTAAATTGTGTGTTGTAAAACTGAATACTATCGCCATAGAAGTTCTTCAGTATTGTATTCATATCAATAGCTTTGGTAAACTGCAGTATGGCAACAACTACAGACAATGTTAAGAGCATATTCCAGATAGATATATATTTTCTAATATCTACCTTGGAACGCATTATTATCTGAGCAATCAAAATATATATAATGCCTCTCTCAATCTCTTTTACTGCATAACGACCGCTCCCCAATGAAGAGAATCCGCCAAATATGGAAAGTACCATGTATACAATACCCATTCCAGCAATTACAACAAACAACTTTGTAATTTGATTCATGTATAGGGCTGCTTTTCCCTCATGTGCCATCATGTACAGCAGAACAAATGCAAGCACCATAGTAATCGGAAAGAGAAATCTGTTAACCAGGAAAAGTACCACAACAATTGATAGAAATGTATATATATAATTATTATTGTTTCTTACCATTATCGTGCCCCTCCATTATCCTGTCTCTTCACTATACATTCTTCCATCAACTGCGCCAGTGCCGTAGCATTGTCCTCAACAAAATATCTTGCATTTGCATATTCCTTTGCCACATCCCGTGCATACAAACAATCGGACAATAATACCGGTGCACCGACTGACATAGCTTCACATATCGGCAAACCAATCGTTTCAATGTAAGACGGGAATAGCAATATCGACTGTGCATACCAGTCGCTCATCTGCTCCCGATTTTGCTGTCCTACCCACAAGTAATCCATACCACAATCCGCTGCTTCCTCCTGTATCCTGCTGATTCTGAAATTTTCGTTTCCTTTTAGCGTAAACACACATCGAAATTGTGTGATACCTTTTTGATATAGCAACTTTGAAGCCTCCAATATCACATCATGATTCTTAAACCTTGCATCACTTGCAGGATAAAAGAACGTACATTTATCCGCCGGTGACCAAATTACATACTCAAATAAATTCATCTCCGGAAATACGACCTGAACCTTTGTTTCAGATATTCCTGTCTGACGGACAACTTCATTTTTCATCCAGTTAGTCTGAACAATCACGATATTTGCTCTCTTGATAGATTGTTTGATCATCGATCCAATCAGATTTTGATAAATCCACAGTTTTTTATCCTCTTCAATGCTAAATCTATGTTCAGAAAACGGTAAAGCGTTATGAATATAAACAGTCTGTGGCAATTTACAAAATGGAATATCCGTATTCTGTAAGGATAAAATCTGCTCAATTTTATAGTCGCAAATGTATTTTTTAACACCTATATAATCAAACCACAACCTATGCAACCATGTTTTTTTTACTTCCGGAACATTGATCACCGTTATATTATCGGTATTCTCCAGTGTATGTTTGCCTAACAGATACACATACTGGTTCTCTTTGTCCTCTTTATGAATACTGTAAAACCAGTTCAGCACGGTCACTGCACCGCCATTTTCGGCGGCGACATCATACACCAGAATCCTCATCTATTTTCTCCAAATCATTTTATTGACAATGCCTGAATAGCTCTGAATGATCTTAATGACCTTTGTAGACACAGCTCTGTCCTGATAACACGGAACCTCCGCTGCTAGATCGCCATTGGCATACATTGCCGTTACAAGTTCAACTGCCTGCAATACCTGTTCTGTGCTAATCGAACCAATTGTAAACACGCCCTGATCCATAGCTTCCGGTCTTTCCGTAGAGGTACGCACCGATACTGCCGGGAATTTGAAATATGCACCCTCCTCCGGCACCGTTCCGCTATCTGAAACAACACAAAAAGCATTCTGCTGCAACTTGTTGTAATCAAAAAATCCAAGTGGCTGATGCTGAATGACCCTTTTATCAAAAATAAACCCACGCTGCTCAATATATTTCTTACTTCTCGGATGGCAAGAGTAAAGAATAGGCATATCATATTTCTCTGTCATCGCATTAACTGCATTCATAAGGGAAAAAAAATTCTCTTCAATATCTATATTTTCTTCCCTGTGTGCAGACAAAAGAATATATTTTTTTGACTCTAATCCCAAGCGTTTCAGAACATCACTTCTGTCGATTTTTTCCTTATGATCTGTCAACACTTCCGCCATAGGCGAACCAACTACAAAGGTATACTCTGGTTTTGCACCACTATCAAGTATGTACCGCCGTGCGTGTTCTGAATAACAGAGATTGATATCGCTCGTCACATCAACGATGCGACGTATAACTTCTTCCGGTAGATTCTCATCTTTACAACGATTTCCGGCTTCCATGTGAAATACGGGTATCTTCAATCTCTTGGCAGAAATAACACAGAGGCAGGAATTGGTATCTCCCAAGACAATAATTGCATCGGGTTTTACTGCACTCATCAGCTCATAGGATTTGGAGATAACATTTCCCATTGTCTGACCAAGGTTTTCTCCCACAACACCCAGATAATGGTCTGGCTCTCTCAAGCCGAGATCATCAAAGAAAATCTTATTCAGCTCGTAATCATAATTCTGACCTGTATGTACAAGAATGTGGTCAAAATACTGGTCGGCTTTTTTTATTATTGCGGACATCTTAATGATTTCCGGACGAGTGCCTACAATCGTCATCAATTTAAGTTTGCTCATATCGTTTCCTCTCTCAGCACATGTCTCTCACAATTCATAGTGCGGATACATCTCTTTATGTGCTCTCATCCATAATGCCATTTCTGCAACCATCTGTTCATAATCCGGTATCTCAAAATCGTCACCCAGCTTGGACGGAACAAGGGACTTGTCTGCAACTATGCCCTCTACCGGATTGATTGTTACAGTATTATCCTTCAAGTATTTATTGAACAGTTTCAACAATTCGTATTTACTGATAGAGTTTTGAGGAACCGCATTATATAAGCCGCTCATGCGTTCTTTCGCTATATACTTCATTGTTTTTGCTAGTTGAACAGTTGTCTGTCCTGTCCACATTGTTTTTGTGAATCCATTGATGGTGCCACTTTGCTTCATAAACCAGCTCAATAATCCAATACCGCTTGCCTTAATATCCGGACCTACAATTGAATTACGAAGTGTGATATTCTTGTCATCATTTAACTCACCAAGCGCCTTTGTCCGATCATAAAAGGTTTTTCCATCTGGAAAATCAGACACCAAATAACTTCCCTTTTCTCCAGAAAATACACAGTCTGTACTCATATGAATTACCTGTATCGATGTTCCCTCTGTTATTCCCGCCAAATAGTGCGGCAGGTAAGAATTCAGAAATACTGCACCAGGTTTGTTATTTTCTGCGAATTGATTTAAAAGACCGACACAGTTGATGATAATATCAAAATTTCCTGAATCTATAACTTCTTTTAACTGATCCGTATTATATGCATCACCAATGACACTATCAAAATATAAAGATCTCTCCCTTGCATATCCTAGTACTTCGTGTCCAGTTTCTTTCAAATAGACAGCTATTGTATTTCCTGCCATACCATTGCTGCCAAGTATTAAAAATCTCATAAATATTTGCTCTCCCTCTGCTGCATAGTGTTTTTTTAGGTCTCATTTTTCTCTACTATTTATCATCACTCACAATGCACTATCACTCTACAGCTCGCTACCTTTTTGCAGTTCCTCTCTGATATATGCCAACTCTAACAGTTTTTCTTTTACCTGCTCCACAGATAGAAGCTCCGTATTATTTGAATTAAATTCCGTTAATGTATTCCGCTCTGTATCCCCGTGAATAAAATACTTATCATAGTTCAATCCACGCTTGTCACACGGAACTCGGTAGAAATTCCCCATATCAATAGCATGTGCGCATTCCTCATTGGTCAGGAGCGTCTCATACATTTTTTCGCCATGTCGGATACCGATAATTTTAATATCTTCTTTTTTGCCGCCAAACAAATCGCACACTGCTTCTGCCTGAACCCCAATCGTACAAGCCGAAGCTTTCTGCACCAAAATATCTCCGCTTTCTCCGTGTTCGAATGCAAACAGGACCAAAGAAACCGCATCATCCAGAGACATTATAAAACGAGTCATGCCAGGATCTGTTAATGTAATAGCGTTCCCATTACGAATCTGCTCGATCCAAAGTGGAATGACGCTGCCACGGCTACACATAACATTTCCATATCGGGTGCAGCAGATTTTTGTTTCGCTTGTCGTGCGGCTCTTCGCCACAATGACTTTCTCCATCATAGCCTTGGAAGTACCCATTGCGTTGACCGGATAAGCAGCCTTGTCCGTAGACAGGCAGATAACAGTCTCCACACCCTCGTCAATTGCCGCAGTCAACACATTTTGTGTTCCAAGAACATTTGTCTTAACCGCTTCAATCGGGAAAAATTCACAGGATGGAACTTGCTTTAGTGCCGCTGCATGAAATATGTAGTCTACGCCGTGCATAGCATTTTTCACAGATTGCATATCTCGGACATCACCAATATAAAAGCTGATTTTATCTGCAACATCCGGCATTTTTGTCTGAAACTCATGACGCATATCATCTTGTTTTTTCTCGTCACGGGAGAAAATACGAATTTCACCGATATCAGTTTTGAGGAAGCGGTTCAACACTGCGGTTCCAAAGGAACCGGTGCCACCGGTAATCATTAAGGTTTTATCATTGAATAAGGACATCTTTAGTTCCTCCTCTTATTTGTTTAAATGCTTCACAATAGCTTTATATCCTACTTTCGGCGTATAATTCTCTTCTAAATATTTAAGTCCGTTTTCTTTCATTCTCGGATTAATATCTAAGTTAGCAATACGCTCCACCAGTCGCACAAAATTTTCTATCTTATCGCTGGTACATTGCCATCCAAAACCATTATCTTCAACGATATCTCCAACATCTGTTGCCGGATCAGTACAGGTCAGCACCGGAATCCCCGCCTGTATGTATGCTAATAAGCGAGACGGTGTATTCGGAACTGTAAATCTGTAGTCCAAGAAAATAATGCCACAATCGCAGCAGGCAATCATTGAATCATATTCCTGTTTTGGCAATTGCCCCATCACCCTAACATGGGAGCAGCTTTCTTTTTCGACATACTCATCGAGATAATGCTTCTCCGTGCCGCTTCCAACGACTAGGAAGTAGACATTTTTCATATCCTTACACGCTTCAAGACACTTCACGATAAAAGGCACATCCTGTGGTGTTCCAAGGTTTCCGCCATAGACAAAAACTTTCTTATCTACAGGTAATCCATATTTATTGCGCACCTCTTTCTTTTCATTATCAGGCAGCGATAAATCATACAAATCAGAACAGTTCGGGCAAAACTCAATGATTTGCTTTTTATCCAACTCGTTATGTTCTTTCATATATCGTATATTTGCTTCTGATGTACAGCCAATCACATCTGAGAGCTTGTAAAGTTTTTGTTCTTTCAGGCTGAAATACTTATAAATAAAGCCCTTAAGTCCAGTTTTCTTTAAAATCCCCAAATCAATGGCATTCTGGGGAAAGATATCCTTGAGCATGAGATAACTCAAAGCTTTGTCCCTTTTCTTGATATACGCAACAACTCTGGCTAGTGTCACTGGCGGAGTAGAATACAGGACTACATCAAATTTTGTGTTGGAATAGTATTTTTTTATAGCATTTATAAACTGCTGCTCTAGTAAGACTGTAGCAATACCCTTTTCAATAAGGTTGGTTTGTTGAATATTTCCTGTCCTTACTTTTAGAATTTCCCAGGAATCCTCTTTTACAATATGTGTCTTCGTATTATTCTTTCGTTCAATCGGAGACACAACATAAACAATATCTCCCCTTCTGACAAACTCTCGCAGAAGGTCTGGATATATTCCACGGTTTTCAAGATTCGTAAAACCCGATAATGTTAAAAATAGTATTCTTCTCATCGCTATGCTCCCAATATGAATTTCTGTTTATCATCTAAATCCTTTATTCCAAACTACTTTCCTCTGTCCTTATTTCAAAATATCGTCCAGCTTACAAATCACTACGCTGTCATACATCATCATGACAATATTATCTTCATAATTGCCGAACTGTGGTTTGTTAACAATGCCTTTCAGGTTATTCTCGATCAACTTGATGAAGTCCACTCCTGCGCCGTAGGCGTGAAGATAGGCACCGCCGAAACGGGGATTCACTTCGGACAGATAGTAAACGCCATCACGGCAAAAAAAATCCATATCCACAGGGCCATTGAACTTAAATTCCTTGACCAGCCGCTGGATAAACGCAAACAGTCTTTCGTCCTTGAAGGAAACTGTCTTGCTTGCACCGCCAATACGGGTTTCAATCTTATGCTTGGAAAAAGCGCACACCGCCTCATGGCTGATGGTATCGATATACACATCGGCATCCAAATCGGTGCACTCCATGAACTCTTGAATAATCAGGCTGGGGTCAAGCTCCATAGCGGTTTTCAGCTCATCCATGGAATAGATTTTTTTTGCGCCAACACTGCCTCTGCCGGTACGAGGCTTTACAAAGACCGGAAAGCCAACTGTTCCGATGAAAAGTGCCTGCGAAAAACTATCCAAATCGCCCCAAGTCTCCACGGTGGGAATACCACAGGATTTCAGGTGCTTGTACATCTCAAACTTATCAAAGCAGAGGTGCGCCGTCTTCTCATAAGGAACCAGCAGCTCCACGCCAATGGCCGCAAACTCCGCCCGATGCTTGGAGAGGATCTCAATTTCCGGGTCAATAAAGGTGACAACTGCCTGAATCTGTTCTTTTTTGCAGATGTCCAGCAGCGTTTCGATGTACTTCGGTGCGTCAATCCGTGGCACCAAGTATGTCTTGTCTGCCAAGTACGCTACCGGTGCATAGGGGTTATTGTCCGTCGAAATGATTTTCTAGCCTACTTCAACGGACTGCTTAAAATCCTTAATCAACTCTCCCCGACGACCAACGCTACACATTAAAATGTTCATGCCGCAATCCTCCTTTCGGAGAATACAACATGGAGGCAAACGCTACTACATTTTACCCCCCATGATTTTTGCGGGGGTACCTACATATGTACCTTCAATAAACAAATTCTCAACTACCACTGTTCCTGCTCCTATCGTACAATTACTACAAATATCTATATTATTCTTCACCACAACTCCAATGCCGATATGGGTATTATCTCCTACATGAACAGTTCCTCCAAGTGCAGCATTGGGAGATATATGGACGAAATCCCCCAGCACATTGTCATGCTCCACGATTGCACCAGAATTAACAATGCAATGCTCGCCAATTGTTACTTCAGCATTAACGATCGCACCAGCCATAACGACGGTTCCTTTACTAATCTGAACTCCCAATGCAATCTGTGCCGATGGATGAATCAGCTTCACCCAATTGACATCGTGGCTCTCTGCAATTCGTCTGCGGATTGCATTGTTGCCAACAGCAATCACGAAATCGGTCCTGCCATCATTCAGTCTTTCTAAATCTTCGGATGTGCCTACAATTGGGAAACCAAGACATTCGCCTGTGGCATTATCATCCAGAAATAGTATGTTCTCGTATTCATTTTTCAGACCGATGTCAGCAATCACTTTCCCATGACCGCTGGCACCGAGAATTACCAATGTATTCATCCAACTGTTTCCTCTTCAGACGCTCCCATAAATTCTTCCATTGTAGCAGAAGTTTCGCTATTAATGCCCTCTCGTTTCAAGACCACCGCAACCGTCTTGAACAGAATCTTCACATCAAGCCAGAGGTTCATGTGTTCCACATAGTAGACATCTTTCTCAAACTTTTCTTCCCAAGTCAGACTGTTTCTGCCGTATGCCTGTGCATATCCGGTTAGACCTGGCTTAACCTCATGCCGTCTAAGCTGTCTTTGGTTATACCTTGGGAGATATTTCATAAGTAATGGCCTGGGACCTACACAACTCATACAACCATTCAGAATACAAAACAACTCCGGCAGTTCATCTAAACTTGTACTACGCAGCATCTTTCCAAAACCAGTAAGGCGTCTTTCATCCGGTAGCAGGTTTCCATTTTCATCTTTTTCATTAGTCATCGTCCGAAATTTATACATATTAAATATCTTGCCATGCAGACCCGGACGCTCCTGTTTGAATATTACCGGTGAACCCAGTTTGATTTTCACCAGAATAGCAACAAGCAACAATACCGGCGACAGCACAATAATTGCGCATAATGAAAGAATAAAATCTAATGGGCGTTTTATATATTTCTCATAAATTACCATCTTGTGTGTTGGTTTAACTTCGCTTTCTAGTACATTTCCCACAGATAATCCCTCACCTCATTTAGTTTATTCAAAACAAGATTTCACAATTTTAATCACAACATCCTGCTGTTCCGGTGTCATCTTAATATCACTCGGCAGACAAACCCCTCTGTTAAATATATCCATACCAACATCCAATGGTAACTGGCCTTGGCTCACTACATCTGTTATATAGGCATTTGTCCTGGCTCTGCCATTTCCAAACCTCGTGATAAATGGATTCATCCGATAAATTGGCTGCATGTGCATGGGTTTCCAGATTGGCCGCCCCTCAGCATTATATTTCGATAGCTGTTCTAAAATCTCCGTAGGACAACTCTTTCCCTGCTCATGGATATAGAGTGCTTCCTGTTCTCCGCGGACCTGCTTACACATAGCCTCCGGTCGGATTAGGAGACAAGATAGCCAGAAGTTAGGTTCTGAATTTTCCAGATCATATGGATTCATACTCACTGGCAGCTCTTTCAGTCCTTCTCTATAGCGCTCATAAATCGCTTTCTTTTGTGCGATATGTTCTTCCAAAAATGGAATCTGTCCACGGACAACTCCAGCAATCACATTGCTCATGCGGTAATTGTAGCCTAATTCCTCATGCTGATACCACGGCGCATTTTCACGAGCCTGTGTAGACCATTTTTTGACCTTGTTCGCTGCATCTTCATCATCCGTCAAAAGCATTCCTCCGGCCGAACCAGTTATAATCTTATTACCGTTAAACGAGATTGCATTGTATGTACCAAAGTTTCCCGTCTGCACTCCCTTATAGGCAGAGCCAAGAGACTCCGCAGCATCTTCGATTATCACTGCGCCATGTCTGCTACAGATTTCCTTGATTGCATCGACCTTTCCAGGTGTTCCATATAAATGAGCAACTACTACTACTTTGACATCCGGGTAAATTTCAAAGGCTTTCTCCAATGCAGCCGGGTCCATATTCCAGGTGTCATACTCTGTATCAATAAATACAGGCACTCCACCCTCATATACAACAGGATTAACGGTGGCATCGAAAGTAGTATCTGAACAGAAAACCTTATCTCCCTGCTTTACCCCGGCAAGTTTCACTGCCAGATGTAAAGCCGCCGTACCAGTTGCCAGTGCCACCCCGTATTTGCAGCCAATCTTTTCGCAAATCAGGCGTTCTGTTTCTTCAATATTAGCGCCAACTGTAGACATCCAGTTTGTATCATAGGCTTCCTTCATATATTCCAATTCAGGCCCATGCATGGTAGGGGAACTCAGCCAAACTTTTTTTTCAAATCTCTTTACTTCCATCATTTCTCTCCTTGCGTTTTCAAAATCATTCCTGATCGCAGCCCACTATATACTTACCAGTTTTATTACTTATAAATCTGAATTTATTCTGGAATGTCCATTGAATCATTACTTTTTCTATGAACACCAATACTTAACTTTGACAAGTTCTAGGACACCGTAATTCACCTCAAAACTTATCATACGATACCATTATCTGGTTTATAAGTCGGCACCACCCTCTTCACCAACTCACGGATATCCTCCCAGTTCCCATAACTAGCCTTCGCCAGCTCCTCCAAGTCCCCCAAAAACTTCTCCGTATCAAACGGGATCGGACTTCCAATATGTATCAGCTTATTCGGCGTAGTCTTCATCCCTTCCTCCGCCATCAGCTTCTCCTCATAAAGCTTCTCTCCAGGCCTCAGACCGGTATACACAACCGATATATCCACATCCGGTTTATACCCCGACAACTTTATCAAATTCCTCGCCAGCGTATCAATCTTCACCGGCGCTCCCATATCCAGAACGAAGATCTCTCCGCCCTTCGCATACGTCCCCGCCTGCAGCACCAGGCTCACCGCCTCTGGTATCGTCATAAAGTACCTGATGATATCCGGATGTGTAACCGTGACCGGCCCTCCCGCTTCGATCTGTTTCTTAAACAGCGGGATCACCGACCCATTGCTCCCC
>ENA-OQKY01000048-OQKY01000048.1-human-gut-metagenome-genome-assembly--contig:-NODE-48-length-162306-cov-46.110224_pt1 | contig 162306 bp, 142 predicted proteins | sample MGYA00242652_ERZ504805 | MGnify/ENA primary metagenome ERZ504805 (study PRJEB26092, sample SAMD00036400) | human gut metagenome | host: Homo sapiens | study: EMG produced TPA metagenomics assembly...
GTTATTTAATCAAATCCCATAGGGATATTTTACCCATTTTTAAGGATGACTCGATTGTTTACAAGGGAACTGATTCAAGGCTTTGCAGTATTGAGCATTTCTATATGCTCATGAATAATTCAGGTTAAATTGTATTTCTACATCTCTGTTGGCATTATTCTTTCAATTTTTTATTGATTTTATACCAGTGTCTTTTTACTTGATTGCGAATGTCGCTTTCAAGAACTTTACTTTGACTAAATATTTCATCTGCCTTGTATGCATATGTAAGAAAATTACCATGATCTTTAGAATATTTACTAGCTCCCAAATGTGTATACGAACGATAAATCGCTTTCTTTCCAGCATTAAAAGCCTTTTCTTCTGGTTTTTCTTTTACTCTTTTTATTTTCTTATATGCCCTGCAATAAAACTTAAATAAACTTTTATCTCTTATGCGAACAGTCTTACCATCGAACGTAAAGCCAAGATAATTGATAAGATTACTTTCTCCCATTATCTTTTCTATCGTTCCATCGCCATAATAAAAATGTTCTGTTTTATCCTCATTCAATTCTAAATTGGGAATGCTGTCTCTAATTTTATAAACAAATTTCGCAATTTCTTCGTTTTCTCCATTTTTCATTTCTTCATATGTCATGGGAATTACGATCATTATATCATCACAATATCTTCTATACATTCCTCTATGTGTAGTAACATAATCATTAATCTTTTTATCAAAATCAACCATATAAACATTAGCGTACACTGCACTGATTGAGGATCCTTGCGGGATCTGGTAATCTTTATTATTTTTATGGAGATATTTCTTTTTTAAATCATGAAATTCTTCCGTTTCAAAGTACTTATCCAATTTTCTCATATTTTTTCTTAAAGTACCTTTTTCAGACTCAATATCATCTGCCTCAATATATGCAAATTTCGTAATATTCTTATAAATTGCGTAATCAGCTTCATCCAATGCGTTTTCACCAATTACATTTTTGATTTTATCCTTTAAATACTTGTGATCAAGCTTATCAAAGAACTTACTAAAATCACCAACAAAAACATACGCTGACTTACTCTTAACAATAAACTCGAATACTTCCTTCGCAAAGTCAATATTGCATTTTCCTGGAGTACAATTTCTATATGCCGTCGAAGCACGACTTATGCCTTTTGCCTTCATATATTCATTATATCTATTGTTAAGCCGATTACCGTAATACTCATAAATAAATCTATCAATATGTGCTGCGTAATATATATCTCTATTTTTTTCTTTAATGTATTTCTTTCCATTTGAATCATTTGTATATTTACTACAATTCATTTGAAAATGAATAAATGGATAGAAACCATGCTTCCTAACCCAGTGAACATTTTGAACTCTTTGTTGATAATCTGTATGATATTTTTTGACATCAAAATGTGTATAAAATTTGTCTTTATATATTTTCTGACCCATTTTTCTCCTAAAAGCTTACTGAATAGCGACCGGTAGATATCTGTTTTCAGCAAGCATTAAAACCAATTGGACTTCGCTTATGCAAAGAACTCTACCATCCTCCAAAATACGATGTATTGTATAATATTGTTAACAGCTACAATAATTCACTGATAACTGGAGGGTATACAATGGACAATATGATTTATTATATTATCAACTGTACACTGTTAATTCTGACCAAGATTATTCTTGACAGAGAATACATAAAACCCTTATGGCCACTTCCATAAGGCAAATTGGGAAACAATCCCCATAAGGTCCTATTCCTTTTAATAATTACTCATTACTTTTTCAACTGTGCCTGTAATTCCTGAAAACTCTCCAATGCACTCTGTAAATTTTCAATGATATCAACCGCCAATTCATCCGGATCCGGTAAGTTATCTAAATCTGCAAGCGACTTATCTTTGATCCAGAACAAATTAAGACTGGTCTTATCACGTTCCAATATATTTTTTATGTCGAATCTGCGCCAACGTCCATCTGGATTTTCTTCTGACCATGTTTCGCTGCGCTCATAACGATTCTCTGGATTATAGCATTTTACAAAATCTGCAAGATCTGCATCTGTCATCGGATGTTGCTTTAATGTAAAATGAATATTCGTGCGGAAATCATATACCCATACTTCCCGAGTCTGCATTTCAGCACTGGCTGGACGTTTATCAAAGAAAATAACATTCGCTTTTACTCCCGGCTTATAGAAAATCCCAGTCGGCAGACGGAGGATTGTATGCAAATCTGTGGTTTCAAGCAATTTCTTTCGCACAATTTCACCAGCTCCGCCCTCAAACAGTACATTATCTGGTACAACAACCGCAGCCTTACCTGTTGCTTTCAAAACAGTATTAATGTGCTGCACAAAATTCAATTGTTTGTTGGAACTAGTCGTCCAAAAATCCTGCCGATTGTAAACAAGATCTTCTTCCTCCTGTTCGCCCTCTTCGTTTGTAAAGGTAAGCGAAGATTTTTTACCAAAAGGTGGATTCGTCAACACATAATCTACACGATATCCCGGATCTGTAAGAAGTGCATCTCCTAATGTAATTGGAACATTACCATAAATATCTCCGATGTTGTGCAAATACAGATTCATCAAAGCAGTTTTATAGGTAGTAGGGACTATTTCATTTCCATAGAACGTGTTATTTTTCAAAAATTCTTTCTGTTCTCGATCAAGGGTATAATTCTTACTATCAGCAATATAAGATTGCGATGCAAGGAAAAATCCCCCCGAACCACAACATGGATCCGCAATCGTTTTCATCGGTTCTGGGTGCGTACATTCTACCATAGCTCGAATTAATGGACGAGGAGTAAAATACTGACCAGCACCGCTTTTGATATCCTCAGCGTTTTTCTGGAGCAATCCTTCGTAGATTTCTCCTTTAACATCCGATGACATTGCCACCCACTTTTCGTTATCAATCATCTGTACAACTCTATACAAAATCGCAACACTACTAATTTTATTGGTTGCACCTTTGAAAATCTTACCGAGAATTCCTCCCTGCTCTCCGAGTTTTTCCAATGTTGCTTTATACTGATTTTCAAGTTCTGCGCCCTTAAGCGTGTGCATATCTGACCATGTAAAACCAGCTGGAATACCTGTTTCTCTTTTATAAGGCGGTCTGGAATACTCATCTGACATTTTTAAAAATATCAGATATGTTAACTGTTCCAGATAATCTCCATAGGAAACGCCATCGTCTCGAAGGGGATTACACATTCCCCATACCTTAGAAACAATAGCCGAAGTCTGTTCGCTCATTCGCTGAGTCCTCCTTCAAATGCTTTTTTCAATATACTCTGACGCATAGCTTCTGCTTGCGAAAGTGCCATGTCCACCGTCTGCTCGATACTGTCACAGACTGAAAGTCGAGAGTCGATTGCTTTAACAATTCTATCAGCAATCTCATTACTTACAACTGGAACAACCACATTTCGGATATCATCTAGTCCAAGTCCAAGTTTACCCCCGCCTCGTTTATTTTTTAGTAAATCCTTTTGTCCATATTCACTCTTTAAATACCAAGCCATAAATTCACCTTGATAAGCATTATTAAATCGAACTACGGCTATGTGCTGGTTAATATAAGTTTCTTCAATACTATCAGGAACCAAGGCAATGCTCCCCAAATCAGCAGTTATTGAAATTAAAACATCACCTCCATGAAGGCGACTTCTTTTTCCTTCAGCATTTTGAGGCAAGCATACTCTCTGAATTGCATTATTTTTTAATTTGATATGATTTCGAGTCAAATCTGTGATACGAACAAAACGTGCACCCTCTTCACTATAGTATTTTGCCCACCCACGTGACCCACTCGTAACCATAGATGAAATACTCCGGATTTGGACTTTTTCGTGCAATGAAGAAAAGGCTTCCTTCAACACTGCCTGTCGATATACTTCCAATTGTTTTTTTATAGTCTGCAGGATTTCCACACTCTTATCCAATTCTGAGAAGAGTTCCTCAATACGAGAAACTATCCTCTGTTGCTCATCAATATCTGGTATAGGCATTTCTATTTTTAACAAATCAGACTTGGAAATACTTGGCCTACCAGTTGACTTATCAAGGCTTTTAAAGTTATATGTTAGGCAAAAGAAATACAAGAATTTCGGTATTAATTCTATTCCAGCAACTATTCCAAATGCAGTATCAATGTTCCAAAATGGTTCCGTAACATATATTGGACGATTAATAGTCCCCTTCCTTCCAACAATAATAGTATTAGCAGGACATAGATACTCATTTGCGTACCCAATGATTCCCCCACTTCCATAGATTGGATACTTTCCATTAAATGATTCAACACTTTTTTGATTTTTACCACTTGTAATTGTCAAAATTTCTTTCCATGCTTTTTTTTTGTACATTTATTATGCCACCAATTCCTCATTCATTTCTTGTAATATTTGTTCATAGCTATCGCCAAAGGCATCATAAAAGCCAAGCAATCCACCCTTTCGATCAAATGGAGTTAAATCCAAATCCTCTGGCAAAATGCTAAGTGATGCTGCAATATGATCTTTAATCAGTCGCAGCCATTCCATCTGTTCTTCTGTAAATTGAATATGCCCTGCATTCTTCTTAAATGTCCACTGCATGAAATTATAGTTCACTTTGTCTGCAAATGGCACAAGCGTATCTGCATAACCCATTTCAAAACGAATCATTGAAATCAGATCTGTGATCTGTGCTATTGTGCTTCGTCTTACCTTATCCGGTCGTTTAATAGCATAACAATCCCATAGACGTTCAACTGTTATTCCCTTTGATTTCAATTTTTCATATAATTCCTTCAGTTTTTCGATAACCATAGGTCGGTCTTTGTATGCAGCATCATAAATAATCCTCAGTGCAACAATTTCATCTTTGTTTTCTTCGATAAATGTACGGAATCCTGAAATCACCTTGTTCACATTCTCTTCCTGTTGTGTATCAAATCCTGCAAAAATAACCTCATCCAGATTAACACTATCTATAATCTGATCATGGTTACGTCGTATATTTTCAATAAAATCACGGATATCCGGATCATAGAATGGCTCTGAAGCTATCTTTACCAATTCTTTTTGTACATTCTTTATCTGTTCTTCTGTTGGATTAGATATACCTGTTTTTTCCCTGGCCTGTTCAAGAATAACATCTTCATCAAATGCATTCAGCAGTTTTTCCGCAACTGAACTCGCAGATGTGCCTACCTTAGTTTCAAACTGCTTGCGTTCTTCAGAAGACATTTGACTATTAAGGCGAATGACACGATTGGCAAGGGAAGTCAATGTATTTTCGTCTTTTGCCCCTAATGCCACATTCATCATCAGCTCTTTCATACTGACTGTTGGTTTTCTTTCCAATGATCTGGTATCAGATTTTTTTGATTTTGTAACTCCCACTGCATCTACAATCACAAAATGATCTTTGTTTTCTGTAGCAGATGGTGTCACTTTCTGCAGATCTTCTTTATCGAGTACACGAGTTCCTCTTCCCTTCATCTGCTCAAAGTAGTTCTTGCTGCGTACATCACGCATGAATATCAAACACTCTATGGGCTTCACATCTGTTCCTGTTGCAATCATATCTACGGTAACCGCAATACGAGGGTTATAATCATTTCGGAATGAACTTAATACAGACTCCGGATTATCAGCAGAATACGTGATCTTACGGCAGAAATCATTCCCTTCGCCAAATTCATCCCTGACAATCTGTACGATATCATCTGCATGACTGTCTGTTTTTGCAAAAATCAGTGTTTTAGGAACTTCTTTTCTACGTGGAAACAGAGCAGTGAACAAGTTCTCCTTAAAGGTACGAATAACAGTTCGTATCTGACTTGTATTTACAATGTCTCGATCAAGCTGTGATGGTACATAGTTTATATCTTCATCCATCTGCTTCCACCGTTTTGCTCTAGACAGGCGATCACGATACTCAATCAGCTGTTTCATCAAATGGGCTCCACTCTTCCCAACCTTCGTTTCAATCACAAAAATATCTTCTCCTACATTAACTCCATCCACAATTGCTTCCTCACGTGGATATTCACTTACGATATTTTCATCAAAAAACGCAAACGTACGATTATCCGGTGTTGCCGTCAACCCGACTATAAATGCATCGAAATACGACAGCACCTGACTCCACACATTATAAATAGACCTGTGGCATTCATCAACGATAATACAATCAAAAAACTCAGGTGGATATTTTTCATTATAAACGACTTCTTTTGGCGCCTTACTTTCAGCTGTTACATACTCTGAAAATGATGTTTCTTCTGCTGCTTCATCTAACTCTTCCTCTTTGAGAATGGAATACATTCTTTGTATGGTAGAAATACAAATCTGAACATCATTCGGTATATAAGAAGATTTTAATCTACGTACTCCATATATCTGTGAAAATGAGCGTGGATCATCGTTTGGTGTATACGCGAGAAACTCTCTTTCTGCCTGCTCACCTAATCCTTTCGTATCTACTAAAAATAAGATGCGTTTCATGTTCCCATATTTGAGCAAACGATATGACGCTGTAATTGCCGTAAATGTCTTTCCCGCTCCTGTTGCCATCTGTACTAATGCCTTCGGGCGATTATCTGCAAACGATTTTTCCAGATTATTGATTGCATTAATCTGACATTTTCGAAATCCCTTTACATCTAAAGGTGGAAAATGTTTCATATTGTTCCGAAGCGTATCTGGCTGACGAACCCACTCAAATAATGTTTCAGGGCGATGGAAAGAGAACACAGTCCTGGAACGATATTTAACGTCATTATAGTCAGTGAAACGAATCAGCTTATCTGTAGCTTCATACACGAATCGAATTGTATAATCATTCTTTACCCATTTGAAAGAACTCTTTGCATAACGTCCTGACTGCACTTCAACATCAGTAATCGATTGTCCTGCCTCCGAACGTTTTGCCTCAACAACTCCTACTGGTCTTCCATCCACAAATAAAGCATAGTCAACCTCGCCTGTACTAGTAGGAAATTCACGAACTGCCACCCCAAGAGAAGCTGACAGATTTAACCTGTTCAAATCTTGTATAATCCATCCTGACTGGCTGAGATTATTATCGATTACGCAACGTGCTTTTTCTTCTGGTGTCATATCATTCTTCATCTCCCTTATCTACATACTCTATGATATCGCCATAATCGGCCTCCAGGACCTTGCATATTTTACCCAAAACAGTAAGTGTTACTTCTTCATTTCGGCGAAGCTTTGTCATTGTATTAGGTGCGATTCCTGAGGCTTTTCTTAAGTCTGCTTTACTTATTTTCCTGTCAATTAACAATTTCCATAAACGCTCATATGATACAGCCATGATTGCCTCCTGACATCTGTTTAATGTTTTACATACCGTTAATAACAAGTATATCATCACCTCATATTTTTCGCAAGAACTTGCGATTTTCATCGACACCTACATATGCTTTTCTTACAATTCCATGCCTCTGGATTTTTTTACTTTCTGTTGTTTTTCTTGTTTTCTCACTTCCTGCCTTTTCTCTTCCAACCGCTCTTTAATATTTTTTTTCTGTTCCGCTATGCTCACTTCTACATGTTCCGTAGCTGGAATTACTAGATACATTTTTTCGTTCTGTTTTGCATCCCAATCACTCTGCATTTTCTGCACTTTCTTAAGCTTTTCTTCTGCTTTATTTAAATCATTTTTAACTGCAAGAACATTCTCATATCCATACATCTTTGGGATTGCTGATAGTGTACTTCTGGCTTTTTCAAGCTGCGCCAAATTCTCCATAAGCTTTACTTCCAGATCTTTCTTCTCTTTTCCATGAAACCATTTTTTATTCAACTCTTTCTGCTCTTTTTTCAACAACACCTGTTTTCTCTCCATTGAATAGACTCGTTTTTCTTGCTTTATAATCTTATTCATAATGCTTTGTACATTTATAACTTCAGTTTCTTCCCGTAATGATGATGGTCTGAGATCATCCGGTAATTTTTCTGGCGTCACATCTACTCGAAAGCTCTTTTCTATAATTGGTTCTCTATTTTCATCTTTTACTGTTGACTCTATCTCATGAAGATACTGAACAAATCCTCTCAGCATTCCAATTGCTTTTCGGAGAATATCCGTAAATAAACTTGGTTGGTTCCCAAATGATTTTACAGATTTTTTTACCGGCATACTAATATGTTCTTGTTTCAATGATAATACTTCCTCTTTTTCCGCTCCAGCAGCATATGCTCTATCAACCATATGGTTCCATTCCTGTCGTAGATAATTATCTGTTTTAATTTTTTCTGCTTTTGGATTATTTTTTCCAATCTTCTTTGTTGGAAGATAACCATCACTGTGATCAAATACCTGTAGTTTTTCAGATTCACTCTGCACACACTGGTTTATAATGTCAGTATAAAAATGTTTAACTTCATCCAAGTATTTTTCACTTTTAAATTGATTATCCTTAATTGTAAATATTCTCTTTTCATAAACATCTCCTTTTTTTACGATACTACATCCTTCTCGGATTTCTCCGTCTTCCGTAGAAATCTCTCTCTTAGTTCTGACATGTTTCCCGTTCTCATCATAAAACATATTTCTGGATGCCACTTTAATTACGGGATCTTCCAACTTTTTTCGTTCTGCAAAAATCAGATGAATATGATAATTGGTTTTCCGTTTATTGTGATGCAACGCTGAGATACACTCTACTCCATATCTCTTATGAAATTCTTCCGTGAACAATCGCAAAAGAGCATCTGGATTATACTCAACAAAGTTTTCTGGTAATGCAATAATCAACTCTCGTGCTTCAATACATTTTCCATCGGTCCCACTTTTTTTTAATTCTTCTCGGTTACATTTCGCCAATTCTTTCCAAAAACTCCGCTCAACGGTTTCATAAACCGAGTACAAATTTTCCTGCCTTGCATGACTGGATATATAACTAATTCTACCTTTTACATTGTTTAGTTTTGTCATTTGAATAAATGAATTTCTTCCGATAGGCACTTCCTCCTTGTCTCTGACACAATAAATTCTGTCATATTATTTATAAGTTGGATACATAAGCATCCGTTTACAAGTTAACTGCCGTTTCCGGCACAAATAGTCTCCCTCCACGCTCTCTAAATCCGTCTGCAAGCAGCCGCGCTTGGCTCGATGCAATCGCGAAATACCCAAAGTATAAACCGTAGGTTTGTGCGATGGGTGTATTTCGCTCTCAGTCGCCGAGGGCTATTTTTGTTTAACATAATCCGATTACTTCTCGGACTCAAGTTTATATTTATGGGCGTATCCGCCCTTTTGATCTTCCCGTATCCGGCTACTTTAATAGCTACAATCCCTCTTCTGCTAAAAATAAAATAAATCCAACAATTACATGTATAAGCGTATGAACGTATTTACCATACTTTTCAGAAGCCTGTAATCCTTTGATTTTCCTGAAAATATACGCTTATACGCTTCTTTGAAAAAATCTTTTTTATCTGTATTTCATCCGTATTAACGATAGCTGTCTATACGTATCTGCGTATGTATTCCCTGAAATCCTCTTGCATTTTTTCCATTGTCTGAGGGAATATTTGTAGAATAACGAATCTGATACTTCTTCTCGTTTTCTTTTAAGTATCCCGAAAAACTTTTTGCACTCATAGGTTTTTCCGTATTATCTTCACACCAGCGGCAGTATGCCTGATATAAATTTTTAGAAGTTGCTGTTGTATTTTCTTCCAGCCGGATATACCCGGATGACTGCATAAAAGCGATAATGTTATTCCCTGATTCCATAGCTTCGTGTAGATTATTTTTTGCACGTTCGCTGATGGTAAAGCGGTAATTATTTTTCAGTAATCGTTTCAATCCTTCCAAACACCAGAGAAAAATATCATCCGTTTCTCTTTGCAGTTTCTCAATCAGATAGGGATCGTCTACTCTGTCTGGTGGCACATCTTTGACTGTCAGTATCATCTGTCTGCGGTAAAAACCATAGGAACGGTCATGTAAGGCACTCAGGCTTCCGTTTCCAAAGCAGAGAAATCTGACATATAAGTTTCCCTGTACGCTCTGCTTCGACTTCCGTTCCAGATCCATCTTATCCTCAAGAGTGACTATGGTTTTAATATAGTTCGTGTCTTTTAAAGCTTCTAATTTCATATCATCATCCACCATCAAAAGCCGGTATTCCAAATCAGCCCTTGCAAAACGGTTATGCTCTACCTTTTGAATACTGCTTACATTCATATTCGTTCCGAGGATTTTTCTCATCACCAGACCGATACGGGATTTACCCTCTCCACCTTTTCCTAAGATAATCAATAACTTCTGTGCCTTGTTGGATGGGATTAAGCAATATCCCATATATTCCTGCAAGGTGGGAATGTCATCTTCCTCCAACAGTTCTGAAAGAAATTTCAACCACCGTTCTGGCTTTGCTTCTTTCATTTCATAATTTACAGGTAATCGGTTCAGGCAAAACTCTTTCTTCTCTGTGAAATCTCCCTTCAGAAAATAAGTCCCATTATTCACATGGATGCGATCCATCTGCACCGGAAGTTCTTCAGAATAGGCTTCCAGTTTAAGAACCTCCAGAAGCTGTTTTACTTTCTTAGAAATCCCTTTCGTAAGAACCGGTTTTACCATTCCGTAAATTTCTTTTTCTACTTCGCTGTCCGGCAACATTCCATCAAAGCTGAAAAAAATACCGTTGATACATTTCAATGGCATTCTTTGCAGAAAATTTTCACAAAATGCCACCTCATCAATCTGTCCATCCTCAAACCATTCCTGGGAGTACTCATTAAAGTTCATTTCCCTCTGCTTTAATGCTTCTTCCAGTCTGTTCCTTGTTGTTTCGTTTATATTCTTCCATTCGTTCTTCAATACTTTTCACTTCCTTCCCATTATCCAGTAAAAATTCAATTCTGTCTTGTAGCTCTCCAAACACCAGCAAATCCAGATAGTAATTTATCTTTTCGTTCTGATGACAGGCTTCTATAAATTCTGTTTTCCATTCTTCCTCTGGTGTTTTTGGTGCATATCTTATTTTCCATTCTTCCAGCAGATAAAGATAATCCGATAAAATGCGGATACTTTCCTGTTCCCATTGTTCAAATTTCTTTTCCGTCTGATACAACGTTCTTTTCGGTTTTTCTTTCTTCTTACTGGTATTCCTTTTCTTTTCATTATCTGTAAAAATAGGTATCTGAAAATCTTCTGCCAGCTTCTTTGCTGCTTCCAATGGTGCAAGATGAAAGAAATCCGCCACAAATGTGATCACATCCCCCTTCACACCACAAGCAAAACAGCAAAAGCCTTTGTCTACTTTCATACTGGGATGCCTGTCATCATGAAAAGGGCAACAGACCATCCCATTTCTACTTATTTTCAATCCGTACTGTTCGGCCGCCTGCCTTGCAGTTACATTTTCTTTTACTGTCTGAAAAATACTCATTCTATTTTCATCTCACAGCCATAATATTTTTTCTGGAAATACCTGACCGGAACTTTCCCCTTGATGATGTTATATCCGGCATTTTCCAGTTCTTCATTCATTACACGCACAATTTCATAGGCTTTGCTTCTCCCAACTCCGAGAATCTCCATAATGTCATTTGCGGTAATATAAGATACATTAATCTGCATATAAAATCCTCCTTTTCTTTTTCCATCTATCGAAAGTGCTATTATAGTACGCCTTTATTTCATGTTAATCATTTCATTCGTTTTAAATATGCACTTTTAATTCGTATTTGCATCATACATCTATTATTCGCATCTGTCAACATTTATTTTGGATAATATGCACTTGCAATTCGTTTTATTCCATGTTATATTATCCGTGAGGTGAATAAAAAATGAACAAACTGAAAGTTGAAACAATAGGTGAACGCATCAAAGCGCTCCGCAAAAAACGAGGATATAACCAGAAAGAGTTAGCAGATCTTCTTGGTAAATCCCTCCGTACAATCCAGAAATATGAAAGTGGAGAAATCGAAGTATCTATTGCAATGGTAAATGAACTTGCCAAAGTGCTCGATACGACCTCCACCTATCTTCTCGGACATCAAACAGGCGATTTTAAATTTGACAGTCTATCTGATGTAATGGAATGTCTTTTTCAGTTAGAAAAGATCAGCGGACTATGTTTTTCTATAGAAACGAAAAGACCACCACACCATGATGGCTGGCAGTGTTCTATTACTTTTGATGGAAAGGATAAATCCGCAGATCAAAATGCTGATATGTGTCTATTCCTTGAAGAATGGGAAACGAACAGAGAATCTTTTCAACAATATCTTATGGATAAAGCATCTTATGAGGACTGGAAAGACAAAACTCTTGCGTACTATGCCTCACAAGGTGTAGAAAGCAAAGAACCGGAAGAACTGGATACAGAGGAACGTTTAAAGAGAAGGAACGAACTCTTTTCTGGCAAATAATCCTGCATAAGTCGAGCAAACGACTTTTTAAGAAAGGAATGATAAATTTGTCAGTAACAAAAGATACAACTGGAAAATGGATGTCTCAGGTACGTGTAAAAGATTACACTGGGAAGACAATACATAAGAAAAAGCGTGGATTTTCCACCAAAAAGGAAGCCCTTGAATGGGAACGAGATTTTCTCAAAAAAGCAACTGCAGATACCGGAATGCTATTTGAAGATTTTGTAGATTTATATTTTGAAGATATGGGGCATAGAATAAAAGAGTCAACACTCATCAGCAAACACTACATGGTAGATAAAAAAATCTTGCCTGTTTTTGGAAAGATGCCTCTTAGCGCAATCACAGCAAATGATATCCGAAAATGGCAAAATCAATTAACTTCGTCTTGTAGTAATAAAGGGAAACCTTACTCTCCAACTTACTTGAAATCTATCAATAATCAAATGACTGCCATGTTCAATTATGCTGTCAAATATTATAATTTAGATGATAATCCATGTAAGAAAGCTGGAAGTATGGGAAAAAGCAATGCTGAAGAAATGCACTTTTGGACAAAAGCAGAATTTGAACAGTTTATTACTGCTGTGCAAGATAAAGCACCTTCCTACACCGCCTTCATGACATTGTATTATACAGGAATACGAGTAGGCGAACTATGTGCTCTGACTCCTGCAGATATAGACTTAGTAAATAATACAATAAACATCAATAAGACTTTTCAGCGAATCAATGGAAGAGATGTAATCTGGCCTCCTAAAACACCAAAAAGCAACCGTATCGTCACCATTCCACAAACTCTTGCCGACTGCCTGAAAGATTATATTAAAAAATGTTATGAAATACAGCCTAATGACCGTCTATTCCCTTATACCAAAAGTTTCTTCAACCATGAAATGCTTCGTGGTTGCAAGAAATCCGGTGTTAAAAAAATACGCGTTCATGATCTTCGCCACAGTCATGCTAGCTTGCTGATCGAAATGGGCTGTCAGCCGCTATTAATTGCAGATCGATTAGGACATGAGAAAATACAGACGACATTAAACACCTACAGTCATCTGTATCCAAATAAACAATCTGAAGTAGCCACCCAACTCGAAAGTATTATCAACGGAACTACTTTCCCGAACAGTAGCCAAATGGAAAGTGTAGCCAATTTGTAGCCACTGAAAAGAAAAAATCCCCAGAAAGCCTTGTAATTCAAGGTTTTCTAGGGATGTGGATATTATTCAAACTCAATAGTAGCCGGTGGCTTTCCAGTGCAATCGTACATTACTCTGTTAACATGTTTCACTTCGTTTACGATTCTGCTTGTAGTCTTTCCGATTACTTCCCACGGAATCTCAGCGCTCTCTGCTGTCATGAAGTCTGTGGTGGTTACGGCTCTTAATGCGATGGCATAGTCGTAAGTTCTTTCATCACCCATAACACCAACGGATTTCATATTGGTAAGAGCTGCAAAGTACTGGTTTACTTTCTTGTCCCAGCCTGCTTTGGCGATTTCTTCACGCCAGATTGCGTCTGCGTCCTGTACCATCTGTACTTTCTCGGCTGTGATCTCACCGATGATTCGGATTCCGAGTCCCGGGCCTGGGAATGGCTGACGGAATACGAGGTAATCCGGGATTCCAAGTTCGAGACCGGCTTTGCGGACTTCGTCTTTGAAGAGGTTGCGCAGTGGCTCGATGATCTCTTTGAAATCTACATAGTCAGGAAGTCCTCCTACATTGTGGTGGGATTTGATGACTGTAGACTCACCGCCTACACCACTCTCTACAACGTCCGGATAAATAGTTCCCTGTACGAGGAAATCTACTGCACCGATCTTCTTAGCTTCTTCTTCAAATACACGGATGAATTCTTCACCGATGATCTTTCTCTTGCGTTCCGGTTCTTCTACACCTTTTAATTTCTCGTAGAATCTCTCCTGGGCATTTACACGGATGAAGTTCAGGTTGTATGGGCCGTTTGGTCCGAATACAGCTTCTACTTCGTCGCCTTCGTTCTTACGAAGTAGACCGTGGTCTACGAATACGCAAGTAAGCTGATTTCCAACTGCCTTTGACAGGAGGACTGCTGCTACAGAAGAGTCAACACCGCCGGAAAGTGCGCAGAGGACTTTTCCATCGCCTACTTTCTCACGAATTGCTTTGATAGATTCTTCTACGAAAGAATCCATTCTCCAGTCGCCTGCACATCCACATACATTGAATACGAAGTTAGAGAGCATCTTTGTTCCTTCCTGAGTGTGAAGTACTTCCGGATGGAACTGTACTGCATAGAGATTCTTCTCTACATTCTCAACTGCTGCTACCGGACAGTCATTTGTCCATGCGCTGATGGCAAATCCCGGTGCTTCTTTGGAAATGTAATCATTATGGCTCATCCAGCAGATGGTCTTTGGAGATACATCTTTGAAAAGCTTGGATTCTGTATTTACATTTACTTCAATCTTACCGTATTCACGGACAGGAGCTTTCTCAACTTTTCCACCCAGCAGGTGCATCATAAGCTGGGAACCGTAGCAGATACCCAGGATCGGGATACCCAGTTCAAAAATCTCCTTTGTATAAGTAGGGGAATCCGGCTCATAACAGCTGTTTGGTCCACCTGTAAAGATGATACCTTTTGGCTGGATTTCCTTGATTTTCTCAATACCTGTTTTATAGGAGTAAATCTCGCAGTATACATTACATTCTCTGACACGGCGTGCGATCAGCTGATTGTACTGTCCACCGAAGTCTAATACAACGACTGTTTCTCTCTTCATGTTTTCCTCCTTGGAATTATAACTATGTTTACTGATGTTCATTATAAGGTAGACCCGGAACTTTTACAATGCTTAATTTTATACAAGTTTATAAGTTTTTTAGAATCTTATCACTTTCTTTTCAAATCTTCCTCACACTTTGCTCACAATTTCCCTGTATATTAATAAGCAAATAAAGCAAATGCTTTACAGAACAAATGCAAATGCTTTTTCATCATATAGATTTTTAACTTTTTTCTTTTTCATACTTATGCCGGGCCGAAAGGTCCGGCCCTCCTTCATTTTACAGACTTTTTTGCAAGTCTGTTTTTTTATCCACTATTTTATTACTTATTCTGTCCTGTATTCCACATTTCATTATATATTTCCAGGATTCTCAGTGGATACATACGCCGAAAGTCAAGCGGATATTCGCAATCTGCTTCGCTACTTGCTTGATTTGGTTAAAATTGCTCTTCTATTCAGGTAAATGGAATCCTCTATCATGCTTTGATTAATTTATAAGTTTTTTAGAATTTAATCACATTTTCTTCAACAGTCCATCACAATTTGCACACATTTTCCCTGTATATTAATAAGCAAATAAAGCAAATGCTTTATTGATAAATAAAACTTTTTCTTTTTCATACTTGCCGGATCGCAAGGTCCGGCACTCCTTCTTTTAAAATGTGGAATCCCGTTCGCAGTAAGACGCAACTGTGGGCTGGATTTTTGTATTGTCGGCATAAATGTATAAAAAGCTCCGGCGTCATATTTTTGAAATGACACCAGAGCTTTCTGTATATTTTTTCTGTATATTTCTATTTAACCAAATCAAGTAAGTCCCCTTTTACAATTTATTGCTTCTTGCAATTGAAGCAGGGAACTTACTTTTACTTGATTTGCTCAAATTCCCATCGTAAGGATTTCCATCAATACTCCAAGCAGTGACGGATTCAGATCCATAGAAACCAGAACAGGAACTGCTCCTGTGCCAAGTTCTTTCACGACTTTATAAACCTCTGTCTTCTGTGCATAAGTAATCTGCGCTTTCTCCAGAATCTCGTAGGCTTCTTCTGCATAATCCCTCTGATATACTGCCGCATCTGCTGCGAAAACAACTTTTACTTCTGCATCTGCCGGTACATCTTTCACCACCACTACAGTTCCATGAAGTTTCTCGTCTTCTCTGATCTCTGCTGCATATTCCTGACCATTTACAGTAACTGCCTGCGGTTTGGCCTGAATATTACAGAAACGGATCTTCCAGGAACGTTTCTGCGGGATCACTGCAGTGTTGCCCTGTGCAGCTTCAATAGTAAATACCGTTCCAGTTTCATCAGCAGTCTTTGTCATTCTGGTAGATGCCCAGTTCTCATCCAGATCTTCCGGTGTATCGCCGTTGTCCTCCCAGAGAACAAACTCTCCTGTTTTTCCCGGATATACAAGTACTTCCAGTTTTTCAGGATTCTCAATGGAATTATCATATACTTCCATATCTTTCAGCGGAATAATACTACCCTCACGCACAAGTACAGGCATTTCATAAATATCTCTCCAGAGATCAACCTTTTTGCCGCCCTTGTATGCTCTTCCGTTAAAGAAATCATACCAGATTCCCTGCGGAATCCATGTCTTGGCACCTGCCAGTCCGGTAACCGGATCCAGCTTGTCTGTGATCGGAGATACCATCATTTCTGTACCAAAGTAATAGTTGTTCGGTACTTCATAAGTTTCTTCACGCTCCGGCTCCAGATAGTACATTGGCTGTACCAAAGGCAATCCCTCTCTGCTTGCACGACGGTTCATGGTATAAAGATACGGAACCAGCTGATGACGCAGTTTCAGGAAATTCTTCATTACAGTTTCCACAATCTGGTTATATTTCCAAGGCTCTTTTCCATTAAATGGGTTGTCTGTGCTGTGCAGACGGTTCATCGGTGAAAATACTCCAAGCTGTACCCATCTTGCAGTAAGTTCATCATCTCTGTAACCAAGCATATGACCGCCAATATCATGGCTCCACCATCCAAAACCAATATTGCTGGCATTTGCTGTAAAATACGGCTGGAATTTCAGACTCTCCCAGGTAATGATGGTATCACCTGAAAAACCTACCGGATATCTGTGACTTCCAGGTCCTGCATATCTTGAGAAAGTCAGCGGGCGTTTTCCTTTCCACTTGCTGTCCAGATAGTGATAATGATTCAGCATCCACAGCGGATCCAGTCCCGGAACCTTGGTGACAGTCCCCTGCTGCCAGTCCAGCCACCAGAAATCCACACCCTCTTCTTCCATCGGATGATGCAATTCCTCGAAATATGTTTCAATAAACTTCGGGTCTGTCATGTCAAAAAGTACCGGTTCTTTACTCTCCGGATCAATTCCCATCTTCTCTGCAACCCTTGGATATGCTTCCTCATAAGCACGGATTCCATCTGCCGGATGAACATTCAATGTGATCTTATAGCCATGTTTATGCAGCCAGTCCATAAATTCCGGCGGGTTCGGGAAAAATTTCTTATTCCAGGTGTATCCTGTCCAGCCACTTCCATATACAGGATCCACATCATCAACCAGATGCCAGTCCATATCTACAACTGCGATGGAAAACGGCACTTCTTCTTTCTCAAAACGCTCTACCAATTCTTTGTATTCCGGTTCTGTATATTTATGATATCTGCTCCACCAGTTTCCAAATGTATATCGCGGAAGCAGAGGTGTTTTTCCACATAATCTGTAAAAATCCTGCAGGCATTCCACATATCTGCGGCCGTATCCAAAGAAATAGAAGTCTGTTCTTTTTCCCTGGCGCGGCTCTACCATTCCATCCTCACCCATTGCCATTGTATGGGAATCATCCAGTACCGAAAAACCATTTCTGGACATAATACCATGATCCAAAGGAATCTCACCGTCCGCCTCGTCCAGAGTTCTGGCAGTTCCGAGTAAATCTTTCGGCGCATCACCGTAATGCCATACACGTTCACTGGCTTTACCGCCTGCTACACGGATCATCAGGCCGCTTGGGGAAAATTTCTGTCTGTCATAGTGAATTTCCAGATCTTTGGTGTAAATATGTAGTTCCTCTCCGCCATCACTTACCTTAAATTCCGGCACTGGAAAATCACGATTGCACACCATCTGTGTTGCCCGGTCCTCGAACTGTCCGTCTTCACTGTATTCAAAGCGGATCAGAGCCGTCGTCAGCATAGTAATCCGATAATGTTCACCTACAATCACTGCCTCCTTTTTGCATACAGGATTACCTTCCAGTACAAATTTTTTTAAGTCCATAAAAGTTGTCCTCCTTTACGTTCCTGGCAGTCTGGTGCTGCCTGCTTTTGAGATTATTTTAACCTTTTACAGACTTATTGACAATAAAAAATAAACACCCTGACTCTTAGAAAACAACAGTCAGGTGGATATTCGCAATTCACTTCGCTACTTACTTGATTTGGTTGAAATACTATTATTTGAACACTCATACAGAAATTGAAAAGATGAATCTTATTGAAAATGCTTTAAGGATATCTTGAATACATCGTATTCAAATTAAGATTTGCTTTAAAAGATGTAAAAAAAGATATTAGAAGATTGTTTTGAGACATATAACAAGATAATCAAAACACCGCAACCCCGCATAAATACTGAGGTTATAAAACAAGAAAAACACCGTCCCCGCGGCAATCGCATTGTCCGCAAAAACAGTGTTCTTAGTGCGCCTTCAGGGGTTCGAACCCTGGACACCCTGATTAAGAGTCAGGTGCTCTACCAACTGAGCTAAAGGCGCATACTCTTTTGTTTCTTATGTTGATGTTTGATTAACTCCTCAACGCAAGTGATATTATATATAATGCGGAATAAAAAGTCAATACATATTTTAAAAAAATTTTAGAAAAAATTCTATTTCTTTTATTTTTCCTTTTTTTCGTCCTTTTTAGACAGTTTATTCAGCATTTTGTTGACTTCTTCCGCTGACTTTCGCACCTGGCTGAAGGCATTATCAAAATTTTTGTGTTCATAGCTGAATTGTACCATCCTATTATGGAAAGAACTGTTTCGTTTCACGGGCAGACTCCTGCGGGGCTCTTCGTGCCCCGGGGATTTTCTTACCCTATATTATGCAATACCTATGCAAAAATTTCCTTTTATCCTCTTGAAATGACCATTTTACAAATTGGATTACCCATAGAGGAAAATTTCTCTTCATACTCTGTCATTACATTTCCCTTTACCATCTCTTCATTATGATGAAGGTCAAAAGTAGATGCTTCCAGGTTCCATCCTGCTTCCTGTACTTCTTCTAATGAAAACTCAAACAGTCCCTTATTATCTGTCTTAAATTCCACTTTTCCATCCGGCACGAGAATCTGGTCGTAACGTGCCAGGAATTCTCTGGATGTCAGACGGCGCTTTGCATGACGGGCTTTTGGCCATGGATCGGAGAAATTTAAATAAATCTTATCCACTTCTCCCTTTTCAAAGATTTCCGGGAGAAGTCTGGCATCCACTCTCATGAAGAATAAATTAGAATAAGTTTCTCCATTCTGTTCCAGCTCTTCTCTCTTCTGCAGCGCACGCAGAAGAACACTGTCGTACATCTCTATTCCAACATAATTAATTTCCGGATGAAGACGCGCCAGATCCATCAGGAAACGGCCTTTTCCCATCCCTACTTCTATATGAAGCGGCTGCTTTTTCGCAAATACCTCCGCCCAGTGTCCTTTTTTTGTCTGTGGTTCCTGCACCACATAAGGGCTCTCCAGAATTGCATCCTGCGCCCCCGGGATATTTCTTAATCTCATAAAATTCTCCTGTTCTTTTTTCTATAATATCAAAGGTCAAGCGGATAAAATCATCCGCTTCGCTACTTGCTCATGTCTGAAAATTATGACAGCACAATTTCCTTACCGTCAATAAATCTTCCTATTATATTTCTGTCATCCCCGCCATAGCAGAATCTCTCCGCTCTCTCTTCAGGACTCAGCGTAAAACCTGCATCTTCCAGTCCGTCCAGCACCAGTGCATTAAATCTGTAGCCTTTCTCCAGAGAACCCACACGGTCAAACACTCTTCCGCCGGCCTTCGTTGCCATATGAAATGCCTGCGCAAAGGTCACTCTTCCATTCCCTTCCGGTTCATAGAATTCTTTCAGCTTGGAAAGCTGTACCGCCCTCGCGATCTGTCGATAAACAGCTGCATGCTGTCCGCCGCCGATATCACACCCCATAGCAATTGGAATCCCTTTCTCACTTAAAGCTTTCGCAGACATGATCCCTGCTGTAATATTAGTAGTCGCATCTGGACAATGTACCGTCACACTTCCGGCTTTACGAATAATATCCAGATCTGCCTGAGACGGGAAAATATAATGGGCAAAAATAGACGGTCCATACTCCAGCAGTCCGTTTCTCTCATAAATCTCTGCATCCGAACCATAGTCCGGGAAAAGCTCCAGTGTCCATTTTACCTCTGCCAGAGATTCTACCAGATGTGTCTGCAGTCCGCAATGATATTTTGCAGCCAATTCTCCCAGGCCTTTCATCAAAGGTTCAGAACAGGTCGGTGCAAAACGCGGTGTCAGGATCGGCTGCACCGTTCCTTTTCCCTGATGCTCTGCAAGAAAACGTTCAGTCTGTTTCAGAGATTCTTCTGTAGTCTCACACAGATACTCAGTAGAATTCATATCCATATTTACTTTTCCCACATAAGCGTACATTCCCCTGTCCGCCAATGCCTGGAACAGATAATCTGATGCATCATAGTGAATAGTTGTAAAAAGACTGGCATGGAAGGTTCCCTGTCTGAGCAGTTCCGTTACCACCTGGTCATACACATTCTTCGCATAATCCATAGATGCGAAACGTGCCTCCTGCGGAAATGTATAATCATTAAGCCAGTCAAAGAGCAGCTTGTCCATGCCGACTCCGCGCTGTACGAACTGAGACGCATGTATATGCAGATCAGAAAACGCCGGTATGATCAGACCTCTTCCATAATCTTTCAATTCCATTCCACGAAACTTTTCAGGAAGTGTCTCATAGATTCCTTCCACGAACCCATCCTGCACTACAAGATAACTGTCTTCAAATACTTTCAGTTTCTCTACTGTTTCTGAATACAAAATATCTCCATGACATACAAAATCCGCCATCACAATCCTCCTGTTTTGTAGAAAAATTTCCTATTATATAACTGCTTATTGCTCTTCCCAATGAAAGCAAGTCACTTACTCATAACCAAATATCTGCTTTGCAGTTTGGTTAAATGTTACTGTTCGCTTCGCGCGCTATGTCTCGGGTTTTCTGTTGCCATACATCCGTAAGGAGCTGCCAGTGGCAGGTCCTGTAGGTGACCTTCGCTCACCAAAAACACCTCGCGAGATATTACCAGTGAACAGTAACGGTTAAATCATTATACCACACCATCCCCTCAATAACATCTGTTTTCTCCTCTGCCGGTACTTCCTGTCTGATTCGTTTAAAAAATAACAAATTTTTTCTCTCTTAAAAAAATTTAGATGGTTTTTTTTAACAAAAGGGTGTATTATATCTAACAGATATTACTATTTTTCACATAGTAAATCTGCATTTTTTGTAAAAATTTGACAACTAAGGAGGTTGAAGATGGAGCAGATACTTAACAAATTATCTGAAATCGAGCTTACAGCCCAACGCATCATGGAAGACTGCGACCGACAAAAGCAAGTGCTTTCTGAAGAAGCGGAAAAAAAGTGTAAAGACTACGACGATCAACTGGAATCCCAGACATCAGAACAGATCCACAAGATCCGTCAGCAACTTGAAAAGGAAAAGGACTCCCGTTTAGCACAGTTACGTGCAGATACAGATGCTACTTTTTCTTCGCTGGATGCATATTATGAGCAGCAGCACACACAACTTTCCAGGGAATTGTTTGAGAAAATACTATCTATGTAAAAATATTACTCAAACATAAAATCATCAGGAAAGGAAGTGAGCAGTAATGGGAGGTGTACTCTCCTACAGCGGACTTTCCACGAAAATCCGCGCAATGCAGAGCAGGCTTACTACTATAGATCAGTTTGAAGAAATCCTTCAACTGACTGATGTCACACAGGTAGCCGCCTATCTGAAGAGAATGCCGGAATACTCTTCCAAGTGGGATGCACTGGATGAAAATACTCTGCACCGTGGTCAGATTGAGAAGCTTCTGAAGAAATCCATATTTCAGAATTTCTCCAGAATTTACCACTTTGCAAACCCGGAACAGCGTAAATTTCTGGATCTGTATTCCAAAAGATATGAAATCCGTGTACTGAAAGAAGTCATGACAAATATTTTTGATCACCGTGACACAGACCCTGTAGATGTCTCTCCGTACCGTGATTTTTTCCGCCTGCATTCTAACATTGATGTAGACCGGATCACTACCTGTTCCTCTATGGAGGAACTGATCTCCTGCCTTAGGGGAAATGAATTTTATATCCCTCTTTCTAAGATACAGGAGCATGACACAGCACTTCTTTTTGACTATGGTATGGCACTGGATTTGTATTACTTTACCCAGATCTGGAACATTCGGAAGAAGCTGTTCAGGGGTAAAGATCTGGAAGAAATCACACGTACTTACGGTGAAAAATTTGATATGCTGAACCTGCAGTTTATCCAGCGTTCCAAACGATATTACAATATGGACCCGGCAAGTATTTATGCATTGCTGATTCCTATGAATTATAAGTTAAAAAAAGAAGAGATCACAGCATTGGTAGAAGCTCCCTCATATGAAGAGGGACGAAGAATTTTCCAGAAAACATGGTACGGTAATAAGTATGAGCAACTTACTGTTGCAAATCTGGAGGAATTCTATAACCACATCCACCGTACAATTCTTGAGAAAGAAGCACACAGGAATCCATATTCTGTAGCAGTGATCTATTCCTACTTATATAATAAGGAACATGAAGTAAACCGTCTGACGATTGCTATCGAATGCGTCCGTTACAATGTGCCGCATGATGAAGCTATGCGTTATATATGCAATAACTAGGAGGTGAATTTATGATTGAGAAAATGAAGTTTCTGAGCATTACCGGACCTAAAACCGATATTGACAGAGTGGTAAACACCTACCTTTCCAAATATGAAATTCATCTGGAAAATGCCCTTTCCGAGCTGACCGCTGTAGAGAGTCTGTCTCCGTTTATGGAAATCAACCCATACAAAGAGGCACTCACTACTGCCAACAGCTTTTATGAGGAACTGGCAGATCCGGAGAAGGTTTCTGTCAAACCAATGGAAACAGAACAGGCGTTAAATACCATCCGCAAGATTCAGTCCGACTATCAGGAACTAAGCAATACACGCGCTGACCTGGAAAACCAGCTTGCAGCACTGGATGAGTCTCTGCGAGTGATCCGCCCGTTCAGAAATATCAATTACAATATTTCCTCAATTCTGAAATTCCAGTTCATACACTTCCGTTTCGGAAGAATCGAAAAGGAATACTACCAGAAATTTGAGAAGTATATTTACGAAAATCTGGACACGATCTTCATTAAATGTGATGAAGATGACCAGTACATCTGGGGTCTGTATTTTGTTCCTGAGCACGAAGCCCAAAAGGTAAAAGCGGTCTATTCTTCTATGCATTTTGAGCGTATTTATATGCCGGATACTTATGAGGGAACAGCCAAAGAAGCCTTCGAACAGCTCACTCAAAAACGCAACAGAGTAGCTGCTGACCTGGCATCTGCTAATCAGAAAAAAGCCGATTTCCTTCTCAGAAACCAGAACGATATCGTTGCCTCCCACAACGCCATTGCACAGCTCTCCGGCAACTTCGATGTCCGCAGACTTGCAGCATGTACACATGGACATGGAGACAAAGATGTTTTCTATATCTTATGTGGATGGATGACAGAGAAAGATGCACATTCCTTCCAGGAAGATATCAAAGACGACAGCCACATCTTCTGTATCATTGACGGAGAAGAAGATGAACACCTGAAACCAGGTGTACACCAGCAGCCACCGACAAAACTGAAGAATCCGAAACTGTTCAAACCATTTGAAATGTACATTAAAATGTATGGTCTTCCAGCCTACAATGAGATGGATCCGACATGGTTTGTAGCACTGACTTATTCCTTTATTTTCGGTGCAATGTTCGGCGATGTAGGACAGGGATTACTGCTCTTTATCGGCGGTTTCCTTCTTTACAAATTTAAACATATCACACTGGCAGGCATCATAAGCTGCGCAGGTGTTTTCTCCACATTCTTTGGATTTATGTTCGGAAGTATTTTCGGATTTGAAGATGTGATACCTGCATTGTGGCTTCGTCCGATGAATAATATGATGTCCGTTCCGTTTATCGGAAAACTGAACACTGTATTTATCATTGCCATTGGTTTTGGTATGGGAATCATCCTTTTATGTATGGTATTTAACATTCTGAATGCGTGGAAATCCGGAGATATCGAACATATCTGGTTCGATACAAACTCTGTTGCAGGTCTGGTATTTTACGGATCAGCAGTCATTTCCATTGCGCTGATCCTTACAGGACACACACTTCCGGGAGGAATCGTATTGTTTATCATGTTCGGCGTACCGCTGATCCTGATCTTCCTGAAAGAGCCGCTTACTGCCCTCATTGAGAAGAAATCAGAAGTTATGCCGAAAGAAAAAGGAATGTTCATTGTACAGGGACTTTTCGAAATGTTCGAAGTCCTGTTAAGCTATTTTTCCAATACTCTTTCCTTTGTCCGTATCGGAGCATTTGCAGTCAGTCATGCAGCTATGATGGAAGTTGTTCTTATGCTTGCAGGTGCAGAAAGCGGAAATCTGAACTGGGTAGTGGTAGTCCTCGGAAACCTTTTTGTATGCGGTATGGAAGGTTTGATCGTCGGTATCCAGGTACTTCGTCTGGAATATTATGAAATGTTCAGCCGCTTCTACAAGGGTACAGGACGTAAATTTGAACCATTCCGCTCTGTTAAATAAGCAAAAAAGACAGATATAAAGAAGTATAGGGATCAGATATTTTTATCTGAATAAACCAGATTTATAAATAGAAAATTATGAACTAAGAGGAGATTTAATTATGACAACAATAGCACAGATTATTTTAGCAATTGCACTGGTACTCAGCATTATTCTTCCATTTGGCTACTATCTCATCGGTGAAAAAAACCGCGGTCGTTACAAAACAGCCATCGGAGTAAACGCATTTTTCTTCTTTGGCACAATGCTTATCGCTATCGCAGTAATGTTTACAGGTGCTTCTTCTGTACAGGCTGCAGTCGGATCTGAAGCAGGTCTTGCAACAGGTATGGGTTACATCGCAGCAGCCCTTGTAACAGGACTCTCCTGTATCGGTGGTGGTATTGCCGTTGCCAGTGCGGCAAGCGCAGCATTAGGTGCAATCAGTGAAGACCAGAGTATCCTTGGTAAATCTCTGATCTTCGTAGGTCTTGCAGAAGGTGTTGCCCTTTATGGACTGATCATCTCCTTCATGATTCTGGGACAGTTATAAGATGCAAATGTTTTTGATCAGCGACAATACCGATACCTATACAGGAATGAGACTGGCAGGTGTAGAGGGTGTGATCGTACACACACATGATGAATTGAAGGATGCTTTACAGAAAGCAATTTCCAATAAAGAAATCGGAATCATACTCCTGACCGAGAAATTCGGCCGGGAGTTTCCCGAAATTATAGATGATGTAAAACTTCATCACAAAACCCCTCTGATCATCGAAATTCCCGACAGACACGGTACTGGCCGCAAACCGGATTTTATCACCTCATACGTAAATGAGGCTATTGGACTAAAATTATAGGCAGGTGTTAACATGACAATTGATGAAAAACTCAGCCACTTTTATGATATTACTGTAGAAGATGCCCGCGCAAAAGCCGCCGCTATTCTGGAGGAACACAAACAAACTCTGGAAAAAATGACAGCAGAACGCAAGGCACTCAGTGAGGAAAACGTCCAGGCACAGATCAAAGCAGAAACCGCTAACGCCAGACGCGAAGTAAACAAGGCACTTTCCGCAGAGCAGCTCACCATTAAACGTGACTGGACTAAGAAACAAAACGACTTAAAAGAGAAAATCTTCTCCGAAGTAAAAGAACTTCTGGAATCTTTTACCAAGACTCCGGAATATGAAAACTACTTAACCGCAAAGATTAAAGAGGCTCTGGATTTCGCAGAAGACGATGAGATCTCCATCTATCTTTCCCCTGAAGACAGCTCCCTTATAGAAAAGCTTCAGAAGATAACAGATGCCACCATCCAGATTGCTAAAGACTCCTTCCTTGGCGGTATTCGTGCAACTATTCCTCATAAGAATATCCTGATCGACCACTCTTTCGCAGGAAACTTCGAGGCAGCATACAAAGAATTCAAATTTGACGGAGGACCAGAACATGAGTAATACAGGTATTATCTACGGTGTCAACGGCCCCGTCATTTATCTGAAGGGCGACAGCGGATTTAAAATTTCCGAAATGGTTTATGTAGGTCCGGAACATCTGGTAGGTGAGATCATCGGTCTGAAAAAAGGCATGACCACTGTGCAGGTTTTCGAGGAAACTACAGGACTGAAACCAGGAGATACAGTTACAGGTACCGGAGATGCCATCTCCGTACTTCTGGGACCCGGAATCATCCACAACATCTTTGACGGTATCCAGCGCCCTCTGGAAGAGATTGCAAAAGCCTCCGGCAAATATATTTCCCGAGGTGTCAGTGTCGATTCCCTTGATACAGAAAAAAAATGGAACACACACATCACAGTAAAAGAGGGTGACGTAGTCGGTCCCGGCTCCATCATTGCAGAAACTCAGGAAACAGACTCCATCCTTCACAAATCCATGGTACCTCCGAACCTCACAGAAGCTACAGTTATCCACGCAGCTCCTGACGGAGAATACACCATTCTGGAACCGATCGTAACCATCCAGTTCGCAGACGGATCCACCAAAGATCTGGCACTTGCGCAGAAATGGCCGATCCGTATCCCGAGACCAACCCACAAACGTTTCCCTGCAAGCGTTCCGCTTGTCACAGGTCAGCGTATCCTTGACACCCTTTTCCCAATCGCCAAGGGCGGTACAGCCGCTGTTCCGGGAGGTTTCGGTACAGGTAAAACAATGACACAGCATCAGATTGCCAAATGGTCTGACGCTGACATCATCATCTATATTGGCTGCGGAGAGCGTGGAAACGAGATGACTCAGGTTCTGGAAGACTTCAGCAAGCTGATCGACCCGAAATCCGGAAACCTGATGATGGACAGAACTACACTGATCGCCAATACTTCCAACATGCCTGTTGCTGCGCGTGAAGCTTCTATTTACACAGGTGTTACCCTCGCGGAATATTACCGTGACATGGGCTATGACGTAGCTATCATGGCAGACTCCACTTCCCGTTGGGCAGAGGCTCTTCGAGAGCTGTCCGGCCGTCTGGAGGAAATGCCTGCGGAGGAAGGTTTCCCTGCATATCTGGCATCCAAGCTGTCCGCATTCTATGAACGAGCAGGAATGATGCAGAACTTAAACGGAACCGAAGGCTCTGTCTCCATTATCGGAGCCGTTTCCCCTCAGGGCGGTGACTTCTCAGAACCTGTTACACAGAACACCAAGCGTTTTGTCCGCTGTTTCTGGGGATTGGATAAATCCCTTGCCTATGCCCGTCATTTCCCTGCTATCCACTGGCTCACCAGTTACAGTGAATATCTGGAAGACCTGACCCCATGGTACAGAGAACATGTTTCCCCAAAATTCGTAGCAGACAGAAATCAGCTTATGGCAATCCTGAACCAGGAGAGCTCCCTTATGGAAATTGTTAAGCTGATCGGTAGCGACGTTCTTCCGGATGACCAGAAACTGACACTGGAAATTGCCAGAGTCATCCGTCTGGGATTCCTCCAGCAGAATGCTTTCCACGCAGAAGATACCTGTGTACCTATGGAAAAACAGTTTAAAATGATGGAAACAATCCTCTACCTCTACGAAAAATGCCGCGCACTCATTAACCGCGGAATGCCTGTTTCCGTACTGAAAGAGGGCAATAATATTTTCGAAAAAATTATTTCTATTAAATATGATGTAGCAAATAACCAGCTTGATAAATTCGACCAGTACATGCAGGACATTGATACTTTCTATGACAATGTAATGGAGAAAAACGGCTGAGGCTAAAGAGAGGAGAAGTTTATTATGGCAATCGAATATTTAGGCTTAAGCGAAATAAACGGACCTCTGGTGGTCCTGGAAGGCGTCAAAAACGCCTCCTATGAAGAAATCGTAGAATTTCATATGGATGACGGGACTCGCAAGATTGGCCGTATTATTGAAATTTATGAGGATAAGGCTGTCATCCAGGTTTTTGAAGGAACTGACAGCATGTCCTTAAGCAATACCCATACAAGACTGACCGGACACCCAATGGAAATCGGGCTTTCTACTGAGATCCTTGGACGTACTTTTAACGGTATCGGCCAGCCGATCGACGGTCTGGGAGATATCACCCCGGAAGTCAGATTAAACATCAACGGTCTGCCGCTGAACCCGGTAGCACGTGAATACCCACGAAACTATATTAACACCGGTATTTCCGCAATCGACGGACTGACCACCCTGATCCGTGGCCAGAAACTGCCTATTTTTTCCGGAAATGGTCTTCCTCATGACAAGCTGGCTGCACAGATCGTACAGCAGGCATCTCTGGGAGAGGGATCCGATGAGAAATTTGCCATTGTTTTTGCAGCAATGGGTGTTAAATACGATGTAGCAGAATTCTTCCGTCGTACTTTCGAGGAGAGTGGTGCTGCAGACCACGTAGTAATGTTCCTGAACCTTGCCAATGACCCGGTTGTTGAGCGTCTTCTTACACCTAAGATCGCCCTCACTGCCGCAGAATACCTTGCCTTTGAAAAAGGAATGCACATCCTGGTCATCCTGACGGATATCACTTCTTTCTGCGAGGCCATGCGAGAGGTTTCCTCCTCCAAGGGTGAAATCCCATCCCGTAAAGGCTATCCGGGTTATCTGTACAGTGAGCTTGCAACCCTGTACGAACGTGCGGGTATTGTAAAAGGCAAACCGGGTTCTGTAACCCAGATTCCAATCCTGACTATGCCAAACGATGACATCACTCATCCAATCCCTGACCTTACCGGTTACATCACCGAAGGCCAGATCGTACTGGACAGACAGCTTCACGGACAGGCAATCTACCCGCCGATCAATGTACTTCCGTCCCTTTCCCGTCTGATGAAAGACGGTATCGGTGAGGGTTACACCAGAGCCGACCATCAGGACGTAGCAAACCAGCTCTTCTCCTGCTACGCAAAGGTTGGAGATGCCAGAGCCCTGGCTTCCGTTATTGGTGAGGATGAGCTTTCTCCACTGGATAAACGCTATCTGGTATTTGGTAAAGCTTTTGAAAATGAGTTTGTAGGTCAGTCCGAGACTGAGAACCGAAGCATCACTGAAACCCTTGATAAAGGCTGGGAGCTTCTGGGACTTCTTCCGAAGGAAGAACTTGACCGAATCGATACGAAGATCCTCGACAAATACTATCACGAAACAGTACGCTAAAAGAAGCGAGGTGATTGAATGGATCCGAATACCTTTCCCACCAAGGGAAACCTGATACTTGCAAAAAACTCACTGAAACTTTCCCGTCAGGGCTATGAGCTGATGGACAAAAAGCGTAACATCCTGATCCGAGAGATGATGGATCTGATCGATCAGGCAAAAGATATCCAGACACAGATCGACGTGACTTTCCGTGCCGCCTACGCAGCACTGCAAAAAGCCAACATGGAAATCGGTATTGCCTTTGTTCAGCAGATTGCGTGTACAGTTCCTATCGAGAATTCAATACGCATCAAAACCCGAAGCGTTATGGGTACAGAGATACCTCTTGTGGAATATGATAAAACAAGCAATACACCAACCTATGCCTATTACAGCACAAAGATGTCCCTGGATGAAGCCAAGGCCGCATTTGAAAAGGTAAAAGAACTGTCTATCCGCCTGTCCATGGTGGAAAACGCAGCTATCCGCCTTGCAGCTAACATCAAGAAAACTCAGAAACGTGCCAATGCTTTAAAGAATATCACCATTCCGAAGTATGAAGCACTGACCAAGGATATCCAGAATGCTCTGGAAGAGAAAGAACGAGAAGAGTTTACCCGATTAAAAGTTATTAAACGAATGAAGCAATCACAATAAATGTGATGTGGAATGTGGAAAACCGCTGTGGAAAGTTATCCCCAACGGTTTTCTTTTTGTGTATCTCACATCCACATCTGTCTTTCCTATGTGGAAATTTCTGTTTTTCCATACTTAGATTCTTTTTTCATACTCTGTTGTATATTTCAGCATAATATCTTTTTGAATATTCTGATTATTTATATATATATAATTATATTTTGTCTTTTGCAGACAATATTATTTGTTTTTTAGAATATAAAAAAGTCAATAGATTTTGTTATTTTTTTGTCCACAAATGTCGATTTATCAATTTACACAAAACATTTGTTTCTTTTTTTCTTATGTAAATCAAGTATTCCACACACATAAAATGTGGATAATGTGGATAACTTTGTGTATAACTTTAATTTACGGGCTTTTTCACAGGTCCGCCATGTGGATAGAATGTGTACGACTTTATCCACTTTTCCCATATATTGACATTCTTTGTGCAATTTGTCGAATCAACTATTTTCGTGTCTTTTTCTGTTGTAATGCACATTAATTACGGAGCACTTCAGCAACGCAAGAACAAATTCTGCCTGCAGGCTTCTCCGCCTGTGGCGGGTCGCTCCAGTGGCATAATAAAAAGCACCCTGCCAGCCACTGTTCAGCATATAAACAGTGGTTAGCAGAGCGCTCATCATTTTTTATAATATTTTCAATTTAACTTATATGTTTTACTATTAATTCCACAACTTCCTGCATTATTCCATAAATGTTCCGATTGCTGCCGGCTGTTCGTAATCATAATTGGAAATCTTAATTCCTGTTGCAGCGCCGCTGGCATGAATAATCTTTCCATCACCAATATAAAGAGCTACATGATCAACATAACCATTTCCGTAAAATACCAGATCCCCCGGTTCAAGCTGACTGATATCCTTTTTTGTAGATGCATCGCACTGAGCTGCTGCTACACGTGGAAGACTATAACCAAAATTGGCAAATACGGACATTACAAATCCTGAGCAGTCTGCACCGTTTGTCAGACTTGTACCGCCATACACATAAGGATTTCCCTCAAACTGCAGTGCAAAATCTACCACTGCCTGTCTCTTTGCAACGCGCTGTGCCTCTGCCTCTTCAGCTGCTTTCTTTTTGACATCTTCAATTGTCTTCTGGATGCTCTCCAACGCTGCTGCTTTTTCCTGTTCAGCTTTCTCAGATGCTTTCTCTGCTTTTTCTACTCTGCGCTCTTCGCGAATCTGAGCAGCTTCCTCTTCTTTCTCTACAAACTCCTGAGTCTGTTCCTCAGTCTGTTTCGCCAATGCACTGGCAAGTTCACTTACACTTCCTGTTGCATCTGTATCTTCTGAACTGTCAGTAAATGTTTCACCATCAGTAAACTGTGCTGCACTTACTCCCTGTGTGAGAACCATAGAAGAAACAGCTGCTACCATTAAAATTGCCTTTATTTTATTGCTCATTCATTCAACTCCTTATAACATACACATTATCCGTTCCGCCATCTGTTGAATACCCACATCAATACTCAGTCAGTTTCACATCACGCTCTGCCTGATCCAGATCAGGCGAGGATACCCAAAATCTCAGCAACAGATAATAGCAATCTATACTTTGCGGTTCACAATTATTACACATTTGTTACATATCGTTACGTATTTGTGTATGTTATCACAGGATTTTTCTTTTGTCAAATAAAATATCCGGCTCTAATTATGAAAAGCGCTAATTAGATAATTATGCGCAGAAGTCACTGCATTTGCGCCGTCAGATACTGCTGTCACTACCTGCCGAAGCATCTTAGTGCGGATATCTCCCGCTGCAAAAACACCCGGTGTTCCGGTAATCCCTTCTTCTCCCGCAATAATATATCCGGCTTCATCAAGCTTTACGAGATTCCTGAATTTGTCTGTATTTGGAATAATTCCTACGGCAATAAATACCCCATCTGTTTCAATTTCTGATTCCGTATTATCCTGCACATTTCGAATCTTCAGTCCTGTCACACATTCCGCTCCCTGAATCTCCACTGCCACACTGTTCCATATAATTTTCACATTCCCGCAGGCAAGCAGACTCTCCTGCAGAACCTGATCCGCCCGCAATTCATCACGTCTGTGTACCAGATAAACCTTTTTACAGATTCTGGATAAAAAAATCGCATCCTCTACAGCCATATTTCCACCGCCTACAACTACCACAGTTTTTTCCTTAAAAAAAGCGCCATCACAGGTAGCACAGTAAGAAACACCCATACCGGACAACTCTTCCTCTCCCGCAATGCCCAGTTTTCGATGGCTGGCACCGCATGCAAGAATTACAGTTTTTGTTCTGTACTCATGTTTCTTTGTACGGATAATCTTCTCCTCTCCTGCATCCTCCACTGACAGGACATTCTCTCTCACCGGTTCGATTCCCAGTCTGGCCGCGTGGTTACTCATTGTCTCACCCAGATCCATTCCGCTGATTCCCGGAAGTCCCGGATAATTGTCCACTTCATATGTATTCAGGATCTGTCCGCCCTGGGCAAACTGCTTATCCAGCCATAAAATGTTCATTTTCGCTCTGGCCGCATAGATAGCTGCGGTAATTCCTGCAGGTCCCGCTCCCAGGATCGCTATATCATAAACCTCTGACATGATTGTACCTCCGTTTCTTTTCTCCGCCTGAATATATTTCTGTATATTTTCGTTAACAACTATGATAGCATACTCCACCCTCTTTTCCAATAAGATAGTAAAAAGCACCTCCCGAGGTGAATATGCGTAGTCATATGAGCATCCCAAAAAGAATCCTGGCCCTCTGTCTGGTCTTTGCAACTGGTATCGGAATGGGTTACCTGTCCGATCACTTCATCTCAGAAAATTCCCGTTTCGAAACATTTACTCAAAAATTATTCCAGTCTGAGATAAGCAGCAACACTCTGACTCTGCATTACACTCTTGCAGATCCGGACAAAAAAGGTATTCAAAAACCCGAAGTCACTCTTGGCACCGCGCTCTCTGACCCGGATAAAACGACCAGCCTCTGCCAGGAATATGAAAATAAACTGAAGTCTTTTGCATACTCCAAACTTTCCAGGGAAAATCAGCTTACATGCGATATGCTTCTGCTGTATTTTCACACCCGCGCCTCTCTTGGAAAAAACAGCATTCTGGATGAACCGCTGGGTCCAAGCCTTGGTGTCCAGGCACAGCTCCCGGTTCTTCTCGCGGAATACGTTTTTAATACAAAGGAAGATATTTCTGATTATCTGAAGCTTCTCAATACTGTCAGATCATATTTTCAAAGCATTCTGGAACTGGAAAAGCAGAAATCAGCAGCCGGTCTGTTCATGAGTGACAAAACCCTCGATCGTATCCTGAAACAATGCCAATCCTTTATCGCAGATCCCGACTCTAACTACATGGATGATATTTTTGCCCAGAAATTAAAAACTTTTTCCAATCCTATACTGTCCGCAAAAGATCAGCAGAAACTCTGTACATATCATCACAAATTAATCTGTCAGGAAGTGATCCCTGCCTATCAGGAACTGATCACAGGCCTGGAAACATTACGCGGTACCGGCAAAAACAGCCGGGGACTGGCATTTTTCAACGGAGGACGCGAATATTATCTCTATCTTCTCCGAAGTCAGACCGGAACCTATGTCCCTGTAAAGAGAATCGAACAACGCCTCTCTGCCCAGCTCCTGTCTGACTACCGGCAGATTCGTTCCCTGTTGCAGAAAGATCCCACTCTGATTTCCAACTTGTCCGGATATTCCAATGAGCTTACCCTGTCCCCGGATGAAATGCTTAAAACCCTGCCGAAGCTTATGGCAAAGGATTTCCCCCAATTAAATGATGTCACTTACGAAATCCGTTCTGTCCATCCATCTATGAAAAGCTTTCTGAGTCCGGCATTTTATCTCACTCCACCAATCGATACACAGATTCCAAATGTAATTTACATCAATGATTCCGGACGTACCAACAGTCTGGAACTCTTTGGTACGCTTGCCCATGAAGGCTTTCCCGGTCATCTGTATCAGACAGTTTCTTTTGCAAGAAGCAATCCTTCTGATATCCGGTATCTTGTCACTTCTTCCGGGTATGTAGAAGGCTGGGCTACTTATGTGGAATCTTACGCTTACGAATATGCCGCTTCCCTTATGAAAGATTCCACTGCAGCCACAAATGCAGTTCTCTTAATCTGGCTGAACCGCAGCATGAACCTGTGCATCTACTCCCTGATCGACATTGGCATTCACTATCGCGGCTGGGAAGAAGCACGCACCGCAGCCTTTCTCAAGGCATTTGGCATTACCAATGCATCCACTGTAAGTGAAATATATCAATATATTGTAGAAACTCCCGGAAATTATCTGAAATACTACTGGGGATATCTCAATTTCCTTGATCTGAAAACTGCCAGCCAGAAGAAGCTTGAAGATGATTTTGATCTGAAAGAATTCCACCGCAAAATTCTGGAAATCGGACCTGTACAGTTTCCAGTTCTGGAAAAATATATGAAATAAAATTTCTGCAGTTTGATCAGACAGAAACTTAAAAAGCAGGAGATATATCCCTGTTCAGCATATATCTCCTGCTATGTTACCTCTATTTTACTGATAAGACCTGAAAAATGTCTGCAGCTTGGTCAATGCTGCTGTCAAAGCCTCTGTCTCCTCCACATTCAGTCCCTTCAGCACAGCCAGCACCATTTTTTCATGAAAATCCCGGTGATGATGATAGGCTTTCTCTCCCAGCTCCGTCAAAGAAATCAGCACCACTCGTCTGTCCTCCTGACTTCGCATTCGCTGGATATACCCCTTCTTCACAAGATTATTCACTGCAATAGTCAATGTACCCACAGTCACGTTTAGCGCTCTGGCCACTGTTGACATATTCTTCTGCTCCCGGATACCTACAGCATCAATAATGTGCATATCATTGACTGAAATATTCTTATATTCTCCCGTAATCAATGCTCTCTCTTCCAGGTCCAGAATCTCATTAAATAAATTCACCAGCACATCATTAATCGCCTCATAATGGTTCATCCGGTTACCTCCCTCTTTTCCTTCCCTTATCTTAAATTAACCGTTGTTTTTCCGTAAATTTACAACCGCTATACTCATCAGCATTTTCTTTTTCTTTTCTATTATACACTAAAATACTTTGCCCCACAAAGCATTTTTAAGAGGTTTTAAAAGATTTTCTTTCTTAATTCTTTCTTTAAACTCCAAAATTTGATATAATGAGCAGATAGGTACACCTATATAATATCAAAGGACATACAATATGAAAAAAAATAATATACCTCTTAATTTCCGGGAGAAAATTAATTCCCGCATCAGTCTTTTATGTTCTGCAGTGATTCTGGTCCTGCTTGTTCTGGTAATCTGTCAGATTGATTATACCCTGATCAGCAAACCGGAAAAAGATGCTGCCAAAGCAGCTGTACTTAAAGAACAGCAGATAAAAGAAGCAGCCGAAACGCCAGAGATTTCCACTGCAAGCGTGATTGCTGTCGGAGATAATCTATATCACAGTAAGCTATATGAATCCGGTGAATATGATTCCGGTGTATGGAATTACGATCACATTTACACCCATATTCTTGATCAGGTTCAGGCTGCAGATATAGCAATGATCGATCAGGAAACTGTTTTTGCTCCCAGTCATGATGCGGTCAGCACTTATCCATCATTTGCCACACCCGAGGAAGTCGGTGATGCCATTATCAAAGCAGGCTTCAACGTAGTAGAATCAGCCACTAACCATGCTGATGACTATGGCTATGACTATCTGAAGAACACTCTGGATTTCTGGAGTACAAATTATCCGGACATTCCTGTACTTGGAATCCACTCAACCCAGGAAGATGCAGATACCGTGAAGGTAAAAGAAGTCAACGGCATTAAGATTGCTTTTCTTGATTATACATATGGCACTAATAATTCCGGCGTAGGTGATGGCTACGAATATATGCTTGATATCTTTGATAAAGATAAAATCACTACTATGATTCAGAAAGCCAGGGAAGTCAGTGACTGTATTATTTTTGTTGCACACTGGGGCACAGAAGACGAAACTATGCCAAATGAATACGAGAAACAATGGGCAGCATTTCTGATGCAGCAGGGTGTCGATGTAATTATTGGCGGACATCCGCATGTGCTTCAGCCATATGGACAACTTTCCGATGATCAGGGGCACAGCACTACCATTTTCTATTCCCTCGGAAACTTCGTTTCTACTCAGCAGGAGCTTCCAGAGCTTCTGGAAGGTATGGCAAGCTTCACCATTCAGAAAACAACTTTAAACGGAGAATCAACCATTCAGATCCTTTCTCCGGAAGTAAAACCTATGGTTATGCATTATGACTATGATTCCGGTGAATTAGGCCCCTACATGCTGGATGATTATACAGAAGAACTCGCATCATCCCACAGTGTCCGTGATGTGATCGGAGATGAATTTACACTTGCAAACCTGAAAGCTAAGTTCAAAGAGATCATGTCCATGAACGTGACACCGTCCACAAATACGAATCTGCTCAATGTTAAATTCGACTGGGAAGGTAACATGATTGATAAAACTACAGGAAACGTGGTTGAAGATACCGAATCCATTCACTCCTGGGAATATCTGTCATCCTCCGCTGATACCTCTGATAGCTCCGACAGTAATGACGGTTATAACGACACTTCAGGTGACAGCAGCGATAACGGAAGTGACACCTCCTACGATGACAGCAGCTATGATAACAGTTATGATGATGACAGTAGTTACGACGACAGTTATGACAGCAGTTATTATGATGACAGCAGTTACGATGATAGCTATAACAACTGATTTGCATTTCATTGCAGAACTGCAAATATTTGTATCGTAAACCGCAAATCTCAGAGTAATCCTAACTAAATCAGGCAAAGAGAAAGAATTCTTTCAAAATGAAAACATTTTTCATCTAAAGGCATAAATGGTAAAAAAAGTCAATTGACAAAATAGCCAATAAAGCAGCAATAATATGTTAGTTATTCACAATAATCAAAGTCGTTATTGACATTCTTTTGTAGATTTGTTACAATTATTTCAATAACTAAAAACATATGGATTGTTACTGTTCGGCAGGCAAAACCAGGATCTATAACTGAAGCTTTCAGTTTATAAGTTCTGGTTTTTTTTATTTAGAGAAGGAATAACATGGATAATATCATAATCGAAAAAGTGATCAACAACAATATTATCTCAGCATATGAGAGCTCCGGTACAGAAGTGATCGTAATGGGACGCGGAATCGGCTTCAAGAAGAAGCCAGGCGCGCTAGTTCCGGCTGAGCAGATCAGCAAAATCTTTCGCATGAAAAGCCAGACTCTGGCCGAACAGTTTAAAGAACTGCTGGCAAATATGCCGCTGGAACGTGTGAAGATTTCCGATGAAATCATTTCTCATGCAAAAGATCACCTGAAACTAAAATTAAATCAAAGTATTTATGTAACACTGACCGATCATATTAATTTTGCAATCGAAAGAGTGAAACAGGGAATCGAACCTCAGAATGCATTATTATGGGAGATCAAACGCTTCTATCCACAGGAATTTCAGCTTGGGATCTACGCGGTAAAGCTAATCTACGACAGACTTGGCATTCTTTTGTCAACAGACGAAGCCGGATTTATCGCTCTGCATTTCGTAAATGCGGAATACGGCACAGATATCCGGGATGCGGTAAAGTTTCCTAACCAGCTGAAAGCAATCGTAGATATTGTAGAACAGGATCTTGGAATACGGCTGGATGAATCTTCCCTGCACTATGAACGTTTTGTAACCCATATCAAATTTCTGATCCAGCGGATTTATCGGAAAGAACTTCTTTCCAGTGATGATAAGGAACTGTCACAAATGATGCAGCAAAAATATCCCAAAGAGTATCAATGCAGCATGAGAGTTGCCGAATATATCAGAAACGCAACCGGAAGCGCACTTTCCGACGAAGAAATCATGTATCTGTCTGTTCACATCCGCAGAGTTACAATGTAACCCTATGATAGATAATACAGATTTGTGATCATCAGTCACTATACAGAAAATATCGATCTATAAAAGGAGGTTTTAAAATACAATGTTTGATTTTTTTAAGAAGAAAAAATCACAGGAACTGATCATTGGTTCACCGGTTAAAGGAAAAGCCGTTCCTCTCTCCAGTGTCAATGATCCAACATTCAGCGAAGAGATGCTTGGAAAAGGAGTCGCTATCATCCCATCTGATGGCAAAATCTTTGCACCTGCTGACGGAAAGATTGAGACACTGTTTGACACACTTCATGCAGTCAGTCTTGTTACCGGTGACGGTGTTGAAATTCTGATCCATGCAGGACTGGATACAGTCCAAATGCATGGTGACGGATTTACCGGTCATGTCCATTCCGGTGATACAGTGCACAAAGGAGATCTGCTTCTGGAAATTGATCTGGACAAAGTCAAAGCAGCAGGATATGACATGATCACTCCTGTCATCATCTGCAATACCGATGAATATGCAGATGTCCGGAGCCTTGCCGGCAAGGATGTAAATCCAGGCGATGATGTGATCTCAATCACAAAATAATTATCAAATTTCACATCAACAGAGATATTCTCTGTCACATAACACGTATTTTTCCCGGAACTGTCCGGGCGAAAATAAATAAAGGGGATTTAGAGACGAAAAAGATTCTATTCTAAGGAGGAAAAAGTATGAAGTATTTACAGAAATTAGGTAAAGCCCTGATGTTACCTGTAGCTTGTCTTCCAATCTGCGGTATCCTCATGGGTATTGGTTATTTACTTTGTCCTGCAAGTATGCAGGGTGGTGACATTACCGGTATCGGACCAATGATCGGTATTTTTCTGGTAAAAGCCGGTGCAGCACTGATCGACAATATGGCACTGTTATTCGTAATCGGTGTAGGTGTCGGTATGTCAGATGATAATGATGGTACAGGCGGCGTTGCAGCGCTTGCTTCCTGGCTCATGATCACAACACTGTTAAGCACAGGATTTGTTACAACATTATTCCCGTCTATTGCAGACAACGCAGATAAATCTCTGGCATTCAGCAAGATTGCTAACCCATTCATCGGTATCCTTGCCGGTGTTATCGGATCCAGCTGCTACAACAAATTCAAGAGTACTAAATTACCGGATTGGCTCTCTTTCTTCAGCGGAAAACGCTGTGTAGCCATTATCGCAGGTGTTATTTCTATTCTTGTATCTGTGGTTTTACTGTTCGTATGGCCACTCCTCTTCGGTGTTCTGATCTCTATCGGTAACGGTATTGCCGGAATGGGAGCTCTCGGAGCTGGTATCTATGCATTCCTGAACAGACTTTTAATTCCAACAGGTCTGCACCACGCATTAAACAACGTATTCTGGTTTGATACAATCGGCCTTGGTGATCTGACTCACTTCTGGGCAGGTGAAACATCTGCAGATGTAAGCTGGAGCCTTGGAATGTACATGTCAGGATTCTTCCCATGTATGATGTTTGGTATCCCTGGTGCAGCACTGGCAATGATCCAGTGTGCAAAAGATAGCAAAAAGAAAGTTGCCATTGGTCTGGTAGCATCCGCAGCACTCTGTGCATTTATCTGTGGTGTTACAGAACCTTTCGAATTTGGTTTCATGTTCCTTGCTCCTGGCCTTTATGTTATTTATGCATTATTATATGGTATCTTTACATTTATCACTGTATCATTAGGATTCCGTGCAGGATTCTCATTCTCAGCCGGAGCAACAGACCTTCTGTTCTCCTCCTCTCTGCCTGCAGCGCAGAAAACATGGCTGATCATTCCTCTTGGAATTGCAGCATTTATCGTATTCTATGTAGTATTCAGATTTGCGATCACAAAATTTGATCTCAAGACTCCTGGAAGAGAAGACGATGATGTGGATGAAACAACTGTTAAACTTGCAAATGACAACTTTACAGAAGTTGCAAGAATCATCTTAGAAGGTGTCGGCGGAAAAGCTAACGTTACATCCATTGACAACTGCATTACAAGACTTCGTCTAGAAATCAAAGATTACACAGCTATAGATGAAAAGAAGATTAAATCTGCCGGTGTCGCAGGCGTTATCAGACCTGGTAAGAATTCTGTTCAGGTTGTAATCGGTACAAAAGTTCAGTTCGTAGCAGACGAATTTAAAAAGCTTTGTAAATAATATGACAAATAAATCCCTTTATCAGAAAAGACCGCAGTGACTGCGGTCTTTTTGATGTTCATTCTGACTTCGGTTCAATCAGATATTCTCAATTGAAACAGGAGACTTACTTGATCCGGTTAAATTCCAAGCAGACTTTCTGCATTCTGCTTTGTCACATTAATGACTTCTTCCGCTGTTATCCCTTTCAGCTCTGCAATTGCCTGTGCTACATAAGGCAGATTCAGAGAGGAATTTCTCTTTCCTCTGTTCGGTTCCGGAGACATGTACGGACAGTCAGTTTCCAGAACAAGCTGAGATAACGGTGCATACTGAACTGTCTCCTTCAGTTTCTTTGCGTTCTTAAATGTGACAACACCGCCAATTCCAAGATATAACCCCATCTTCAGATACTCTGCCGCGATTTCCTTACTGTATGAAAAACAATGAATGATACCACCATACATACCACCATGCATATACTCTCTGATAATATTCAAAGTATCCTCCGCAGCATCCCTGCTGTGGACCATGAACGGAAGCTTCTCTTCTCTTGCAATATCAAGCTGCGCGCGGAACATTTTCTGCTGGATCTGATGTTCTGCTTCTTCTTTATGCCAGTAATAATCCAGTCCGATCTCACCGATTGCAAGCATCTTATCCATGTGGGAAAGCTTGCGGATCTCATCCAGAGTTTCCTGTGTCACCTTGTCCGCATCATCCGGATGAATTCCTACTGCTCCGTATATAAACGGATACTTTTCCATCAGTTTCACCGTATCCTGCAAGCCGTCTATGGATGCACAGACATTTACAATCTTCTCAATCCCACCGTCATGTATGGATGCAAGAAGTGTCTCTCTGTCTGCATCAAAAGCTTCGTCATCATAGTGCGCATGTGTATCAATAATCATTTTTTCAATCTCCTCGTATAGCCACTGTTTTATCAGATTTATTCTCTTAATATTTTTCTACAATATTCAGAAGCATCAAAAATATCTGATCTATAAATATTACATTTATTTTACTCTAAAATTGTCAGTTCATCCCCCGGACGAATCACACCTCCGTGCAGAACCTTTGTAAAGACTCCCTGTTTCGGCATAATGCACTCACCCATTTTCTTAAAGATGGCACATCCGCTGTGACATTCCTTCCCAATCTGAGTCAGTTCCAGAACCACATCATTGCATTTAAATTTCGTACCGATCGGAAGTGTCGCAAAGTCGATTCCCTGAACCACCAGGTTCTCTCCAAATGCTCCATCCTCTACTTCTGCTCCTCTGGCACGGAATTCTTCAATCTTATCAAAAGAGAGCAGGCTTACCTGACGATGCCATTTTCCTGCATGTGCATCTCCCTCGATACCCCAGTCCTCAACGATTTCTATTTCCGGAACACTTGTTTTCTGTATTCCTTTTTTTTCACTTGTACAGACTGCAATTACTTTTCCCATAAGATTATCCCTCTTGCCTTCCTGATTTTATTTTTGGTTACTGTTCACTCCTCTCTCAGCAACACACTTTGCAGGATACCGCCAGTGAACAGTAACTATTTTCGTACTTATACTTCTGTCTATCGCCGTCAATTATCTGGCACAGTTTCCTGCTTCACCGGTCATAATCTCAATGCCATGTCCCAGTGCATCAATTATGTACTCCAGACTCTCTTTTACAGCCTTCGGACTTCCCGGCAGATTAATGATCAGAGTTTTTTTTCGGATACCTGCGGTAGCACGGCTGAGCATGGCACGTTTTGTAATAGTCATGCTGTACGCACGCATGGCCTCCGGGATTCCCGGCACGCGCCTGTCAATGATGTCTTCCGTTGCCTCCGGCATAATATCACGCGGTGAAAAACCAGTTCCTCCTGTGGTAAGGATAAGCTCTGCTTCTCCGCTGTCTGCAATCTCTGCCATTCTTTCTGACAGCATCTTTCTGTCATCCGGCAAAATGTCTGCAGATACTACCTCATATCCATTCTTCTCAACAATCTCCCTGATTGCCGGACCGCTTAAATCCTCACGTTCACCGCGATATCCAGTATCGCTGGATGTAATAATCGCTACTCTCTTCATATTGCAAAACCCTCCATATATTCGGCTGTTGTTTCTCCGCAGTACTCTATATCAGAATAATTTTCCAATATATACAGAAAACAGCCACTCTTTTCTATTTATTATACACTTTTATTTGATTTCACCCAACATATATTTTACGTTGCTGTGCACGAAGTGAACAGTAACTATTTTACTGCTATAAACTGAAATATATAGCAATCGTATAAAATACTGTCAGCAATCCAGTTCATCAAAGCATGATCCCTGCATCAGACATCTTTGCCATGCGTCAGAACCGGAAATCTCCGCTCTTACCACCGGTTTTCTCAACCAGATGAACATTGGACATTACCATATGTTTGTCAATTGCCTTGCACATATCATAAATCGTCAGAAGCGTCACCTGAACTCCTGTCATAGCCTCCATTTCTACCCCCGTCTTTCCTTCCGTCTTAACGGTGCAAAATGTCCGGATGATTCCGTTTGCTTCGTCCAGTTCATAGTCTACCGAACACTTCTGGATTGGAAGCGGATGGCACATCGGAATCAGCTCAGAAGTCCTTTTAACCCCCATGATCCCTGCTACACGCGCAACGCCAAGAACATCTCCTTTCTTCACTGCACCTTCTTTTACAGCAGCCATAATAGCTTCCCCCACATGGATCTCGCCTGTAGCGATCGCTGTTCTGTAAGTAACATTCTTTCCGGAAACATCCACCATAACTGCATTTCCATTCTCATCAAAATGGTTAAAACCCTGTGACATGATCAAAATCCCCTTTACATTATTTATATTTCTTTTTCATCCTTAGACAAGAAAGAATCCTGCATGCAGGATTCTTTCTTACCAATATTTTTCGCAATCTGCAAACCTAAAATTATACTATTATTATACATTTTTCAGGCAAAAACATCAAGCTATATCACACTATATGCATGCCAAAACACATTTTATCCCCTGCATTAACAGCAGGCTCAGAAATGCCAGACCATAAACGTAGAGTAACTGCAGTACTGTCAGTGTCTGCACTGCAAAAAAGCCATGAAGTGACGGAATTATCAACACCACCGTCAGCAGGATCATTCCTGCCCCACATGCTCCCTGCATATATTTGTTGTTAAAGAACTGTCCTGTAAATAACACTCTTTTCTCTGATTTACAGCTGTATCCATGAAAGAGTCTTGAAAGACACAGAACTGCAAATGCCATAGTACCGGCAAGCGTTGCATTTCCATTTTTATAGCCGATAAGAAATCCTGTCATTGTCACAGCACCGATCACCAGTCCTCCAATCCCTGTCCTGATCAGAAAATCTCTTGTCAGAATTGATTCATTTACAGGTCTTGGCTTCTCTTTCATAACCTCATTATTATAAGGTTCCAGTCCCAGAGCAATAGCAGGAAGACTGTCTGTCAGCAGATTTATAAACAACAGATGCACCGGAGCAAAAGGCACCGGAAGATTCAATAAGGATGCCGCCATTACCACCAGAATTGCAGCCAGGTTCCCTGAAAGCAGAAACAGGATCGCACGCCTGATATTCGCATAAATATTTCTACCATTTTCTACCGCTTTTATAATAGTAGCAAAATTATCGTCTGTGAGGATCACAGAAGCAGCTTCCTTTGCAACCTCCGTCCCTGTAACTCCCATTGCCACACCAATATCTGCCTGCTTCAGGGCAGGTGCATCATTTACACCATCCCCTGTCATAGCCACAAGTCTGCCTTTCTTCTGCCATGCCTGCACAATACGCAGCTTATGTTCCGGAGTAACACGGGCATAAACACGTATTTTCTCCACAAAATTTTCCAGTTCTTCCTCGCTCATTCCATCTATTTCCTGCCCCTCGCAAACCTGAGACATATCTTCCAGGATACCAATTCGTCTGGCAATGGCTGCAGCTGTAACTTTATGATCGCCGGTTATCATGATCGGGCAAATTCCTGCACGGATACAATCCTCAACCGCCTTTGCACTTTCCGGACGGGGCGGGTCCATCATGGCGATCAGTCCCAGGAATGTCAGTTCATCTTCATCAGCCGTCGTGATTTTCTGTTCTCCTGCAAATTTTTTATATGCAATTCCCAGAACACGAAGTCCTTCCGAAGAATAGCCGTCATTTATTCTGCAGACTTCTTTTACATCTTCTGCTGTAAATGGTACTGCTTCACCATTTTTCTGAATATATTTTACACGCCCCAGCATTACATCCACTGCGCCCTTTGTGATCATGGTATAACCGTCTTTTAGCTTATGAAAAGTAGACATCAGCTTTCTGTCACTGTCAAAAGGAACCTCGCTGATCCTTACATATGCATTGCGTACTCTTTCTGCCGGTACTCCCAGCCTGTCACCCAGATTGATCAGTGCTGTTTCTGTAGGATCACCCAATTCCTGACCGTTCAAATTTGTCGAATCATTACAGAGAATGCTAAGGCGCAGCATTTCTTTATGAAAAGGATCTGCCGGATCAATCTGATCTGCCGGAAAATCTTTCCCTTCTATATAATAATGTTCCACTGTCATCTTATTCTGTGTCAAAGTTCCGGTTTTATCTGAACATACTATTGAAACACTGCCAAGTCCTTCAACTGCCTGAAGTTTACGTATGATCGCGCCTTCCTTCGCCATTTTACGAGTGCCAAAAGCCAGCACAATAGTTACAATAGAACTCAGTGCTTCCGGTATTGCTGCCACAGCCAGAGCTACTGCAAAGAGAAATGCATCAGCTACAGCACCGCCTTTGACAACCTGCAGCACAAACAATACAGCACACAATCCCAGAATTACCACAGAAAGTTTCTTTCCGAAATCATCCAGGCTGATCTGAAGCGGTGTTTTTTTCTCAGATGCATTCTGCAAGAGCCCTGCTATCTTTCCTACTTCTGTATTCATCCCTATTTCTGTAACAAGAAAGCTTCCTCGTCCATATGTTACGTAACTTCCGGAAAACACCATATTTGTGCGATCACCCAAAGGTAGCTCCCCTTCCAGTGTTCTGTTATTTTTTTCCACCCCAAGACTTTCACCTGTCAGTGCACTTTCATCGACTTTTAAGCCAGCACTCTCGATAACGCGTCCGTCTGCCGGAATATAATCACCGGCTTCCAGCCAGACCTCATCACCTACCGTAACTTCTCTTCCGGGAATTTCCGTCACTACACCGCCACGCAATACTTTCGCAGTAGGTGCTGCCATCTGTTTCAGACTCTCCAGCGAATGCTCAGCTTTTACAGTCTGAACCGTTCCAAGTATAGCATTCATGGTGATCACGATCAGAATTACTGCTGCACTTTCTGTTTCTCCCAGAAAAAGGGAAACCACTGCAGATATGATCAGAATCAGCACCAGAAAATCTTTGTACTGTTCCAGAAAGATTCTCATGATACTTTTTCCGGCAACAGCGTCCAGCTCGTTCATTCCATATTTTCGCTGGTGCTCCTGCACCTGATCATCTGTCAGTGGTTTCTCACTGTTATTTAAGTTATAACGCGTTTCAGATATACTTTGATTGTAATAAATGCAACAATTGTTATTCTTACTCATAGGCCCGCTCCTTTCACATATGCTCCGCAAAACGTCAGTAATGATTACTGTCCGCACTGCAATACCATGGATAATGCGTATCAAAACGAACAGTCATCAGTTATCCTGCTATGTTTTTGTACAAAAAAAGCGAGACCTTCATTGCACAAAAACATGCAATAAAAGTCTCGCTGTTTCATCACGATACGGATGGAATCTCGTTCCATCGAGAATGACGACATCGTGAACACTTGCGTGCCAGCTACTCCCCTTTATTTAAAATCAATTTTAGCTTTTAGAAGAGCATTTGTCAATGTAATTTTTTCGTAAGATTACGTCGTGTATTATGGTCACATTACTGTTCATTATTAACAGATTTCTGCTCCTGCCGGCATTTCTTTCTCAGGTACCATCAGGGAAAGATTTCCGTCTGCATCTTCTGCACAGAGAATCATTCCTTCGCTGAGTACTCCGGCAAGTTTGGCAGGTTTCAGGTTAGTCACTACCATGACTCTCTTACCTACCATCTCTTCTGCACTGTAGTGTGCTTTGATTCCGGAAACGATCTGGCGTACCTGGCTTCCGATCTGTACCTGTGAGCAGAGAAGTTTCTTGGATTTCTTTACTTCTTCACATTTGATGATCTTTCCAACCTGGAACTGAAGTTTGCCGAAATCTTCAAATGTGATCTCTGGTTTTGCTTCAATATCGATCACATCTTCGTTCTCTTCTTTTGCAGGTTCTTCAGCTTTTGGCGGATGGAGTTCTGCTACTTTTGCCATTACTTCTTTAAGGTCGAGACGAGCAAAGAGGATTTCCGGTTTCTCAGTTACTTTGTTGCCTGACGGATAGAGACCGAATGTCTTAAGTTCTTCTAATTCTCTGTCCTGTGCATTTAACTGAGCAAGGATTCTCTCTGTTGTTTCCGGCATAAAGGATTTCAACAGAGTTGCACCGATGCAGATTCCCTCAACAAGATTGTAGAGAACTGTTGCAAGACGGTCTTTCTTTTCTTCATCTTTTGCAAGTGCCCATGGCATTGTTTCGTCGATGTATTTGTTGCAGCGCTTGAAGATTGTAAATACTTCTGTCATTGCATCTGCTACACGGAGTTTATCCATCTTTTCGTTTACTTTTGCAGGTACAGAGAGGATAAAGTTCTTGAGATCATCATCTACCGGCTCTGTTACGCCCTTGTTCTCTACAACTCCGCCAAAGTATTTATTGGACATGGAGATCGTACGGTTTACAAGGTTTCCGAGAGTATTTGCAAGCTCAGAATTCAAACGTTCTACCATCAGTTCCCATGTGATGACACCGTCGTTCTCGAACGGCATTTCGTGAAGTACGAAGTAGCGGACTGCATCTACACCGAAGAAGTCTACCAGTTCATCTGCGTAGATTACATTTCCTTTGGATTTACTCATCTTGCCATCACCCTGAAGGAGCCACGGATGTCCGAATACCTGTTTCGGAAGCGGCAGATCCAGTGACATCAGGAAGATTGGCCAGTAGATTGTATGGAAACGGATGATATCTTTTCCGATCAGGTGCAGGTCTGCAGGCCAGAGTTTGTTGAACTGTTCTGTGCTTTCGCCGTCGCAGTCGTAACCGATTCCTGTGATATAGTTTGTGAGGGCATCAAGCCATACATATACAACATGTTTCGGATCGAAGTCTACCGGGATTCCCCATTTAAAGGATGTTCTGGATACGCAGAGATCCTGAAGTCCCGGAAGAAGGAAGTTGTTCATCATCTCGTTCTTACGGGATTCCGGCTGGATGAAATCCGGGTGTGTGTTGATGTAGTCGATGAGTTTGTCAGCGTATTTGCTCATTTTGAAGAAATATGCTTCTTCTTTTGCAGGTACGCATGGGCGGCCGCAGTCAGGGCATTTGCCGTCTACGAGCTGGGACTCTGTGAAGAAGGATTCACATGGTGTACAGTACATTCCTTCGTAGTGTCCTTTGTAGATGTCGCCTTTTGCGTACATTTTCTTGAAGATTTTCTTGACCTGTTTTTCGTGGTCTTCGTCTGTGGTTCTGATGAATTTGTCATAGGATGTGTTCATCAGATCCCAGATTCTCTTGATCTCTCCGGATACGTTGTCTACGAATTCTTTTGGGGTAATGCCGGCTTCCTGGGCTTTTAATTCGATTTTCTGGCCATGTTCGTCGGTTCCGGTCTGGAAGAATACGTCGTATCCCTGCTGACGTTTGTAGCGGGCGATGGCATCGGCTAAGACTACTTCATAGGTGTTGCCGATGTGCGGTTTGCCGGATGTGTAGGCAATGGCGGTGGTAATGTAGTATTTCTGTTTTTCCATGGGTTTTGGTCTCCTTTTTTTTAGTATGGACGCTCCGGAAAATATAATTGTTTTCTGTGCGGTTTCGGGAGCTAGGAACTCTAAGTGTCTGAAAATCAGCTAAAACCATTCGAAAAAATCTCAAACTCGCTTCGCTCAGACAGTGAGATTTTTTCGAATAACGCAGATTTCCAGGCACTAAGAGTTGCTACACTCCCTGCAAATGCACAGAAAACAATTATATTTTCCGAAGCTGGTGTTTAAAAATGGTAACAACTGCTCCTTGTTTATGGAAGAAAAACATAAATTCTTCATGGTGGGAAGAAACTGGTGTTAGATTCCTCTCCGACGCAGTGCGATCCTGCCCGGAGGGCTTTTTATGTTATAGGAACATTACGGAGTAATTTCCTATAACATAAAAAACGTCTCCTCAGATTATCTGAGAAGACGAGTATTACCCGTGTTACCACTTCTGTTCGTTTCCGGGCTCGCGCGGGGAAACCTTGGGAGGTACGTTGTGATACCTCTACGCTGTAACAGGCGTGCCTGTCGCTGCCTAAAGCTGTTAACTCTCAGCAGTGCCTCTCGGAAGCCATCTTCGATCTGCTCCTTGCATATCCCTCTCAGCCTTGGAATCTTTTTGTTGTAATCCACGGGGATTTCTCTGTAATGCGGTCTGCAAATGTACTCTCTTCTTCAATGAGTTTGTGTTATTTCGTGACAGCGGTTCGTTCTGTGATTGTGGAACGCTGTTAGTTATAGGAAATAGTTATTTCCTGTTATAGGGAAAATATAGCACATTTTGGTGGGTTTGTAAATATTGTTTCCTTGTTTAAAGATTTTATCATTTGTCGAATTGTTTTTGTTGACGGATACATATTCATTTTATATAATATAAGTACCAAAAAGCGTACTGTTTTAAGTACTTTTAGGAGGTGTTACTATGATTGCTACAAAACAAATGGATTTAAGAGCAAATTTGAAGAAATATTTTGATCTTGCATTTTCCGGTGAACCGGTAATTGTATCACGTAAAAAGAATGAAAATGTTGTAGTGATATCAGAAACTCAATACAATGATCTGCAAAAAGCGAAAAGAACTGCTGAATACCTTAAAAGACTGGAAAACAGCATTTCCCAGCTTGAACAGGAAAAGACCATTACACTTACCATGGATGAAATGAAAGCTATGGAAGCTGACGATTGGAAACCTTCTCAAAAGATTATTGATTTTATGGAATTCATGAAGAATGAATGAATTTACCTTTACAATCAATGGTTTTCAGGACCATTTGTACTGGCAGACTCAGGACAGAAAAACATTAAAAAAGATTAATTCTCTTCTTGATGATATAAAAAGAAATGGTGTTTTAGAAGGAACCGGAAAGCCTGAAAAACTAAAACACCATTCCGGTTATTCCCGGCGTATAGATGATACGAATCGTCTTGTTTACGAAATTGATGAACTTCAGAATATAAAGATTTTGTCCTGCAGAGGGCATTATGAAGATTAATATTATTAATTTACAGTATAATTTCATTTTATTAATTTTATACACCAAAATAAATCAAATGATAACGATAATTATTATTATCCATATCTTGACTTTTTTAATCAAGTATTGTATAGTAACAATATCAGTAATAATTATTGTTATCGAATAAGCAATCAGAGTTACTGCAATTCAGAGAAGGGAGGAATACCATGGCGACACTGAAATACAGTCGTCAGAGAGAATCTATTAAAGAATTTCTGCGAAACAGGACGGATCATCCTACGGCGGATGTGGTATATGAGAATATGAAACTTATCTATCCGAATATCAGCCTCGGCACGGTATATCGCAACTTATCTCTGCTGGCTGATCTGGGAGAAATCAAGAAGCTTTCCTCTTTCGCCGGAGCAGATCACTTTGACGGGCGGACCGAGAGGCACTGCCACTTCATGTGTACCAGATGTGAACGGATCATTGATCTGGAAAATGAGAAGATCCACCACATTATGGAGCTTGCAGGTGAGAACTTTGGTGGAAAGATTACTGATTACAGTGCCAGATTCTTCGGACTATGCGAAGACTGTTTAAAAGAAACAACAAATGAGTCCGATACTTCTGAGAATACTTCTGATAAAAACTAAAGTTATTCTCCAAAGCACCTGCCATATTTAATGTCAAGATGAACGCAATTTTTTATCTATACAATTAATGATAAAAAGTTGCAAAAAAGATAAAATAAATCTTGACTTTTTATATCAAGTATGGTAATCTAAGTTCATAGAAAAACAGTAATGATTACTATTATTAAAAATTACTTTTTCTACCGCACAAACAGAAACAAAATGATGCCAAAATAATCAAATTTTTCTCTGGCATCCAGTTAATAAATTTATCAAAAAGAAAAGGAGATCTTAATTATGACAAAATGGGTATGTAGTGTATGTGGTTATGTTTATGAAGGCGAGAACGCTCCGGAAGTCTGTCCAGTATGTAAAGCACCTGCAGACAAATTCATCAAACAGAGCGAAGAAATGACATGGGCAGCTGAGCACGTTGTTGGTGTTGCTCAGGGTGTCAGCGAAGATATTATCGAAGATTTAAGAGCAAACTTCCAGGGTGAATGCTCCGAAGTTGGTATGTACCTTGCAATGGCCAGAGTAGCTCACAGAGAAGGATATCCGGAAGTTGGTTTATACTATGAGAAAGCTGCTTATGAAGAAGCAGAACATGCTGCTAAATTTGCTGAATTATTAGGCGAAGTTGTAACAGACAGCACAAAGAAAAACCTTCAGATGCGTGTAGAAGCTGAGAACGGTGCTACAGCTGGTAAAGTTGACCTTGCAAAACGCGCAAAAGCAGCTAACCTTGACGCTATCCATGACACAGTTCATGAAATGGCTCGCGACGAGGCCCGCCATGGAAAAGCATTCGCCGGACTGCTTAAGAGATATTTCGGAGAATAATTTCCAACACAACCTCGCATAAAATAGGACTTTTACAAGGGGGAACCACTTTCGTGGTTCTCCTTTTTTACGCCAGCTTCCTGATCCATTTATAACTTCTAAATCTCAGAAATACCGGTATGCATTTAAAGAACTGATCTGACTGGACCGCTACTACTACCCATTCTACCGGCAGTTTCCAGACAAATGCTGCCATAAAAGACAGAGGCATAACGATTCCTCAGGTAGAGATCAGATTCAGGTACATACTGAATTTCGTATCACCACCGCCCTGGACAATACCAACAGAAACAGGCATCTGATAGGACATTCCCACCATAACTGCACTCATAATAATCATCAGATGGTCTGCAAGCACTGTTGCTTCTGCAGTCAGATTGTACGTGGACAATAATGGTTTTCGCAGCACAAACAATATCATCGCCAGAACAATGCCTATAGAAATATCAATCACCGACAAAGTTCTGCCCACAGACCGGACTTTGTTTCGGTCACCCTGACCGATAGTCTTTCCGATCACTACGGATGATGCAGATGAAATGGCTACTACAATGACCTTCAGATACTGAAAAAATGTGGTAGATACTGAGTTTGCGGCAATTGCATCTGCGGAAAGATGTCCCAGGATCGCAGTCTGCATCGGAACAGAAACCGCCCAGAACATTCCTGAAACGATAACCGGAGACGATACCTTAATAAAATTCTTCCAAAGTCCACGACTGACTGTCGAAAAAGTTTCCTGCAGTAATCCACCGCGAAAAATCTGTACTTTTTTATCAATCTTCAATACATATACAATATCGATCAGAAACTCCAGAATTCTGGCTGTCAGTGTTCCTATGGCAGCGCCTCGAATTCCCATTTCCGGAAATCCGAAATTTCCAAATATCAGAGTATAATTAATCCCGCCATTTACGATCAGTGAGACAATTGAAATAATAAAAGAAATCTGCACTGTCTCAACACTTCTGAGCATAGATATAAGTAGATTACTGATCAGAAACAATGCAAACGTCCATTTCAAAATTGACAGATATGTCATTCCTTCTGCAATAATATCCGGTGATGTTGTAAACAATCGCAACAGCTGTTCCGGCCAGATTGCGCATACCAGCACTACAATCACAGCCGCCACCACACTGAACGTCATAGCTATACCTGTCAGTTTCTTTATTGTATGTGTATCTCTCTTTCCCCAATACTGAGAACTCATAACTATCAATGCATTTCCGATTGCAAGTGCAAGCTGATTTACCATAAAAAATATCTGATTCACAGTTGCCGCCCCGGACAATGCATTCTGACTGTAACTTCCAAGCATCATATTATCGAGCATATTCACGCTGTACGCCACCAGATTCTGCAGCGCTACAACCAGCATCAGCCGAAAAAATGTCTTGTAGAAATTCTTATCTTTTGTAAAAAAATTTTCTTTCATTCCATCCTATCCAAATACAAATCATCATAACACAAAACATTTTTCCGTAAAGAACGTTAAAGGAGCTATCGGTCAATTTCGTTTTAACCGATAGCTCCTTCTTTATCCGTTCGTATTTTCATTATTGGAAGTTTAACTGCATTTCGCCTGAAGTCTGGCAACCTGATCTGTCAGAGCATTCATCTTAACCTCATTAATCATTATCCTGTTCATCCATGTAGCTGACACATCCATCTTATTGATAAGGTTCAGATGATTTTCTGCAAGAATAGAAATATTCTTGTCTGTTATGTTCTCCAGATGTAATCTGATATCTGCAAAGTTATTTCTGGTCTCTTCCTCAAAACGCTCCTGACGTTCTTCCATTCGATCCATTCGAGTTCCAAGCCCTTTGACCTCTGCTAAAACAGCTTCCAGTATTTGTCTGTCCGTCACCAGTTCCACCTCCTTTGTAGCCCGTATCGTTCTTTAGTATGTAACTGATTATATCACATCTATCATAATACGTCTAGTCAAACGGATATTCGCAATCCGCTTTACTACTTGCTCATTTGCCCTCGCAGATGGCCAGTATTACCGAACCCGGAGTAAACAGTAACTGTCTGGTGGCTTCCAGCACTACTTACTCATAAGTAGATATTTTATTTATTATTATCATTCATCTTCTCTTCAATCGCCTCACCAACCCTGTTATAAACAGTCACCGCATCCTGAATATGAGGAATGGTATTTCCATCTGCCCCGGAAGCTCCTGCAGAAACAAAGATATACTCTCTGCCCTCAATCTCCGCAAAACTAGCCAGGCAATGCCCTGCCTCACTGGTATAACCGGTCTTGCCGCCAAGGATTTTTCCACCTGTGACTGTCGGATCGGACAGGTTTTTAAACATTGTACTGTAATAAGTGATTCCATCCGGGTGGATATTTGTAACCCCTGTAGAATGTCTGGAAGTCTCCACGATCTCACGGAACGTATCATTTTTAATACAATACTTCATTAACACTGCAATATCCTTAACCGTGCTGTAATGATCCGGATTATGGAGTCCTGTAGAGTCACAGAAATGTGTATTATCCATTCCAAGCTTCGCAGCCTTCTTATTCATCAGCTCTGCAAAATCTGCCTCAGAACCACTGATCGTATCTGCCAATGCAATACAACACTCCGCACCAGACGGCAGCATAGCCCCATACAGCAGATCGATCACCCTGACATTCTCTCCCGGCTGAAACCCCGCCTGCGTCGCATCCTGCTCATATAACCCTGCAAACATTTCATCAGTCAGAGTAATCTCCTCATCCAGATTATCAAAATTCTCGATTCCAAGGATCACTGTCATAATCTTTGTCATAGAAGCCGGATAAATCCGCTCATCACCATTAATCTCTCCCAGAATCTTACCGCCCCTCGCCTGCATCAGAATCGCATTCGGACTGTTAATCCCACTGATATCCACTTCCTTCAGAACCGGCTGCTCAAACTGTTCAAACCAGTCCTTCACACCCTTATTCCATCCGATCATAATCACCAGCGCACAGATAATGAGCACCTCAACAAACACACAAGCCACAATCCTGCCCCGGTATCTCCACGCATAGCTTCTCCCACTTTTCTTTTTTCGTCTTCTCCTCGCTGCCAAACTAACTCCTCCTGTCTGCTTCTATATCGTTGTGTAGCATACAATAAATATATCTAACCAATCTCTAATTCATCCCCCCTACTATAACACACTCCACGTCAATATTGTAATGTCTTTCTTTCATGTCCTCTATTCCTTTGATGCTTACACTATATATAACTTTAAGCCTTTTCACCAATCCCACAACCTTCTGCGAAACCTTTGTCGATATACAGCGCAGGAAAATATTTGTTTTTTGGCACATCTGCAGGAGGTGTAGCAATACTTAGCTTCCGGGAATTTGCGTTATGCCAGAAAAATTCACTGTCTGAGCGCAACGAGTTTGAATTTTTCTGGCATGGTTTTAGCAAATTTCCGGAAGCTTAGTATTCCTGCCTCCGAAGCCGTGCCAAAAAACAAATATTTTCCTGCGCGTCCCTTTTATAATAAAGAAAAGACGCAAAAAGACCCCCGGAGAATTCTCCGAGAGTCTTAAATTGCTAAAATCTATTATGCTAATTTCATTGGGTTGATCTTCACACCAGGTCCCATTGTAGGAGCAATAACAACACTCTTTAAATACTGACCTTTCAGTGTGCTTGGTCTAGCCTTAACGATAGCATCGATCAGCGTCTGGAAGTTGTCGCTTAACTGTTCTTCTGTAAAGGATGCTTTACCAACCGGAACATGAATAATGTTGGTTTTATCAAGACGGTACTCAATCTTACCTGCTTTGATATCGTGAACTGCTTTAGTAACGTCCATTGTTACTGTACCAGCTTTCGGGTTTGGCATTAAACCTTTCGGTCCAAGTACACGACCAAGACGACCTACAACACCCATCATATCTGGAGTTGCAACAACAACGTCGAAGTCTAACCATCCTTCGTTCTGGATCTTCGGAATAAGTTCCTCAGCTCCTACGAATTCAGCACCTGCTGCTTTTGCTTCTTCAGCTTTAGCATCTTTAGCGAATACTAAAACACGAACTTTTTTACCAGTACCGTGTGGCAGAACTACTGCACCACGGATCTGCTGATCTGCATGACGTCCATCGCAGCCTGTACGGATATGAACTTCGATAGTTTCGTCAAATTTAGCAACAGCAGCTTTTTTTACTAAGCTGATAGCTTCTGCGGTATCATATAATGTAGCGCGGTCTACTGCTTTAGCAGCTTCCACGTATTTCTTTCCTCGTTTCATTTCTATAACCTCCTGTGGTATTTGCGGGGAACGCCCTCCCACTTACTATTTAATAATAAAATTAATCAACTACTTCGATTCCCATACTTCTTGCAGTACCAGCGATCATGCTCATAGCTGCTTCGAGGGATGCTGCATTTAAGTCTTTCATCTTAAGTTCAGCGATTTCCTGAACCTGAGCTTTAGTAACCTTAGCAACTTTTGTCTTGTTCGGTACGCCGGAACCGGATTTGATCTTAGCAGCTTTCTTAAGAAGAACTGCAGCCGGCGGAGTTTTGGTTATGAAGCTGAAACTTCTGTCTGCATAAACAGTGATAACTACAGGAATGATTAAGTCTCCCTGATCTGCTGTTCTTGCATTGAACTCTTTTGTGAACTGAACGATATTTACACCGTGCTGTCCAAGAGCTGGACCTACAGGTGGTGCTGGAGTTGCTTTACCAGCCGGAATCTGTAATTTGATATATCCTGTTACTTTCTTTGCCATTTTCGGCACCTCCTATGTGGTATTGGCGGGGGTTTATGTCCCTCCCACGATATTGTTACCTTTGCTTGTTACATCTGTTTGATTTCTGCGAAACTAATTTCTACCGGCGTTTCGCGGCCGAAAAGTTCAACATTGATCGTTGCTGTCTGCTTCTGCACATTAATAGCAGTAATAACGCCAACGGTATCTTTCCAGGCACCGCCTGTGACAACAACTGTATCACCTTCTGCGAAATCCACCTGAATATCCTCATTCTGGATACCAAGAGGAATCATCTCTTCCTCAGTTAACGGTACCGGCTTGGATCCTGGTCCAACGAAGCCTGTTACACCTCTGGTGTTACGGACAACATACCATGTATCGTCATTCATAACCATGTTGAGAAGTACATAGCCAGGAAACATTTTCTTCTGAACCTGTTTTACAGTTCCGTTCTTCAGCTCGGCTACTTCCTGTAAAGGAACACGAACCTCAAGGATCTGGTCTTCCAGGTGTCGGTTTTCGATGGTTTTTTCAATGTTGGCCTTTACTTTGTTTTCATACCCGGAATAAGTATGAACAACATACCATTTCGCTTCTGACATACAATCACCTTATCCTTATTTCATTAAAAGATTAATGCCTTCGAGAATAAATGAATCCATTACGCTGATCAGTACACACAGCACAATTGATACACACACAACCACGATGGTCTGTTTGATCAGAGTGTTGCGGTCTGTCCAGACAATCTTCTTGAATTCTGATTGAAGTCCCTGAAACCAACTCTTCTTCTGGCTTTTGCCAGCAGATTTTTCATTTCCTTGCATAGCCTGACCTCACAATTCTCTGTGAGTAACTGTTTCGTCCAGTTACCTTGGATTACTTTGTTTCCTTATGCAGAGTGTGTTTGCGGCAGAACTTACAATATTTCTGAGTTTCCATTCTTTCAGGATGGTTCTTTTTCTCCTTAGTCATATTGTAGTTACGCTGCTTGCACTCGGTACATGCTAATGTAATCTTAACGCGCACAACTTCCACCTCCAGTGTTTTCATTTGCATGGTCGTTTTTCTCACGCCTGACGATGTATCCGTCATCTTTTTCGGGCATAAAAAAAAGACCTAACTTCCATGTCGCTTGTCAAGTTTATCACACATGACATGCTCAAGTCAAGTCTTTTCTTATATTTATGCCTATATTTTATCGCGTATTTTTCGCATTTAGAATCTCTTGAAAAATCAGGAGGATCATTTTGCAGATATCAGAAAACATATTCTCTATATTCCGCCAAAATATGACGCTTTCTCACTGAAATTCTCATAAAGCAAATCTCTGGTTTCCTCGTCATCCAAAGGCATCTTGCTGATAAACTTCGCAGCATAATCCAGGATATCATAATACTTATCCGCTTTATACCGAACCAGGCTGGCATTCTGTTCCGTCCATTCTGTGATGAAATCGCGGGACTTGGATTTCTCCGCTTCCTTTACCGATGTATTAAAATTAATCAGCGCCCATGCAATGAAGATCACTGCAATGAGAGCTGTAAAAAATAAGATTCTCTTTCACCTTTTTTTATTATCTGGCCTACTCACCTTTATACGCCTCCGCGCTCTACTTTTAACAGACATATGATGTCTATTCTCAATAACGGAATACTTTTTTCCATTATATAAGTATTACGCACGAATATCAAAGTTTATTGCCTGTTCATGCCAAAACACCTCTCGGGATAGCATCGCGTGAACAGTAACCTTCATCTTTCTATTTCTTCTGTCCGGAAATCTGCTTCAGAAGTTCAATCTCACTGATAAACTCTGAATCATTTCCCTGACTGTCAATATATATGCCCTGCCATCCAGATCTGCGGCGGCTGCTGACAATGATATATTCTGTTGAAATTCTTCCCTGCTTCTTCCGTAATTCTTCATCAGAAAAATGCAGTTCCGGATTATAAACGACACTACGGATTTCATCGGAAGCAAAACTTCTGCTCTCCTGATATGCCTGCGGATATCCTGCTTTATCAAACATGAGATCTGCCTTTACAAGCAGTTCTCCCAAATCCCGAAATTTAATCGCACTCGGAAATAATCTACAATAAGCTCTCCCTGCCCTGTTCTCTCCATTTCTCTCATCTGTACAGATGTATAAAGTACTGACAGGTAAATCACTTCTTTTTCTCATGAATCCATTCTGTCCCCCCTTTTCTCTCCAAAGGAAGTTCATTATGAATAGAGACCTCCCTCGTTTCTGCCTTTATCTGAATTCTGTTATTTCCCATAATCTTGTTGAAATTTACTGTAATGCGCTGGATTACTTTCTGTGCTGCCTCATAACTGCAGTAAGGAAGCATTACGACATACTGTTCATCACTGTATCTGGCTGCCACATCTCCCATTCTGAGATGGCGCCATAAGGTCAGCTGCAATTTATCTATGGCTTTTTTCCTATAATATTGAATTCTGGTCGGTTCCGTCTGCATTCTCTTCTCATCGATCACAACCGTCAGCAGGATCATAAACTCTGCAATCCCCGAGCGCAGAACACGTCGGGCTTCTAGTCTGTATATCTCCCGAAATACGGTATATTCACAGAAAAATACGCCATTTGGATCCTCCTCCTGGATTTCTCCATAGATATCATCCATGGTTGCCTGAGCAATATCCTTACTCATTCCAAGAATTTCATCATACAGTTCCCGCATCCTCTGGGATCTGTGCATTCCAAGTCTCTCATACAGAATCTTCATCGCTGTGTCATACTGTTTCAGGGCATTCTCAATATTTCCCTGTCCTACCCAGCTCTTGATAAGCCAATAGTGGGTATCTTCATTCAGTTCGTCACAGGACATCGCATATCCACAGACATTCTGAATCTTGTCATATGCATGTACACTACTGTACAGTTCACACAACTCATTTACCAATTTCATATATACAGAATGATGATAAGTATACCGTACAGACATCCAGGAGTCTGATGTCAGAACAGAAGTCTGAGGTTTCTCATAACAGGCAACCGCCTGTTCATATTTCCTGATCTGTTCATTTATATCCTTACTGCGTTCTCTTGTCTGCTCTGCATAATACTTAAACTCTGACATATCACTTCGAAGTTCTATGTCATGATTCCATCCATATGTACCTGTTCCGGAAACAATATATTCCTCTGATCCCAGTTGTTTCAGCACACTGCGTACTCTATATACCAGGTTCTTAAGCGCACCCATGGGATTTGACGAACCGCCGTTTCCCCATATCAGCTCTCCCAGTTCTTCTGCACTGATCATCCGATCATGATTCAGCAGAAGATACGCCATAAGTTTCATTACTTTCTTTGAATGAATCCTTTCTTCATTCAGAGATGCAGTCCCACTCTCCAGACGGAATTCCCCGAAAAAATGAACTTTTACTGTTTGACTCATCGTCTCTTTCCCCCGTCAAATATGAATTCAGTCATCACTTTCTACTGCAGATTCCATCAATTTCATCAACTCCAGCGCACTGCGGAAAATCTCTTTCTTCTCTTTTTCCACCCACTGGACACTTCCCTGCCAGGTACCTGATTCCGTATCTTTGATCTGCACGATAAATGTTTTCTCTTTCTTCATGTTAACCTCTATCTTCAATATAACATTTTTTCCAAATGTCTGCCCTGTCGGGAAATAATTTCAATAAGACGCTCAAATATAAGTTTCCAGCGTAATAATAACTGCAACTATTACAATTCCAATCCTGTTTTTCAGAAGTAATCATACCCCCCATGGATATCCACAATACTTCCATTCATATAATTATTCGTAAGAATACTGTACGCCATATCTGCCACATCTTTAATCTCACCAAATCTGTGAAGTGCAATCTTGCGATTGATGCGGTCATAACTCTCCTGTGTACGGTTCTCATGCCACGGAGTCTCTATAAATCCAGGTGCAATGGCATTGACTGTGATGCCTTTCGGCTCAAATTCCTTTACCAGAGATTTCGTCAGGAAATGAATTGCCGCTTTGGTCACACCATAAACCAGCGAAGAGGAATACGCCTGCTGTCCTGCATAAGATCCCATAAAGAGCACTCTTCCGCCTTCTGTCATCACCGGCATAAATTCTTTGATCATAAATACCGGCACTGACAGATTCGTGTTTACGATCTTATTCCACTCCTCAAAGGTATAATCCTGAAATTTGTCATAAGTGCTGATTCCCGCATTACTGATCAGCCAGTCTACATGTCCGGCTTTCTCCTTCACTTCTCCGACGAAATTCATCATCTCATCATAGGAAGACATATTCGCTTTCAGAATGATCAGTTTCTCCTGCTCTTCCGGTTTCAAACTGTACCAGAATTCATTTGCCTTGTGCGCATTATGTGCATAAGTGGCAAAAATCAGATCATCTTTCTCTGAATTCGCCAGAATCTTCTCCACAATGCCGCGGCCGATTCCTGAAGTTCCGCCTGTAATTACTGTTACTTTGCTCATTTCTTACCTCTATTACTACCTATTGCTGTTTTATATCACTTTTAACAATACGCTTTTCAATATATAGGCGCGTATCATATTCAGACATCCTATAGATAGTGACATGTCAACAACACTGTTTATATTCTTATATTTCCATTTTTTCCAATGATGTTACGATTCACTCTTCATTCAACAGCGTCAATTCTTATAATTCCATCAGTCTGTCATAAACTTCCTTCGGTGCATACGGCTGCTGATTATGAATCGGCTCACCCAGACAAGTCTTCGGATATGCAAAAGTCCCATGCTCCAGCATAACTTCCAGAAGTTTCGGACCTTCCCCCTCCAGAAATTCCGGTGCCTCTTCTTTTACAGCATCACAATGCATTCTCAATGAAGCAATCCCATAAGCCTTCGCAACCTCTGAGAAATCACAGGATGCAAAACCACATCCATCTGTAGTTCCGGCAAAGAGGCAGTCAAAATAATCTCTCTGCAGATGCCGGATCATTCCCAGCGCTTCATTATTCATAACCATTATTTTAATAGGAAGATTCTCTCTCTTTACCCATTCCAGTTCCTGAATATTCATCTGTAAGGCACCATCACCACAGATACATGCGGTCGGTTTTCCAGTGGCATAATAAGCTCCGATCGCCGCCGGAAGTCCATATCCCATTGCACCATGTCCACCGGAAAAAAGAAGCTTCTGTCCTTCATGATTTTTAAATGACTGATAACTCCATACCATGTGCTGGCCTACATCAACTGCAATCGCTGAAGTATCTGTCAGCATGTCACTGAGATCCGCAATCATACGATTCGGATATCTCTCCGGTGTATTGTCATCCACTGCCTGAAGATTCTCTTTGATCTCGTTGCAGACATTCAGCCACTCACTAATGCCCTCAGGCTCCGGACTGGACACTTTCGCCAGACAATCGATTACTGCGCCGGTCTCTGCCTGCAGTTTCAACTCATTCTCACCATTCTCATGAATATCTCTTTGAAGATTATACTGATCGATATCCACACGAATGATCTTCGCACCTTTCGCAAATTCATGAACCTTCGTTCCGATCTGTCTGGTACACATGGAAATTCCGAAACAGAGAAGCAGATCACTCTTGGCATTGGCGATCATATTTGCGTAGCGATGTCCATATGCACCGCCAATACATCCGAAGTTTAACGGATGCTCATAACCCAGCACAGATTTTGCCAGCACACTGGTAATGATCGGAATCTGTCTCTTCTGCGCAAATCGGATCAGTTTCTGCTGGCTTGCATAACTGTCCACGCCATGACCCAGCATAATCACCGGGCGCTTCGCCTCTTCCAGCGCTTCCAGAATCTTATCTGCCGCCTGCTGTGCCGCAGCTGCATCTGTGTGTTTATCCTCAAACACCATATCATAAACCGGATTCTCTACTTCACTTCTCTGAATATTCATGGGAAGGTCAATGAGAACCGGACCTCTGCGTCCTGTTGTCGCAATATGATAAGCCTTATTTAATTCCTCTACAATATCCTCCGGATTCCGGATCTGAACTGCATATTTCGTGATCGGTTTCGCCATTGCCACAATGTCCGTCTCCTGAAATCCCTGCTGACGAAGTCCCTCAATCCCGGAATATTCATAAGTATTCAACTGCCCTGTAAGAAAGATCACAGGCAGAGAATCATAATAAGCATCTGCCACACCACTTAAGAGATTCACCGCTCCCGGGCCGCTGGTAGCATAAGCACATGCACATTCCTCTTTCGCCTGAGCATAACCGCATGCTGCAAAAGCTGCACCCTGCTCATTATAGCTGGAATGATTCTCTGTCTCTGGATTTCTCTCAATAGAATCCACCACATGTGCGATCATTGTACCCTGATATCCAAAGAAATGGCTAATTCCTTTTTTCTGCAAAAATGTAACAATATAGTCTGAAAGTTTCATTTTACCTCCCGTCAGATCAGCATACCGATCTTACCTCTCTGTACTGTTTTTCCAGTCTTTTCCAGTACGTCTATATAAATATCAAGAATCTCCTCATCCTCCGCGAAAAGCTCATTCTTCTGCAGACTCTTCTGCATCATCTTGAAATATGGGCGGAAAACCTTCTCAAGTGTCATATAGTCTTCATTCTTGTACAGGTTCTTGATATAATCCTTCTGTTTTTCATAAGAAACACCCAGGTTCATACGCTCCCCACAAAATTCAACATACTCCCAGCATTCATTGAAATACTCCTTATGTCTTCTGCTTCTCGCAAGCCTGCGACTGTTTCGCATACGCTCCTTACTGTATTTCTCAAAATCTCCCGCTTCTTTCCAGAACTGAGTATAGCTTACCCTCGCGCTGACTGCCAGTGCGATCGGTGTAACATACCTTGGTTCTGTAGCCTTCTTATAATTATTGCCATAAGTTACTGTCAGATATTCTGCCGTTTTAGCCGGAACCTGAAGTTCCACACCCTCCAGCATAACTCTCTTACTCTTGGCAAAAATTTCTGCCGGATAAACTGTCGTCTGCTTTCTTCTTTTAAGAATATATTTATCTGCTTTTGGCTGCTGATGCAGTCTGATAAATTTATCATATAGACGCGCTGCCTGTCTCTGACGTCCATTGATCAGACACTGCAGTCTCATCAACGTACGGTTTACCCTGCTCTTGAAATTTCTCTCCGCATAATTGATATGGCAAAGTTCTGTCCATGCATTCTCATCTCTGGAAAATCTGCGGTTTGCAGACGCAGAAGCCACCGGTGTCCTCAATGGAAAAATGTTGACTCCGATTCCCGGAAATGCATAATCTCTGGTGTTATCCATATTCAGGCAGAGAGTATCTGTATTCGTATACCTCAGATAGAATCCGGAGAACCATTTATGACTCTTCATGGATTCCAGCGCCCGTCTCTCTCTCGGATCTTCCTCCACTGCCTGACGAAAACGCTCCATCTCTGCCGTCTTCATCAGCACAACACCAAACATCGGATTCTGTGGAAAAGGATGCCCTTCCACTGTGCAGAGCGTCAGACGCGGCGAAAGAAAATATTCAATTTCATTCTTCTGGCATATTTCATCAATTTCCTGTAATAATGACAATATTACCTTTTGCTTCTTGTTCAACTCTATACTCCATTTCTATTCAGATTTTTGACTGTACGGATTACTATTCACTTTGTTCTCAGTAATCTGTAAGAAACACCTATATCCTGTGCACGGGCATCTCCCTGTCAAAAATATTTATCACACATTGCTGCTCACACTCTGAACAATCTGTTTAATTTCTTCAATACTTCCGTATTTATCCAGCCAGTTATCCAGCACCACTGTGATGTCTGTCTTCTTTGCAAAACTCTTCGCCTGCCTGCTTCCATCATTCAAGTCATTGATAAAGATACGGTATAATTCTGTCTTTACATAAGATGGCATCTGAGATTCCAGTGCTTTCTTATAATTAGCAAATGCCTCTCTGGTCTGTCCCTGTTTCATACGAACATCTCCTACCAGTTTGTATACGCAGGATTTCTCTTCTTTATTAAACTGTTTACTCCGTACTTGTTCTGCCAGCCATTCCAGTTCGCTTTCCTCACTGGTACACATAATCTGTGTACGAAGTTTTGCCAGTTCTTTGGAATATCCAAGTCTCTTCCATGCTCTGGTAAGCGCTTTTCTGTAATATTCTCTCTTCTTCTCCGGTGCTCTCTCTTCACTGACAGGAGTCAGCATCGAAACCTCAATTACTGCACAGATCTCATCGATCACTTTCTCAAGCTCACTCTGAGTGTGCGCACAGGCAACTTTCGCCATGTAAAATGCTCCCTGAATATCATCATCCTCTGGAATCAGCTGACTCCACAATTCCATCAGAGAAAGTGCGTCCTTCTTCCTGCGGCTTGCCAGAAGTTCTTCACAGTCTTTCAGAATCTCATCCTTATACTCCTTGAAGAATCTGTCCATCTCCATCCATACAATTCCGTTAGTTGTTTTCTCTTTTATCTGGAGATAAAGTTCTGCCGCTTTCTGCATCTCTCCATTCATCCAGAAAATATCCGCTTTATATTTCAGAAAATATCCGTCCTCCGGGAAAAGTTTGAGTGCTTTTTCCAGGAAACGTTCTGCTTCTATACGGTTCTCTCCCGCATTCTCCATAAGGAATCGACATTTGAATTTCATAAATCCAGGGTGTCCCGGATAACGCTCCACAAGGTCCTCGACTATCTGCTGTGCTTCCTTCATACGATGGAACTCGTAATGATCTGCTGCTTTTCTGAAGAGTTCGATATCCTCCTTCAGTTTCTCCATCTCAGGAGAAAGATGATCCAGATTCTGGCGGATCTGCAGCATACGATATGCCTTTGACACACGTTCTGTATAAAAAAGTGTCAAAACACCCGCATAGAATATCTCATCCGGAATCTCCACAAGGATCGGATGATAAAATGCATAAATATTGGCATAGTCTTCTCTTCCTATGAAATCAGCACTTAACTGATTCTTATAATAAGAACCAAACAATGCACTCAGCTTACGAAAAGACCGGTTCTCAATCAATTCACTGATCTTCAGTCCGGATTCCTCAATAGCTCTCTGAAGATCCAGCGCTACTGCACGGGCTTTCATAGTCAGACCTTCCTGGCGTACCTTATGGCTCTTCTTTGCGATCCGCATATTGTAGAACTTGCGGAATACAGAATCCCTGCGAAGTTTACCTTTCTTGAGCTTTGGCATATATTCGTCACGAAACTCCTGATAAGGAAGCTCATCCACACAGACTGCCACGTGTCCCTCTCTGCTGTGATGCGGCGGCATATAAGACCACTCATCTCCATAATGCCAGATCAGATAATCACTGCATTTATTTGGGATCATTGCCTTCTGTCCCTCAAAAACGCCCTCCTTCACCGGAAACATCATATCTTTGTCAAAAAGAAACGGGCAGCCGCCCCAGCGCATGGCATAGCGGTCACATTCCTCTTCATTATAGGAGAACATAATCTTCTCAAGCTTTGCCAGTGTTCTTTTTTTACCAAGAAAAATATAAGAAAGAAGATACTTCAGATACATGGATGCAGGTATCTCCCAGCGGTCACTGTAGCCTACAGAAATATTGATAAGATCTGAATAGATCATCATATGTGTTCTGTATTTCTCATATTCTCTGTCATCTGCCGGAATCGGATCCAGTGTAAGAATGTCTATGATCTCTCCGCCGCAGTCCTTACCAATAATCTGGCTCTTGTGGATCGCGCAGGTATTGGTGGATGCGTAGCGTGGAAATGAATTTGTATAATTTCTGTCCACTTCCGAACACTGTATCTCTCTGTTCGGGGGAAGCTCTGTCTTACAAATCTCTACAAACTTCTCCCAGTCCGAACGTGGCATATATAAGTCTACATCATCATCCCAGGGAACAAATCCTTCATGTCTGAGGGCTCCGATCAGGGAGCCTCCTGCCAGCACATATCTGAGATTATGTTCCCTGCAGATTTCATCAACCTCTCTGAAAAGCTTCAGGAGGTATTCCTGTTTCTCCGTCATGGGTTATCCTTTCTGATTAATTGTTTCCAAAATTTCTATTATTTTAACCGACTCATCATAGAAGAGCCGTGTACATTCTGTCCGTTTATCGCGGATCATGATCATCAGTTCCTGTAACAGGTAGCGGAAGCCATTTCCCTCAAAATTAAAACTATATCTCTTGAGAAATTCCTTTCCAGAAATATTAGCTTCGAAATAACCGGTATTCCACCAGTCATTTGGAATAGTAACCCTGCCATTGCTTCCAATAATCACAAGTTCATTCTCAATATCTACAGTTGTTCCAATCTCAATCGTTGCCAGCGCACTGGCATACTTCATCGTGATCATGTCATACACAAACTTACCACTTTGACTGCGGACTGCATTGGTATTAATGTCCTGATATTTCTTTCCCAGCAGCTTGATCACTGCGCAGATTGCTGTGCAGACAGTTTCGTTAAAAGTCTTGCCGCCTTCAAAATCATCCTGAGAAATGGCGCATTTTACACTTACCATATCTCCCACCAGATTGCTGTGTATCAGCCATACCAGCTGATTAAACGCACGCAGATAAACCAGAGTCATCCGATCGATCAGAACTACATGGTTCTCTCTTGCCACATCAAATAAATGACGCAGCTTCTCTGAGGAAAGAGACATCGGCGAATCACTGATCACATATTTTCCCTGCTTCAGTGCATGTTCAATGTATTCCACCCTCTTATTCAGAGAAGACTTAATGTATACAATATCTACATCCGACAGAAACTCATCATAATCACTCCAGCAGGATCCCAGCTCATATTTATCGCAAAACTCCTGTGCTAGCTCCTGATTCTCACTAAATACCCGTTCTACATGAATACCGCTGACAAATTTGGATTCCTGAACAAAGTCATTATCTTCAATATTGTCCGTCGCAATTCCCATATTAAAGATAACACCTTCGCTGCGAAGTTTTGTACTGGAAATATTCTTCGTCCGTTCCAGATAAACTACATCACAATAATTCTTAAGATAATCAAATTTACCCCGCCAATCAGAACCAACTACCAGAACATCAATATCATATTTAATAATGTCACTAACCTTCTGACCCTGGTATTCTTCAATAATGATCTCGTCTGCCAGACCGGTTCTTCGCACATTCTCAATTCTCTTGATCAGGCTGTCCCTCACATTGAGCTTTCCGCGTTCGATATCAAAGCTCTCACTTGTGACACCTACGATCAGATAATCGCCAAGTGCTTTCGCCCTCTTGATAATATTGTAGTGGCCCTTATGAAACAGATCAAAAGTGCCATATGTGATCACTCTTTTCATTCTCTCCGTTTAACTCCCAAAAAAATTTTACTGATTGTAACTGCTTTGTACCTTCACAATTACATCTGATTTACACTATAGATACTTTTATTATATCATACTTCCCAACTTACGTCACCTATCTGTTACCAGAATGTTAAATTAACGTTAAGAAAAAAAATTACTGTTCACTCCGTGCCCAGCAGCACGCTTCGCAATGCACAGAATTTCTCTTTACCACGGTACAATCCTGTCCTGAGTAATTTCCTGCGGTATATAAAAAGACTTTGAAATACTGATATACTACCATTCACAGTATTCCAAAGTCCTCAGTTGTGTTTTATTCTTTTTCTTCAGGCTTCAGTTCATCTAAATCCAATGCATCCGGCGGAAGCTCATTTAACTGCAATTCCTCCTGCATCTCTTCTGACTGTACCGCATCTGCCTGTAAATTTCCTGAATTATTCTCCTGTTTCAGTTCATCCAACAGATCATTATTCTTCATATTTCTGGTTGTTTTTTCCAACTCCTGGATCAGATCTTCAAGAGAAAGTAACTCTTCCTCCTCATTCTTAATCTGCTCATCCGGAATATCATCCAGATCATATTCCTCGATATCCAGATGATCCGTACCTGCTACATTACTGAAACCTTCATGTTTATCTGAGGTACGCTCCATCAGATCATCATCCAGATTAATCTTCTGCATATGACCATCCTGTTCGCTCTCAGAATCCAGCGTCGCCGCCAGTTCTTCAATCGCTTTCTTTCGTCTGAGAAGTTCATATTCATGATCCTCACGGTCATACTCCTCTTCCAGACCTTCATCTCTGACTGTCTTATCCTTCTTAATAAGAATAAATGCGATCAGATTCAGTACCCCTGTATACAGAAGATCTACCGGCAGACTTCCCAGAACAAGGACAAATACCAACGATACCCCAAGTAGTGCCCAGACATTGTTCATCTCAGGGATCTGCAGAATATACAGACCATTCATAATGATCATGATCGGATAATGGAAGAAATAAATTCCCATCGTATGACGTCCCACATAAGTAAGCGGCAGCTTAATATCCGGCAATAACGCAAGCAACGTATAGATCAGGATAAAAGATACCAGATACATCAGCAGTCTGAGAATGATTCCTTCCGGGTCTGTCAGACCACAGAGTTTATATCCATGATTACCACGGAAAATTGCAATTCCCATATCATTAGTAATCATATAATTCGGTATTGCCCACAGCAGTACTGCTGAAATCGGAACCAGCACCCATTTCCCCTTAAACTTACGAACTGCAGTGATATATTCACTCTTCCACAGATAACCAGCCACAAAGAATGGGAAAAATACCACAATTCTTGATGCAGACAGGAAAGTCGTAAACTCCGGTCTGGTTCCTGCCCATAATGCAATAGCAATACTGATCGGAACGATAAATCTGATCTTGCCCAACGCTTCAATAGTAAGACGATAAATAAATAACGCCAGAATATACCACATAACCGTTCCGGTCGGTCTGAGGATCTCATAGTCTACAGACCTTCCCAGCCAGATCTGTGAATACCAGGTCAGAGTGTAGCCCAAAATATATGGGATCAGCAGATTCTTAAAATTCTTCAATGCATTCTGCGGCTTCTTGGACAGATATCCCGAAACAAAAATAAACGCAGGCATGTGGAAAATAGTGATCGCATACCACACATATCTTACCACAGTGTCTACCTTTACGAGGTTGAATGCAATAATATGGTTAAATACTACCAGAAAGATAAGCAATACCTTGAAATTATCGATCAGGTAGGAGTAAGGCACAGCCGGCCTCTCTTTCTTTATTCTCATATTAAATACTATCCTTTAATCATATTCATAACCTGACATGAATCGAAGAAATATATTATTATCCCTCTTCAGCAGGTCACAGTTATTACACCAATGATAACATATTTTTACGATTTATGGAATAGGAACTTAATAATCTGTTTAATGAAAGTATTTCCATTGTTACTATTCACACGCTACTATCCCGCGAGGTGTTTTGGCATGAATATGCCAAAATCCCGAGACATGCCGTGCGAATTTATGCTATACGCAGCACAGCGCGGTCTGCCAGATTGTATCATCTGTACAAACCACGCTGTAGATTCATAAATTCAATATTATTTATGACAATATTTCCAAATCCCATGCACTGCATATGAGCAGAAAAAAATACAACTCTTAATCCTGCCATAGCCTGCATACCTGTAAACATTATAAGTCATAGCCGCCGATTTCAGCTTATTTCTGGACTTACCGCCCTCACTTAAGCGATATTTCAGATACGGCTTATTAACCCCTGCAGCATAGCCATATTTACGTAGAACCTTCAGCCAGGTAATATAATCCTCATGACTGTCATCGTGCTCCATTGGAAATTCCCGTGCCACATCTGTTCTCAGCATCACCGAAGAACAGTTAATACTGTTATGCTTCAGAAGTTCTCTGTAGGTGATCTTTTCCTTCACCGGAATGGTACGGCCTGTACTGTTTCCGTCTGCCCTCATCAATTCACGGCCCGTAGAGCACAGCACATATCCTGTCTCCTCGAGACAATGCAGCTGTTCTTTCAATTTTCCCTTCTCCCACCAGTCATCCGCATCCAGAAAGGCAATATAAATTCCCTGTGCAAGCTTCACGCCTTTGTTTCTGGAGCCTGCCGCACCCATATTCTGTTTGTTCTTAATATACCGAAAGTCCTCTCTGCCCTCATAGGCAGACAGGACTTCCTGTGTATGGTCCGTGGAACCGTCATCGATCACAAGGAGTTCCACAGAAACTCCCTGCTCATAAACAGAATCCACAGCCTGTTTAATATACTTCTCTCCGTTGTAAACCGGCATGATCACAGATACCAGCGGTTTATTCATGGTCATTCCTCCGTTTTATTCTCTGAAGCTTCAGCGGTTCTGCCGGAATCCTTCAGCGCATTTACCTGCTTGTCGTCTACTCCCTCGGATACCTCTTTCTGGAAAAAGATCTTAACTGTCATAAAGATCAGCTTAATATCCAACAGGAAAGAATAGTTCTCAATATAAAACAGGTCCAGTTTTAATTTGTCATAAGGAGTGGTGTTATACTTGCCGTAAACCTGCGCATATCCAGTCAGTCCGGCTTTTACTTTCAGACGATAATAAAACTCCGGCAGTTCTTTTTCATACTCGTGCATGATCATCTTACGCTCCGGACGCGGTCCAACCAGAGACATATCTCCCTTAAATACATTGAAAAGCTGCGGCAGTTCATCCAGATGAAGATTTCTCAGCACTCTTCCAACCGGAGTGATACGGGAATCATGCTTGGATGCCAGTCTAGCTCCGTTTTTCTCAGAATCCACGCACATGCTGCGGAATTTGCAGATCTTAAACGGAGTACCTCCTATGGTGAGACGATCCTGAAAATAAAATACAGGACCTTTGTCGTATGCTTTTACCGCAATCGCTATGATCAGCATGATTGGTGAAGTTATGATAATGCCAATTCCGGAAACCAGAATATCCAGTACTCTCTTTGCAACACGCTGATCTACTGACAGCCCCATGTTTCGAGACATCAGAAGCGGAGTGTCAAAAAGATGGATACGTTCACTTCCCATCAAAATGATGTCTGAAATCTTCGGACTGACATAGCATCGAATCGAATGCGCAAAGCAAAACTTCAGATAGCGGTTTCTCTCTGTTGACGGCAGATCCCATATGATCACTCCATCATAATCCCGCATCATTCTGTGAATTTCTTTCTCTCCCTTGCTGACATGAACCTTACCACTGATATCGTATTTATCCTTTCTGGAATTCATCTTGTGGATCAGGTCATCTCCCGGATCACGGTCGCCGTAAATAACCAGCAATTTACGTGCACGATATAATTTGGAATAAATATATCTGGAGCCAAAAATCCAGATAATGATCAGTATCAACTGGATCATCGTCATCTCGATCATCGGCCATATGCTCAGAAACCATCTGTTGATCAGAGTGATCTCCAGATATTCCACTGCATTCGTACACAAGAGTGCCAGTGTCAGGGAATAAAATACGTCTATCCTCTTAAGATATCCGACTTTCAGTCCACCGTACAGCTTTGCAAACATGGCAAACATCAGACCGTAAATCGCGATCAGTACCCAGTTACCTTTTCGCCAGAATGGTTCATCGATCTGTCCCCTGTAGACTGTGTACCACACATAGGCAAAGACAGCCATCTGTGCCAGTACAACCAGACTCGCCAGACAGAACACGATAAATCGTTTATAATCTTCTCTCTTACTCACGTGATAACCTCTGCTTCTTTAAGTCCGGCGGATAGATCATCCGCTCTGTTGTTTGTTCATAACCAGATACCTGCTTCGCAGTCTGGCTGAATATCGTTACTGTTTACTCTGTTCTCTGCAACAACAGCATCATACGAACAGTAACTACATCTTCAAAAAGAATATCTGCATCAGACCTGCACCATCGATACACTGTCTTCTTTTAGTCAGATACCATAAAGTCTTACCTATTATAACGTAAGAAGTATTATACGTCCACCTGTTTTCCTTAAATTTGTGTATATTTACGTATCACACTTCTTCCATTTTCCCCATTATTTTGTGTATAATGTATAATTTTTCGTCGATTTAACGTGGTTTGTAGCGAAAATTTTACATATTTTTTTCATAAACCTATAGAAATATGCAAAAAAAAATTGTATAATATTGTGTAATAAATGAAAGCGAGGGTTCACTATTATGAAACAAAATAGTATGTTGGCTATGATTCTGGCCGGCGGTCGTGGCAGCCGTCTGCATGATCTTACCAATAAAGTGGCAAAGCCAGCCGTTTCATACGGCGGTAAATATCGTATCGTAGACTTTCCTTTAAGTAACTGTGCCAACAGTGGCGTTGATGTTGTAGGTGTACTTACACAGTATGAATCGATCCAGTTGAACAGCTATGTAGCAGCCGGCGGCCGTTGGGGTCTCGATGCCAAAGACAGCGGTGTTTACGTTCTTCCGCCACGTGAGAAAGCTGATGAGAATCTGAATGTATATCGTGGAACTGCAGATGCAATTTCCCAGAACATTGACTTTATCGACAAATTTGATCCGGAATATGTTCTCGTTCTTTCCGGTGACCATATTTACAAGATGAACTATGACGAGATGCTCGCAGCTCATAAAGCAGCTAAAGCAGATGCTACTATTGCAGTTATCGAAGTCCCGATGAAAGAAGCAAGCCGTTTCGGTATCATGAACACTGACGAAACAGGCCGTATTGTAGAATTTGAAGAGAAACCGGAACATCCGAAGAGCAACCTTGCATCCATGGGTATCTATATCTTTACATGGAAACTTCTCCGCAAGATGCTGATGGCTGATATCAAGAATCCGGATTCCAACCATGACTTCGGTAAAGATATCATCCCTACAATGCTTAACGATAATAAGACTCTTTTTGCATACAAATTCAAAGGTTACTGGAAAGATGTTGGTACAATCGACTCTCTCTGGGAAGCAAACATGGATCTGTTAAGTTCCAAGAATGAACTGGATCTGGGCGATCCGTCCTGGAAGATTTATACAGAAGACGTTACTGCTCTTCCACAGTATATCAGTGCAGAGGCAGACGTTAAGGATGCATATATCACACAGGGCTGTGTAGTTCAGGGTGAAGTTAAACATTCCGTACTCTTTACAGGCGTTAAGATTGGTGCAGGTGCAAAAATTATTGACAGTGTACTGATGCCAGGTGCTATTGTAGAAGAGGGTGCTGTTGTTCAGCGTGCACTTGTAGCAGACGGTATCCGTATTGGTAAAGGTGCTGTTGTAGGCAGTGCAGACAGCGAGCACATCGAGCTTGTAGCGAAACGTGTAAAGGGGGCAGAATAATATGTATAAGGCATTTGGTATCGTAAACTCCTCCGGGAGAAACATTTATGTAGATGGTATGCAGGATTATCGCCCGATCGGCGCGTTTTCCTTCCTTGGAAGATACAGAGTCATCGACTTCCCTATCTCCAACATGACAAACAGTAATATTGATCGTATTCAGGTTTATATCAACAATAAACCACGTTCTGTTGTAGAACACGTTGGAACAGGACGTCATTACAACATCAACTCCAAGAGTGGAAAGCTTCAGCTTCTCTTCTCTGAGCACAATAATGACAACGATATCTACAATACAGATATTTCATGCTATATGGATAATATGGAATCCTTAAGCAGAATGAATCATCCATATGTTGTTATTGCTCCAAGCTATATGGTTTATTCTATTGATTTCGATCAGTTTTTACATACACATATTGAATCCGGCGCAGATGTCACCCTCCTTTATCATTCTGTTGATAATGCCAAAGAAGCTTATCTGACCTGTAATGTTCTGGATCTGAACCGTCAGAAAGGTGTTGATTCCATCGAACCGAACCATGGTAATAAGAAAAACCAGAATATCTACATGGATACCTGTGTGATGAAGACAGAACTCTTCATCAGTCTGGTTAAAGAAGCCAAAAAACTTTCCTCCATGTACACTCTGGCAGATATCCTGAATGACAAATGCGAAACTCTGGATATCCGTGGTGTTGCCCACAAGGGATTCTTTGCAAGCATTACAGACTTTCCAAGTTATTATTCTGCAAATATGAATCTTCTTAACTACAAAGCGGCTCAGGAACTGTTCCATGAGAACTGGCCAATCTACACACGTACCAACGACTCCTGCCCGACTCAGTATTTCAGCACAGCAGAAGTTAAGAATTCCGTAATTTCCAACGGTTGCCAGATTGAAGGTACTGTTGAGAATTCCGTAATCGGACGTGGATGTATCATTAAGAAGGGCGCTGTTGTTAAGAATAGTGTTGTACTCGCTGAAGTTACAATCGGTGAAGATGTTCACGTAGAGAATGAAGTCGTTGACAAATGGGCACGACTCATTCATAAGAAAGAAATCGTATCTCCGGCTGACCAGCCTGGTTATATCAGGAGAGATGATACTCTGTAATTAATGATTAGTTAGATGAAAAGATCCCCTGGAAGTCGCACCTTCCAAGGGATCTTTTAGGTTCCAATTTGTTCTAAGATATGATACACTTATTCTGTTGTCACATCCCACACCGACAACAGGAGGGAGGTGAGTACATGCCAATGTTACTTCTTACTTTCATATCCGTTACAATTATAACATATGCTATTCCGAAAAGCAATACGCCTAATTTTTCAGGTCAGATAACATTTTAGGCAGATATACACAATTTATTTCATCCAAATTTGTAAGATTTCACAAATTCTTCACACATTTCCCCTTGCATTTCATCCCTTGCGTGTTATAATACAGCTGTAACAAAGGTAAAGAACAAGCAAACAACTGAATACTCAAAAATACTTAACACCACCTGGAGCATAATAGATGCTCATGAAGTAAAGATAGTGTCAAGCGTGTCACCTCAGCTGTAAAATGGAGGAAAAGTCAAATGAATACTTTAAAAGCTGAAAAAAGAACAATGGACACAAAGGCCAAAAGATTAAGAAGAGAAGGCTACGTTACAGGTAACGTATTTGGCAGAGAAATGGAAGGTTCCATTCCTGTTAAGATTGAGAAATCTGCAGTCGAGAAACTTCTCAAAACAAGCAACAAAGGTAGCCAGATCATGCTAGATGTAGATGATCAGTCTTATGACGTACTGATCAAAGAGATCCAGTTCAATCCGTTAAAAGGACAGGTGGATGAAATAGATTTCCAGGCACTGGTAAGCAATGAGAAAGTACATTCTGTAGCAGAGATCGTACTTTTAAACCATGACAAACTGGCAGCTGGTGTATTACAGCAGCATCTGGAAGAAATCTCCTTCCGTGCTCTCCCATCAGCACTGGTAGACAAAGTTATGGTAGATGTCGGTGACATGAAAGTCGGCGACGTGATCAAAGTCAAAGACCTCGCCATTGCTCAAGATAAAGATGTAGACTTAAAGACAGACCTCGAAGCCGCAGTTGTATCCGTAGCCGCAGTTCATGTAGATCCGGCTCTGGAAGCTGAAGAGGAAGCTGCTGAAGAAGAAGCTAAATAAATTTTTAAAATTTTTATTTCATTAAAACAGCGAAGCGAATTTCTATATCCGCTCCGCTGTTTTTCATTTTTGCCCCTAACATCATTTATATTTTAGGCTGTACAACATTTCCCTGCACAACGCTTCCCTGATTCTTTCCTTTTCTCATCCCTCTGACTACCTGCACATTTCCAAGAATCAGATAATCCATTTCTCTCTTGGAAATCTTTGCAAAGTTTTTCTTAGAAACAAAATAGAAAGTAACACCCATAAGTACCCACACGATCAGTGCTGCAAAAGACTGTGGTGCCATAAATGCCGGAGACCCTGGTACGATCAGAAGGAGCAGAATCATAACAGAAATAATACATCCTCCCAATGCCACTGCCGGATGAATTCGGTTTGTATCTGTAGCATCCCCATATTTCTTCAGGAGAATATAAGCGCCCGCACATGTAAAGAAATATCCAAACGCTGTACCTACAGAACACATATCAACAACCCATCCTATTACTTCTCTGCCGAAAAACGGGCAGATACAGCAAATAATCATTGTAAATACCACACATACAGATGGTGTCTTATGTTCCGGATGAACCTTTTCAAAAACAGAAGGAAGCATTTTTGCTCTTGCCATTCCAAACAGAAGACGGCTGGATGTCATAAAAAATCCATTCATTCCTGTAAAAATTCCCATACATACAGCTAATGCTACAAAGCATACGCCAATTTTTCCCATTGCAAGGTCAAGAATTGCACCCGTATGCCACTTTACAAGAACTCCATTCGCATCCGTCATTGTCAGAACCTGCTGCCATGGAACAACGCAATCTGTTACAAGGGCCATTGCCCCATAAATCAAAGCCCCTACAATAAGAGCCGAAATAATCAGCAGCTTACATTTCTGTGGTGGAAAATCGTATTCTTCTGCTGCCTGCGGAATACAGTCAAACCCTACATAGAGAAATGGAGCCAACGCCAGAATGGAAACAAAGCCTCCTCCCAGTGTTTTGCCTTCAGCACCGTAAGCCGGCTGAAGATTTGTCACATCAAAATGTCCTGTCACAACAACTCCGGCCACAGATACAACTACAGCAGCACACATAATAAGAACCATGATCAGTTGAAGATTTCCAACAGATTTCGCGCCCTTGTAATTCATAATTCCAAAAAGAATAATGAAAAACAATGACAGCCCGACTTCTCCCATATATACATCATATCCGGCAATTGTATACAGATAACCTCTGTTAAACACTCCTGAAAAAATGTAGGATGCCAATACCGGAAGAGCTGTCGCATTCAGTGCTACAATTGACAGATAGCCAAGCGATAGCATCCAGCCACAGATATAAGAAGCAGTTCTTCCAAATCCTTTATAAGCATAAGCAAATTCACCGCCTGCTACCGGAAATTTTGCAATCATATAAGAATAACTGTAACCTACTACGATCATAAGCAGTCCGCCTGCCAGAAATCCAAGGAACAAAGGAAGTGTTCCACCCGCACGTTCCGTCCAGAGACCACCCTGTATAAAACATCCCCAGCCAATAATAGAACCAACTGCTACTGCCCAGATCGAACCAGGTCCCATAGATTTTTTTAATTTTGTCCGTTTTTTTCTTTCACCCATATGTGGCCTCCTGCTATAGCTTATTCATCATCGTCTTCCCTTGTTTCTTCGCTGATCGTATATGCTTCACTGATGTCAGAAACAAAAATCTTTCCATCACCATAATGACCATACTGACCACTTTTGGCACTGTTGATAATGATATCTACTACTTCATCCTTCTCTTTATCTCCGACAGTAATGTATAACATATTTTTTGCCATTTCCTGATAAAGTACATCTCCTACCTGAATTCCTTTTTCTTTTCCTCTTCCTGAAATTGCCCATTTTGAAAAAGCATAATATCCTTCTTCCTCCAGAGCCTTGATAACATCCATCACCTTTTCAGGACGTACAATTGCTGTGATCAACTTCATAAAATTGTCCCCTTTCCACTCATCCATCAGTCAATATTTTTCGAAATCCTGCAAAGCAACATCTTTTTAAATGCAAAAAGAGCCCAGATACCTCGTATCCGGACTCCTTTGTCACTTCTTTAAGATTACTAAAATTCTCCACGAATTGCAAGTCTTTTTTCTCTGTATTGCTGTTCAATCTGTCATCATCCCGGCTTCTATCTTCCGGCAAGATATCTATACATCTTATCCAGCATTTCATCTGTAATCTCTACCGGATTATTATAAAGATTCGGATGTCTGCTGATGCGGACCAGTTCTGCAATCTGTTCATCATCAAGTTCCAGATCTTTCAGATCACATCTAAGTCCCATTTTCTTCTTTAATTCAAAAACTGCGTCTGCCATTTCTTCTGCATTTTTAAATCCGAGTTTTTCGGCAAATTTCTGTACCCGTTCTTTTCCTTCGCCCTTCGCATTGATTCTCATAAAATAATCTAATGTCAGGCCACATGCTTCTCCATGAGGAATATGATAAATATTAGTCAGTGGAAAAGAGCAGGCATGAGAAGAAGTTGTTTTCGGTAATGTAAAAGCAAGTCCGGCAATCAGCGATGCTTCACACATTTTTTCCCTGGCATCTTCATCGCCTGGATTCTCATATGCTCTGTATAGATATTTAAATACCAGATCCGCTGCATGCATGGCAAGCACATCACAGATTGGCTGATGTCCTTTGCTCCAGTATCCTTCTATTGCATGGGAAAGAACATCAATTCCGGTTCCTGCTGTAATATGAGGCGGCATTGTATAGGTCAGTTCCGGGTCAATAATAGCTGCTTCCGGATAAAAACCCTCTGATACGATCGGTGCCTTTTTTCCATTTGCATGATCTGAAAGGACAGACACGCAGGTTACTTCGCTTCCGGTTCCTGCTGTAGTTGGAATTGCGATCAATGGTAAATGTTCCTGAGGCATTGCTACTCCGGTTCCATGATATTTACGGATCGAATCCGGAGTCAGTGCCACACTGGCAGCTGCTTTTGCACAGTCCATAGGGCTGCCTCCACCCAGGGCCACTACAAATCCGATATTTTTCTGACGGATTACTTCTGCACAGGCATCTACCTCTGTGACATCCGGATTTGGTGAGACATCCCCGAACGAAGCCACTATCATCCCTTCTGATTCTTTTATAATCTTTTCTGCCAGACCGCTTTTAAAGAAAAACGGTCCGGCTACCAGAAGACCTCTTTCACATCCAAGTTCTCTGGCTATTTTTTTTATTTCATGCACTCTGCCTTTGCCGAAATGAATTTTTACCGGCTGTAGATAATCCCAGTTCATAGGCTGCCTCCTGCTTTATCAGTCACAAAATTTTTCATCAACCATAGTAAGTACTTCGTCAAGAATCGGAAGATATTTTTCCAGTTCTTCCTTTGTAATGATCAGCGGCGGGCAGATCTCAATAAAGTTCTCACGTCCAAAGGTTGCAAATCCACGTTTCTTTAACTCTGCGAAAATCCATGGCATCACTGGTCCAGGTACACCATATTCCTGCATTGGCTCTCTGGTTTCTTTATTTTTAACTACTTCAAGTGCGCCAAACAAACCGATACATCTTGCCTCACCGATGCATTTATGTTTCTTTACCATTTCATCCATAAATGGTGCCACAATTTTATGCATCTCAGCTACATGACCTTCAATATCATGCTCCTGATAGTATTTCATTGCAGCTACACCTGCGGCACATGCAAGAGTATGTCCACTGTAAGTAAGTCCACACTGAAGAACATGGTCTTCGAAGTATTCTGCTACTTTTTTGCTTACGATACATCCGCCAAGCTGTACATAACCACAGGTAACACCTTTGGCAAATGTAATAATATCCGGTTTGATATCGAAATTCATAAATGCAAACATTTTTCCGGTACGGTAAAAACCTGCCATAACCTCATCACAAATTAAAAGGATTCCATATTTGTCACATAATGCCCGGACACCTTCCATATATCCATCAGGAGGAAGAATTACACCGTTAGCACCTACAATAGATTCCATCAGGATTGCCGCTACATTTCCCGGGCCTTCATATCTCAGCTGCAGATCCAGTGCATCCAGATATTTCTTTGTTACTTCTGCATCATCTACGCCTTTTGTATATCCATCACGATACATCTGTGGATTCATAAAATGTACAAATCCGTTTGCACCGCCGATTTCTGCTGCATATCTTCTCCAGTCACCGGATGCATTGGAAGCTCCGAGTGTAGCTCCATGATAACTTCTGTAGCAGGAGAAAATTTTTGTTCTTCCGGTTACCATACGCGCCATCTTAATTGCATTCTCATTGGATTCTGCTCCACCATTTGTGAAGAAAACTCTTTTATATGTATCTGCCCCTGCTGCTTCCACCAGCATCTTAGCCAGTGTACTCTTCGGCTCTGACGCATAAGCCGGAGCCATAAAGCACATTTTATCAGCCTGTGTTTTAATCGCTTCTACAATTTCAGGAAGTTCATGTCCAAGGTTAGAACATACCAGAAGAGAAGCCATATCTGCATATTTATTTCCATCATAATCATAGAAATAAATCCCCTCAGCTCTCTCTACCGGAAGTGCATCAATTCCTGATTTTGACCATGACTGCATTACATAATCTTTGTGCATCTGTGCAATTTCTTTTCCTGTTAAACTCATAATAATTTCCTCCTCTTTATCTGTAATCCTTATTTTCAATTTCTTATTTTTACTTGTTTTTAAGGTTTGTTTTGCGGTAAACAAACTTATTTTTTGATAAAATAAAGAAAAGCGCCCGGTTCACATTTACTTGTGAACCAGACGCCTTTGTCTTATCTGAGTCATATACTACTCTCCAAACAGGCTGTCTGCAATAGACATCTATCCAATTATTTTTGTGCTACAGCACAAACCATTACTGTTTACTCTGCGCCCGGCACTACAACTAATCATAATCTGCCATCTATATCTTCTTCATACATCTGATACAAAAGAAATCCCAGATTGAGCTGAAAGCGAATATCAAAGCCGGATAAATCTTTCTTAAGTATTTCTGACACCTTTCCTATTTTGTAATTAACAGTATTTCGATGCACGATCAGCTCCTGTGCAGTCTCTTTGACACTACAGTTATTCTCCAGATAACACCGGAGTACTTTTACCAGATCTGTATGATTCATCTTATCATAATCGTACAATGGAAGCACTGTATCTTTGATATATTCCAGCACTGCGTCCTTATCCGTAAGCGTAAGAAGCACCTTGTAAATTCCCAGATTTTTGTATAAAAGCAGCTTTCCTGAATCTGTTTTTACTTCTCCCGGAACCCTGGAAGCACACAATAGCACTGCCATCTTTTCTCCGAACTCATAACTCTTATATATCTGTCTGATTCCGTCAACCGGCTTACTCACACTTACAAAAACCTGTTCATTCCGATGAGTCATACTACATAATTTATCAAAAATCCGCCCCACTGTCTCCTGACACATTTCAAAGGAATAATCACACAGAACCATCAGAATCTGTTTTTCCTGAGCACAGCACAAAATCCCGTTATAATTACACCGAAGATGGCTGTTTAAGGTAGAAGCAATCTGATCCAGACGTACACCTGTCACCTGACTGTCTTCCTCTTTTACACGAATATTCACAACAGTATACTCGCTTCCTGCAAAATATCCTTTACGCATCAATGCCGAAACATATAATTCCTCCTGCCCCGGGCAAAGAAATGCGTTATTCAGTGCTGCTGTCACTTCAATCGTATTCTGCTGTTCTTTCGTTATTGCAAAACAAATGATCCGCATGATTTCAGCCATGTGGATTTTCCATGGTACCCGAAACACCGGGAAACCCTTTTCATTAGCAAAATCAATTACATCCTGTCCGATTTCATTGATGTACGGACCAATATTGATTACGATCCCACTGGCTTTATTTCTCCAGACTTCCTTCACAAGCTGAAACAATGTCAGATTTTTATTCAATCCCAGTCCTGTTGTAAAAGTAAGCTCCTGCCCCTGAAGAAACGCTGAAATCGTATCGCTGTCTACCATATGAGTCCAGGATACTTCCTGATCCAGACCTTTCTCCCCTGCTACCAGTTCCATCTCCAGGTGCTGCACCTGTTTCATAATCTCACGTAATATTACAGCCATTATTTACACCTTTCTCCAGATGAACAGATTACTCAGCAATCCGGCAGCTTCACAGAATAACAGACAGCTGAATAATTGTATGCTTTCTATGCAATCAAAGATATTCCTGAGATCAGTAACAGTATATAAGTCAGATTCAAAAATACTTTCTGAGATACTTTCTTCACCAGTTTCTTTCCAATCCAGGTTGCCACCAATAATGGCACAATGCTGATAAGAATCAGCCTGACATCTGCCTGTCCGATCAGTCCGGCACGCATCTGTGTAAACATCAGACAGGAATTCAATACTACCCATACCGGAGCTACTGTCGCACGGAATTCTTCTTTATCTTTCAAAACCTGTGTTGCATAAATCACAAGCAATGCCCCTCCAGACACAAACATTCCATGGATGATCCCTGCCAGAAGCAGGATAATCCCCAGAATAACAGGCGAAAATTTCCTCTCACTGTGAATGCAGAGATTCTTCAATGCAACTGCCACAATCACAATACCATATACTGTCAAAAGAACATCTTCAGACTCCACAACTCTGCAGATCTGTACACCCGCAAACATTCCCACAAGCATGAAACCAGACATTTTTATAAGTTCTTTCCAGTTAATATGCCTGTATCCGGTTACTGCTATCATGAGCCCTGAAAACCATGCCATAGCATTCAGAATCACTTTTGCATGATCCAGTCCAAGTAAATATACAGATGGCGGCATTGCAAGAACTGTACCTGCAAATCCTGTAATCGCCTGAATAACATTAGAAACAAACAACACCATCAAAAATAATAATTCTTTCATAACATTCTTCCTTTTCCTGTGTCGTTCGTTCACCGCAAAAACAAATTAAAAATAACTACCCGGATATTTCCCTCTTATCTGCCAGATAATTATAATTCAGGGTAACTGTTCAGTGCCTCGCGGGATAGCAGACTGCTGAATAGTTACAATTTGGATTCATTATAGCACCAGTTTATTTAAGAATCTACAAAAACTTTATAATCCGTAATCCTATATTTTGTGAAAAGTATTGACGTTCTTACCTTCCGGCGCTATCATAAAATTACGATGGCTGTCTCTTATCTACATATACAGTCAAAAATACTTTCAGGGGGAAATTCCAATGAAAAAATTTATGGAAGAATTCAAGGCATTTGCCCTGCGTGGCAATGTCATGGACATGGCAATCGGTGTTATTATCGGAGGTGCTTTTTCCGGAATCGTAACCTCTTTAACCGACAACTTCATCAATCCAATCCTTAATGTACTTACAGGCGGAGCTACATATTCACTCCAGGATGTATCCGGATTCGCATCCTCTTTCATTTCTTCAGTCGTTAACTTCATTATTATGGCATTCATCCTGTTCGGTCTGCTGAAGGCAGTGAACAAAGTAACATCCTTCGGTGAAAAAAAAGAAGAGCCTGCCGCTCCGACAACTAAGAAATGTCCATTCTGCATGAGTGAAATCGATATTAAAGCAACACGCTGTCCACACTGTACTTCTGAATTACCAGAAAAATAATTTCAAAACATTCAAATAATCGATCCAAAAAGCCAAGGGGTATCCAGAGGGGACGCGGCTTAAGCGTCCTCTTTGGGAAACTCAAACTTCCGAATTTCGCAATTCTTAATCCCAAACTTCGCAAATTCCTCATTTGTCATATCTGTAAAATAAGATTGGATTGCCCTCGAAATCCCATTATGCGCAACCAGTAGATAAACCTTATCATCTGCCTCTTTCTTAATATCATCGATCAGATTATAAATTCTCTGGCAAAGATGAAGCATGGATTCTCCACCTTCATAAGTATTAGCGAAACTCTCCTTCGCTTTCTTAAACTCCTCCCCATTTCTCGGAGTAGACTCATATTTTCCAAAATTCTGTTCTTTCAGTCTTGGCTCCATTCTTGCCGGAATGCCTGTGATCTCAGATACATGCTTTGCAGTATCAGCCGCACGTACCAGCGGAGAATAAAGAATCTCATCAATATGAATCTCCTGCTTCAGAATCTCCTCACCAAGTTCCTTCGCCTGCTCATGTCCTTTTTCGGTAAGCTCAATATCTGTCGCACCGCAGATCTTATTCTCTACATTCCATACAGTCTGTCCATGTCTCGCAAAATAAAAATATCCCATCGTATCTCATTTCCTTTCCTGTCTGATCTGCTACATTAATACAATTGATGCATCATGTAGCACTATTTCTCTGGTTCACTGCAGATACATTTTATTCTGAACCTGCCTTTTACCAGACATTTTACCAACCCATACTCAGAAACTCAATACTCTGGGATATTCCATTTTTCAATAACGGTATCCGTTTATACCTATACCTTATGCGTAATCCTTATTCTCATAGCATTCCAACAATTCTGCCAATTCCTGCAGTTTCATCTTTTTCTTCTATTCCTTCTCCTCTTCCTGCTCCAGCAGCCTGAATGACAATTCCAGATAAAAAATCTCCTCCGGATCATCCAGATCAGACTGCAGAATTTCCTTAATTCTGTCCAGTCTGTAGAGAAATGTACTTCTATGAATAAACAGCTCTCTCGCTGCCTGAGTCGCACTCAGATGTTCTTCCAGGTACACCCTCAGTGTTTCCATATATTGTGTCTGATTTTCTTCATCATGTTTCTTCAGTTCCAACAGTCCCTCATGACAGATCATTGACCCTGGCAGTCTTCTGGTAGACTGCTCCAGTATATACGTCAATGCCACCTGACTGAAATAATGGATCCACAGATAAGGCTTCTTACGACTTCCTACATCCAAAGCAGTCTTCGCCTGCACATACTGTCGGCGCAGATTCATATGTCCCTCCATCACTCTGCTGTATCCAGCTTTCAGATAAGTATCACGAATAAAATAGATCAGTTTACCAGCAATTTCTTCCTGATCCATTCCCAGTCTGGTCAGATTAAAAAATGCCACAATCTCATCCTGATAAAGAAAACTTACTGAATCCTGCAGTTTCTTCTTGATATATCGGCAAATGGCCTTCGTTGAAAGATTCTGCTGGTTCAGATACGTAATCTGCAAAATCAAACACATATATTCATGATTCCCACTCCATCCCAGTTCACTCAGCTCTCTGCTCACCTGCATATAATCCGCAGTCCTGTCCGACAGAATCCTAACAAAAATCTGCTCCATATCCCTGTCCGGATCTTCTTCCTCTGCTTCATGTGCAAGCAGATACTCTAATTTCTCTACCAGAATATCCAACACACAGATAACTCTCGGCGTAATCTCCACCCTGCACTCTGTCAGAACCAGCCTGTGAGTTGCTTTCTCATCCACAAACATATTTCTGTTCATGGAACGGCATCCACTGATATAAGCCGGAAACATCACATATTCATGTGTGTCTGCCATCTCACGGTAAGTTTCATTTTGCAAAAGCGCGTTTACATACTCCATATTCAATCCATCATCTGTGTACAGCCGCGCTCTATGTGGCAGATACTCATTTCCCGCTTCAGCCACGAAAGTAAAATCCAGTCCCATTACAGTCAGCGGATTCTGCAGAAATTCTGAAGTCACCTGCAAGAGCCGATCCATTCCAGCATGCTCTAACATCAGGTCATGGATCTTTCGTTCCCATTCATCAGCTGCATCAAAAATCTCCTGCATGTCATTCATAAATTCTGCGATTTCTTCCAATCTCTCAAGTGCTACCTGAATATAAGCCCCTTTTCCAACTACCGCTTCCTCTTCTTCTCTGTCAGCATCTTTTCGTTTACAGAAAATCCAGAAGATATCTTCCGCCTTCGAACTTACTGGCTCCCACTCATCAGCATCACATCCCTGAATCACATATACATGTCCTGTCCGAAATCCATCTTCTGACTTTTTCCCCTCTTTACTTATTCCACAACGCAAAAAAGGGCGCAGATATCCGTCTGAACCAGATAAATTTCCCTTTTCCTGAATTTCATATTTCTCTTTTATTTTCTCATATAAATAAACTGATGACAGCCGCAAGTCTCTTGTCCTCCTGTTACATAATCTCGATGCTGATTCTGCCAGTCAACATGAGATAATCTGCTTTTATGCTTTTATGCTTTTCATCCATTCATTTGACTCTTTATACATTATAGATTTGACTGAAATCTTCAGCTGTCCCAAGTACTCTCAGTAAACAAACGGTTTTCACACAATAAACGTCTTCGCCACTTCCACAGCTTCAATACAGTTCTCCGTATAAGCATCCGCTCCCATATTCTTAGCCAGCTGCTCAGTCACTGCACCACCGCCAACCATGATCTTAAATTTATGCTTACTGCTGCTTCGCTTCAAAGACTTCACCACCTGCTCCATCTCTGGGATTGAAGTGCTCAAAAGAGAAGAAATACACACGATCGACACATCCGGATTCTGCTTCACTGCACGCAGAAACTGCTTCTCTGAAATATCCACACCCAGATCGATCACCTTAAATCCAGCACTCCGGAACATAATCGCAACCAGATTCTTACCAACGTCATGAAGATCTCCCTCCACAGTTCCAAGGATCACAGTCCCGATATTCCGTCTGCTAAACTGTGCGTCCTGTTCCTCAAGCAGTTCAAAACTCTTACGCACACTTCGAGCCGCTGCCAGCTTCTTAGCCAGTGAAGCCGCACTAGCCGCATCATCAGAATATCCGTCAGCTCCAATTTCTTCAGCAAATGCCTCAGTGATCGGTGCACCGCCAACCATAACTTTAATATTACCTCTGAAATCAGCCGCATTCAAAGCCTCAACAGTCTCTTTCAGAGCCGGCATAGTAGTTGTCAGCAGAGCAGAAAGTGCAATGATCTTAACATCCGGATTTTCTTTATAGCACTCAATAATCTTAGCCGCCGGAACATCAACTCCAAGGTCAATAACCTCAAAACCAGCACTCTCGATCATCATAGCAACCAGGTTCTTACCAATATCATGAAGGTCACCTGAAACAGTCGCAATGATAACTTTACCCAGTGCACCAGTAGAACCAGTTGCCAGATGCGGTTTCAGAACTTCAACACCTTTCTTCATGGCACGAGCTGCAACCAGCATCTCCGGAACAAAAATCTCACCATTTTTAAATTTATCACCAACAATAGACATCGCACTGATCATACCATCATTCAGGATTGCAACCGGATCATCACCCTCATCAATCGCTTCCTGAACTGCAGGTCCTACTAATTTCGCTTTTCCTTTTTCTACTAATTCAGCAACTTCATTTATCTTAGACATAATCAAATCCTCCTAACATTTTTCTGAATTTCTATTCTCATATTCTATCTAATGACTTCATTACTGTTCACCAAATCTCCTGCAATACGTTTTGCAGAACATCACCAACGAACAGGAAGCTTATTTTTTCTTTGCTGTACCGATCAAACCCTCTCTGTAAGCCCCGATATATTCCATACAGTAATCATCCAGACCAAGCAGTGCCTCTGTTGCATAAACAAGCCCAAGCATATCCTTATTTGTCGGATCCATGATTCCACTGTCCAGTCCGGCATTTATTGCCAGTACCAGGAAACCATAATTGATCAGCTTACGAACCGGCAGATTAAAGGAAATATTACTGATTGCTGCTGTGATATGTATAGATGGATACTGTTCACGTACACTTGTGATCGTCTCAATGTTAGTAGCAATACCATCCTCAGAAGTACAGAGCATCTCAACCAGCGGATCAATATGGATTCTGTTCGGAGCAATTCCATACTCTTTCGCTTTCGCCATGATCTTGTCAAAAACTTTCAGCCGGTCTGCCGCACATTTCGGAATTCCTGTATTATCACTTAACAATGCAATTACCTGCCATCCTTCATTTCCCGGCTCTGCCATGATCGGGAAAATCGTATCAATCTTATGTCCCTCTCCTGATACAGAATTAAAAATTCCAGGTTTCTTACAGAATTTATACGCCTGTGCCAGAACATCCGGACTCGGACTGTCAATAGAAATCGGTAGATCCGTAACCTCCTGGATACAGTCGATCATCCATTTCAGAGTTTCCACTTCCTCAGCTTCCGGAACAGAAGCACAACAGTCAATATAAGTGGCTCCACTTTCCGCCTGAAGCTTTGCTCTTGCTTTAATAAATTCTGAATCTCTTTTCGCAATCGCTTCTGCAACAATCGGAATAGAGCCATTAATTTTTTCTCCAATAATAATCATTTCTCAAACACCTCCAAAACCACTTCCACTAAACATAAACTAAAACATGATCTGCCATGGAAGTCTTGTAGATTCAGATGCCTTAATACCAAATTTCTCTTCATTCAGCTTGTCAATAGAATCGCAAAGAGATTTGTAAACTCCCGGATAAACAGAGCCAGGACCACCCTGCGCAATACAAGGAATAAAGTATTTATTTCCACACTCTTCGCAGACACGGCGAACAACTGCATCACAGTTCTCATCTGTCCATCCTTCGAAATCAACCGCACGGTTCTCGATACCACCCATGAAACTGATCTTTCCGCCATACTTCTTGATCAGTTCCGGCAGATTATTGGTTTCCATACAGCCCTGCCATACATCAATTCCCATTTCGATCATTGACGGAACCAATGTTGCAGCATAACTGTCAGAATGATGGATAACCAGTTCCACACCATGACTGTGATAGTATCCATAAATCTCTTTATATGGTTCAAGCAAAAATTCATCAAACATTGCCGGACTCATAAATGTACTGTCCAGTCCGCCCCAGTCATCATGATGGAATAATGCATCCGGATGAAGGTTAGAGCAGATACCTTCAGCCAGTTCCAGTTCCCATTCTGTCAGATATTTAATCAGGTCATGCATTTCATCTGGATTTGTAATGTAATAAACCAGCGCATTACTGATCTCGCACAGATGATGTGTCTGCTCAAATAACCCCGGTGCAACGAAAGCTGCCTTAAACGCCTGATCTCCGTCAACTGCATCATATTGAGCCTTCACCATGTCCCACTGATCCTGGGTAAATTTCAGAGACGGTGCATGTACATAATCTTTCCAGTCCTCAATATCTTTTACTACAATTTTATCAGGAGTATGTACTGGAAAAGAACCCGGAACACCTTTCGGGAAAGTATTGGTTACACCCCATGCATTTACTACATTTTCCTGTCCGGGCTGAAGCAGCGGATTTGCAAACATAAACGGATGAAAAAGAAGCTGTACTGCTTCATACTGATTGACAAATCTGTCAGGATTACCGCCTTTTATGACTTCAAGCATGTTCTGTTTTGGTGTTAACATATAATCTACCTCCTCATATATTTTCGGAAACGCCCCCACATCTCCATATTTATTTAGTTAAATTGTTGTTATTATCTTTGTTTTCGATAGTTTTATTGTATCATTTGTATATTTCAAAAGATATACTTAGATATGTGGAATTTTTCCCATTGTATTCATACAATTTGTATGAACTATTTTCATATCATCTTTTTTATCCAGTATAAACAGTAACGCATAAAAATTCATTTCAAATTACCAGTTCCACTTGTAAGACCTGTCTAAACACTGTATAATTTTAATATCTACAAATTACTTAACAGGCGGTAAACACAATGCATTTAAAAAAATTTCTGATTCCGCTTCTCTCTGTCAGCCTTCTTCTGACTCCTGTATACAGCGTCTGTGCAGAAGAACAGGGGACTCTCTCTCCCTCTTCAGAAAACTCTGACAGTGTATTTGGCGGAACATCCACTTCAGCTGAACCGGTCACAGATGAAAAACTTCAGGCGCTTTTGAATCAGATTCAGGGGCAACTTCCTGTTGATAATGGAAACTGGTCTGTTTTTGTATCAGATCTTATAAACGAGACAGAGGGCTGTATTAATGAACAGTCAATGCAGGCTGCCAGCCTGATCAAGCTCTATATCATGGGGGCCATCTATGAGAATTATGAACAGATCGCAGAACAGTACGGCAAAGATTCCGTAGACTCTGATCTTTATTCCATGATCACGGTCAGTGATAACGATGCAGCCAATACTCTGACAACCTATCTGGGAGGTGGAGATTCCAGTGCCGGTATGCAGGCTGTAAACGACTTCTGTCAGGCACATGGCTATACTCAAACCCACATGGGTCGTATGCTTCTGGCAAGCAATGACCAGGATGATAATTACACTTCTGTAACAGATTGTGGACACTTTCTCATTGAAATTTATAAGGAAGAGGAGTCAAGTTACGCTCATGCATCTGATATGTATACCCTGCTCAAAGCTCAGACCCGGCAGAACAAAATTCCGGCAGATCTCCCATCCGGAGTAAAAACAGCAAACAAAACAGGCGAACTTGACAATGTAGAGAATGACGCTGGAATTATTTATGATGCTGCAAACGATCTGGTCATCGTATTTATGTCCCAGAATCTCTCCAACGTTGGAACTGCCCAGAGCACGATCGCGTCTCTGAGCCGAAATATTTATGATTATTATAATAAATAAAGGGCGAAACGCTCCGGCATATTATAATATATATTTATAAGCAGAAGGAGGATCTACTTATGAAGAAAAGAAAAAGTATTATTATTCCTATGATGCTTGCAGCCGCAGTTGCTGCCGCATCTGTACCATGTAGTTCTCAGGATGTAAAAGCATCCTGTAATACCTATGAAGTCAGTGTTGCTAAAGGTTATCTGGCTCTGCGCACTTCAATGGCCTACACTTCTTCCAATGAAATCGGTGAATTGTATTCCGGTGATCTGGTCGAAGTTACCGAATATACCAACGGCGATTACTGGTATGTTTATTCTCCAAAATATGACTGCTGGGGATATGTAAACAATGATTACCTAATTGCCTTGTCCTCTCAGTCAGGAAACTACTACCCTACTTCCTATACAGTCAGCGTGAATAAAGGATATCTGGCTCTTCGTACACAGAAAGCCTATGACGATTCCAATGAGGTCGGACAGCTTTATTCCGGCGATACTGTACTGGTTTCAGACAGCAGCGATTCCAAATACTGGTATGTTTATGCCCCTAAGCTTAATCAATATGGTTATGTAGACAAAAACTATATCTATTATAATGGGAGAACCGGCGTTTCGAATTTTACCCCGTATTTTGGTGAATCAAGAACCGTCAGCGTTGCTAAAGGTTATCTGGCCCTGCGTACACAGAAAGCTTACAACTCTTCCAATGAAATCGGACAGCTTTATTCCGGCGATGTAGTTCAGCTTCTGGATACCAGTGACACACAGTACTGGTATGTTTACTCTCCGAAATATGACCTGAACGGTTTTGTAAACAAAGATTATCTTATCGGCGGAACCACATATACCACCAGAACCGTCAGCGTTGCTAAAGGTTATCTGGCTCTGCGTTCTGCCAAAGCATATGATTCTTCCAATGAAATCGGACAGTTATACTCCGGTGATATTGTTCAGCTTATTGATTCAAGCGACACACAATACTGGTATATTTACTCTCCAAAACTTTCCAATTATGGATATGTCAATAAAGATTATCTGTATTGATAAACCAGCCTGGCAGCTCACTCATAAACAGGATGTTGCCAGGCAACTCAGTTAATAGAATAAAATGTAGAAAGGACTCGCAGAATATGAGCCCCAAAAGACAGGTAAACCACAACATCCGCAAACACTTTAATGGTGTTATTTATAACATTTCACGTTACACAGAAATCGCACTTTCCATCGTCATCCTTGTAGTGATCGCACTGGCAGGGATACGCCTGATCATGAAAGTGGCAGGTACTTCGGTTTCTGCAATGGACACAGAATTCTTTACAAGCTTTCTCTCCCAGGCATTATCCCTGGTAGTAGGTGTCGAATTTGTAAAAATGCTCTGCCAGCATTCCGCCCAGACAGTTGTCGAAGTCCTGATGTTTGCCACCGCCCGTCAGATGGTAGTTGAACATCTCGGACCAAGTGAAACACTTCTTGGTGTGATCAGTATCGCAATCCTTTTCGGTATCCGTAAATACCTCATGACTGACAATGATGATATGAACTCACGAAAGCATAGAGAAGAGGAGTAATAAAGAGACTGCACGTCAGATACTGTCTGTAAATCTTACATATAATATCTGAACTATGCAGTCTCTTTTTTATTTCCACATACTGATAAACGGGCGTCTCAAAAAAAGTTATTTTATATTCTATAGTTAATGGTTACCAGCATGATGGTTTCTACTTAATCTACTCAATAATTTCCACCAAAGAATTTACTCTCCTTTGGAAGTTCATAATCTTTGAAATAAGCACTAAAATCTATCTTCAAATAATTACACAGATCAGCAAGCTCAACCATTGTATTATCGTTTACAGGAATGCCATTCTTCCTGCGGTCTTTCTCTGCCAGAATTTCTTTCTCACCATGTGTATAAATCTGCTCTGCCCCTTCTGCTTTAGGACTCTGGCGAAGAGTTTCCAGATATTCTGAAAAATGTGCTTTAATATCCTCTGCATTTCCAAAAATTGCAGGATCAATAGCTGCAAATCCATGGCAGATACCAGTTTTGTCCTTAAAAGTGCAGCACTTATCAGAAGTAACACCCATAGAAAGAATAGAGCTGAAAATCTCACAGAGCATTCCATATCCATAACCTTTATGGCTTCCGTTTACCTCTTTATTTCCACCAAGCGGCATAATTCCGCCGCCTTTCTTACCAACAATATTTGCAAGTACATCCGGTGCATCTGTGCTCTCATGTCCATCTGCTCCGAGAGCCCAGCCTGCTGGAAGCGGTTTCCCTGATTTATTATACATTTCCAGTTTTCCTCTGGTCACTACTGTTGTAGAACAGTCAAACAAAAATGGATATGGCTCTGCAGGCATTGCTACTGCAATCGGGTTGGAACCCAGCATTGCTTTTCGTCCAAAAGTAGGCACCATGATTGCTTCTGAGTTGGTGCATGCCATACCAAGCAGTCCCTGTTTGGAAGCCATTTCAGCATAATATCCCGCAATACCAAAATGATTAGAATTTCTTACCGATACAAAACCCACGCCAGTCTTCTTCGCCTTTTCAATGGCTTTCTCCATTGCAAAATGACTAATCAGCTGTCCCATTCCGTCATGTCCGTCGATCACTGCTGATACAGGTGTTTCAAATACAACCTCCGGTTTTGCATCCGGGTGAATAGTTCCCTTTTCAATTCCTTTATCATATCTTACCATTCTCTGCATTCCATGGCTCTCAATTCCATACAGATCCGCAGTAAGTAAAACATCTTTGATAATATTAGTCTGCTCTTCATCGAAACCAAACTTACGAAATACATCGTGGCAAAAAGTATTTAATGTGTCATAACTCCATTTTACATAACCCATAACTGTAAAGCCCCTCCTTGAAGTATTACTCATTTTCTTTTTGGTATTACCAATTTGTTAAATTGATTATACCACTGTGTTTTTCAAAGCGCAATATCCTATTTTATTTTTGTAACCTATTATTTTTTGAAACATGTTGTTATAACAACACATTTTTCTGACTGCATGTGGTATACTTTATAAAAGAAATCAGAAATAGTTTTTCCAATATCGCTTATTATATAAGCTGGATAAAAACCGCCTCACTCAGGCAGATATTCGCAATCGAACGAGGAAGACTTGCCTGTTCTGGTCAGGCAACGGATATTACTATTCATAATCAGCATCATACAGGAGGATTTAGCAATGCAATTTATTAAGAATATCAAACATGAAGAAGTATTAAACCTTGCAGCTCAGGTTACTGCACAGGACGGTCAGATCGTAAGCAAAACTCTTGCTCAGAATCCTTACGTAAGTCTTACATTATTCGCATTTTCCAAGGGCGAAGAAATCAGTACACACGATTCCAAGGGTGATGCAATGGTTTACGTTCTGGAAGGAACCGGAAAATTTACAGTAGGCGGAAAAGAACATCTGGTAAACGCAGGAGAAACTCTTGTTATGCCGGCTACAATTCCTCACGCAGTATATGCGCAGGAAGACTTCAAGATGCTTCTTACAGTTGTGTTCCCGACAGAAAAATAATCTATAACATAAAGTCTCTGTAATCTTTATTTATTGATAATATTCTGCAAGATATTTTTGTCCCTTGCTTTTACAAAATCACGGGCATATACTATGAGCAGATAATGAGTGGTAAAAAAGTAATACCACGCATTATCTGCTCATAATTTTTGCCGATTTATTGAGAAAAACATCTGTAAGTAACAAAAAATCTGTCCGAAAAAGTTTTATATTATCGGGACATTATAGAAAAGGATGACTACATTATGATTCAGGATATTGCACCACATATTTACCACAACGAATACAAACCAGCTGCCCCTGATAAAACCAGCTTCATTCTGGTCTATGAAAAAGGTCAGATCCTTCTTCCCTGTCAGGAACGTGAAGAAGCAATCACATTTCCGCATTTTCAGGAACTGGAGGGTAAACTTCCTGATCTGTACAGCAATTATATTTACCTGTTCTCAATTGATGACCAGCGCTTTTATCTGATTCCAGATCTCGATACCTCATTGCTTCCAAATTACGCGTTTCAGGATGTACGCATTCTGCGTACTGCTCATCCGCAACATCTTGCATTCGCCGGCATCACAGGTCATCAGCTATTTCAGTGGTACACCAAAAGGCAATACTGCGGCTGCTGTGGAAAACCGATGGTTCACAGTCAGAAGGAACGTATGATGGAATGCCCGTCCTGCGGAAATCATGAATATCCGGTTCTGTGTCCTGCAGTTATCGTGGGGATCACAAACGGAGATAAGATTATCCTCTCCAAATATGAAGGACGCAGATTCAAACGTTATGCTCTGATCGCAGGTTTTGCTGAAATTGGTGAAACGATTGAAGAAACTGTTCACCGTGAAGTCATGGAAGAAGTGGGATTGAAAGTCAAAAATCTCCGTTATTACAAGAGCCAGCCATGGTCTTTCAGCGGCTCCCTGCTTTTTGGATTTTTCTGTGATGTAGATGGTGATGATACACTGACCGTTGATCATGAAGAACTTTCCATGGCACAATGGGTAGAACGTGATAAGATTCTGGATCAGGGCAATAACATCAGCCTGACTAAGGAAATGATGATGCTCTTCCGCGACGGAAATGAACCCAGATAAACGCTTTGTACAGACAGGACTCTTTATACACCAAACATTCTTAGGAGAATCTTTTTAAGTTTTTGTATATCTGGGGAATGTTGCGGAACAATTTTTCAAAATATAACAAAAGGATACATACACTCTAATTTTATTGTGCATGTATCCTTTTTGTCTCTATATAAAGCTTCCTCACTATATAATCAAAAGCATTCTTTATTATTCTTCACGCCGCACTCCCGTTGCCAAATCCACGACTCCTGCGTTTTCCATTACATTCCTGTTCAAATTCTTTCAGTTTCCGTCTTGCATCCGGCGTCAGGTTCGTTGGAACCTCAATCTGTACAGTTGCATATTCGTCACCGTGTACAGACGGATTATTCATTGCAACAATACCCTTGCCTCTTAAACGGATTTTAGTTCCTGACTGTGTACCTGGTTTAATATTACAGAGAACATCTCCATAAATGGTATGAACCTTTGCCTCACCACCAAATACTGCCGTTGTAAACGGAATATTCACAGTTGTATAAACATCTCTGCCTTCACGTCTGTATCCAGGTTTATCCTGAACATTTACTTTCAGAAGCAGGTCCCCGGCTTCGCCACCGCCGATTCCCGGATGTCCTTTACCTTTCAGTCTGATTGATTTACCGGATTCAATACCTGCCGGAATATTGACTTCATAATTCTGGACACCACCGTTACTGCTCTGCAGACGGATAACCTTCTTGCCGCCGAAAGCCGCCTCATCAAAGCTGACAGTAACATCAGCATGAAGGTCTTCACCTTTACTGCTGTAAGAACCGCCAAATCCACCAAAACTGCTTCCATGGAATCCACTGCTTCCAAATCCACCAGTACCGAATCCGCTTCCGCCAAATCCACCGGATGATTTACCCTTCTTAAATCCACCGCCGAAAATGTTCTTCAGGATATCATCCATATCTTCGCCATTTTCAAAATGATATTCATGATAACCATTGCCATCACTATATGAACCATGGAATCCACCGCCAAACGGATTACCCTGACTGCTGCCAAATCCACTGCCGAATGGGCTTCCCTGAGCTCCGCCATAATTACCGGCACCTTCTTCAAAAGCAGCATGACCAAACTGATCGTATAACTTACGCTTCTTCTCATCACTCAGAACATCATAAGCTTCATTTACTTCCTTAAATCGTTCTGCAGCTGTGGCATTTCCCTCATTACTGTCCGGATGATATTTCTTAGCCAATTTTCGGTATGCTTTTTTTATCGCTGCTGCATCTGCGTTTCTGTTAACGCCTAAAACTTCATAATAGTCTCTCTTCAATATCATCACCTTCTTTCAAAAACAACGGGAAGCCAAAAGATTTGACCTCCCGTTGCTGTAATTTACATCTATTATCCTTCAATGGAGATGCTGTGCTTCTGTTCCACTGCTGGTTTTGCTTCTTTTTTCGGTACAAATAATGTCAGAATACCATGTTTGAATTCTGCTTTGATGTCGTCCTGATGCACTTCCTTACCTACATAAAAGCTACGACTGCAGGCACCTGCATAACGTTCTCTACGGATATAACGTCCTGTCTCTTTCTCCTGCTCGTCTTTATCCAGACCTTTTTCCGCACTGATGGTCAGATAACCATTCTCCAGTGCTGCGTGAATCTCATCTTTTGTAAATCCAGGAAGATCTACAATTAATTCATATCCATTGCTCATTTCCTTAATATCTGTTTTCATAATGTGGTTTGCTTTATGTCCGTAGAGTTTCTTCTCTGCATCCTTCATTGCTCTGTCATCATAATAAAATGGGAAATCTCCAAAAAAGTCATCAAATAAATTTTCTCCAAAAATACTAGGCATTAACATAAGTCATATCTCCTTTTCTAATATATTATATATGTCAAATCTGTTTAACAGATTTACTTTTCAAATCTATTTTATCGGTTTCTTCAACCTTTATTTTTCAGTATAAGTTTTTATTTCTATTTCTGTTTTATATTTCCGGCTGCCCCATTGACGGGTCAGCCGGAGTATTTATCTGTCAGCCTTCAATGGCAATTGTTTTCTTCTGTTCTACTGCAGGTTTTGCTTCTTTCTTCGGTACAAATAATGTCAGGATACCGTGTTTGAATTCTGCCTTAATGTCATCTTTTTCAACTTCTTTACCTACATAGAAGCTACGACTGCAGGCACCTGCATAACGTTCCTTACGGATATAACGTCCGGTTTCTTTCTCCTGCTCATCTTTGTCCAGACCTTTCTCTGCACTGATGGTCAGATAACCATTCTCCAGATCAGCCTTAACCTCATCTTTCGTAAATCCCGGAAGATCTACAACCAATTCGTAACCTTTATCAGTTTCCTTGATATCTGTTTTCATTACGTGGCTGGCTCTGCGTCCGTAGAGTTTCTTCTCTGCATCTTTCATATCTTTATCATAATAGAATGGGAAATCTCCAAAAAAGTCATCAAATAAATTTTCTCCAAAAATACTAGGCATCAACATAAGTCATCTCTCCTTTTTTCATACCGCTCATCTTCTGAGCTTTTAATTATGCATCTTTACCTTGTTTCTTTGGAACTTAGGCGATCGGGAAACTCATAGAACTTATTTCTTTGTTCTCTTTTTGTTCCCCTTCCTTTGTTCTGTATGTAATATAACACGCATTATTAGCACTGTCAAGAGGTGAGTGCTAATTTCACAATTTCTTCACATTTTCCCTTTATTTTAGGATCGTTGCTTCTTGCGTAAGCGGTCTTGCCACTCCGGATGGCAACAACACAATGATCCTTGCTATTGTTTCCCTGCTTCGTATCATTGCAGGAATCATCAGCATCATGTACAGCGTAAAATTGGCTAAAGCCTTTGGAAAAGGAACCGGATTTGCAATCGGTCTTATTTTCTTATCACCAATCTTCATGCTGATCCTCGGATTAGGTGATTCTACTTCCCACGGCGCACAGAAATAAAAAGTCAATACAAAGAATTCCAAAAAACAGCAGACTGCTTATCTGATAAGCAATCCGCTGTTTTTTTCTATTTTCCCGCCAGATATTAATTGTAAACCTATCCTAAATTTAAGTTGACATTTCACGCTTTTATATGTTAAAGTGATACCCGTACAAAAAAAATCACAGGAAGGTACTACTATGAATTCCGAATTATACGAAAAAGAGGCACCTGTTCTTTCCAGAGAGGATGCAATTGCTATTTTAGATACTCCAAATGAAGAAATTGATGCACTGATCGATCGTGCAAAGAGTTTACGCTACAAATATAAGGGAAATCGTGTAAGTATTCACATTCTTACCAACGCACGCAGTGGAAACTGTTCTCAGGATTGCGCTTACTGCGCACAGTCATGTCGCTCCACCGCAGATATTGATAAATACAAATGGGTAGATGAAAATAAGCTGTATCAGGATAATGATTTCGTAAACGATTATCATTTATCCAGACACTGCATCGGCCTGAGCGGTATGAAATTTACAGATAAAGAAATCGAAGAACTTGCCCGCCGGATCCGTAAGATGAAAGAACACGGAGCACATCTCTGCTGCTCCATCGGATTTCTGACAGAGAAACAGGCTAAAATGCTAAAAGAAGCTGGTCTTGACCGAATAAACCACAATCTGAACAGCAGCCGTTCCTATTACCACAACATCTGCAGTACACATACTTTTGAGCAGCGTGTACAGAATATCCACATGCTTCAGGGACTTGGATTTGAAATCTGCAGCGGCGGGATCATTGGTATGGGTGAAAGCAAAGAAGATGTAGTTGATATGCTTCTCGAACTGCGCGAAATCCAGCCGGAAGCATTACCGATCAACTTCCTCCTGCCAATCAAAGGAACTCCTCTGGGAGATGCTGATATCTCCATTCTGACAACAGAATACTGCATGAAAGTCCTCTGCCTTGCAAGACTTCTTGTACCAAAAGCAGATATCCGCTGTGCTGCCGGAAGAGAAGTTTATTTTAAAGGTGAAGAAAAGAAACTGCTCAGTGTGGTTGACTCTATCTTCGCCTCAGGTTATCTGACAGAAGGCGGTCAGGGCATCGAAGATACTCTGAAAACTATCACGGATGCAGGATTTACTTATGAAATCGAGTCTGCATGATCATACACAAACCATATTTAACCAAGTGCGGATGATTTTATCCGCCCGACTAAAAAATTTCAAAAGGAGAACTCTCTGACATGAACCAGACACAAAGCATTACTGCACCTCGCAGCAAAACCTACGAAATAACCATGACCGCACTGATGGCAGCGGTTACCTGCATTCTTGCCCCACTGTCCATTCCAATCGGCCCGGTTCCTATCTCATTTACGAACCTGGCAATCTACCTGTCCCTGTATCTTCTCGGATGGAAAAGAGGAACGATCAGTTATCTGATCTATCTTCTGCTTGGACTCGTTGGTCTTCCGGTATTTTCCGGTTTCACAGGCGGTCCTGCAAAACTGGCAGGTCCTACAGGCGGATATATCATCGGATTTATCGTTATGGCAGTCATCGCCGGACTGGTGATTGACAACTGCCGTAAGCCATGGATCCAGCTTCTCGGCATGATTGTCGGAACAATCGTATGCTACCTCTTCGGAACCATATGGTTCTGCATGGTCGCAGATTATGCCTTCAAAGCAGCTCTTGCAGTCTGCGTAATCCCATTTATCCCGGCCGACCTGGTAAAAATGGTCATCGCCATGATCATCGGACCAATGATAAAGAAAAGAATACGGTAATATTTACCAATATATACACAAACAGGTGCAGGTCATAAATATGTGACCTGCACCTGTTTGTTATACATATCTTGTTTTCTTCCCTTATCAGTACTTTTTCCCGTAAACTAGCTACGCTGAGGCTTTTTTATCTGTGCAATCGAATTCGCAGCCAAGTGAGTGGTATAGTTATTTCGAAAACAATGTACAAATCGCGTAGAATGCAGATTCGAGTATGCAGACGCAAAAAAATCTCCGAAATAGTGGACTGCTGAATAATTACTGATTATTTACTCTTATGAAAAAGCACTGTACAGATCAGCACCGTAAACGGTACAGAAAGTACAATCCCAAAACTTCCCGCCAGCCCCTGCATGATCGCTATGCCAATATTATTTGAATTAATGATCTGCTGATACGGAAGATCATAGGAATAATCAAGAAGAAGCGTACTTACACTGCTTCCTGCAAATGCCAGGATAAGCGTATTGCTGTCCGTTCCCATCATATCTCTGCCTACACGCAGCCCGGCTTTAAAGAGTTCTTTTCGAGTCAAAGAAGTATTCTGTCTGTAAATCTCATCAATAGCACTGCTGATGGACATGGCTACATCCATAACTGCCCCCAGACATGAGATCAGCAATCCAGAGAAAAGCAATCCTCCAACCTGAATACGATTTGTATTCCAGAGAGTCATCAGAGTCTCAATATCCGAAACATTGAAACCGGAAATCCCGGAAGCTTTGCTGAAACACCATGCAGAAATCCCAGCAAGGACAACTCCGGCAAGAGTTCCCAATGTCGCTGCACATGTTTTCCTCGTCGGACCTCCGATCAGATACATGGTAACCAGTGTAGTAATAAAACATACAAATACTGCCGTCCAGAACGGTGAAAATTTCAGATATACCAGCGGAAGATAAACAAAAATCACACAGAAAAATGTAAAAATCAGCCCAAGGCATCCCTTGATTCCCTGTTTTCCGCCTATCAGACAAAGCGCCAGCAGATAGATAAGAGCAAATATATAAATAACGCCTTCTCTGTCCTGGGTATAAACACTGGCAACTGTAGAATCACCGGCAACACTTTGCATAACAATGACTCTCATTCCCGGTTTACATGCTGCACCAAAAAGATATCCGGAACTGCTTGTAATATCAAGGTCCTGTCCTTTTCGTTCACCTGTGAGCATATGAACCCGTACCTTCTGTTCCCCTACACGGGTTCCGTTTTCCTGAAGATTATCCTCAAGTACTTTCACTACTTTTGCTTTCTCAAATGTCTGCCCTGTCCGGACCACCAGTTCTGTTTTTTCCACCTGATTCAGTTTAATGACAAAAACAGCGAACACACAGACAAGAAAAAAATAAATAAGATACCGGACTGTTTTCTTTTTAGTAAGCAGCCCGGTAAATTTTGTATTTTTCATGGAGTTGATTTCTCAGACCCTGCTTTTAATTCTCAGATGTTTCAGCTGCTGCATCTGCGGAAGCATCTGCATTATCTGTAGATGCATCTGTATTATCTGAGGAAGCTGTTTCTTCAGAAGCACTATCTGTGGTGTCTGCAGAAGTGTCTGTGGATGCATCTGCGCCTGCATCGGTTTTCTGAATTGTAAATGCATCATCAATTGATTCAACTTTACCATCATCTGTAATCTGATAAGTCTCAATAGAGAATGTCTCTGCAGTCATGGTAATAACAGAATAGCTTGGAAGCCAGTTCTGGCTGCGGGCTGCAACGTAATCCTGCTGAGTAGACAGCAGTTCATAATATTTGGAACCGGAAGCTGAGTTAGCTGTCATATACAGGATTCCCTGAGGATCAGTAACTGTATTTCCATCAACATCCTCGATGGTATAGCAGTCATTATCCTGATGGAATGCATCCAATGCTGCCTGCGCATCTGTATCTCCTTCTTCCGGAGCAAGTGCGATCTGTTCCTGTGTATCTACATTTGTAGCATGATCCCAGTCATAATCTGTTCCATCTTCATTCAGACTGAACTCATATTTTCCATGAGTCTGTCCATCGCCATAAAGCATTTTGGAACGGCTGTATGTATGATCATGTCCCTGAAGAACAACATCAATATCATTTGCATCAAATACCGGAGTAAGCTGTGTACGGAGGATCATACCATCCGTATCAGAATGGTCAAGACCTGATCCGTAAATATCCTGATGTATCGTTACAATTCTCCATTTTGCATCCGGATAAGCTTTGACAGCTTCTTCAATTGATTTCTGATGCTCAGCTACATTATAATTGTTGGTATTTAAAACAATGAAGAGTCCTTCTCCATAACTGTAATAATAATCTCCACCTGCCTGAGTCTTACCATTCTCTGTATTATTCGGATTATTAAAGTGATACATATAATCCTCATTCAGGGAATCGTGATTACCAATTGTAGTTGCCACTGCAAGTCCCTTCAGGGCATCCGCACTTAAGTAAGAAGCATACTCTTCCTCTTTTGCTTCACCTGTCTTGTTAACCTGGTCACCTGCAGAGATCACAAAGTTGATATCCAGATTTTCTGTAAGTGCTGTATTCAAAGTACGGTTCCATGAAAAACCATCATTCTCTGCTGCTTTGTTTGCCGCACCTGATTCATTGGTAAGCTCTGCTCCGTTCTGTGTCTGACCTTTGGAAGCGCCAATCTGCGGGTCACCTACATAGAGAATCTTTACAGAATCTGTGCCCTGTGTTTTATATTCACATACCTCTGTCTGTTCACCATTCTTTTCAACTGTATAGTAATATGTTGTATTTGGTTCCAGACCGGTAACTGTTACATGATTATATTCATACGCAGTATCTCCGGTAAGACTCTGATCTACATCACCGGCGGTTCCTTCAAATGTTTCAAGATTATCTTTATCTGTTCCAAAATGAACTACAGGTGTTGCATCACTGTCACCTTTTTCGCTGTACCATGCAAAGTTCAGCTGGGTATCATCAGCACCCGGTGTAAGAGATACCTTTGTAAAATCTGTCGCTGTTTCTTCCCAGGCAGCATCCCAGTCAGACCATCCGGAATCAGCACCAACCACACTGCTGTCCATATAATGATCTGTAGACGCATACGCCGCCGGACAAACCATAGTCATTGAAAGTGCTGTTAAAAGACCTGCGATTAATTTTCTTTTCATAATAATAAGACTCCTTTTTAATCATAAGATATTCTTGTTTTTTCAGTCGTCGCGTGCAGTATAACACCCGAATTTTCAAAAAACAACAGAGTTTCCAGACGTTTAACAGACACTTTTCCATTATTTAACAAAGTAATCCTGTAGTCGTTTCCGACAGCAGAAAAACAAACGTTTGTCTAAATTTTGATTCCATTGCCGTTTTTTTATGATACGCTTATCTTAGCTAATTTTTTCTTTGCTGACAGCAATATACTATTTCTATTTATTATGGAGGGTTTTATTATGCAAATTGAATTACAGTCCAACAATTATCATGTACTTTTGAACACACTTGGTGCCGAATTAAAGTCCTATTCCAATCCAGCCGGAAAGGAATATATATGGAATTCTGATCCGGCTTACTGGCTTCGATCTTCTCCCCTTCTTTTCCCTGTTGTTGGAAATGTCCGTAATGGAGAAACTGTTATCAAAGATCATATTTACCAGATGCCTAAACATGGCTTCTGTAAGGAATCCGAATTCGAAGTAACAGAACAGACCGAAAACTCCGCCACTTTTCTATTAAAAGCAAATGATGAAACCTTAAAACATTATCCTTATTCTTTTGAACTGTATCTGACTTATACTCTGAACGGCAGCACTCTGTCTATGAATTATAAAATCATAAACAACGATTCCGAATTTATGTACTATCACATTGGTGCACATCCTGGATTTATGCTTCCTGTCAGTGATGGAGAAAATATCGAGAATTGTATTCTTAGATTTGAAAAAGAAGAAGCGTTTACTTCTTATGAATATAATCTGAAAAATTTAGAATTTGATATGAACCATAAAGTATCCCAAAAAGCAGTCGGCAATACACTTCCGCTTACAATTTCAATGTTTGATCAGGATGCTGTTTTCTTTGAATGCACGAATTCACACCGCGTTTCTTTCTTAAATTCATCCACAGGAAAAGGTGTATCTATGTACTATCCTGATTTTGAATCCCTTGCGATCTGGACACCAATCGGAGGAAAGGCTCCATTTCTCTGTCTGGAGCCTTGGAACGGTTCTGCCATTTTCCATCAGGATGATGATATTCTGGCACACAAACACGGTATCCTCTCGCTGGCACCTGGAAAGGAGAAAACATACCAGCTTGAAGTTTCTCTGATAGAATAGGATTTTATTTTTCAGATTTCAGGTCCCACATAATTTGTATTGCATCATCTATCACATGAAATTTTTCAAAATAGGCCTCTTCTTTCGGAATCCACATATTCTGAAACTGTTTTGCCTTTTCCAGACCATTACGTTTTTTTATATTTTCAATCTGGTCTTCCGGAGAAATATTTAAAAAGACACGAATATGATAAGGGTTCTTAAAGTATGGATGCATACTATAGGAACCCTCTATAATATTAAGTTTTTTGTAAGAAACAGGATATGCTTCCAACAGCCCCCATTTCTGACAACTAAACGGCTGATACCAAACCGTCTGTTTCTGAAGAACCGGTCTGAGTACCGTTTCTTCAAAACGTTCATAATCTACATTTCCTCCAGGTTCTTTCAGTCTCTCCGGTGTACGCTGTTCCATACGCAGAAAAAAATCATCCATTTGAAACAAATTACAGTCAAATATCTGTTTCAGATATTTTCCCAGCGTAGTTTTTCCACTGCCGCATCTTCCATCAATTGCAACAAGCAGTGTCTCCTCTGATCCGCTCTTTTCTTCCAGCAGTTGTCTGACTGCCTGAACCACTGGTTCAAACCTTTCCTTACAGTGTGCTTTTAATTCCATTCTAACGCTCCTTCCGTATAACATAAGCGTTCAACCAGTGCCGGAATCAGAACAAGCTGAATAACAATTCCCGGCAATGCATTTATAAATGCACCCATTAAAAACAATTTCCATGTAAAAATTCCACCTGTAAGCGCATATACCACAGCAGAAACCAGTCCCCATACAATCCTTCCGCACAGCATCGCTGTTATGAGCGAGATATACAGTGATTTTATATCCCTGTTCATCTTTTCTGACAAAATTCCCACTACAAATCCATAAGTAGCAAGCTCAAATGCCATACATACCGCATTGGGAAAGATCGCCGGCATCCCAAACAAAATGCCACGCAAAAGAGGTGTAATGATTCCGATAAGTAGGCCATACGGCCATCCGCAGATATATCCACATAACAATACCGGTATATGCATCGGGCAAAGCATCTTTCCCACTGCCGGTATCTGCATTGTAATAAACGGAAGAATCAGTCCGATTGCAAGAAACAATGCTGCCAAAATTCTTTTTCTTAAAGCTGTATTTTCTTTCATAATCCAGTTTCTCCCTCTGTTGATATTATAGAAAAGCATCCCTGTCCGAAACATGGAACTGGATCTGGACAGGGATGCTTTATATTATAAATACTATACCCTACAATAATAATATGATGTTCCGCCCATTAACAGCAGCATGGATGGCGATGTCCATATTCATCCATGCAGTCCTGTGCAGGGTCTTTCATGCAAAGATGTACTGCTGCTTTTTTGAATGTCATTGGCAGTGCCAGAATATTCGGTTCCTGACCAACATATTTCTTCTTGGCATCTTCCAGAGCTTCTTCAAATGTAGCTCTTGTTTTTAATCCCATTCCTCTTGCATATCCCGGTTCCTCAGCGCCTACAATATAAATAGCACTGGTGTTCATTTCTGCAATGTGTCCGCAGGACATCATGGAGAAACCATGGAATGGATGGAACGCATTTGTATAACGATATTTGCGGATATACTCCTCATTTGTAGCAAAGTACTCACCAAGGCGGTTCATATCCGGCAGAGTATTCATATGATCGTGCTGGAACAGATCATATAATTCTCTTAAGTATGGCCAGCGCTCATCATGAAAATATCCATTGCAAGTAGATGCACAGATAATTACACAGTTATCGCTCATAACTCTCTTAAATCGAAGTACCTGTGCACTTAAAGCCTGCATCATCATAATTGGGTTGGTTCCCATTCCATCACCATAATGGAATTTCTGTGGCATACCAAATACAAGTACATCATATTTCTTTTCTGCCCAGTGTACGTAAGTTCTCTTATCAGCAAGTTTCCAGCTGATCGGCATCATTTCTTTTGCATAGCCGGAATAAATAGCGATCTGTCTGGACTGTGTATCCAGTACTGCATCACAGCAGAAGAATGGATGTCCCATTTTCTCTTCCATATGCATACTGATCTCATCAAATTTGTTACGCATCAGACTTCCGCCATTCACCGGTGTAAAGTCATCTCTGTGCATAACAGACGGTACATGATGACTTGCAATGCATCTCCAGTTAGTAATACCTGTTGCACTGTGTTTGTATCCGCCTGAATATCCGCCATAAGGATTTCCCTGAACATGACCAATAAGAATTGGAAGGTCACATTCGAATACATATTTATTCATATATACCGGATCACCTCTGTGAGTGGTTCCAAGATATACCATATGCTCCTGATCTTCGCTGTCATGGCTGATAATCTGTCCTGTATGCCAGAATTCATTGAATAATTCTTCTCCAAAAATAGCCTTAGCATCAGATTCCGTGCTTCTTGGATGAAGTCCGTTGGAAATAATGAAGAGAATATCTTTCTTCTCAACTCCGGCAGCATATAATTCTTTTAAAATATATTTTATGCTTAATTTTCTGTGGCTGGTATCCTGCTCTCCACCTTTTACACGGTCCGGAACAACAATAGTAACTGTTTTTCCAGTTCCTGCCAGTTCTGTTAAAGTAGGCATTCCGATAGGATGAGCCAGACTCTCCAGATAAGCAGCCTCCAGCTGATCTTCCGGAATGTAATCCGGATCCTTTACAGTTTCCCCCGGAATAAAAATATCAGTATTGTCCGGCAGTTCAGCTGCCATAGTTCCCTGTCCATATTCAAAATCAAGTTTCATAGCAAATCTCCCTTCATTATACGTACTTATTTTATTTGTTATTTACTTTACCCATATAAAGACGGATAATTTCAAGGTATTCTTCCGGATAATATCCGATTTCTCCCTGGAATCTTGTCAGTGCAATCAGTCCACCATCAATCTCGTCAATAGAAGCAAGCATTTCTGCATTATCCTGTTTCAGACCACCACCATACACTATGTCCATGCCATTTGTCTTTTCTTTTACAAATTTCGCGATCTTTGTAATATATTCTTTACCCGCCGGCGTTTTTCCCGGTCCAATAGACCATATAGGTTCATATGCAATAACAACTTTTGAAGTATCTACATCTTTAAGTCCGATTTCCAGCTGTTTTCCAAGAACTTCCTGCCACTGTTCCTGTTCCTCGCTCTTCTCACCGATACAATAAAGAACTTTCATTCCTCTTGCAATAGCACATTTGATTTCCTGATTCAGAAGACGGTTTACAGCATCTGTATCTGTAACACCTGCCTCTGCAAGAATTCCTGCTTTATCATTTCTTTCTTCGCAATGCCCGATAATAGTAGTCTCACATCCTGCTGCAACCATAGCTGAAGCAGGTCTGTTTGTAGTAAATGCCCCAAAGTTTCCGCCAACTGCAGTATCTGCTCTGAATACACTCTGACATCCGATCTGAACAGGACTTCCTTCTGTTTTTGCTGCCGCAGCATTCAAAAGATGCACCTCCGGAAAATACATACCAAATTCTACTTCCGAAGGATCATATGTTTTTAATTCTTCCTGCGTATTTTTTACAATACAGGATGCCCAGTCAGCAACTGAAGCTAAACGATTTACACCTCCGAATTTCACCGGAACATCAAATCTTTTTAAATTCAGATAAATATGTTTCATAAGATTCTTACCTTTCTCTTTAACAATATTTACAGACAGCTATTTGTCATATATTTTCACTGTCTGTCCATAACCTTCATAAAAACTTACGATAAAAGGAGATAGCTTCCAGCACATATCATAAAAATATATACTACTTTTTTTATTCCGGCCATAGTAAGTCGTCGAAACAAAAACATCCCGCCTGCTGTTCCAACTGCTGTTCCTGCCAGTGCTGCTCCAACTAAAGGCAGCATAGATCCAGATACATGACCCTGAAATACATGTATCAGAAAAATACTGATCGTATTAATTGTAAAAAACATCTGCAATGTGGCATTATATTTTTCCTTATCATCTGTTACAGAAAGAAAATATGCAACCATAGGCGGACCTCCGATATTAAAAAGCCCTCCGCAGAAACCACTGATCGCACCGGCAGCCAGTCCGGAAACAATCCCTCCCTTCAGATGAACTTTACTGCTGAAGAAAATAAAGTACACAGCCAGAATCAGAAGCACTGTTCCCATGATCTTTGACAAAACTTCTTCATCCAGAGACATCAACGTGTTCACTCCCAGGAAGCTCGTTACTGTAGCCATGATCACAGGCGGCAGAAGAAGTTTCCAGTCAATAAACTTCCACAGCCTTACTGCAATGTAAATTACCATGAAAAAAGCCGCAATAGATTCCAAGATAGAAGCCGTATAAAAAGGCATGAACATAGGCCAGACAGCCATGCAGATGATCGCATAACCAAATCCGCTGCTGCTTTGTATGAAGCTTCCTGCAAAAGCCACTAATGCAGTCAATATATACATCTATCTGCCCTTTCTGATCAAAGGCCCTTTCGATAGCGTTCTGCCATCTCATCCAGGCTTGCCATCTCTACCAGAGGAGCTTTACCATAAGAACCGAATTCTACGATCAGAGTACCAATGGCCTCTTTTACACCTTTTTCAACAACAGCCATAAGAGCTGCAACATCTTCATCCGGAATAATACCGTACATAACAGTGTCCATGATAGGTGTCAGGAATGCACGTGGATCAAACTGCTCTTTTTTTGCCTCCAGGAGACGGTATACTTCACCAATAGACTGACTTTCTCTCTTTTCAGGATGATTTGCAAAGAATTCTTTCATATTTCTTGTAACAGCAAGACGGATATCTGTATCTACATTGATTTTGCCAATGCCACATGGAATAGCAGCTTTCAGCTCATCAATAGAAATTCCGTAAGCGTTCTGGATATTTCCACCCAGTGCATTGATTTCGTCTACAATGTATCTTGGCACGGTTGAAGAGCCATGAGATACCAGCACTCCGAAAATGCCTTCATGCATCATACATTCTTTGATAGCAATTGCAATCTCTTTTCTTAATTTTACATTTTTTCCTTTTGAAGCACCATGCATGGTCCCATAAGAGATAGCCAGTGCATCAACACCTGTTTTCTTAAAGAATTCAATAGCTTTTAAAGGATTTGTATAAGTAGAAGTAGCTGAGAATACATGATCCTCTACACCGGCAAGAACGCCAAGTTCACCCTCTACAGAAACGCCTCTTTCATGCGCATATTTAACAACTTCGCGAGTCAGTTCCACGTTTTCGTCAAACGGAAGGCTGGATCCGTCAATCATAACAGATGTATATCCACCCGCAATAGCAGCCTTACAAGAATCAAAATTCTTGCCATGATCCAAATGAAGAACAACCGGGATCGGAGAATTTTCTGCGTATTTCTTTACAGCATCTGCAATATTTTTAGCGCCAATTTTTTTATCTTCCAGAGTTGCATTCTGAAAATCTGTTCTTCCGCCCATAAATCCATTTGCAAGGTCTGCACCCTGAAGAATTGCTGCTGAACGGAACATTTCATGAACTTCAATTGCTGCCTTTGCCTGGGCTACTGCGTTTACATTAAAAGCGCCCTGAGCAAAATGATATTTATCTACAGTTTCCAGTAATGGTCTTAATGGTATTAACGGCATAATCTTTTCTCCTTATAATTCTATTTTTCTACCTTTTACAAACGTATCAATAACAGAATATTCTTTATCCAGAATAACCACATCGGCATCTTTTCCTGTATCAAGGCTTCCAATTCTGTCATATACGCCCAACATTCTGGCCGGATTACATGTAAGAAGTGGTAATATCTCTTCCAGCGGTCTTCCGGTAAACTTAATCAGGTTCTTAAGTGCACGTCCTGTTGTAAGTGTGCTTCCTGCTCTGGAATCTCCATATTTCAGTTTCGCATCTCCGTCTTTTACAATAACCGGATTGACCCCCAGCATATATTCTCCATCTGGAAGTCCGGCTGCCATAATAGAATCTGTTATGGCAATTACCTTATCCAGACCTTTCATCTTCAGAAGAAAGCGGACAGTTCCAGGATGCAGATGTATTCCGTCGCAGATAGCTTCACAATAAATGTCTGATTCCAGGACAGCTCCCATAATAGCCGGAAAATGCTGATGAAGAAGCTTCATTGCATTAAATGTATGCGTAGCAGATACAGCGCCTTCATCAATGCATTTCCATGCAGTCTCATAATCCGCGCCGGAATGACCAATAGCAACTTTCATCCCAAGATTGATTATTCCTTTAATTGCTTCCGGTACTCCTTTTACCTCGGGAGAAACAGTAATATAACGGATATTTCCGCCTGCCGCCTCCTGATATTCTTTCAGAAGCTCCAGATCAGGAGAAATCAGTAAATGTTCAGGCATAGCTCCTTTGTATTCCGGTGAAAGAAATGGTCCTTCCAGATGAATTCCAAGAAGATCTGCACAGTTTTCATGTCCGTTCTTCTGTGCTTCCTGATGTTTCACCGCTTCCTTTATGGTCTTCAATGTCTGTTCTCTTGTATCTGTCAATATAGACGAAAGCCATGATGTAGTTCCCTGTGTTGCAAAAAAATGTCCGATCTTTTCAAATCCCTGCTGGTCTGCCGCATTAACATCTACCCCAGCTCCGCCATGAGTATGTACATCTATAAAACCAGGTACTACGTAGTTTCCTTTTGCATCATAGACTTCATCCACCTCTTCGCTTTCATCAGAAATAATCTTTCCCTCTTTCAGAACAAGATCTTCCTCTGAAAAAGTTCCATTTTTATATACTTTTCCATTTATGATTCGAACGTTCATGTTCTTCCTTCTTTCTAATGTCTGTCACTATCTTTCTCAGTCAAGTGCTGCAACAAACTCTGTAATCTTCAGATTGATATCCGGATGTGATGTAAGAAGAGATACAGGAAAATCAGAAGTTGCCTCTCCATACGCTGCTCTTCGTACTACCGCTCTGTGCCAGTTTCTAAAACATCCCAAACGAATCTTTCTTGCATGAGAAATCTCATTGATTCCAATAGTAATACAATAATGAGGCATATCTTCCAGTGCCCCGTTAAAGTCACCAATCGCATTTGCTGTTCTTGTCTCTTTTGTAATTTCAAGAACACGGGTCTTCTGAGCAAGAAATTCTTCATTTGTAAGAGATGGATCTGCCTCATTAAATGCTACATGTCCATTAATTCCGATTCCGCCAAAACAGATATCAACACCGCCCAGTTTCTCGATCAGCTCTGGAACATATTCCGGATGATTCGGATCAGGAAATACTCTCTGGTTCTCAGGCATTACTAGTTCAGGACGAACTTTATCGTAAACTGTACGCTGCATGAATCCTCTGAAACTTAATGGATGATCTTTGGAAACCCATTGTTTTTCATCATCCAGATATTCATCCATGTTAATAAACCATACATTTTTCAGATTGATATTCTGTTCATTGACCATATCCACAAAATACGGATACTGTCCTACAGGACCTACAGGGCAGATAAATACTGTCTTTTCTCCCTTTTCGTTGTGTTTTTTGATCTCATCCACCATCTCAACTGCCATGGAATGAAATACTGCCGCATTATCTTCCATAACAATTACCGGAAGTTTCGGACCATTACCCACCAACTCTTCTTTTGTATAGCCGTAATAACTATGTCCCATATCACTTTTCTTCCTTTCATTTATTCTTTTTTCGCTGTATTTATCGTTGTATTTATTATAGTAGATTTCTTTTTTTTATTCAATAAATTCCATGCAAATTTGCCTTAAAAGTACGCAAACGTTTTCTATAAAATAATCATTGCTCTGAGGATTCCCGGGCATTTATACTGACGTTTTCCGGCCCCAATCCCTATTTTTTCAATTTCAAATTGTTCCGGAAGCTTATCTTTCGTTTTTACTGCTGCCACAATAGCAGCTCCTGTCGGTGTTACAAGTTCTCCCTCAACATCTGTCATCTTCAGGCACAAATGATTTTTACTTATTACATTCGCAACTGCCGGAACAGGGATCGGCAAAATTCCATGCTGACAGCGGACAGTTCCACGTCCTTCATAAAGTACAGGAACAATTACATCTGTAACTGCCAGATTATCCAGACAGACTGCCACAGATACAATATCTACAATAGAATCAACCGCTCCAACTTCATGAAAATGAATCTGATCTACGGGCAGATTATGTGCCTTACTTTCTGCTTCCGCAAGAATTTCAAATATTCTTAAAGCAATCTTTTTTGCATTATCAGTCATCACACTATGTTCTATAATGTCTGTGATCTCCTGCAGTCCCCGATGTTCATGATGGTGATGACCATGCGCAGATTCCGTGTCATGCAGATGTGCATGGTCTGCGGTGTGTTCATGTGTATGAATACTTAAATCCGCAGCCACATCATCATGATGATGGCCATGCAGATACTCCATATCATGATCATGATTTTCATGTTTTTTATCCAATATGACATCAAAATCACAAGCATCAATACCAGACTTTACTACTCTGCTTATTTTTATCTGAAACCCTGATACCGGAAGACTTTTCAGCACTCTGTCCAGAACCGTTTTATCTGCTCCCAGATCAAGCAGAGCCGCAACCGTCATATCCCCGCTGATTCCGGAATAGCACTCCAGATACAATGTTTTTCCCATAGTTTTTAGCTCCTCCAATTAGTTTATTACAGTTTTTTCCTTATCAAAAATTATATTAGTTTTTATTTTTTTTATCAACAAATCCAAAATAAATTTGCCCCAAAAGTACGCAAACGTTTTCCTTCTTTTTGTTGTTTTTTTCCAAAATTTACTGTATAATTATCGATAAATAGTCTTATTAAAGATTGCGGGGAGTTATTATGACATTAAAAGAAATTGCAAAACAGGCAAATGTCTCTATTTCTACGGTTTCCAGAGTAATAAACCAAAAGAATACAAAAGCAGCAAGTCCTGAAGTTCAGGAACGTATATGGGAAATCGTGCGCAAAAGCGGTTATACTCCTAACGCAACAGCACGAAGTCTGAAATTAGGGCAAAAGGCTCAAATCCAGAACACAACGCCCAAATCTATTGCCTGCATTTACGCAAGAAGCAATTCGTCTGTTTCTGATCCGTTCTTTTCCCAAATTGCAAAAGCTATTGAGCAGGAAGCTTTTAAAAGTAACTATTTCATTCGCCATTCATTTACAGCTATGGATATTGCCAATCCCGACATATCCCGGCAGCTTTCTCAATTTCCGGTCGATGGAATTGTAATCCTTGGACGATATGAAAAGCAGCTTTTACGTTTCTTTACACAAAATTACAAAAATGTAATTTATACCGGTCTGAACCCAATAGGAACTCAATACGATCAGGTAGTATGTGACGGAAGTGATATCTCTTATAGTGCGCTTTCCTATCTCGTAGAACTTGGACATACGAAAATCGGTTATATAGGTGAACAAAACAATGAGGTACGTTTCAGCGGTTACAAAGAGGCTCTGGCTAAACTTGGACTTCCATTTTTACAGAAAAACACAAGCAACGTACATCTCTCTGCAGATGGCGGCTATAAAGGTGCCAATATTCTAATACACAACAAAGCAGATATTTCTGCAATTTTCTGTGCAAATGATACCACGGCCATCGGCGTCATTCACGCATTAAAAGAAAAGAACCTGCGGATACCTGAAGACATATCCGTGATCAGTGTAGATGATATCGACACAGCCCAATATCTTTCTCCTATGCTGACCACAGTCCATATTCCTCTGGAAGATCTTGGACGAATGACCGCGAAAACCCTTATCGACCGTATCAACGGCGGTCACCGTCTCCCTATGCGCATTACACTTCCATTCTATATTGCCAAAAGAGACAGTTGTGGAAAGATCAGCCGAAACCGTAAGACTTTCGCAGATCTTCCTCCTCAATAATATTTTTATTCATATAAAAATCCCCCGACAGTCATCATTTTTCCTGTCGGGGGATTTTTTATAATCACCTTATTTAATTATTTCAATACAATAGCCTGAGTCAGATGTCTCGGTGAATCTGCATCCAGACCTTTGCTTTCTGCAATATAATATCCCAGAAGCTGTCCTATAAATCCGATGATTGCACTATACTGCATATCATTCCAGCCTTTTTCCATAGAATATGTATAATCAGCAATCTGGTCAAATGTATCTCCCAGTTCTCCACCAAGAACTGCAACAGTTGCGCCATAACTCTTCATCTGCTCCATAAGCGCTTTGTCGCCGTCTCTACAAGTCTTATTGCTTAAGCATACGATCAATGTGTTTTCATCTACAAGACTCATTGGTCCATGGCGGTATTCCAGATCATAATATCCCTCAGAATTGCTGAGTCCCATTTCTTTCATTTTATTCATACACTCATTGGCAACGCCATAATAAATACCCTGTCCAAGAATGATGAAAAGATTCAAATTCTTGTGTTCGTTCATAATCTTCTTAGACAGTTCATCCATCTCTTTCAGAACTTTTTCAGAATATGGAGCATAGTCTTTCATTGCAGCAATCTCATCTTTTTTACCACCTACATACATAGCCATGATCACAGCCATATATAACATACTTGTGAAGGAACGTGTCATGATAACACTGTCTTCATCTGTGTCTGGTGAAAGGATGTAATAGTCATTATATTTTTCACTGTCTTTATCACAGGTAATAGCCAGTGTGGTAACCTGAGGATAGGTATGTACTTTATCAATTGCCATTCTTACTTCTGTGGTATAGCTTTTTCTGGTGATTGGAAGAATCAGTACATTTCTGCCTTCTTTTACATAGGTTTCCGGGAAATAATACAATTCTGAGCATGGAACACCCTTTGCCGGAATTCCTGTATAAGTAGAAAATGCAGCTGCGGAAGCCTGCGCCAGATAAAGAGAAGTTCCGCATCCTGTAAAGATTAGTTCATCATATTTTTTCTCACCAAAGAATACCTTGTCCAGAGTTTTGAAAATATCATCCAGAGTATCATTGATAGCCTGAAATGAGGCCGGTTGCTGATACATTTCTTTATAAGTCAGTTCACTGTTTTTTTTCATTTTATATATCCTCCTGAATTTGTTTTTTAATCTTATTATCCTGTCTCAGGCTTTTCCTTCTGAACCTGCAAGACGGATAATTTTCTTAATATCTTCTGTCAGAGCATCGTTTGCAAACTGTGACAGTTTCCATGAGTGGCCCTGATGATTTGTCTTTAATGCTTCTTCATAATGTTCTACATATTTATAACGGATCTCTGTACCAAAGTTAATTTTCGCAACACCGAGTTTGATAGCTTCTTTAATAACATCTTCCCTCATACCTGTGCATCCGTGAAGAACAAATGGAATATCCGTAAATTTCTTTACTTCTTCCAGAACTTCCAGTTTGATATCCGGTTCACCTTTATAATATCCATGCGCATTTCCGATTCCAATAGCCAGAGAATCCGGCTGGCACAGTTCCAGGAACTGACGAACCTGTTCCGGATTTGCTACATTTTTATTCTCCATCTGAACTCCGGCGTCATCCAGTCTTAAAAGTTCCCCAATCTCAGCTTCTACCGGAACACCAAAGCATTTTGCCACTTTGATTACTTCATTGGTAAGTCTTGCATTTTCTTCAATCGGTTTTATAGATCCATCGATCATCAGAGAAGTAAAACCATTTTTTAATGATTTCATGCAGATATCAAAGCTGTCCCCATGATCCAGATGGATAGCAATCGGTACGCTTACTTTATTTGCACACCATTTGCATACTTCTACAAACCAGTCATCTCCTGAATAAGCACCGGTAGCCACATAGTGAGCCAGAATTGCAGGAGAATGCATCTCTTCTGCAGCCCTGCAGATTGCCCAGATAATATCATAGTTTCCACCCTGTGTATTCATCGCCGGAACTGCATAATGTTCTCTGCGTGCCTTTTCCAGCATTTCCTTACTTGTAACTAACATATTTTCACTTCTTTCCCCTGCTCCCGGCAGGTTATATTTATTTATCTTTTCATTACTGTTTACAATAACTTTTTTTCCCTGTGCTTTCCCTGATGACCAGTCTGGCTGTAAAGCTTATTTTTTTATCCACCTCATCATGACGGATCAGTGACAGAAGTGCTTCCATTGCAGATTTTGCCACTTCTTCTTTCTGTATCTCCACTGTAGTAAGAGCCGGGCTTACATAATTACTTATAAAATCATTATCAAATCCTGTCACCATCAGATCATCCGGGACTTTTCTCCCGGTTCTTCCTGCCACAGAAAGTGCCACTGCAGCCAGATCATCATATCTTGCCACTATTGCATCAACAGAAGGATTTTTTTCCAGCAGTAACTGTAGCCTTTTTTCCAGTTCTTTTATATCCTCACATCCGGAAATCCTCTGCTCCTGTGCAAAAGTAATTTCTGATTCTTTTATCTGATCAAAAAATCCCTTCCAGTGAATATCCCTGTCACATTGTTTTCCTGTTTTATCAAGATAAACAAAGTTTCTGCATCCATTTTTCACAAGATGTTTTACACATTCTCTGCTGCCTTCATAAAGCCCTGTATCTACCACAACCGTATCCCGAAGATCACAGCTGATCTCCCTGTTTAAAAACAGTACCATAGGAATCCCTGACTTCACCAGAAGCTTCAGTTCCCTGTCCGTTACACCGGAAGCACTGACAAATAAACCATCAAACTGCCTGCTGAGAATATGACTTACAAACTCATCTTCCTCCTGGCTCTCACAAAGAGAGATCATATATCCCCGTCTGTAAGCATCCCTGCTCATCTGGCTTACCAGCTCGGAAAAATAACCGCTGCTCAGTTCTTCCGCAATAAAAAGAATCTGCAGGCTGCCTTTTCCATGAAGAGCCCTTGCAATATTGTTGGGCTGATACTGAAGTTTTTCCACAGCCTCAAGAACACGCTGCCTTTTTTCATCTTTCACATAACGATTTTTGTTAAGTACATAAGAAACTATTGTTTCCGACACTCCTGCTTCTCTTGCAACATCTTTTCTCGTTACTTTCTGTCGTCCACTCTCCACTGTCCTGTTCCTTTCCGGATGACTTTCTTAATATACACACGAGTGTATATTTTTCTCAAAGATTACACAGACATCTCTGCCTGTGTAATCTTTCTTATTATTCTGCGCAAGCTTCTTCCATTACATCGAAAAGAACATAATTATCAACTGGTGTTTCTTCACAGTCACCGCTCTCAACAAATGATTTCTGCTGCAGTTCATAATAGCCTTTGACATCATCCATATGATCCCTGATGAATTCACTTGTTGTCCAGTCTGCTACTTCTACCTGATCAAGAAGGGAATCTTTTTCAAGTTTAATCTTGTCAGCGATCCATCCGCAAACTTCATCATCATGGCTGTGGTCTGCACGATAGTCAAATCCTTTGTAAAGAGCTCTTGCAAATCTTACAAGTACGTCATGATTTTCTTCAGCATATTTCGGCATTGCGATCCAACTTGCAAGAGATACAGTTTGATCAATAAATGTTTTGTTATCTGTCAGCTGTACACCATCATCTCCAAGTTCCTCAAGAACTTTCAAGGAGTTCGGTACCCATGTTGCACACGCATCAACACTGCCAGAAAGCATTGCTGTTACAATGTTTGTTGCATCCATATCCATTGCTGTGATATCATCCATCGTCATACCTCCTTTTGCAAGGGTTTTATTCAGGATATCTTCACTGGATGTTCCTGAAGAATAAGCAATTGTTTTTCCTTTTAATCCTTCAATTGTATCTGTTCCTTTTTCCTTACTTCCGATTACAGCATCACCATTAGATACATGTGCCAGTGCAAAGATATCAGCTTTACCGTTGATGCAGAGTTTGTGAGCTCCCTGTCCGATATATCCAACATCAATAGATCCGGATTCCATAGCCTGAATGATTGTCGGTCCATCAGAGAATTCTGTAAGCTGTACATCAATGTTCTCATCATCAAAATATCCAAGTTCAATTGCAGAGATAAGACCATTTAAACTTGCATAGTCAGGCATATATGCTACATTTACAGTTACTTTTTCCGGTTCTTCCTCTGTTGCTGCACTTACGCCCATTGCTCCGCCACAAATGACCATAGATGCTGTTACTGCCATTGCTGCTAACTTTTTCCATGTTTTTCTCATTGTCCTACTTCCTTTCTTTTCCGCTTTTTAGGGTAGTATTTAATAGTTTCTCTTTATTCTGAACCATCCCATACCGGCAACGGCCAAAATTCATTATTTTCTTACTTCCAGATATTCCTGATATACCTGACTCCAGATATGATTTTTTAATTCCATAAATCTTGGGCTCATCTTTGTTTCCTGATCACGTGGATATGGAATATCAATATCTACAATATCTTTGATACGTCCAGGTCTGGCACTCATAACAATAACTCTCTGAGCCAGAATGATTGCCTCATCAACATCATGTGTGATAAAGAAACATGTTTTTCTTTCACTTTCCCATGTTTTCAGAAGTTCTGTCTGCAGCTGGGTTCTTGTCTGGGCATCCAGAGCTCCGAATGGCTCATCCATAAGAAGAACTTCAGGTTTTACAGCATAAGCTCTTGCAATTGCAACACGCTGTTTCATACCACCGGAAAGTTCCTTTGGATAATGATTTACGAAATCTTCAAGCTGTACCATCTTGATATATTTCATCGCAATTTCTTTCGCTTCAGCATCGCTCTTGCCCTGCAGTTTCAAGCCAAACATAACATTTTTCAGAACTGTCAGCCATGGGAACAGTGCATACTGCTGGAATACAACACCTCTTTCTGTACCTGTTCCTTCGATCTTTTTACCATCGATATATACAGCTCCGCTGGTTGGAGTATCCAATCCTGCAATAATATTTAACAGTGTAGATTTACCGCATCCGGAAGGTCCTACCACACAGATAAATTCATTTTCTTTAATATCAAGATTGACTCCGTTTAATGCAGTCATCTCGCCCTTACGGGTCTGATAGATTTTTTTAACGTTATCAATCTTAAGTTTTGTCACTCTCTCTTCTCCTGCCATCCTGTTAACCTTCCTTCTAAGAATTTAATGATTTTTTCCATTACCAGTCCGATGATACCAATAATGATGATATACATCAGCATACCTGCTGTTTCAAAACTGTTTGCCAGAGAACGGATTCTCATTCCAAGTCCGGCAGTAGCTCCTGTTGTTTCTGCTGCGATCAATGTTGTCAGTGCAACAGAAATACCAAGTCGAACAGCTGTCAAAATAAACGGGGTTGTTGCCGGGAAAATAACTTTTACAAAAATATCTCTGTCTTTTGCGCCAAGGACTCTGGCAGCTTTTACCAGAGTATTATCAATGTTTCTTACGCCCTGATAAATTGTAACTGTCATAATCAGGAATGTTGCGATCCAGATAACGATGATCTGAGGTTTTCTACCTACACCTGCTGTGATAACTACCAGCGGTACGTATGCCAGAGGCGGGATGTTACGAATAAACTGAATCCATGGTTCCAGAACTCCTCTTACCGGCAGGTACCATGCCATAAGAAACGCAACTGGTACTGCAGTTACAAAACCAAGTGCAAATCCAGCCAGGATTGATATCATTGAACTGCAGAAATCCTGTCCAAGCGCTCCGTTATCAATCATTCGTTTGGCTGCCTCAAGGATAGCCGGAATAAATGGGAAGCTTCGTGCTGTTTTTGGATTAATGGATAATGCATACCATAACAGGATTGCTGCCGCAAGGGAAATCAATACCCATGCCCATCCCGGGATAGACTGCATTACTCCTTTTTTCTTTTTTTCCATAGTTACTCTCCTTTCAATGGAACATCTTCATTTTTTCATATTTTACATTTTAAAGGTAATCCCGGAAATTCAGGAATTCCGGAAGTGGATCTCCGATCAGTGGCCGACACCAGTCTACAAATTCCTGTGTCACATCGTTACCTCTTTCATTTATAAAGTTATCAGGCATCTTCCGTTCATAAAGCATAACTTCTTTGATCGGAACAAGTTTTGTTTTCATCTGGTACACGGTTCCCGGAACTCGTTCAAAACCTATCATTACTCCGCTGTTTCCCTCAACAGCGCTTCTCAGTGCAACCGCGCCAGCCTGCCTTGCTTCTTCTCTGTCTACCGGTGACTGAAGTGCTACAGAAGCTCTTCCACAAAGTCCGGGTTTTTCACTTCTCGCTTTAACGCCAAGTTTCTTAACGACTAAATTCGCCAGATGAGAACTTACATCTCCATAATAAACAGCTCTTTCTGATTTAAAAATCGGAGGAACAATAGATTCTCCGTTTGCATCATGAAGTCCCTCACTTACCAGAACTACTACTCCACCCTGTTCTTTCTGAAGCCTTGATACATCTTCGAGGAACTCATCTTCATTGAAGTTTCGTTCCGGCAGATAAATCAGATGAGGAGCATCTCCCTGTTTTCTTCTTGCAAGTGCAGAAGCTGCTGTGATCCATCCTGCGTTTCTTCCCATAGCTTCCATAATACATACATGAATGGGAAGAGATTTTACATCCTCACCAACCTCCTGAGCAGAAGCTGCAATAAATCTTGCTGCACTTCCATATCCCGGTGAATGGTCTGTCATTGCGATATCATTGTCAATAGTCTTTGGAATTCCTACCACTTTGATATCCTGATCCTTACAGACCTCATAAATATGTCCACATGCATCCATAGTTCCATTTCCGCCATTCAAAAGAACATATTTAATATCATACTTTTTAAAGATATCCACCATTTTTTCATAATCTTTTTCATATAAAGGATATCTGGAAGATCCGATTGCTGAAGCAGGTGTATGCAAAAGAAGTTTCAATTTTTCATCATCAAATGAAGTCAAATCTATGAAAGTTTCTGAAAAAATTGCTCCGGTTCCGCCAATCGCTCCGTAAACTTTTCCAACCTCCGGATTTCGTTTTGCTTCTTCGATCACACCGTAAAGAGATGCATTGATGACTGCTGTAGGCCCGCCTCCATGTACCACTAATACATTTTGTGACATATTCCGCTTTCCTTTCTTTGTTTATTGTGCATTTTACAATAAACTCTTTGTTTTTCCTGAATATGTTTTATTCATTTTTACTTTGTACTCTTATCTTAACATATTTTTGCAAAAACAAAAGCACAATTAACGAAAACGTTATCTGGATATTTTGTATAATTTGTATTTCCTATTTTTGTGTATTTTTTCGTGTTTTTTCTCCTTTTTTCTCTTTTACAGGACTTTTTCCTGGTATAAAAAACAAAGAGGCAAAAAAGATACTAATCTTTTTAACCTCTTTGTTTTTTGATTACTTTATTGCTTTATTAAATTGACTCAATAATATAGTAATTTTAATATGTTTTCAATCCAATATTACACAAACGTTTGATCTACCATAAACGATAAATGTTATATACACAGATCAACATAATGATCGCCATTAAACCTATAAACAATTTATTTACAGTTTCACCATCAATTCTTTTATTGATTTTCCGGCCAACCATACCTCCGAGAATTCCACCGGCTACCATCAGTATCAAAAGTCCTACTGTAAATTCCGGTACTGTTTTTGTCACTATTGTATTAATAAGACTGGTGATCTGCGAAAACAGAATGATGTACAGTGAATTCTGTGCCGCAGTCTTGGTATCCATAGAAAAAAAGAAAAACAGGACCACCAGATTAATAGGACCTCCGCCTATTCCAAGAAAAGAAGAACAAATTCCCAGTGCAACACCAATTAAAATGCATGCAAGTGCATTCTGTACATGGTGAGTTTTTATCTTATCCTTTTTTAATGTATAAACCATAGTTCCAAAAGTAATAATAAGAAGGCAAATTCCCTGAATAGCTCCTACCCTCTCTTTGTTGCTTGAAAGCTCTGAAAGAAATTGGAACATCATTTTTCCTGCCACACCACCCAGAGCAGCTCCTATGGCAAGCGGTGTTCCTGTTTTCATATCAACAAGTGAGTCTCCACTTTTTTTGGCTTTAACTACAGAATAGCAGGACATTGATAAAACAGTACATCCTGACAAAAAGCTGATAGATGCAACACTTAAAACGCCAAACGCATCCAGCAACGGTTTTATCAGTACCCCTCCTCCAATTCCACAGATTGCCCCCACAACGGAAGCACAGAAACTGACGCCCAGGAAAATCACATACAAATATGCATTCATTTTACTCCCCCCATTTTATACATTTATAATCTTTTTTTATCTTAACACGTACTGAAAAAAAATCACTGTATTTATCAGCAAACGTTTGCTTTATATTTTTTCACATTTTCTACATTACGTCTGTATTTTTATCTCTGAATCCGCTATACTTATAACAAAAGTCCTGACTACAGGATTCAGCTTTGCAGCAGATTGACATTTACGGTACAATTTCTGTCACAGCATCAAGCGGATATTCGCAATCCGCTTCGCTACTTGCTCATAACCAAATAACTGCTCCGCAGTTTATCAGAAAGAGCTTGCACTCTTCCTGATACAAGCAAGTCCCCACCCACTGCTTATTGCTTTTCGCAATTGAAGCAGGGGACTTACTTGATTTGGTTAAATAATAACATGGCATCCTGGTTTTTGACATAATATATTACTCTATAACCTAAGAAAGGAGATTGATCTCTCTTATGACACTGAAAGAAATTGCGGCAGAAGCAGGTGTATCGATTTCAACAGTCTCACGCGTGATCAACCAGAATACTAAAAGTCCTGTCAGCAAGGAAGTCCAAGACCGTATATGGGAAATAGCCAAACGTACTAATTATGTCCCAAGGCATTCCAAGAAAAATACTTCCGATTCATCTGACCTGTCTTCCACAGAACAGCTTCATTCTATTGCCTGTCTTTTTGCACGGGTTCCGGATGGAGCCTCTGATTATTTTTTCTCTACATTGGCCAAAAGTATTGAACAGGAAGCGTTTCGTCACAATTATATTTTAAAATATACCTTTTCTGCTTTTGATATCGACGACCCTTTTACTCTAAGATTAATTGCAAGTAACAATATTGACGGCATTGCCGTTTTGGGTCGTTGTGATAAAGAACTTCTGAAATTTCTGAAAAAACATTTTCAGTATGTTGTTTATTCAGGGCTGAATAATCTGGATGCAAAATATGATCAAATTATATGTGATGGAACGCAGATCAGTCATGATGTCGTAACCCGTCTTATTGAACAGGGACATACCAAAATTGCTTACATAGGCGAAACCCAAAATGAAAACCGATATACCGGTTATTGTTCTGCTTTAGCAGATGCCGGCATTTCCATCAATCAGAAATATGTAGCCAACATTGTTCATTCCACAGAAGAAGGATACAAAGGTGTTCATCATCTTCTGAACAATGGCTGTGATGCAACTGCATTCTTCTGTGCGGATGACATAACAGCAATCGGCGCAATGAAAGCGATCAAAGAACATGGACTTCGCATCCCGGAGGACGTATCAGTTGCCAGCATAGATGATATTGATACCGCTCAGTATCTGACCCCTCCATTAACAACCACACATATTCCTCTTGATGAAATGGGACAAATGGCAGCCAAAATACTAATCGACCGTATTGAAGGCGGACATACAAAACATGTAAAGATATTATTTCCTTATGATATCATAGAACGCAGCAGTACTGCCGTTCCACCCAAAATCTAATTTATGACTCAGTTAAAAACAGGTGTGAGCTTCCTCTTTTGCTCACACCTGTAATATTATCTACAATATTTCGCAATGGTCTCAACGACCTTATTCATCTCCAGCGGTTTGGGTAAATGCGCGTTCATTCCGGCTTCTATACAACGTTTAACATCCTCGTCAAATGCATTTGCTGTTACTGCAATGATCGGAATTTTCTTTGCATCTTCCCTGCCTAATGCACGAATACTTCTTGTTGCAGAGAGACCATCTACAACCGGCATCATCACATCCATCAGAATTGCATCAAAGGTACCCTGAGGTTTTTCTTTGAACATGTCAATTGCCTGTTGACCGTTATGTACCAACGTTATGATCGCACCCTCATCCTCCAACAGAGTCTTCGCAATTTCTGCATTCAGTTCATTATCTTCCGCGATCAGCAAATGATATCCCTGAATGTCCCCCACCTCATCCTTCTGTTTCTCAGGCTGTATTTTCGGTATCCTATCTGCAATTTCAAAAGGTATAGTAAGTACAAAAACAGAGCCAACACCCTCTTTACTGGTAATCTTAATAGTTCCATTCATAAGATCAATCAGACTCTTTACAATAGACATTCCCAGCCCCGTACCGTTATATACGCTTCGGGCATCTGACCGCTCCTGTGCAAAAGGATCAAAGATATGTTTCAGAAATTCTTCATTCATTCCAATACCGGTATCTCGGATCGTCCAACGATAAGTTACGATTCCATTCTCAATTCCCAGACAGCAACAGGAAGTCTCAACCATGCCTCCGACCTTGTTATACTTAATACAGTTGCTGTAAATATTCAGAAAAATCTGCCTGATATGAAGCGGACTTCCGTAAACAATATTATGTTCTACCCGGTCTGAATCTTTATCATATTCCAATGTGATCCCCGCCTCTGCTGCACGCTGTTCCACGATCATCAGAACTTCTTTAGACAACTGTCTCAGATCCATCGGTTCGTGAGAAAGTATTACCTTTCCACTTTCCAGCTTACTCATCTGAAGAACATCATTGATCAGCGAAAGCAAATAATTAGCAGAAACCAGCATCTTTTTTTGATTTGTGCGATGTGATTCCAGATTATCCGGATGTGCCTGATCAATCTCCAGCAGACCTATAATTCCGTTCAGCGGAGTTCTGATATCATGGCTCATCCTGGACAGAAAACCAGTCTTGGCAGCATTTGCACGATCTGCCTGATCCACTGCCTGCCGCAAAAGCTCATTCTTTTCCTGAAGATTATTTGCATATTCCTGTTGAATCCGAAGCTGATCCTCACGGTAGCCCTGTGCAGTTTTCCACCGTACCATATTAATCACCGCCAGAATGATCAGATACACGATCAACGAATAAAAAACATTTTGAAGTGTACTGTTAAATACCTCATTCTCCGGCATATATGCATACACATAATAATCGCGTCCATGCTCCATCAGACCAAACTGCCGTAAAAAAGAATCCTCTTCATTCTTTGCATGTGTCAGTTTGTCACTGTTTGCTTTTTCTTTAATCCTGCGCAGAACAGCAATATCATCTGTGCTTTTTCCAATTAGTTTCCCATCATTGGATGCAATGATATTTTTCCCCTCGCTTACAACAATCGTACCATCATGTTGCAGATTATACCCTGACAGCATTGAACTATAAGACAAGCTGAACGCATCCATATATTTTCTGGAAGTATGATAATAAGTGACGATAATTCCTGAAGCTGCACGCATTCCCGCTGCTGCCAGATCTATATAAGACCCGTCCCTGCAGGAAACACGTGCAGAATATGTTTTTTCCGGAAAATATGCAGTACTGAGAAGTACCTCTGTGTCCAGATAGCCTTCCACCTCGTCAACAGCCAGTTCATCTGCCTGATACTGCTTTTGTATAACCCCCTTTTCATTCAGAAGTACAATTCCCGTAACATAACTGTCTCTGGAACACTTTTCCAGAAACTCTTCATTAACTTCAAATGTCGGGCTCAGCTCTATTTCATAATAAATCTTGTTTTGAATTTGCTGAACACTCTGAATAATACGCATGAGGCTCTTTGTCTCAGACGCAAGATCTATACGCGTATAACGGTTACATTGTTCTTTTACATAATTTACCGTACTGGACAAATGCTCTTCTGCTTCAGACATGTCCTTTCTTGTTGCAACAAAAAATGCACTCCCAATAACCAGAATACCTATGAGCAGCTCCAGCGGTCAGATTCTCCTGTGTCTGCAGGCGGATTTCCTTTTACTTTTCATACACATCCACCTCCAGATATTTTTCAGGATGATCCAGATATTTTCCAAGAATTTTTGCCATTGTACCATCCTTTCGCATCTCTGAAAAAGTTTCCGTCAATTTTTTGTTGATACCTCTGTCATCATTCTTGGAGAAAGCAACTCCCAGACCTACTGTAAGCAACGGTTCTTCCAGTATACGATATTCCAGTTCATAATCCTTCATATATTGCAGAATTGCAGTCTCGTGAGCTGCTACCGCGTCTACATATCCCTTACTCAGAAACGGATAGATCAGCTCACGGTTCTGCAACGAAAAAACTTCCTGTACCTGTGGAATACGACTGTCCTTGTGAGCTGTAAATATAGTCTCCGGCTTTGTGGTAGACTGCACAGCTATTTTTTTCCCTTTTAAATCAGACAGGGAATAAATATCACTGTCCTCATTTACTGCGACTACCTGTCTGCTTATCATATACGGACCGGCCCAATTGTATTCTTCTTCTCTTCCATCAATGGTAAAACTGCCCCAGATACAGTCAATATCTCCATATTCTACCAGTTCTTTCTTTTCTTCCCAATTAATATAGGTAAATACCGCCTCATATCCCATTCTGCCAAAAGCTTCTCTGGCCAGCTCAACATCAATCCCTGTTGGTCTTCCGTTGACATCTTCGAAATTATACGGTGGATAATCATCGCTTCCCACGACAATCTGCGGCAAATCTGCGGTTTCTGTCTCAGCAGATCTGTCCTGATCCCCGCATCCGCTGAACGCTGCAAGTGCAACCGCTGCTACACATACCAAACAGCTTCGCATGATTTTTTTCGCATTACTTTTTTTGCGGAATCTCGTCTCAAGTTTTCCCTCGATATTCTCTTTTATCTTTCCCATCTATCCTATCCTATATCCCGGCCTCTATATCCGGGACATAACTTCAAGTCAATTAACTAGACGCCTTTTTTATTATAACTTGTGAAGAAAAAATCTGTCAATTTTATATTATATTATTTATTACAAACAATGTTTACCCGTTACTGTTCACTCCTTATTTATAATAGTATATTCTCTTTTTATACCACATTGAATCGCATCCACCGGACAGGCTTTGCGGCATCTCCCACAACGAATACACTCCGGACTGTTTGGTTTTTCCACCGGGTTGACTTCCATCTGGCAGGCTTTTGCACATTTTCCACACTGAATGCACTTGTTGTGATCTACTCTGTAGCGAAATACGGATACGGAGTTGAAAATGGAGTAAAAGGCTCCCAACGGGCAGATATATTTGCAGAATGGACGGTATATAATAATAGAAAGAATAATTGTGATAACCAAAATGGCATTTTTCCATATGTAAAGCCATCCCACTGCGCTGCGCATGGATTTATTCAGCAGTACCAGAGGAAGGCCACCTTCCAGTGTACCTGCAGGGCAGATCAGTTTACAGAAATACGGAGCACCCTGACCCATAATGTCTACCACAAACATTGGAAGCAAGATGACAAATACAAGAAAGATCACGTATTTCAATTTACGGAGCAGTTTGTCACCTTTAAATGTGCGGATTTTTTTTGGAAAAGGAATCTTATTCAGCAGATCCTGGATCAGTCCAAACGGACATAAAAATCCGCAGACAAGCCTTCCCAGCATGGCTCCGATAAAGATGAGAAAACCGATCACATAATATGCCATTTTGAAATTCCAGCTTCCCACCACTGCCTGAATGGAACCGATCGGACAGGCGCCAACTGCACCCGGGCAGGAATAGCAGTTCAGTCCCGGGACGCAGGCATTCTTCAATTTGCCAGTGTAAATCTTTCCGGTTACAAAACCGGACATATGACTGTTTGTCAGGAAAGCCCAGATTGCCTGAATGCCATGGCGGGGCCATTCGTTAATCTTCATTTTGTTATTATTTGTTTTTGCTTTCTTATCCAATTCCGATACACTCCATACAAATATTAATCGCCTTTGTAAATACTACAGATACCTCACCTCTGTAGATACCGAATCCCATGACTGCCAGTCCCAGAACTGCCAGTATCGGACCTGTCCATTTTGAATCTGTCAGTTTTTTTATCATTCTCTTACACTTATCCTTTATAATAGTGATGTATACAGTTATTTGATGTAGAGATTTAATGTAGAAATTTGATACAGCACTACGTAACGCAGCGGATGATTTTATCCGATTCTTTTCTATTGCTATCCGTAGCATACCTGTTTGCTATAATCTGCATCACTTAGAAACATTCGCAAGTTCTTTTTCTACAATCTCTTCCCATTCTTTCAGATCATGGCTGCCGGAATATGTTTCTCCCACAATATTTCCATCTTTATCTACAAAGAATGTCTCCGGGAACGCGTTGATACCATTTAGCCGTCCATTCATCATTGTAGAATCCGGGATCAGGAATGGGTATGATGCTTTTGTCTTCTCCTGAAGGACTTCAGCTTTCTTTACAGAATCTTCATCCTGCTTGCCATCTTCTCCTACCGTATCAAGAACTACGCCGACTACACCGACACCTTTTTCTTTCATTTCTTCATACAGTTTCTCAAGTTCCGGAATTTCGTTGACGCATGGAGAACACCAGGTTGTGAAGATGTTTACCAGTGTCAGATCATATTTACTGAAAACATCTTTTGTATATGTTTCGCCGTCAATTCCTTTAGACTCAAAGTCTCCTACAGATGTCACATCTTTTCCGCTGTTATCCTGTGGCTGCTCAAATAAAGAAATCTGCTGGAATGGAGTTACATCTGTAAAAGTTGTCTCAATTTCACTGACTGCTTTGCTCAGGGTTTCATCCGCATCTTTGTTGAGGCTTAAATAATATTTGTAATTTCCATCACTGCTGGTTCCCAGTTCTTTATGCTCGGTGCATCCTGTGATCTCGTCCAAATTTTTCTCTGAATCTGCATCGTACATACCGATCACTCCAATTCTGGAAAGACCGGCAAGCCAGTCATCATAGCCTGTGCCAACTTTCTCTACTTCTGCATTCTTCTGCTCTTCAGTCATTTCACACCATGCAAGGTAACCATACTTTGGTGCCGTGGCATCGTCATTCCAGTCCTCATTGGAAATCATAGCTACTGTCTGGTCGGTCATTTTGTCAGTGAGTTCCTTCGGCAGTGATGATAATTTCATCCCAAGAAACGGAAAGTCATAAGAATCCTGAACTTCCCAGGTAGTGTCAGATGGTTTGAAAGTTCCTGTAATAAGGTCACTGGAGATTGCTTCGCCGTCTTCCATTGAAATAACCTGACCGTCGCCCTCTGCCTGAGCATCCGCAGATGAATCATCTGCTGTTAAATCATCCGTGTTGGTTTCTGCTTCAGCGTCAGACGCTGCTCTTACAGGTAAACTTCCAAAACCGCCAAATGCAGAAGCGCTTAATGACGCTGCTGCCAAAATTGCTGTTAATTTCTGTGCTCTTAATTTCATAATATAAGTTCTCCCTTCTGATTTACGGTTATCCGCCTGATTTCAACATTTATTCTTGTATTTCAATATGATATCTGCACTACTACATGAAGTTGATTTTGTAGCTGCCTGAAAATCTCTTTTGAATTACTATACACGAGATTATAACACCATACTTATAAAATCTCTGTTAAGAAATTTAACATTGTAAATTTTTTTCTTTCACTTATTTGCTCCAGGTACCCCCTCTGTTTATCGCTTTTCACAATCCTGGCAAGGAACTTACCTGATTCGGTTAAATACCAGGAATATTTTACACGGATTTTATACTCTGTATGGTAAAATGATTATATCATTTTATTTCAAGGAGCATATTTATGCACATATTAATAATAGAAGACGAAGAACAGCTCTGCCGTTCCATCGCCGAAGGACTTCGCATGGATGGCTATGAAACAGATGCCTGCTTCAACGGTGAACAAGGGCTGGAGTTATGTATGACGGAGAATTATGACCTGATCCTGCTGGATCTGAATCTGCCTGAGATTGACGGACTGGAGATTCTGAGGCAATTCAGAGGAACTGATGCCAGCACACCGGTTCTAATCCTTTCTGCGAGAGGACAGATTCAAGATAAAGTGGAAGGGCTGGATCTGGGAGCAAATGATTACCTTACCAAACCTTTCCATTTCGAAGAGCTTGAAGCACGTATCCGAAGTCTTACGCGCCGGAAATTTATACAGGAGGATATCTGCCTAAAATGCGGACGCATCACTTTTGACACCCGCACAAGAGAAGCAAATATTGACGGTACACCTCTCTCTCTTACCCGAAAAGAGAGCTCACTTCTGGAATATTTCCTGCTGCACCGCAATCGTGTTATCAGTCCGGAGGAAATGATTGAGCATCTGTGGGATGGAAGTGTGAACAGCTTCAGTAATTCTATTCGTGTGCATATTTCTTCATTAAGAAAAAAACTGCGTGCTGCGTTAGGGTATGATCCAATACAGAATAAGATTGGACAAGGATATATCTGGGAAGAATAAAGAATCAGGATCGACCTGTAACTCTTCCATAAATTTGATACAGCAACGAGAAGCATTCACATTTGATTAAAGCACTTTATTATCTGAAACAGAAATCGAGGTTTACATTTATGCAAATACAAAGATCTACAGTCAAATCCTCTTTCCGCAAGCTGTCATTGCAATGGCGTCTGACTCTGATCATCACACTCCTTGTAACAATTACCTGCGTTCTGATGTACTTTTTCATCAGCCATTCTGCAGTCACAGGAATTGAAAATTTAGAGAATTATATGATTCAGATTGACCCGGAAAGTGTCTCTGCATCTACACCAATTACATTCTCCGTTGATCCGGCAACTCTGTTTCCTGATCTTTCAGATCAGGTACAGAATACAAAGGATTTATTTCGTACCAGAAGTATTATCGTTACTGTTATCATTATATTGTTGAGCAGTATCTGCACCTACTTCATCAGCAGACGCGCACTGGCTCCCCTTCGGAAACTCAGTACCAAAGTAAATCAGATACAGGCTCAAAATCTGTCAGAGCTGCTGGAAGTCCCGGATACTCATGATGAAATCTCCAGACTAACCGTTGCTTTCAATAATATGCTTTCTCGTCTGGACGAAGCATTTACTGCGCAGAAACAATTTTCTGCAAATGCTGCTCACGAACTCCGTACACCACTTGCTGTCATGCAGACAAACCTGGAAGTTTTTGCCCGCAAACCATCTCCAGCACCAGAAGAATACCGAAGTCTGTTCTCCATGATCCAGGAACAGACCGGACGGCTTTCTCATCTTGCAGGTGTGCTTCTGGACATGACCGGAATCCAGACTGTTGAACGCTCCGACAACATTTCTCTGGCAGCATTAACAGATGAGGTATTCTGCGATCTGGCATCTGTCGCAGAGGATAAACAGATTAAACTGGTCCAAAACGAAGGCGACTGTATGGTCACCGGAAGTTATCTGCTGCTTTACCGCGCAGTTTATAATCTGGTTGAAAATGCAATTAAATATAATAAGTCAGATGGTTCTGTAACTGTAAGTATACACAGCGAAAAACTATCTGCGTCTACTCAGAAGCGCAGTATTCCATCCCAATCTACACATACTGCTTCCACCCCCACACATAATGGAAAAGCAGAAACCGCTATCATAGAAGTCACCGACACCGGAATCGGCATCTCTCCGGAAAACCAGGAGAAAATCTTCTCTCCGTTCTTCCGCGTGGACAAATCCCGAAGCCGGGCCATGGGCGGCGCAGGGCTTGGACTCGCTCTGGTAAGTGAAATCGCCCGCCAGCACAACGGTGAAGTCAAAGTTCTCCGAAGCAGTGAAAAAGGCACCACGATGGCTCTCGTGCTGCCTTTCAATTAATTTATTCATTACAGATCAGGATATCATCTGTAATCCGCTTCGCTACTTGCTTTATTTGATTAAAATCCAAAACAGAACGCTTTGGATAAACATCTTATTTTTCTATCTCACTTAATAACTGAATCAACTTTTGAGTATCTTCCACAGTAGTCGCCCAGCTTGTGGCAAATCGGATTACAGAATATGTCTCATCATACTTTTCCCAGAATCCAAATTCCACATCCTGGGCTATTTTTTTCATCACATCATTTGAAACAATGCAGAAAATCTGATTTGTCGGTGTATCCAGATAGAGTTCGTACCCAAACTTTTTCAGTGCTGCCTTAATCTGTTCTGCGGCATCAATGGCTGGTTTTCCAATCCGCTCATAGAGTCCGTCTGTAAATAATTCACTGAACTGGATACCTGCGATTCTTCCTTTTGCAAGAAGTGCTCCATGCTGTTTAATAATAGTGAAGAAATGCGGAATCAGACCTTTCTGCGGAATTACAACCGCTTCTCCAAATAATGCCCCACATTTCGTCCCACCAATATAAAACACATCGCAAAGTTCTGCCATATCTTTTAATGTCACATCATTCTCTTTACTTGCAAGTGCATAGGCAAGACGTGCTCCATCTACATAAAGCGGCAGATGATTTTCCCTGCACACCTTGCTGATGGCAGTTAATTCTTGTTTAGAATACAGTGTACCGTATTCTGTTGGCTGGGAAATATAAACCATTCCAGGCATTACCATATGTTCAAAGTTAGCATCATCATAGAAATCTTTCACCAGCTTTTCAATCTGTGCTGCTGAGATTTTTCCATCCTTCTCCGGCAGTGTGAGAACTTTATGTCCCCCAAACTCAATCGCTCCAGACTCATGTGTTGCAATATGTCCCGTTTTCGCAGCCACAACTCCCTGATAGGATTTCAACAATGCGTCAATCACTGTTGCATTCGTCTGTGTTCCACCCACCAGCAGAAATACTTCTGCATCCGGTGCGCCACAGGCTTTTCTAATCTTCTCCTTCGCATCTTCTGTATATGGATCCAGACCATATCCAACTGTTTTCTCCAGGTTTGTCTCCATCAGCTTCTGCATGATTGCAGGATGAGCACCTTCCATATAATCGCTGGCAAAATATAAACGTGATTCTGTATTTTCCATTTTTACTGTTTTATCCTTTCTTTTAAACCATTTCCATGTATCTTCTATTGAATTATCAAATTCATTCACCAGATATTCCAGCATATACGCCAAATTTTTGATCATACTCCTGCGGGAGTATAATCAAAACACTATTCTCTGATTTCCCTGTACACACTCGACCTCACCAGCACAATCGCCACAACCGCTGTAATAAAATCTGACACTGGCTGGGCGGAAAGTACACCGTAATATCCCACTGTCTTTGACAGAATAAAGATTACCACTGCGAAGATCACTCCCTGTCTGCTGACTGAGAGGATAAATGCGTTCAATGCCTTTCCTGCCGACTGGAAGGTACAGGTGCTTACCAAAGTTACAGCAGTAAAGACAGCTCCCAGAAGCTGCAGACGAAGCATTGGCATTCCGGTGCTGACGATTGCACTGTCATCCATAAATGCGGAGATTAATGGTTTTGCCACCAGGCAGAGAATAACCGCAAGTACTGCGCCTGCCGCACATTCAAACTTATAACTGAATGCCAGAATCTCACGAAGTCTCTTCTTATTTCCCGCGCCGTAATTATATCCGATCAGTGGCTGAGAACCAAATGCAAATCCAACCAGGATCAGCATGGCGATCATATTGATCTTCATGACAATCCCCATAGCTGCTACTTTCTCATTTCCATAAACCAGCAGAAATCTGTTCATCAGTGCAATTCCAAAACTCTGCATGAAATTTGTGACTGATGCCGGGATTCCAATAGCAAAAATATCTCCAAGTTCTTTTCCACTGATATGAAATCCTTTCAGATTCATGGACAATCTCTTACTCTTTGTCAGTAAAAATATAATATAGAAGATGTCTGTGCAAATATTTCCAATCACTGTAGCAATCGCCGCTCCTGCTGCCCCCATTCCAAGCACAGAAATAAAGATTGGGTCAAGAATAATATTCACAACTGCTCCAAGTACTGTTCCTGTCATGGAACCAACTGCAAATCCTTCTGTTCTCAGCAGATTTGACGGCGTATACACCAGAATAATAAACGGTGCTCCAAGCACCAGCCATGTATAATACTGAGATGCATACATAACCGTATCGGTATCCGCACCCAGAAGCTGTAGAATCGGAGCTCTGAAAGTCATCATAAGTACTGCTACGATCACACCACACACAATTGCTCCATAAAAACAGAAAACACTGAGCCGTTTTCCATCATCATCCTTCTTCTGTCCAAACAATCTGGATATCACAGAACTTCCGCCCAGTCCAAAGATATCACCCAGTGCGATCATCAATGTAAAGATCGGAGCCCCAAGCGATACACCTGCTACCAGATTTGTATTTCCGGTTCCTGCGATAAAGTAAGTATCTGCCATATTGTAGATCAGCGAAATTACCATACTGAATACAACCGGCAGTGCAAAGCTGAAATATGCTTTATGCACAGGAGCTTTTTCAAATAAATCGTTTTGCATTATTTTTTCCTTCCTGATCATCATTCTCCGTGATTCTTCTCCGTACAATTTCTTCCCAATTTGGGGATAAGCCTCACAGATTGTCAAGCGGATATTCGCAATCCGCTTCGCTACTTGCTCATAACCAAATAAATTATATCCTATAGAAGAAAAAAAAATCAAGCACGCATATTTACGCACCTGATTTCTTTTTCTATTCAGCATTTCTCCCATCTGCTCTTCTGATTCTCACAGATAGAATTCCACTGACATTTTCCACATATTTCCTTCCTTTTTCCTGATGCCAGAATTTTCTTCTGAACAACATCTGTAAAATCATCAAACTCCATGATCTGTCCATTCTCCAGACCGCACATTTCCAGCACTGCATCATCATATCTCTTTACCAGAGAGAACGAAGAACAGCATCCCTTTTCATTATTCGGACAGGCAGAACAGATTTCATCTGTATCTGCATGAAGCTGTATCTTCGCACCTTTCTGAAAAATATCCAGCATCTCCTGCATATGTACTGAAAATCCGTCACTGTATCCTGCTCCTTTGAAATATGCAAGGCACATTCCATGATGCGGACGTAATGGAATACTCTTAATTAAAGACATCTTTGTGTATCCTTTCCTTTAAAATGATTCCTATTTAACCAGTAATTTAACACAAAGAATTTTGATTGGCAACCTTTACATCTCTTACGGTTTACAATTTTAGACTTTTTATAGATCATACTTTGAGCCTAACTATTTTTTTTATTTTCTATAGTTTTTGCTGCCTTCATATTATAAATAAACGTTCCCAGAGACGCCAGAATGATCAGCGCATATCCAGTAAAACTGTACTTATCCGGAATTTCCCCAAACAGGATAAATCCCAGCAACGTCGCAAAAATAATCTGCGAATAATCAAAAATGGAAATCTTTCCTGCCGGTGCATACGTATAAGCTGCCGTAATTGTAAACTGTCCGCCTGCCGCAAATAATCCTGCCATCAGCAATGTCAGAAGCTGTTTCATGCTCATCGGTGTAAAATGGAATACCAGCCATGGTACAACCGACAGACAGGAGAAGAATGAAAAGTAGAACACAATAACCGGTCCTTTCACTCCATGAGTTCCAAGTACACGCACCATCGTGTACGCAATTCCGGCTCCCAATCCACCGCAGACTCCGATCAGCGCTGGAACAAGCGCCGCATTATGAAATCCTGGCTTCACAACAAATAAACATCCAATAAACGCCAGTGCCACACACGCTGCCTGCGCCGGTTTGATTTTCTCTTTTAACAGCAGAAAAGAAAATACAATCGCAAAAAACGGTGATAACTTATTCAGGATTGAAGCATCTGCCACCAGCAGATGGTCGATTGCGTAAAAATTACACAAAATCCCCAGCGTACCACATACACATCGCAGCACCAGCGGTCCCCAGTATTTCTTATCTACTTTCGGCGCTGTATGATTCTTAAACAAAATAACTGCCGCAAACACAGCCGCCACCAGATTTCGGAAGAAACTCTTCTCCACAGACGGCAAATCACCTGCCAGACGCACACTCACATTCATACAAGCAAAGAAAAACGCCGACAGGATAATCATTATCATACCCTTTATGTAATTTTCCTGTTTCATCAGATTTAACCTGCCTTTCTGTCCATGCAGACAGCCTCTTTTTCATAATATGCTGTCTGTCATTTACCTGTTAATCATAACACGGACAGAAATTTTGGTACAGATGAATTTTAAATATAATACTCCACTTCCCGCACTGCCCCGTCTTTTTCAAACAGCGCTTTCATAACATTTCTCCTGATCTGGAGAAAATCATAACTGCTTCTCTCGCGGGGTCTTGGAAGTTCTACTTCGATATCCGCTTTTACAACACCTGGCTTGGATGACAGTACGATAATACGGTCACTGAGATAAATTGCTTCGTCAATATCATGCGTCACCATCACCATTGTTGTTTTTTCCCTTTCCCAGATCTTCAATAGTTCTTCCTGAAGATCAATCCTGGTAAACGCATCCAGTGCTCCAAACGGTTCATCAAGAAGCAGAAGCCTCGGTTTCGTCGCAAGTCCTCTGGCAATACTAACTCTCTGCTGCATGCCGCCTGATAGCTGAGACGGAAGTGCTTTTCCAAACGTTTCCAGCCCAACAAGCTGCAGATACTTCTCCGCTGTTTTCTGCTCCTGATCTGCTGATACTTTTGCCGGAAGTGTGAATGCAATATTCTGTTCTGCAGTAAGCCATGGAAAAAGTCGTGCCTCCTGAAAGATCATGCTGCATTTTCCTGATGGTCCCGTAACTTTCTCTTCATCAATGAAAATCTCTCCTGCTGTTGGTTTTTCCAACGCAGTGATCATTTTTAATAATGTACTCTTTCCACATCCACTGGAACCGATCAGCGAAACAAACTGTCCTTCCCTGACATCCAGATTAATGTTCTGAAGTACTTCCACCGTCTGATTCTGGATCTGGAAATTTTTCTTCACATTTTCAATACGTAATATTGTCTTTTTTCTGCTCATGATCCTAATTTCCTCCACCTGCAAAACGCTTGCTGATATGATTCTGGAAAATCAGAAGAACTCTGTCTATCAGGAAACCGATCACACCGATTACCAGCACCAGCACATACATATTCGCTGCCTGCGCCAGAGATTTCGCAAACATGATCATATATCCGATTCCACTGGTAGCTCCGATCATTTCCGCAGCTACCACACTGACCCATGCTCCGCCGATTCCCAGACGTAACCCTGTAAGAATATGATACAGCGCAGATGGAAGAACAATCCTGAAAATTATTTTTCTCCTGCTGATCCTGTATACATATGCCACCTCCAGCAGCTTCCGGTCTACACTCAGAACACCCGCCAGAGTATTCAGCAGTACAGGCCAGAGAGCCCCGATGATAATAATGGAAATATTTGCAGGCTCTCCAATTCCCAGAATGATAATGAAAATTGGAATCAGCGCAATTACCGGAATTGGACGCAGAATATTTACCAGAGAAGACAGCATCTTATTCACCGGAGTAAAAAGTCCCATCAGAAATCCCAGTACAATTCCTACTACACTGGCGATCAGAAATCCTATAAGCACTCTCTGGAAACTGATCAGTAATCCCTGTGCCAGCTTTCCCGAAGTAACCAGTTGTACAAAAGTCTCTGCCAGTCTCGACGGCGGCGGAATCACATTTCCATTGATCCTGCCTGTGTCTGCCGCCCACTCCCATAAGATCAGGAGCAACACTGGAAGAAAAACTGCATAAAATATATTTTTTCCTGTACTTATAAAGCTTTTTTTCTCTTCATTTACATGATATCCGATCATTTCTGTTCATCACCTGTCTGACTGATTTTTTCCACATAAGAAAGGTCTAAAAGGGAATCACTGTCCACATCTTTCCCCACATAGTCCACACTCTTCATCCAGTCTACAAATTCTTCATAAGCCTTCTTGTCATCGTCACTGAAGTCTGAAGCATATCTCTGCGGGAAGTTATCCTTCCATGCTGCTTCCACTGTAGCTACATCCTGTCCGGATGCATCTGCGTAGAATTTTATGTACTCGTCCTGATGACTGTCCGCATAGTCCCAGGTATCATTGATCAGTTCCAGAACTTTCTCTGTAATCTCCGGATATTTTTCAGCAAATGCTTCTCTTCCTACTACATAATTGTAAATAGGAACCTGATCATCATCCAGAATATAGGCACTTCCTTCATCTTCAAGCTGCTGTGCAACTACACTTCCAAGAGGAACGGCATCCACATCTCCGTTTCGCAGTGAAGTTACAGCTTCCGCTCCTACATTCAGCAGATTCACATCATCCAGAGTAAGTCCTGCTTTCTCCAGATACTTGGCAACTGCATAATGGGTTACAGTTCCTACATAAGTTCCCACATTTTTGCCTTTCAGATCTGCTGTTGTTTTGATTCCCGAATCAGCTCTCGCTGCCAAGACATATTCATTATCATATAAATAATTCACTGCCAGGATTTTTGTTCCATATCCACTGGCGGCTCCGGAAACTGCCGGAATATTTCCCATACTTGAAAAGTCGATCTCGCCTGCTGCAAAAGCAGTATTCTGATCAACACCACTTGCCCATTCCGATAATTCTACATCCACATCATAATCCAGATCATCGAAATATCCATCCAGAAGTCCAATCTCTTTTGCATAATTAAAAATAGCAATTCCATATACACTCATATCCGCCAGATGAAGTTCTACTTTTTCTTTTCCTGGATCTGCTGCCGATACGGTAAATACATTTCCTGTAATTCCTGCTACCAGTGCTGTTACCAGCAATGCACTCATTAATCTTTTCTTCATAAACTCTCCTCTTCCCTGTTTTTCAATCTGTTTCTATGTTCTTTCCATTTCTATATTCTCTGTTTCTGTTGCCTGTTTTAATGCATTTCTTTATTGCCTTGCATTATATTTTCTGGCTTGCTCATATTTTTCATTTCTTAATTCTGAATCACCAATCTGTCCAGATGCTTCAGAATCGGATGTTCTTCTTCCTCTTCGACTCTTCTCTTCTCAAAAGTCTCTTCTCTTATTTCAACAGGCTCTATTCTCCATACTGCTGAAAGGTCAATCTTTCCATGTTTCTCCTGAACCTCTCTGTACGCCGCTTCAAATTCCCTGCCAGCGATCAGAGAACGATACGGATATCCTTTAATCTGATAACTCTTATTTCCATTGCGGATATTCACTGATACAAGTTTATGAAACCAGATGCTGTAAACCATGTTTTTGTTTGTCTGTGAGGTCTCGATCAATTCCTTATATTCGATATATCCCTGTTCATTGATTCGAAGTGACTGCTTAAACACCACATTCAGATTTCCGTCTCTTCCTGTTGTTGCCAGCACTTTGATACTCTGGGGATCTTCAAACAGTTCTTTAATTTCTTTTGTCAGTTCGATGGCCATTTTCTGTCCTCCTAAATTCTGGATAAATCGGTATCCGGATGGTTTCCGCATCGTCTGTAATTATCCATATCAATTGAAATATCATATTTTCTTCTCAGCTCATCAAATCCTTTGGAAAGTCTTACATAGTATTCCAGAGATGGTGTTTTTTGTCTGAAGAAAACCGATCCGGGTGCCACTGTCCAGACGCATCCTACCGGACTGACGCCGTTCTTCGCAAAGTCTTCTGCTTCTTCCAGAACACGTTCCAGTGCTTCTTCCTCTGAAGCAAATCCATTAGGTTTTGCCAGTTCTACTCCTGCAACCAGTCCTGTATTTACATATCCTCTTCCGAAAATATCTACTGCCTGGAATAGTCTTTCCTTCCATTCCTGATAACCAATCCTTGCAGCTTTTCCAGGGCAGATCCACTGAAACAGTTCATCATTCAATACTTCAATATCTGCTGTATAACTCATCAGTCCGGTTTCATCATGAAGACGCTGCAGCTGATTCTTGTTAAATGCTGTACCGATCAGTTGGCTTGGAAATCTTTTGCCACCAAAATTTTTACCGATTCTTTTCAGGATATCAATATAAAGATTTACTTCATCATCCAGAAGTTCTTTTCCATCCAGGATTGTTCCGCCTGTGAGAAAAATACTGGTATATCTTCCTGGTTGTTTTAATGCCTCCTGTACAGTTTCTTCAATATCGTCCAGATTTACAAACTGCGGTTTATCATTCTTTCTGTAAGTTGCTGCAATCGCACAATACTTACATCCGTGTCCCGGCGTCTGCCAGAACTGGCAGAACTGATTCGGATTAATATCAATTCTCTGAGGTCTTGCCCAGGCAATGTGCCACATAGGTTTTCCGCTGCTTGTGGTCTTGTTATAAAAGTCTGGTTTCTCCCAGTAAAACACCTCTTCTAACGGTTTCCCCTCATCGCAAATCATAATCTTATCGTCTACCACATCTACGATAAGTGGTTCCCTCGCTCCCTGCACTCTCACATCTCCTGTAAGAATACTGGTTCCATCACGCATAAGCAGGGAAAAAGGTGTCAGATCTGTTTTTTCCAGTGCAAAACTTCTGCTCTGGGTCTGATGAATCTGTGGATCAACTTTCTTTAACGCCGCATCTGTAAAATGTACGCCTCGCCGTTGTGCATCTGTTTTTATAATGATAAATGGGGAAACTTCCGGATATTTTTCTATTACCTCTGTGATACTCAGTTCCTCATCCCGCCAGTTTGTCTTGTTTTCCATATTGTTCTCCTCTCTGCGATGCTGCAGATTTCTTTATGGTAATTCCATTATTAAAGATAATTTTTACAACAAATATTTTTTAATTTCTTCAACCTTATCAAGCTTTTCCCACGGAAGCTCAATGTCTGTTCTTCCGAAGTGTCCATAAGCTGCTGTCTGTTTGTATATCGGTCTGCGCAGATCCAGTGCATCAATGATAGCCGCAGGTCTGAGATCAAAGACTTTCTCAATAATTTCTACGATCACTTCTTCCGGAACTTTTCCTGTGCCAAAAGTATCTGCTGCAACAGATACCGGTTTTGCCACGCCAATTGCATATGCCAGTTCTATTTCTACTTTTTCTGCAACACCTGCTGCCACCAGGTTTTTTGCAACCCATCTTGCAGCGTAGGCGGCTGATCTGTCAACCTTTGTCGGATCTTTTCCGGAAAATGCTCCGCCGCCGTGACGTCCTGTTCCGCCGTAGGTATCAACAATAATCTTTCTGCCGGTCAGTCCTGAATCGCCCTGTGGTCCTCCGATCACGAAACGTCCGGTAGGATTTACATAATAGATTGTGTCCTCATCCAGAAGATTTTCCGGAATTACCGGTTGAATCACATACTGAATAATATCTTTCTTAATCTGCTCCAGACTTACATCTTCACTGTGCTGCGTGGAAATTACGATGGTATGGATTCGTTTCACGCGATCATTGTCATCAAACTCAACTGTCACCTGTGATTTTCCATCCGGTCCCAGATATGGAAGTGTACCATCCTTTCTTACCTTTGCAAGCTGTCTTGTAAGTCTGTGTGCAAAAGAGATTGCCGGTGGCAGATACTCAGGAGTTTCGTTTGTCGCATATCCAAAGATGATTCCCTGATCTCCGGCTCCTGTTCCAAAGTCCTTGGTTTCTCCTTCCTGTTTGGATTCGTATGCTTTGTCTACTCCTAATGCAATATCCGGTGACTGTTCATCAATTCCGGTAAGTACTGAGATTGAATCTGCATCAAATCCTCCAACCTGTCCGGTATAGCCAATATCTCTGACTGTATTTCGTACAATCTTTGGAATATCTACATATGCCTTGGTACTGATCTCTCCAACTACAAGTGCAAGTCCTGTTGCTACAGTTGTCTCTGCTGCTACTCTGGAATATGGATCCTGCTCCAGCAAAGCATCCAGGATCGCATCTGAGATCTGGTCTGCAATTTTATCCGGATGTCCTTCTGTTACTGATTCTGATGTAAATAATTTCGCCATAATAATATTCTCCTCTTCGTTCTTTATTTTGTTACTGTTTGTTTTTCCTTGCTTATGTATTCTGTCATTTATACTTGCTTTGAACTTGGCGTTATTATAATCATAGTTTTCACACTAACTCAATATGAATTTTAGGAAACGTTTTCAACAGATTTCTGAATACTTCATTTTTTTCAGTCTATTTTATAAAAATCCATCCATGCAAAACACTTTTTTCCTTATTCTTCTTTCCTTCTGTGAAAACGTATTCACCTGAAAAACTGTACGGTTTTATAGATTTCAGAGTTTTTCTTTCTCATGATTTTCTGTTATCAGAGATTTTTCCTGTCTTTTTTACATATTTCTAAGTTTTTTCATAACTGGTTTACGTTTTCAATTGCGGTTCAGAAAAGCATTAAAAAAGACCGTTTTTCCAGATCAGACACACTTTTTATATGTATCTGCTTCTGAAAAACAGTCTTTGTGTAATGTTTATTCTTATATTTGCTTCGCTACTTACTATAACCCAATAACTGCTCCGCAGTTTATCAGAAAGAGCTTGTACTCTTCCTGATACAAGTAAGTCCACACCCACTGCTTATTGCTTTTCGCAATTGAAGCAGGGGACTTACTTGATTTGATTAAATGCAATAGTCACTCCACCCATTCTCCTGTGCAGGCGTACAGCTGCTTCGCACCACCAGTTTGCACTCCAGTTCCATTCTGGCTACTGCTTTGTGTCCATTATTCATTCGGTCCAGCAGAAGCCACAGTGCAAATTTTCCCATATCTTCTCTTGGCAGATGAACGGTTGTCAGCAGTGGCGTTGTAAACTGTGCCTGTTCTATATCATCGCTGGCGATCACAGATGGCATATATAGATTTTTTCTGCGGTTTAACAGCTTCAGTACACCTATCGCAGTAATATCATTGGCACAGTAAATTCCCGTAGGATAATCCGGCAGGGCAAGCAGCTTTTTCATCGCCTCATAACCCTGAGCCTCCGTCTGATTTGTCTCAATGACAAAGTCCGGATCCAGGTCCAAATGGTGGTTCTGAAGTGTCTCCAGAAAACCGCGGTATCTGGCTTCATTGTGGCATTCTCCAATATAGCCAATGTTCGTATGTCCCAGTTCAATCAGATACTCCACTGCCATGGCCGCAATTTTTTCTCCGTCACAAATCACCTCATCTACCATTCCACAAGACCCATTTCGATTTACACATACAACATTTTTATATTTTTTCTGAAGCAGATATAAAGCATCTTTATTACATTTCCCGACAATAATCAGTCCGTCGCAGTGTCCCTCTGTCTGCTCATACATCTTCTCAATAATGCCTGACACATTTTCTCTTCTGCATCGTTTATCACTGGAAAAAACCGCCTTATACCATACCTGTGACAGAATACATTTATTCCTGTGGATCTCTGTTTCCACAACTCTCAGCAATTCATCAAAGAAAGGATCAATGTGGGCTGAGTCTGCTCTTGTCATCAGAATATTTATGTAATACGTCTTTTCCTCAGTTATACCGCTCCCGGTCTTCAGTCTTCGCGCAGCTTCATTTGGCACATAGTTTAATTCTATTGCCGCTTTACGTATACGCTCTCTTATCTGAGGAGAAGAACATTTATAATCCGGATTATTTAACACCCTGGAAACAGTCGCCGGTGATACCTGTGCCCGTTTCGCAATTTCCTTAATCGACATTTTTCCTCCCTTTATTTTCTGTAGATTTTTGAATCATCTCTGGTAATTTTATAAACAATAATATCAAGCGGATATTGGCTACTTGCTCATAACTGAATGAATAATAACAGATTTTGTTCATCATATTCTTTATTTCATAGTTTGTCAATATAAATTATATGAATATCATTTATTTTTCCATATATACAGTACTTTCATCCGCTTTCTACAAATAAAATTTTATTTATGCACTGTTTTCTTGTTAATGAATTATTATAAGCATTGTTTTCACATAAATAAAAGAAAAACCTCTGAAAACGTTTACAGATCACTCTTTTATTTTTCCGAAAATACTATATAAAAAGAGCCGGCGCTCATTATAAATATGAATCCTTTTTCGTTTTTCTTTATTTTGTGAAAACTTATTCACCTTATTAAACAATAACTTCACTGCTACAAGAACCTTTACTTTTACCCAAGTAGCTTCTTTTTGTAGTAACCAACTCTATTCCATAAACTTTTTCATTCAGAACCTGACAAATCCGTTACAATCATCTCTTCATTGACTTTTTCAATTTATTGTGTTACCCTAACACCAGTAAAAAATTTGCATAATGGATAATAACAACGGGAGCTTGTGCGACAGGCTGAGAGGAAGATAAATCTTCGACCGCACCTGAAATGGATAATGCCAGCGTAGGGAATGTATCTATAAGTTTAAATCTGCCAGTGTATTATTCGGGCAGATTTTTTATTTACAGGGCTATTACTGCTTAATGCTTTCCTGCTCAACTGATAATATCTGCTTCTGCAGGCCAACTCATAATTTAAAGGAGGTTCATTATGAACACAGACAGATCCAAAACATTTAGAATGGTCATGCTCGCCATGATGGTTGCTATCGGTGTAGTCATCTCACCCATTCTGAGAATCGAAGGCATGTGCCCGACTGCACACTTTATCAACATTGTATGTTCCGTACTTCTCGGGCCATGGTACTCACTTCTTTGTGCCACTCTCATCGGAATTATCCGTATGATGTTTATGGGTATTCCGCCGCTTGCACTGACAGGAGCCGTTTTCGGAGCATTTTTATCAGGTGTTTTCTACCGCGCATCTCACGGGAAAATTATCTGTGCAGTGATCGGTGAGATTTTCGGAACCGGCATCATCGGTTCCCTGGTTTCCTATCCTGTCATGGCATTTCTCATGGGCAGAAGCGGACTGAACGCCTTCTTCTACACACCGATGTTTCTGGCAGCAACCTGCATGGGTGGCACTATCGCTTTCTTCTTCCTGAAAGCATTAAGTCACTCAGGAATGCTTGCCAAATTTCAACAAAGTCTCGGAGCAAAAGTATATGATCGAAAAGCACTCAAACATCAGACAGATGACCAGGTCAGCACAGCCATTGATTCACTGCATCACTAATCCTATTTCTATCCATGACTGTGCCAACATCATTCTGGCGGCCGGAGGTCGCCCAATTATGGCAGAACACCCTGCAGAAGTCGCAGAAATCACAAGCCACTCTCAGGCACTGGCACTGAATCTTGGAAATATTACAGACGTACGTATGGAATCCATGCCGAAGTCCCTAGAAACCGCATCCAGACTCCGCATTCCGGTCATGCTTGACCTGGTTGGAACTGCCTGCAGCAATCTGCGCTATGAATTTGCGCAGAGGCTCATGAGTATCCACATGCCGAAACTTCTTAAAGGTAACATGTCCGAACTCCTTGCCATGTCCGGACAGACAGCTCACGCCATTGGCATTGACGCAGGCACACAGGATGTCCTCACAAATGACAACCGTTCCCGCCTGAAAGATCTTTTCCAGAAGAAAGCAGCCCAGTGGAATACAACACTCCTTATTACCGGAAAAGAAGACATGGTTATTTCCACCAACAAGTGCGCATTTATCACAAATGGCACTTCCTCCATGTCACAGATTACCGGAACCGGCTGCATGCTTGGAATGATCTGTGCCACTTATCTGGCAGTCGCAGATCCTTTCACTGCTGCTTTATCTGCCGCAACAGAATTCGGTATAGCCGGAGAAAAAGCAGAAAAAAACAGCTCTGGTCCCGGAAGCTTCCAGATAGAGCTGTTCGATCAGTTTTATAAACTGACAGAACAGGATATCAACAGCTCCAAAAAAGTACTGTTTGCAAAATAAAAAAGTTCCTGTCAGATGATATGAATAAAATCAATTCATACCATCTCAGGAACTTTTTTATTACGCCACTTCTACCTTGCGCATCTTCGTCAATTCTCTTCTCGCAAACACAATCGCCAGCACAAATGCCGCTGCATCCGCGATCGGTCCTGCATACATCACGCCGTCAATCCCCATAAACAACGGGAAAATAATAATCAGCGGCAACAGGAAGATTACCTGCCGTGTCAGTGACATGACAATACCCAGTTTCGCCATTCCAATGGATGTAAAAAATCCTGAAGACATTGGCTGAATGCCATTTGCAAATGTCATAAACATAAAAATTTTCAGATAACGTTCCGCAAACTGAAAATACAGATCACTTCCCGTTCCAAAGATACTTACGATCTGATGCGGGAACAGTTGGAAACATACAAAGAATATAGTCGCGATCACTGTACAAGCAGTTACAGAATACCGGTATGTCTGTCGAACTCTGCCATATTTCTGTGCTCCGTAATTGAATCCCCAAATCGGCTGGCTTCCCTGTGAAATACCAATGCAGATTGCCATAAACATCTGATTCACTTTAGAAATAACACCTACACATGCAATTGGAATATCGCTTCCATAAACCGAATCCGCACCATAGTGACGCAAGATATTATTCAGCACAATCTGCACGATTGCCATCGCAATCTGATTAATACAGGAGGCAAGCCCCAAAGAAATAATTGCTTTCAGATATGATATCCTTGGCTTAAGCATCGTACCTGTCAGATACATATTTCGGAATTTCCAGAAATAAACAATGACCAGAACTCCTGAAACAACCTGTCCAATTACTGTTGCCCATGCAGCACCCTTAATTCCCCATCCAAATACAAAAATAAATATCGGATCAAGAATTGTATTAATGATTGCGCCTGCCATAATGCAAGTCATAGAATAAGTCGGACTTCTGTCTGCTCTGACCACATGATTTCCGCCAACAGACAAAATATAAAATGGAAGTCCAAATGCTGTAATTCCCGTATAGTCAACTGCATAAGGCATTACATCTGTAGTCGCTCCAAACAACGTCAGCAGTGGCTTCAAAAATACCAGCACAATTGCCGCAAGAACCACGCCGCTGATCACCAGTGATGACAAAGCAGTTCCTGCAATCCCACTTGCTTTCTTCTCCTGCCCGGCTCCCATTTCCAGGTTATAATTCGATGCACCGCCAATTCCCAGAAGCAATGCCAGTGAAGTAGCGATCGTTGTAACTGGAAATGCCACATTTGTCGCCGCATTTCCCAACATACCAACTCCCTGTCCAATAAAAATCTGGTCAACGATATTGTACATCGCACTGACCAGCATACTGATAATCGCAGGAATCGCAAATTTTGCAATCAGGCCGCCCACTGGCGCTGTCCCCAGTGGATTCTGTGCCTGCAAATTTATCTCCTGCGTACTTTGTTTATTCTTTCCCAAGTAAAATCCTTCCTCTCTTTACATATTTGATACAGTTTCTATTCCCGCTAATTTCGTCAAGCAGATATTTGCAATCCGTTTCGCTGCGTGGCTCTACACCAAATAACTGCTCCGCAGTTTATCAGAAAGAGCTTGCACTCTTCCTGATACAAGCAAGTCCCTACTCACTGCTTTATGTCGTATTATTTACTTTAACATTTATTCTCTTTATCTGCAATGAAAAAAGCATGCAAACTCTTCCTGAATTTAAAGTTTGTTCACATGCTTTTTAGTCTTCCCCTACCACCTATTGCTCTGTACTATTACAACAGAAGGATTTTACCATAACTTGTTAAAACATAACGTATCTACCAGCTAATATACAATCAGCAATTCGCTTTCATCTACATTTATTCATAACCAGCTTACAGCATCTCAATCAGCGCAGCAATACGTGTATTAAGCTGTCCAACATCAGACTGAGAATAATCTGTCTCTACATGCAGATACGGAATATGTTTCTCTTCTCTTACAAATCTGCCAACTTTACCTGCCTCCACATTGTAAGTATGACAGGCCTGTAAAGTCATTTCCACAACAGCCTCTACCTGATACTCATCGATCAGTTCATTCAGCAGCTCAAAACGGTTCGGATTCGGCGTCATAACAGAACATCCAATGTTCAGATAACGTCTTGCAATTGCCTCATAGATATCCGGATCACTTTCATCGATCAGTCTGTCCACACTCTTCGCACCGGAACAGTTTTCAAAAGCAACTACCACACCACCGTTTTCTTCAATCGCTTTCACTACTTTCATAGTAGCACCACCCATTGGACATCCGGTAATTAAGATACGATGTTTTTTTCCCTCATTCTTACCTGCCGCATATTCTTCTTTTACTTTCGCAGTTAACGCATCGATCTCTGCCGGAACTTTAGAACGATCAAATTTGAAAGTAGTTCCATATAATACATTATAAAGATTCTCACCTTTCATCGGCGCTGGCTCAAGCTTCATCAATTCATAGAAATCTTTCAGCGCGCGGCGTCCTTCATTGCTGATACGGACTGCTTCACGCAGTTTCTCCTCTGTGATCTCTACGTCAAATTTCTTCTCCAGATATTCTTTAAAACGAATGATCTCACTCTTCCAGTACTGCAGTGCAGCCTCTGTCTGTTTATGAGGAAGTTCCAGAATAAATACATCTTTAAATTCAGACATAAACTCATACATTTTTTTCTTTCCATCACAGGTAGTCTCACCAACTACAACATCTGAGAAATAGAAAAATGGACATTTATCAGTCACTGCAAAACCATAGCTCGCCTTGATCAGTGGACAAAGATTTTTGGGCAGTGTCTGCTCTGCTACCGGAATTGTTTCATCTGACATAGAACACAAACCTACAGAAGCAGCTCCCATAGCCATTGCAATTTCCTGCGGAAAATATGTACAATAAGATCCAATAACCGGAATATTCTGGTCCTTAATCTTCTTGATCGCAAGAAATGAATTCTTTCTCTGCTCCGCAAACTCCTCAAATACTTCTGGTAAATCCTTAATTACTTCCATCTTTATGTACCTTACCTTTCTATATAGTTTTTATATTATTTTTACTGCTTTCACTCTTCCTCTTATCGCTTTTGTGCTATCCTACACTAATTGAGCAAATCGCATCATCTTTTGCTTTGTCTAATTATAATTTATTTCTTTTTCTCTTTAGCAAGCAGCGAAGCCCCAAGTGCTCCTGCATATCTTCCATCCTTCATAGCTTCAACTGTACATCCAAGTTTCTCCGAAAGAATCTCTGCAAAATACGGACATTCACTCAGACCCCCTGTAAGAATTACTGTTCTCGGGAGCTGCTTTCTTCTCGCAAGCTGTGCAACTTTCTCCGCCACAGAATTAACCACTCCCGCAGCAATATCCTCTCTGCTTCGCCCTTCACCGATCATACTGATCACCTCAGACTCCGCAAACACCGTACACAGTGAACTGATCGGTACTGCAGTCCCCTGCACCGCCAGATCAAACAACTCTGCTATCGTAACTCCCAGTCGATTTGCCATAATCTCCAGAAACTTCCCGGTTCCCGCAGAACATTTATCATTCATAAGGAAATCCTGGATCATTCCCTGCTCCACTAGGATCACTTTCGTATCCTGACCGCCAACATCAATGATCGCACAGTCATTCCCTGCCATCTCTCTACCGCCTCTTCCATGACAGGTAATCTCCGTGATCACAAAATCCGCATACTCCACAGCCACACGTCCATACCCTGTTGCTGCTACACGAACTTCTTCACTCTTCACATCAACCCCTTCATCCAGAAGCCTTGAAGCTATTTCTGAAGCTGTTTCTTTACTGCTCCATCCCGTAGGCAGCACAAACTTCATTTCCCTGTCACCAGTCACAACTGTCTTCGAAGCAGTCGATCCGATATCAATTCCAACATAATACAACTTTTCTCACCTGCCTTTACCTATCCTTTCTTATCCATTTCATTATTTTCCAATACCACTCCCGAAAAAAAACAATCATTAAAAACAACTCTTCTTTTACATTATACCCGTTCCCCTCGATAATCAAAAATTAAAAAACAAAATAAAAGCAGGGTATTTATTGCATCTGTCAATAAATCGCACCTGCTTTTTACTTCGCTATTCTATATTATTTTTTCTAATCTCATATAAACAAGACCAACCATCTCGTTATTTGTTCATAGCTCAATATGCCGTCGTTTATTAGTCAAGCGGATATTCGCAATTGAAGCAGGGGACTTACTTGATTTTGTTAAAACCTCGTATGCTTATTTACATATCTCGCCTTATACTTAGAATAAACAATTGTCTGGTCCTTATACAATCCATAATATCCGGAAGCCGCATAGCTGATAGAAACCGCGATCAGATAAAAGGAAACGCCCTTAAATCCAAACATCTCAAACGCAATCAGAATCGATGTGATCGGGCAGTTAGTCACGCCACAGAACACTGCTGCCATTCCGCACGCCGCACAGATAGATGGTGAAAGTCCAAGCCAGTTTCCCATCACACAACCAAATGTCGCACCAATGCAGAACGACGGCACAATCTCACCACCACGGAATCCTGCTCGCATCGTCAATGCCGTCAGAATCAGTTTCCAGAAGAAATCCAATGGCCTTGCCTGTCCTGTCTCTACTGCTTTCTCGATCAGTTCCGCACCGGCTCCCATATAATCCGTAGTTCCCAGAAGCAATGTAATTCCAATCACCAGACATGCTCCCACAACCACACGAACATACGGATTCTTAAAGTATCTTCCATACGCTCCTGCAACTCCATTCAGCACCATACAGAACACAATACTGATCACCGCACATCCTACAGCAACAACGCCCATTTTCAGCCCCGTCTCAATGGTCAGTTCTGGAATATCCACTACATGAAAAGCCTCCGGCGTAACTCCCATACCAGCCGCAAATCCGGATGCAATCAATGATGCGATCATACATGGCATCAGCGCCGTATAATACATAACACCAACACTCACAACTTCCAACGCAAACACAGCCGCTGCCATCGGAGTTCCAAACAACGCTGAGAACGCCGCACTCATACCACACATAACGATCACATGACGATCTTCTTCATCCAGATGGATCCACCGTCCAAGCTGATTCGCAATACTTCCTCCAAGCTGAATTGCCGCACCCTCACGTCCTGCAGAACCACCCGCCAGATGTGTCAGCGCCGTAGAAATAAAAATCAGCGGTGCAGACAGAATCGGTACATCATCCTGTGACCTCACCGTGGAAAGCACCTGATTCGTACCTCCATCTTCCTTGCCGAGCTTCTCATACAGAAACACAATGATCAGACCCATTACAGGCAACAGATAAAACATCCATCCATTCTCTTTCCTGTAATTCGTCACACCTTTCAGTGCAAAAGAAAACAGCGTACTCGCTGCTCCCACAATACATCCCACAAGCACCGCCAGCATCAGCCACTTCACAAGATTCGTCACATCCCGCTGAATCTCTCTGCTATAATATTGCAGTTTCCTTTTCAGTGGACTTTTCTCTTCCGTGCTTTGTTCTTTCGTGCCATTCTCCTGAACTGCACGCTTTTCCTCTTTCTCCATTTCCCCCTCTTACCTTTCCTGAATATTCTAATATGAACTACTATTTTTATTCTAGCATACATTTTCCATATCTTCCAGAAACATAAGAAAGAGAAATTAATGTATTTTTCTTAAATGTTATCTATTGTACAAGTCCTGTTTATACCTCACCCTTTTTTAATTTTTGTTCTAACTCTAAAACTTCTTTTCTGCATAATTCTATCGCATCATTACAGGTTTCCACATCATCACCATCTATTTCTATGCTATCATCACCGGGATATCTGGTTGAAAAATAAAAACCGTCTATCATTCTCATATGTGTCTGCGTATTTTTCGAAAACTCCACATCCATATTTCCCTTTAAAAATTTCATCAGTCTATTCAGGCTATGAGTACGCAAAATATTTTCAAAATCTTTCTGTTGCATAGCATCATCCGGCGTATAGTATTCTGAAATCAGATGCTTCATATATTTTTCGCATATTCCCTGCGCCATGGCCCCCATCATATTTGCAACTATCCCCGCATCATAAGAAGCTTTAAAATATTGAAAATCATTTTCTGCAAAATCAAAATAACTGCTCAAGGCCATATCCGAATCCCCTCCTTTCGCACATTTGTATAATACAGCATTTTGTTCCTTTTCCAGTCATCGCCAACTACAATTTTCAGATCCGTTTCTGCATCATCCAATTCCTCAGAAGATACTTCAGACTTTAGAAGATAAAGGTATTTTTTTAGTTCCGGCCGGGAGCGGAATGACTCTGACAGTTCCAGAAACAGATCAACATCACTGCTATATTTCTCTTCTCCCCGCGCACAACTGCCATACAGATATATTGTCTTAATATAAGGTCTTATGCATGATGATTGAATAGCTCTTAAAGCATACTCCGCTGCATTTCTCTGACGTTTTGATCTGATACATGTCAGCATTTCTCTCCCTCCTGTTTTCTCTATATATTATTTCCAGATTATACTCACATTTTCTGATTCAGAATTTCTTTATAAAAAAATTATAGCATTCCTGTTCTTCTATGTCTATCTCCCGTTTATCTACAGAAAAAAGCTACCGTGTCCCGTAGCTTTCCTCTGCCAAATAAATTCCTATATTTAACTATTTCCCTTCAAAGATCTGCGCGATCGGTGAATCTGGAGACAGTATTACTGTCTTATCCCCGCCTTTCATTGAAGTCTTTAACGCGTCCAGACTTCTCACAAATGAATAGAACTCACTCCGGTCCTCTTCTCCATAAGCCTGCGCAAGGATTTTCATATATTCCTGCTCACCCTCTGCTTCCAGAATCTCCGCCTGTTTTTTCGCATCGGAAATCTGAATCGCTACTTCTTTGTCTGTCTTATTACGGATTACTTTTGCTTCAGAACTTCCCTCTGCTTTATAAGTAGCCGCGATATTATCTCGTTCAGAGATCATTCGCTCATATACTGCTTCTTTGTTATCATCCGGCAGGTCCAGCTGCTTGGTTTCAAATTTAAGAAGTTCGATTCCATACTGATCCATGTTCGTTCCAATTGCCGTCATAACCATATCGGACAGTTCCCCATCACGGCTTGTGATCACTTGATCCTGGGACATACTGCTGATTGCATTTTTAGTTGCGTTATACACAGCAGTATTAATTCGGCTCTCACCGCTTTCCACAGAAGAGTTTAATGCCTGTGCAAATTTAAGTGGATCACTGATCTTCCAGAGAACATAACTGTCACTGATCATCGTCTTCTTATCTTTTGTAATTACATCAGAAGCAGCCAGATCATACAGCATGGTTTCCTTTGGAAGTGCCTGTGTACTCTCTATAAATGGAATCCTGAAACTGATTCCCGGTGAGCTGATCACTCTGTCAACTTTACCAAACTGACGGATCAGCTTATATTCGTTCTGCTGTGTTACAGTTACAGACGCTCCGACAGCTACCGCAACTGCTGCCACACCAATTAATATTCCAACTTTCTTACCTTTCATAAATTAGTCCTCTCCAAAATTATATCTCACTTTTCCATATCTCATTTAACCAAATCAAGTAAGTCTTCTGCTTCAATTGCGAATATCCGCTTGACTACGTCCAACTATAATTACAACTATCAAAAGAATATTTCAACAGATGTAATTCTTCCTCTTTCATAAATCACATGTACAACACATTATGTATGTGAAATATTTCCTGACCTTTGAATTATCATTTCTTTATTCTCATAGCATTACTCGTTCTCAGAATCATTTAAATTTTGTGTACCCTGATCACTCTGCGAATCTGAATTCTGCGTCTCTGCCACATCTTCTGATCCATCTCCGGTAAAAGAATCCAACGGCAGCACTTTCTGCACCCCGTCCCCATTATCAATTACGATTTTCATACCCGGCAGTACATCTTCCATTGTCTCGTAAAACATACGTTTCTTCGTGATCTCCGGATTCTTTACGTATTCCTCATACATCGCATTAAAACGAGCAACCTCAGCTTCCGCTTCATTAATCCTTACCTGTTTCTGCGCCTCAGCATCCTGAATGATCTGGTCCGCTTCTGCCTCTGCTTCTGGAAGCTTTTCGTTTCTGTATTTATTCGCATTATTCAGAGCTGTTTCTTTTCCCTGCTTGGCAGTTTCTACAGCTTTAAATGCTTTCATAACCTCCTGTGTCGGCGGTTCTGAATCCTGGATTGTAATGTTCACAAGCTGAATTCCCAAATCCTGTTCTTCCATCTGCTTCAGGATCATTTCCTTAATTTTACTCTGAATCTCGCCCTTTCCGGTAGTAAGAACTTCATCCACATCATAACTTGCGATCACTGTACGGATACAGCTTTGGGAAATATTTTTCAGAATCTCTTCCGGTTGTTCGGATGTATAAAGATACTTCACCGGCTCCGAAATCCTGTATTCAACAAAGAAATCGACATCAATGAAATTATAATCTGAAGTGATCATAACCCCCTCATTTTCAACTACCGAATTATCACTTGCGCTGTATCCGATCGGAAATCCCTGAATTGTTGTATTTACTTTCTCAACTTTCTGTATAAGAGGAATCTTAAAATGCAGCCCCGTTTCTGTTACCGCTTTCGGCACTCCGAAAGTTGTCAGCACCGCCTGTTCCTGCTCCTGTATCTGATAAGTTACATCCCCTGCGAGACTGCCAACAATTATCAGCCCGGCAGCTCCTATCACAATACGTTTCACATGCTTCCCCGGTTTCTGTAATTTCTTAAATGGATTTTCTCTCTGGTTCACCTTTTCTCCTCCATTTCACCATTCATTCAATTCGTTTTCCTGCTCTTTTGAAAAATTTCCGAAGAAAAGAAAAAGACTTCCATTTCAGACATAATATGAGCTCTTCTCTTAATGTCTAAAACAAAAGTCTTGCCGATTATATCATAATGCGGGCATTCTTAATCTGCCGTTCTGACGCATATATGTACCATTTATAGGAAAAACAAGTCCAGTTCTTCATAACGATGGCCGCTACTCCCTTTTCTTTGAGCAGCATCATATCATAACCATTTACAAAATGCAAGAAATATTTTTACGTAATTCCTATAACATGTTATACTTATTGTATTAAAGTCGAAATTTTTCATAAATCATACGTTATCTGACAGATTTTATACTTTTTAGCCCTGACATCTTATGTCCGACGGATATACACAATTTAGCTAAAATATATCAGCAGGAAATCTAATGATTTCGACTTCAACTTTAACCAGGAGGACTCATTCATGAAAGCATACGAACGCTTATTATCTTATGTAAAGGTTTTCACTCCAAGCAGTGAAGAAACCAACACATCCCCATCCACACAATACCAGTTTGACCTTGCCAGACAGCTCGTGCAGGAATTAAAGGAACTGGGTGTGGAAGATGCCGATGTAGATGAACATTGCTATGTCTATGGACATATTCCGGCAACCAAAGGATATGAATCCTGCAAAAAGCTGGGCTTTATCGCTCACATGGATACAGTATCTGATTTCTGTGATCATCCGGTTACTCCGGTTGTCACTCCAAATTACGATGGCGGAGAACTTGCACTTGGAACCAGCGGCAGAGTTCTTTCCCCAAAGATGTTCCCGCATCTGTCCACATTAAAGGGCAGAACCCTCATCACTTCCGATGGAACTACCATCCTCGGTGCAGATGACAAAGCCGGAATTGCCGAGATCATGACCATGATTGAACACCTTAACAATAAAACTATTGCCCACGGCCCAATTTGTGTTGCCTTTACTCCAGACGAAGAAATCGGAATGGGTACTGACTATTTTGATGTAAAGAAATTCAACGCAGACTATGCATACACTCTTGACGGTGATACCGAAGGAGAAATCCAGTATGAAAACTTTAATGCAGGACGCGCAGTAGTTGAATTTACCGGCATAAATGTACATCCCGGTTCTTCCAAAAATACAATGATAAATGCAGCACTGGTTGCTATGGAATTCAACTCTATGCTCCCAGCTGCCGACACACCAAGAGATACCGAAGAATATGAGGGATTTTTCCATCTTGATGCCATGAACGGCAATGTCTCCACAGCTATGCTGGACTATATTATCCGTGACCATGATGCAGCTTCTTTCACCTGCAGAATCAAAACCCTGGAACACATTGCTAAAATCCTTAACGAAAAATGGGGGGAAGGTACTGTAAAACTTACGATCACAGAACAATACAGAAACATGAAAGAAATTATTAATACCTGCATGGATCTGATCGACTGTGCAACCGCAGCCTGCAAAGAATGCGAAACTCCTGCACTTATCACTCCGATCCGCGGAGGCACAGACGGTGCACGCTTAAGCTTTATGGGTGTTCCATGCCCGAATCTCGGAACCGGCGGACATGCTTTCCATGGTCCTTATGAACACATTACTGTTGAGGGGATGGACATCGCTGTTGAAGTAGTATTAAAGATTATTGAATTATTCTACAAATAATTTCTCATCACTCAGGCGGATATTCGCAATTTAGTCAGTGGACTTACTTAATTCGGTAAAAATATAAAGCAAGACCCTCGCTGCCGACTAAGTTAACAGCGAGGGTCTCATTATTTTTTCTTCGAGAACTCCTTAAAGTTTTTCTTTCATTAACATATCTCTGCTGATTGAAGCAGAAAGATTACTTGACTTGAGTCAAACGGATATTCACAATGCACATCACTGCCTACTCATAAAATTATTCTGTATACATATTTCCATTTTCATCTGTCCAGGTTCCATCTCCATTGTCACTGTAACCAGTTCCATTATCATCTCTATAGTAGTAATCTCCATTGGTCGTCTCTGTAACTGTAATTGTATTCCCGTCAGAAGAGGTCAATGTATACTGTTCTAATTCCTTACCAAAATAATGGGTTGCATCATTCAAAGCAGAATAAGCATTTCCGTTCTCATCTGTAAAATAGAAATCCGTATCATCAGTGGTATACTCCATTCCATCATATCCTCGATATGAACGGGAATAGTCTGCATAAATCTTTCTCTCAACTTCAATCATATTACCACTGCTGTCCTTTAATGTTATTATATCTGTATTAATAACAGTTTTATTTACATTATTATCTCCGGAATTTCCATTATCATCTGTGTTCGAAGAACCATCTCCTGAATTACCCGGAACAGAATTCTGGCCAGTTGAATTTGCTCCTGTACCATCGGAAGTATTCACTCCAGTTTGATTCTGTCCTTCTATTTCTTCCTGAATCGCATTCTCCGCCTTAACATTGCTATTCAAATCATTCTTATTTGCTGTTGAATCTTCTGACATATTTTCCTTTTCTGTCATCTGCTGATCGTCCGATGTTTTATGATACGTCACCATATCAACCAGTTCCCTCTTCTTAGAATCTTCATCAAACCCTTTCTCTGCAGAATCCTGTCCGTCAGATTTTCCTTCATCCCGAACACTCTGCGCCCCGGAAATTACTTCTCCAGAAAAGCCAAACGCCAGATTTCCTCCAACAAGCACTATTGCCAGAATTATCCCCGGAAGAATATTCTTCCGAAGTTTCTTCATATTCAGCATATAAAGAATTCTCTCTTTAAAAACCATGCTGCTGTCATTCAGGCTTGCAGTTACATATGGCACCTGATTGTCTATAGCAACCGTTCTCAGCAACAGTTTACGATACAATTTATGGTCAGCTGCACTGCAGACACGAACAACCTCCGCATCACAGAGATTTTCAATATCTTTATCTGCTTCCCACAACATAATCAGAAGCGCCGGATTAAACCAATACACAGATGCACAGATTCTGAGAATCATCTTATACCATAAATCCTTGTGTAAATAATGTGTCAGTTCATGGCGATAAACCAGCTTCAACTCTTCTGCCGAATATCCAACTGCAGGAAGATATAACTTCGTCCGAAATAGTCCTGCCAGAAGAGGAGTACTAAGTCCTGCATTCTGCATCAATTCAGGTCTTCTGCGAATTCCTTTCTGTTCACATACATCCCTATACATTTTCCATTTCATTAAATCGCACGCCGGAATACTCATCCTCTTTAGATTTTTCATGGAAAAATAATATGCACATAATTCTGCCAGTAACTTTACAACAGCTCCTGCCAGCCATACGACCAGAAAAATTTCCGCAGCCAATGGAACGATATGTCCACCGGATAATGCTACAGATTTTGCTCTATAATGTGTCTGATCTGTCAAAACTACATCTGCTGATGTCTTATTTATCACAGTCATATTCTGCGATTTTGTATCCTCATCAGCTTTATCTGCTGAGTTTACTTTAGCAGAATCTGCATCCAATAAATTCGTTTGTTTTGCAGCTATTATTTCATTTCCACTGTTTTTTATTCCCGGCACACGAAAATTTATAAGAGAAATATCCGACGGAAGTCTTACAGGGATCAGCAGGCTCACAGCAACAGCAAACCACACCACATATTTCCATCTCGCTGTAAACCTGTTCTTTAAAACAACAGCTAAACCCAGCACAAGAAAAATAATAACTGCGGAGATAATATTAAGTTTCAAAATATGCAATGCAAATTCCGCCATTATTTAATCCTCCTTTTCATCCAACTCCTTCAGAAAATCGCTGAGATCATGAATTTCTTCTGAACTTATCTTTTTTCCCTGATAAAGAGAAGTCACAAATTTTTTCAAAGAATTACCGTAAAGTTTCTCCAATACATTCTTACTCTCATTCGCCTGATAGTCTTCCTGAGACACCAGCGGAGTATAGAGATTCATCTTTCCCTGCTTTTCCACAGAAACAAAACTTTTATTCTCTAATCTGGTCAGCAATGACAATATAGTAGTAGGAGCCAGCTGCTTTTTCACATTCACCAGTTTCTCAATCTCTGCCCGGGTCATCGGAGGAGTCCCGTTCCATAAAGCCAGCATAATATCCAACTCTGACTCAGGCAGACGCTGATATGCTTTCTTCAACAAAATCACCTCATTTCTTCTACAATTGTAGGAATAATTTTATTGTAGCAAGTCAGTAATATCAAGTCAATATACTACATAGAACTAATTAATTTCTGTATAGTCAATTCCGTTTTCATCCGTCCAGGTTCCATCCCCATTGTCAGAAAAACCAGTTCCATTGTCATCTCTGTAATAATAATCTCCATTTGTTGTCTGAGTAACTGTAACCGTATTTCCATCAGAAGACTCCAGTGTATGCTGCTCCAGTTTACCGCCAAAATAATGAGTTTCATCATTTAAAGCAGTATATTCATTTCCATTTTCATCATAAAAACAATAATCATCATCTGTTGTATATCCCATGCCATCATATCCACGATATTCTTCCGAATAATCTGAATGCAAAAATCTCTGAATATCAACTGTATTGCCATCACTGTCTTTCAATGTTATTGTAGATGTAGAAATAATATCATCATCCGAATTGTCCTCTCCTGAATTATCCTTCCCGGAAGAAGTTTCTGAAGAGCCATTCTGATCTGATTCCTCATCTCCGGAATCCTTTCCACTACCATCGGAAGAATTTTCATTCAATGCCGGATTTCCCGGATAAGAAATACTCTCCACCATCTCACGTACCTTACCAATATCATCCGCATCCTTTGCAAATCCCTTTACCACATAAAGATCACTGCCAACAGAATAAGCAGCTTCGTAGCAGGCTGCATACTGGTCACTTGCCTTTGCAAACAATGGTGTATCATCATCTTCACCATATTTATAAACACCAACCCAATCCTTACCACTTACAAAATAAGCATACGTTCCCTTCATATCTTTCTGCTCCCAGTCAGAACTCACCGGCTGTGGATCAAACTTGTCGCTCCCGCTATTTTTCGCCCACACAGCACCTGATCCAACCGCTGTCATGCAAAACACTGATAAAGAAGCGACAACCGCAATAAATTTTTTTCTGTTCATAAAAATTCCCCTTTCATCTTTTATTGTAACTCCATTTTCATTTTAATTCTTCTACTTTTGTAGAAGTTAATCATATACTACATCTGTAGAAGATCAATGTCAAGATATTTTTCTACAAATGTAGTAGTTTATGTATCTGTCACACATCAAAAAACAATTTTTTTGGCATGCGAATATCCGCTTGACCCACAAAAAAGCCAGCTATATATGAATAGCTGGCTTTTCTTATGACTTAATTCAGTTAAAATGCAGTACACATACACATATTAACGTTCTTCTCAACATCCTCCTTCTCTGCAAAAGGTCCAGGAATTACCTTAGCCCCTCTATGTCCTCCAAAGTAATCAGAGTCAAACGTTATCGGTGTTCCATCCGGATTTTCGAAGAATTCTTCCGGCTCAAAAGCTTTACCCAAAACTTCTGTATTAATCATACGACCGGAAAAGTCTCCAAGGATCTCATATATATTTGTATCCAGAATATATTTTCCATCTTTTTCTGTTAACTCTACCTTTACGCTCTCAGAAGAAACAAGACCATCTTTCTCATGTTTCCATGCCTTTGCCCCATTAAGGTAAACATTTCCTTCACTCCATACTGGTAAATGGTCAAAATGAACTGGTTCCAGTTTTTTCATATCTGCAGGTTTTGTAAAATCAAACTGTGAAATCCATTCATCATAAGTTGGATACTCATCAAACATCCAGGTTCCGACTTTTCGGTTCTCAGAATCAAATCCATCATCTGAATCATGCATTGTAATAAAATCTTCTGAAGGCCATTTCTGAACAAAAATATTATTATAGAAACGGTCATCACCATGAAGTATTGTCATAAATCCCATGACTTCTGTACGGTGAGGCATGTGATAAGGAGTATAACGCCATCCGGTTCCTTCACCCACACAAGTTAAAGCACCGCAGATCAGATTATGTACCATAGCAACACCCTGAGTAGCTAAGCGGAGGCTGGCATCTGACAAAAGAATATTGTTATCAATAAGAGTCGGTCCATGGCCTACTTCAACAAAGATATCCTGGCACATCATACCACCTTTCAACTGTTTCGCAAATGCCGGACGCTGATTATCATGAAGCAGGTTCTGTGTAAGTCGTGTACCCTGAGCTTCCCAGTCACACCAGATTCCCATAGTACAATGATGAATATGATTTCTTCTCATAATAACATCAATTGCAGCATGCATCTTAATTCCGGCAATTTCTGCTCCGCCTAGTTCCATCATATTGTTGATATGGTGGATATGGTTGTCCTCAATAATACTGAATACACCGCCCATACGGCCGATAATACCACCCTGCTCGCAGTGATGGATATTATTTCGACGGATAATATGGCTTCCTACTTTTTCCTTAAGCCATCCATGATACTGTCCGCGGCATACGGCATCTCTTTCCATCTGAGTTGGGCTCTTCACATATTTGTTTGTAAAATAATGATCATTTTCTGCATCATAATATTTTCCAAGAGAAATACCAGCACATTTGCTGTTAGAAATTTCGCAGTCCTCAATGATCCATCCTTTGCTCCAATGCGGTCCGATCATACCATCCTGATAAGCTGCCGGCGGCGCCCAGGTAGTTGCTGCTTTTGTAACTACAAATCCACTGACAGTGATATAGCCCACACCAGTTTTGGACGGCATAAAGCACTCACGGCGTACATTAATTTCTACATTTTCTTTATTTGGATCTGCTCCATGAAAATTCGCATAAATTACTGTCTCGTCTTTCTCCTGATCCTGTTCTGTGTACCATTTATAAGTAGATTCTTCCGGAACCCAGCTGCACTCATAAACCTCAGCTTTGATACATTCCTCTACACTTCCAGCTTCATAAAGAGCACGGTCATTGAGATATACACATCCTGTGTGTTTGTCAGCTTTGGCAAAATACCAGTCACCATAAACCATAGTTGTATATGGATTATAACTACCAAAAAGGCTGTTCGCTACACGACATACCCATACATCTTCTTTATAAGGAACCCATGTCTGGATTCGTTCTGCACCGGTGATAACTGCCCCGAGAGGCTCTACACTCCTGTAAGTAATTCTCGCATCCTCTGTACCGGCATGAATCGGATCTACATATTCCCGGTAAACTCCAGGAGCTACCAGAACTTCATCTCCCGGCTGTGCAATTTTCGCTGCATCATTAATATGACGAAACGGCATCTGCGCCGTACCATTTCCATCATGACCAGCTTTTCCATTTACATAAATCTTCATGTAAAACCCTCCCATATATGTTTCTAAATAACTTAAATTCTATAAACTTTGCTAACAATTTTAAATCGCATTATTCCGCAATACAATATATTTTTAATCCCATTTTCTATAATTTTCTATAATACAACACTAGACTAGAGCGTGTTTGAAAAATCATTCCTGCAGTATGCACGTCCCTTTTTGATGTCAAGCGGATAGTCGCAATTCAAGCAGGAGACTTACTTGATCTGGTTAAATAACCGCCATATTGACTTGTCTGATTTTTCACTCAACCACTGTTACACTCTCAAAACAAACAGTCAGAAAAAAGAATGATTTCCCATGCATTTGCAGGGGCTGTAGCAATTCTTAGGATTTGAAGATCTGCGTTATCAAAAAATCAGGCACTGTTTGAGCGCAGCGAGTTTGCCTGGCTTTTTGATGCCTTTAGCAGATTTTCAAACCCTTAGAATTCCTAGGCCCCGAAACCGCATGGGAAACCATTCTTTTTTCTGACATCCCTTTTCTGGTACTCTTTTTATTCTATTATCTTATGTTTATCCCCATTTTTGCGCACAAAAAAACCAGCTATCATCTAGCTGGTTCTCCACTGTATCTTCAAAACTACATACATGCTGACATTTCCTTGAGAATTAACTTCCTGCGATTTCTTGGTCAAGCCCTCACCCGATTAGTAACAGTCAGCTCCATGCATTACTGCACTTCCACCTCTGCCCTATCTACCTCGTCGTCTTCAAGGGGG